>Ga0257122_1002291_pt1 | contig 12145 bp, 11 predicted proteins | sample SI106_120metaG_FD_190146 | JGI IMG/M metagenome (GOLD analysis project Ga0257122, IMG submission 190146) | Marine microbial communities from Saanich Inlet, British Columbia, Canada - SI106_120 | ecosystem: Environmental > Aquatic > Marine > Inlet | place: Canada: British Columbia | collected... | reverse complement strand
ATGAGCGCTGATTGTACAAGAGGCTTTAAATGGAATCACAAGCGTGTGTATCGTATTTACAAGCAACTAGAGCTTAATCTTCGGATTAAACCCAGAAGAAGAATCAAAAGCTAGATTACAAAAAACCAATGAATGTGTACCAAGAGAGTATAAAATTGAACCAGAATAAGAAGAAGGCTTCTTAGGATGTTCTATATAAGAAATTTTAAAAAGTTGTCAGAGGTTTTTGGGTGGTAAAAATCAACATCTATGATGTGAAACAAAATATTTAATTAAATGACCTTACTTTATAAAATAAAAAGTATTTTTATTAATATACACAACTACTTTATCTTGCATGTTTTAAAAGGAGGAGTGGGAATTTTTACTACTGTGCTATTGTTTATCATAAACTCTAGACTTGTTAACTATTACAATAAGTTGTGTAGCATATTTATGAAAATAGGGTTTATTTCTCCTAATGACAAATTAATCAAGACAAACAATCTGTTTGATGACTTTATTATTCATACAAATAATATTGGTTTTTATAATGAAGTAAATATTGTGATAAGAGGGAAGTCGTTTCAGTGTTCAGATCTTGATATGTCTATACCAACATTTTTCCATCAAATAGACAATATTTGTAATATTGATACTCCGTTGTATACTGCTGGAGATGTCGGTACATTTAATAAAATGAAGAAAGATGGTAAAGAGCCGATAATATTTTTTGGCGCCAAAGGGACGGTATCTACAGATGATGATAGTTACAAAGAAGTTAATGTGTATTCAAAATTAAATAAAAATAAGATTATAAGTAAGCAAAAATTATTGAGCGCACAGTCAGCACTACCTACAATAATAGGATTGTGTTCAGTTAGTAAAAAAATTAATATTTATGGATGGGACATGGCACTTGACGACAACTTAAAAAATATGTCGTACCTTCAAGTTCTTAAATATTTAACTATGAGGGTTGAGACTAGAGTAGCTGGAGTAAAGTATCGGAGATCAATTGGTTTTTTATTTTCAAAATTTATTAATTTATATTATGCTTATAGACTTATGAAGTTGCCAAATGTATTCATATACTCTAGATTATCAGGGGTTTATAAGCATAAAAGACTTATTAGTAAAATTGAGAGTATGATTTATCACAGGTAGTTTGTGTAATTTAACCAAGTTTTTAGTTTAACAATAGGTCTGATCAAGGCAAAAACTGAAAATGTTATTACCCTACGTTTTAATACATTTTGGCTGTGTAGTATAGTTTTAAAGAGTAAAGAGTAAAGAGTAAAGAGTAAAGAGTAAGTAAAGAGTAAAGAGTAAAGAGTAAAGTTAATTTTTTAAATTAGTGCTGAGCTATCGTAGTGGAGTTGATTATGAAATTGGTTATAAATAAATATTACGAAGCTTTTTTGTTGATATTATTTATTATTGTCAATGTCTTGTTGTATCTTTTTTCAATTGAAAATGCCCCCTTATCTGTAGGTGCTGATGCAGGGCAATATCTTCGTCCTGCAAGGTCACTGGTCGATCTTGGGGTTTTTTCGTTAAACCCCCCAGGGTGGACTAGTGAAATGGGAGATGGAGTAATGTTTACAATAGGAACACCATTGTATTCAATTTTTCTTGCTCCATTTTATTATTTATTTGGAAACGGACCTTTATTCTATATATCTCTTGTGATATTACAATGCGCTATTCTTTATTTAACAGGTTGGATTTCTAGATTTATACTATTCTTTTTTGGTGGCACTAAAAAATATGCTTTTTTATTGCATGCTTTGGTTATTTTTAATCCAAATAGTTTGATTACCGCACACCTATTGCAAAGTGAAACACTTTTTACTTTGTTCTTAACGCTTTCTACTTTTTACTTATTTAAGATGGTTTCGAGTAAACCTATAAAGAATATGATTTTGGTTGGAGTTTTTGCTGGGCTGTTGGCATTAACAAGGCCAGCTGGCTTATATATGATATACGCACTCCCATTGATTGTATTTTTTATATTTGTAGTTAAAGTTTCTTTTTATAAAGAGAGTGGTAATTTTAGAATAATGAGTAAAGCAATAATTCCTTTGCTTGTTGCACTTACAATTGTATCGCCATGGTATGTGCGTAATTATATAAATACAGGAGAATATTTTTTATCCACTACTGGAGGATATTTTTTTTATGACAATCATATACAATTACTTCAAAGAGGTGATGGGCATATACATTCTGATGCAGTAAAGATTGCACATAAAGAGTTATCAGATGTATTAGGAGATAGAGGCGTCGATCTTAATTGTGCAGGCGATCGTAGGCACTGGAAATGTCATAAGCATGTTTTTAGTGCAGTACTTCATAATGTCATGGATCGTTCATTTGAAAGTCATGCAAAAGCATTAGCATATTCATGGGGTGTATTGTATCTTTCTGGTGGTGCTAGTAATATTAGAAATTACTTGGGTTATAGTGGTAACCAAGCTATTGTTACTTTTCAACATGAAACGTTTGACGGGATTAATTCTATTAAAAAATTATTTCAAAACGCAGGTTTTCCATACACGGTATTATTAATAGTTACAATGTTATTTGTATTGGTCACTCGTTTAATGGCATTGATTGGTATATTTATAGCAGTATATAAGAAAGAAAATACTATATACATTGCAATACTTCTATTTGAGTTAGTATTGTTTACTATTATGTATTTATATCTTGGCCAGTCACGCTTTAGAGTGCCTCTAGAGCCAATTTTGATGTTGTTAGCAGTGTTATCTCTTAGATATAGGCGCTGATCAATTGCAGTCTTCTTACAATATCTCTTAAGTGGAAAAACCTTCAATTTTTAGATAGGTAAATATAAAGCCTGTTATAAGAAAAATACTACTCATAAAGCATAATTAAATTAACCCACATGATTTGTAACTTCATTAATGAAGAAAAGTATAACTGGACTGTAGAACAGAATGACTCTATTTCTGTTTCGTATGTTGGTCGTAAAGAGTCAATTGATAATTTATTGCAATATATAAAACAAGGTAACGAGTTAAAAATATCAGAAATAAAAAAAATAACTAATCAAATGACAGGGAATTTTTCAGTTGTGGTAGAGACTAATGATTGGTTATTTGGCCTGGTTGACCGTGTGAGTGGTTACCGTCTATTTTATAGAGATAACCAATCTGGTTGCACTTTATCTAATTCGCCACGAAGACTAGTGAATAAAGAACAGGATGATCCACCCTTTATTCAAGAATCTATTACAGAGATAAAGATGGCTGGGTATTTAACTGGCAACAGAACAGTATATAAAAATATTTTCCAGTTATGTGCAGGTGAATTCTTACTATATGATAAAAATAAATATCGCTATACAATCAATAGTTATTTTAAATTCTACTCTGCAAGTGTTAGGAATGTGGATAACGATACATTAATTGAAGAGTTAGATAACATTACAGATGTAATTATTAAGAGAAATATTGAAGATGCCAATGGAAAAACAATATGGGTACCACTTTCTGGAGGGTTAGATTCACGCTTAATTGTTTGTAAGTTGAAGCAGTTAGGGTGTGATAATTTTCGCACTTATTCATATGGTGTTGCTGGTAATTTTGATGCTATTAGAGCTAGAGAAATTGCATCAACTCTTAATATTCAGTGGGATTTCTTTCCAACCACAGCCAAAGAGGCTAGAAAATATTTTCTCTCAGAAAAGAGAAAAGAGTATTGGGATTTTGCAGATGGTTTATCAGTTGTTCCTAATCTTCATGGAATGTTTGCACTTAAGAGTTTAGTTGATTTAGGTAAAATCAAGCCGGGAGATGTAGTAATTAATGGGCAGTCGGGTGACTTTATTGCAGGACAGCACATACCAATTATTAAAGATCATAAGGCAGATGATAAAATGTTACTTGATTGCATATTAAGAAAGCATTATCGGCTCAGGAAGGAAATGCTTGGAAATAGTGAATTTGTTGAATTGGTAAATACTAGAATTAAAAAATCATTAGGAAAATACCAACATGTAACAAACTATCAGGATTTTGCTAAATCTTATGAATATTGGGAATGGAAGGAGCGTCAAGTAAAGCGTGTTGTGAATGGACAGTGTAATTATAATTATTTTGGACTTAAGTGGGAATTACCACTTTGGGATTTAGAATATTTGCAATTTTGGATAGATCTCCCTCTACATCAAAAAGTTGACAGAAGGCTTTTTATTGAATATTTAAATAAGATGGATTTTTACGGGCTCTTTAAAGGCAATAATAAATTTATGTCTAGATGGCCATTAGATCGTGTATATATACAATTTATTGGCAATATTATCAGTAAAATTTTTGGAAAAAATATTTCTAATTTATATTATAAAAAATTAGATCGATATAGTCAGTATCAATATATGTATGGATTAATAGGTGGGCGCGAGTATAAGCATCATTGGAGAGATTATAAGGGTGTGTATCCATATTTGACAGATATCTGGTTGAATGAAAACATAAAAAGGAATTAATAATGCAAAATTTATATGTAACTGTGGGACCATCGTCTTTTGAAAGAAATATTATTAAACAGTTAGACAATGCAGGTGCGACACTATTTAGGATTAATATGTCTCACACAGATAATAAAGATCTAGAGTCTGTAATAAAATCACTACAAGATTGGTCTGATGTGCCAGTATGCGTTGACAGTGAAGGTGCCCAGGTAAGAAATAGGGTGATGAAGGGCAATAAGGAGTACTTCTCAAAGAACTCTATTATAGAATTGTATGATGATAATGACATGATTGGAGATACCTCGAAGATGAGCTTGGTGCCGCCTGGGATATTAAATCAAGTAAAAATTGGTGATCGTATAAGGGTGGATTTTGATTCGGTAGAGATGGAAGTAGTGGAGAGCAATGAACAGTTTACAGCTGCTAGAGTATTGACAGGTGGATATGTAGGAAGTAATAAGGCTTGCGATATATCTCGCAATCTAAAAATGCCAGCATTGACAGATAAAGATAAAATTGCATTAGATATAGCAAAGAATTGCTCGATTGTAGATTTTTCTCTTTCTTTTTGCAATCGCCATAGTGATGTTATTGAAATGAGGAAACAATTAGATAAGGGTGATAGAATTATATCTAAAATAGAAAGCATCCTTGGCGTGAGAAACTTAGAGTCTATTGCTAGAGAGTCAGATGAGTTATTAATTGATAGAGGAGATTTATCTCGTGAAGTTCCAATTGTATCCATCCCTTTTATTCAGCGTAGCATTATAGGCAAAGCAAGATCAATGAATATTCCGGTCAATGTGGCAACCAATTTATTAGAAAGTATGATTGATAAAAGAACGCCAACACGTTCAGAGGTGAATGATGTTGTAAGTACTTTGCTTATGGGTGCAAATGGCTTGGTGTTAGCTGCTGAAACAGCGATTGGAGACTATCCAGTATTATCAGTCAAAATGATTAAAGAGTTAATTGATGCAACGGTTCTCTACTATGATTCTAGTGTGGATACATTTCTTACACTTAACAGTAATCATTCTTAAATAATATGGAAATTACTCCTGCTATTATAATTTTAATTATTGCAGTATTTTCAGTCGTTCAGTCTTTGTTTGGTGTAGGTCTTCTAGTATTTGGAACACCAACCTTTCTCTTGCTAGGCGCAAGTTATGCTGAATCTGTTGGATATTTGTTACCATCTTCATTGTTACTATCTTCAATTCAGGCGCACGGATTTAGGGATAAAATTAGGATCGCAAGAGGTGTTGTCTTATATGCTATGCCGTTTGTATTTTTTGGTTTGTTATTGTCGATTGATGTTGTGCAGCATTCTTTTATTCTTGCTATAGTTGGAGCTACTATGTTGCTACTTTCATTGATGCGCATTATTGGTGTAGAAAAAATCTCTAAGGAAATAATTAAATTCGATAGATCCTTCCTCGTTATAACAGGATTTATTCATGGTATTTCAAATCAAGGGGGTGCATTGTTAACGGTTTTGATGGGATCAATATATAGTGATAAAGAGAAGGTAAGAACAAATATAGCATTTGCATACCTGTTATTCGGCTTATCACAGCTTGTTGTATTATTATGGCTTAAGGTTGATGTTATAAGCTGGATGTCGATTGTTTATGGTTTGGTAACTGTACTATTATACCAATTAGTAGGTAAGTCTTTGTTTCAGTCTATTAATATGAATACATTTGACTTAATTTTTACTGGATTTATGATTATTTATGGAATATTGTTATTGACTCCTGTAACTTTAAATTATATGGAAATTTTATAGTGAATCGATATATATTTACTGTTACAGCAGGCCGAAGCGGTCAAAATACATTGAGTAGTTTGATTGAAAATCATGTAAAGTGTAGTTATGTTGCTTTTGAAGAGCCAAGAATTAATTACCTATTTAAAGGAAAAATTGCCAATATTGAAAGAAGATTTAGGCGTAATTTTATAGAAACACATGAATTACTAGGGAGAGGGAAAGTGTTAACTTCTTTTATTGACGGTAATGTTAAATATATTGAAAATATTGCTCAAAAAAAGTTAAATATTATAAAAAAAAACATGATAGCTAATAAGTCAAAAATTTATATAGATGTTAGCAAGTACTTTGCAAGGGGTTTGCATATAGGTTTTCAAGAAATATTACCTAAGTTTTCTTTAATTCATTTAGTGCGTGATCCTATTTCAAATATGTGTAGTTTTTTAAACAGAAATAAAAATTTCTATCTTGATAATAATTCACCATATGCTGAAGGTAATTTTTTAAGACTAGGACCCGATCTTATGGAATCATCAGATTTATACTTATGGGCTTGGTGTGAAATGGCTCTACGCTATGAAAATATGAAGAAATCTGAATTTGTAGATAAGTATATTGAAATTCATACCAGCCGTTTGAATGATTCTGACTATATGAACCAATGTTTTAATACTCTTGATTTAGGGCATGATACAATCAAAGAAAATAATATTAGACTCAATACAAATGTAGATTCCGGGTATAAAAAAACAGAGGTTACAAAATATGACGTTGAAAAATTTGAAAAATTTATTGATAAAGTTCCAAAGTCTGTTATAGCTACTATTCCTTATTTACAAACATATAATCCACATTCTATCTATTAATTTCAAATGAATAAAGACTCTCATATAATATGGTTAACTGGAATGTCAGGATCAGGGAAAAGTACTTTAGCCAATTTAATAAAAAAGTATTTTGAAAAAAAAAAGTGTGTAGTCTCTATTATTGATGGTGATTTTGTAAGAGATAATGATGAGAAACAATTAGGTTTTGGGTTGAATGATGTGCGTATTAATAACATGAGAATTGTATCGATATGTAACAAGCAAAGAGCAAATTTTGACTTGATTATTGTTCCAGTTATTAGTCCATATAATAAGATAAGAGAAGAAATAAGAAAGCAACTTAAACCTAACTTCCATCTTATTTATTTGAAAGCAGATGTTGATAGTCTAAAAGATAGAGACACTAAAGGCCTATATGCAGCAGCCGATCGCGGAGAGATTAATGATTTGATTGGTTATTCTGAAGTTAACCCATATGATCAACCTAATAATCCAGAATTGATCATTTCGACATCAAATAAAGTATCAGTAGATGAATCGATCGATATATTAATTAGTTATATCAATAAAGAGATTCTTGTCGACTGATAGGCTAATAAGAAGTATGACTAATGATTTTGAAAAGCAGTTTTATGAAATTGGCGCAGCAACATTGTCTATAACACCTGAAGCTGGAGTATCTCTTTATTCACTTGACGGTATTGTACGCACAAGTAGCAAGATTCATAGCGGTTTAAATGTGAGTGCAATTACTATAGGTTGTTCTAAAGATTTATTAATTATTGTTTCTTTAGATTTGATCTGGGTTGATAAAATTTTTACTGAAAAAGTGAAAAAATGGTTAAAACAATATATAGAAGATTATGACTATAGGGCACACTTGGTTCTAGCGGCAACACATTCACATAGTACTCCACAAATAAGTAAAAAAATTTGTAATTCCACCAAACCTGATGAACATTACCTGTTTTTTTTGTATAGTCAAGTATGTCAAGTAATTAAGAATGCGTTAAGTAATAAAGAAAAATGTTATGCAGAATTGTCTGTTACGAATCCTAAATTAACAGTAAATAGGCGTAAAAAAATATTATCACTTGATATGTTAAAACGCGGTATTTTCAAATTTATCATTGCAAATAGACCGAATTATAAAAGCAAAATTGATGACAAGCTTTATACTATTTGGTTTTATGATTTAAAAAGTAAAGAAAAAGCTGTTTTATTAAACTATGCTTGTCATCCAACATTATTTCGTAAAAATGCTGTTTCTGCAGACTTCCCTGGTGCTGTATCTAGAAATATAAAGCATCAAATTTCAGAGGACGTAGTTGTTTGCTTTTTGCAAGGTTTTGCAGGAAATGTAAAGGCAGATTTAACAAAATACTCATGCTTTCATTACAGTGGATTTCTTCCCTATATTTATAGTTGTTTATTTGATAGGTTGCAATTTAACAAAAGAATATCTACCAAGAAACTAGAAGATTTTTCAGTCAATTTGGCTAAATCTGCAATGTTAAGATGTGAGTCAAAAAAAATTTATCCAAAGCTATTATTCTATAGTAAAAGCATCAAATTGCCACTACAAGGTGATATCTCAACAAAGAGTGAAAATATTGATATCTTTTATATATCCATAGCAAATGAATTAAAAATGGTAGCATTGGGAGGTGAAATATTTTCAGAATATTCTTTATGGTTGAGGAGTTTTTTAATGCGTTATAAAGTTTATTCATTAACAGTGGGATACTGCAATAGTATGGTTGGGTATATTCCAACTCATAAAGCTATGTTAGAAGGTGGTTATGAAGTGGAAAGGACATTTGAAGAGTTCTCACACTCATCACCATTTTCGGATAGAATTGAGGGGTTTATCAAGCACGAGATTAAAAAATTAATTAAAATGGATTTAGGATAGTATGAAGATTAAAATAGCAGTAGTTGGTTGTGGACGAATTTCTAAAAATCATTTTGATTCTATAGATATCCATAAAGATCATATTGAACTAATATCTATTTGTGATGCTAATCAGCAAGTTTTGTCTAAATATAAAGTGAAATATAAAGTTAATGGTTATCTTGATTTAGAGCAAATGCTTAAAAGTGAAGAGCTTGACCTAATTGCTATCTGTACACCAAGCGGTATTCATGCTAATCAAACTGAGCTCTGCGCCAAGTACGGTATAAATGTGATGACAGAAAAGCCAATGGCTACACGATGGCAAGATGGTGTGCGCATGGTTAAGGCCTGTGATGAAGCAGCTGTACGTTTATTTGTAGTTAAACAAAATCGTCACAATGATACATTAAGATTATTAAAACGTGCAATTTTGGAAAAACGTTTTGGTAAGATACACATGGTACATCTCAATGTCTTCTGGACGCGTCCACAAGAATACTATGATCAAGCAGAATGGCGTGGCACATGGGAATTTGATGGAGGTGCTTTTATGAATCAGGCCAGTCATTATGTCGATTTGCTAGATTGGCTTATTGGACCAATTGATAAAGTACAAGCAATGATGAGTACTACTCGTGATATCGAGGTAGAAGATACCGGCGTGTTAAACGTTAAATGGCGTAATGGAGCGTTAGGTTCTATGAGTGTGACTATGCTCACCTACCCAAAGAATTTGGAAGGCAGTATTGTTATTCTTGGTGAAAAAGGCACGGTGCGAGTAGGCGGTGTTGCTGTTAATGAAATCCAGCATTGGGAGTTTGATGAATCAAAGGATTATGATGATCAAGTGAAAGATGCTAATTATCAAACTACTTCAATTTATGGATTTGGTCATCCGCTCTATTATAAAAATGTTGTTGAGGTATTGCAAGGTGATACTGAGCCAGAAACTGATGGCCGAGAAGGTTTAAAGTCATTAGAAGTATTAATTGCAGCATATTTGTCAGCAAGAGATAATAATACTGTTTCGCTACCGTTAGAGTATTAATATGAAATATCAAGTACACGAAACAGCTATTGTAGATAAAGGCGCACAAATTGGAGAAAGTTCGAGAGTTTGGCACTGGTCGCATGTATGCAGTGGTGCAAAGATTGGTAAGGGTGTTTCACTTGGTCAAAATACGTTTATTGGTAACAAAGTTATTATTGGTAACAAATGCAAAATTCAAAACAATGTTTCTGTTTATGACAATGTAACGCTAGAAGAGGGTGTTTTTTGCGGTCCTAGTATGGTGTTTACCAATGTGTATAATCCAAGATCTCTCGTTGAAAGAAAAGATGAATATAAAAATACACTAGTTAAAAAAGGTGCAACACTTGGTGCCAATTGCACAATTATATGTGGCACAACTATTGGTGAGTTTGCCTTTATTGGTGCAGGTGCAGTTGTCAATAAAGATGTACCTGATTTTGCACTAATGGTAGGTATACCAGCTACACAAATTGGCTGGATGAGTGAATATGGAGAGAAACTTTTCTTCGAGGGTGATAAAGCAATTTGCCCTCATACGAATGATGAATATATTTTAGAAAATAACCAGGTTTCTAAGTATTACAAATTGTAAGAATTGAGTAAATTATTATGTCTTCTCAATTATCGTTTAATTTGGCAGTGATTATGCAATTTTATTCAGGGTTAAATCAAATTATTAAAACAAATGAATGGTCACATTCTGGCAGTCCTGCATATTTTAATTTTATTCAAGGGTTAGAATTAAGTAAAGATTTTAATTACCAGTTGATACTATTATCAACATTTAAAGATAATAAAAAAATTCAGTACTTAAAACTAAATAATTTAGAAAAAGTTGTGGTAATAGTACCTTATTACCCTTTATTAATGAGTTATAGATTTAGATTTATAAAAAAGATTGAGAACTTCTATAACAAGGTAAGGCAATATTTTGCTGTTATCAGATTAACGAAGACAGTGAAATATTACTATATAGATAGGGATAATATTTTGTTTTCTTATTTTGTTTTAAGGTTTAGAAATGCAAAGGTTGTAGTGCGTTTGTTAGGGGTGACTGAGAATTTATATGAACACCTTACCATAAGAAACAACATATTTTCAAAAGTTATTAAATGGGTTTTTAATCATCCAGACGTTAATATTATTTGTACAAATGATGGTTCATATGCAGAAGTTACAAAAAACCAATATAACAATAAGTTTCATTTATTATTCAATGGAGTTGATACAAATCTAAAGAGAAATTTTCAATTAGGGAAAAGGCTAAAAGTAGTTTATTTATCACGTATCGTTGGTAATAAGGGCCACGAAGATTTTATTAATGGAATTGCAAAATCAAACTTAATTAATAAGTTGGATGTAAAGATAATAGGTGATGGAGATCTTAAAAACAATATGGAGGCGATATCCTCAAATCTACATCTAGATGAATGTATAAATTTTATGGGCCGGTTAAGTCATCATGAAGCTATAGATGAGCTCAGTAGGGCTGATTTGGTTATTTCTATTAATTATGACGGTGTTTATGGAAATGTAGTTCTCGAAGCCTCGCAGATGAGTATACCGGTTATAGTTCTGGAGCATCCCGAATGCCGGTCTGGAAGTTTGTATAATTTATTGGAATTAAAACGAGATATTAGACTGGCGGACGGTATTGCCAAATTACTTAGAAAAGCGGTTAATGATAGAGTATGGTTGGGTGACTTGGGTAAGCGTAGTGAACAATTTTCTTCAAAATATCTTTCTAGCTGGAATCAAAGAATTGAATTAGAGATGTTGATTATAAAGCGTTTCTTTTCTAATTAGGATGTTTACCACCCCAAAACCTCTGACAACTTTTTAAAATTTCTTATATAGAACGTCTAGGCGATCTTCTTCTTTTTCTGGTTTAATTTTATACTTTCTTGGTACACGTCCATTGGTTTTTTGTAGTCTAATGTTTGGTATTCGTTCCAATAGATTCTCTCAACTTTGGCGCTTCGCCAGAAGCGCTCAATGCAGATGTTATCTGTGGCTCTGCCTCTGCCATCCATGGATATAGTAATACCTAGATTTTTAAGTCTTTGAGTATGCACCTCACTGGTGTACTGACTACCTTGATCGGTGTTAAAGATCTCTGGATGTGGATACTTAGCTA
>Ga0257122_1002281_pt1 | contig 12189 bp, 9 predicted proteins | sample SI106_120metaG_FD_190146 | JGI IMG/M metagenome (GOLD analysis project Ga0257122, IMG submission 190146) | Marine microbial communities from Saanich Inlet, British Columbia, Canada - SI106_120 | ecosystem: Environmental > Aquatic > Marine > Inlet | place: Canada: British Columbia | collected... | reverse complement strand
ACAGAATTATTATCTGGATTGTTGCGCTTATAGCCGTTGCCAACGCGAGGCCTCCTTCACGAAGAAACCAGATTAGAGTTAAATTGAGAACAAGGTTAAGGCCCACCATGCCAACTCCTACTTTTACTGGAGTTTTTGTGTCCTGTACGGAATAGAAGGCCCGTATGATTACGTGAGAGGTGGAGTAGGCCCATACGCCAATAGCGTAGAAGAGTATAACGGTAGATGTTCTGTAGGTTGATTCTGCCGTAAACGCGTTCCTTTCGTAAAACAATTCTACGAGTGGTCTTCTCAGTAGTATTAAGCCAACAGATGCCGGGATTCCGATGAATAGTATAACCCTTATTGCCAGGTTAAATGTATCAGTAAAGTTTGCCCAGTCTTTACGTGCGGCATATGTGGAGAAATATGGAAATACGGCTGTTGCCATTGCTATTCCAAATACGCCTAATGGGAATTGAATCAACCTGTCACCATAATATAACACTGATGCGGCTCCTGTTTCCAGGGGATATGGTATTGTAATTCCTGCAAGAGTGAAATGCTCGGCGCCATCCGGTGGTTTGGCAAAGGCTATAGCAATAAAACTGTCCATTAATACATTTATCTGAACAACGGCCAGACCAAAAATTATAGGAAGCATCAGGGAGATGATACGCTTCAGGCCGGGATGTGAAAAATTAAATGAAGGCCAGAAGGTAATTCCCTCTTTTCTTAAGACCGGCACTTGAATTGCCAGTTGGATCATGCCTCCTATCAGAATGACTGCTGCAACGCCGAATATTTTTGTATCCAGCGTGTCCCCGAAAGCGGGTGTAAGAAATAATACTCCCAATATCCAGCAAATATTCAGGGCGACGGGTGCAAGAGCCGGCATCAGGAAATGTTTAAGTGAATTTAAAACTGCCATTGCAAATGCTACCATGCATATAAACATTACGTATGGGAATGTTATCAATAGCAGGCTTAATACTAATTCCCACTTGCTGTTGAGAGAGAAGACTGTGGGTATGATAGAGAACGAAATCTCTGCAAGTACAACAAGGCTTCCAAGAATTATGAAAAGTAATGTTCCTGTTACGTTTACGAGTTCCCATGCCTCTTTTTTGCCTCTGGTCTCAAGGTATTCTGTGAATACTGGAATAAAGGCAGCACTCAGAGCGCCCTCACCGAAGAGTCTACGGAAGAGGTTTGGTATCTTGAAGGCCACTACAAAGGCATCCCAAGCCAGGCTGGTACCAAAGAAGCTTGCGCATATTATGTCCCGTATAAGCCCTAATATCCGGCTCAACAGTGTGCAGAGGCTAACGGTCTTTGCGGATTTTAAGAAGCTCTTCTTTTCTTGCATATAGATAGTACCTTTGGGTTGCCATAAACCTTTTGTTCAGGATTTTTATTAGTGTGCTTTTGTCTCACCTAATTTTTCCTTGAACTGCCTTGTGGAGGAGTAGATATCTTTCGAGCCTATAATTGCCGAACATACTGCTATCCTCGAAGCACCTGCCTTCAGTACCTCATCCAGATTCTCAAGGGTAATGGCACCAATAGCAATAATTGGTATACTGACTGCTTCCGAAATTTCATGAATAATTTCAATTCCTACAGATGGTTCATGGTCTTTTGTGCTGGTAGGATAGATGGGGCCAATAGCAATATAATCCGCGCCATCTTTTTGTGCCTGCCTTGCCTGTGTAATACTATGTGTAGATACCCCAATGATCTTTTCGTCGCCAATAATATTTCTTGCCTCTAAGGCGCTCATATCCTGCTGGCCTAAATGGATACCATCCGCATTAACTTTCCTGACAACATGTACACGATCATTAATGATCAGCAAGGATCCTCTTTTAGTAGTTATATCACGTACTTCTCTGGCCAGTGATATGAACTTGCTGTCAGATATTGTTTTCTCGCGTAATTGAACAGCGTCAGCACCACCATCTATGACAAGCCTTGCCGTTTCTTTAACTGATTTTTTTGCAATATTACTGCTTATTAGTACATAGAGCCTGATTCTATGAAGAAAGTCTTTTTTTGTCATGTTGAATTATGGGTCTCTGCAGTCGCTTTTGTCTGAGATTCTTAACATAATAGCCTATGCACTTCAAGTTTTATCTAATTTGATCTAATTTGATTTGACACGTTTTGTCGTCTTGTTATAATCCTAGTCTGAATATCTATTACCTCTCAAAATGAATCTTAACTTTGGCAAAAGCACGGGAATATTGCGGATTATTTGGGGTTTTTGATTGCGATGATGCAGCAGAAAAGGTCTATTATGGCCTTTATTCTCTACAACATCGCGGTGAAGAGAGTGCGGGTATTGCCTCTACTGACGGTAAGCACATAATATATCACAAAGACTTTGGATTAGTAAGTGATGTTTTCACTCCTGAGAGTCTACACAAGATAAAAAACCCACATGCGATTGGCCACGTACGATATTCTACCTTTGGCGCAAGCGATAGCATAGACAATGTACAGCCGATGGTAGTATTGTATGCCAAGGGTGAAGTTGCTATCGCGCATAATGGACAACTGCTGGGTGCTGGTAAGCTACGATATGATTACGAGCAGCACGGTTCAATCTTCCACACAACTTCCGATACAGAAGTCATCGTGCATTTAATGGCGAAACCAAGTCATTTAGAAAAACCAAATCTTTCTCATGTATTGAACCATTTAAAAGGAGCTTTTTCTCTCCTGTTCTTAACAAAAGATGAAATGGTAGGGGTACGGGATCCCAACGGATTTCGGCCGCTTTCAATAGGGAAGCTGAACAATAGTTATGTCTTGGCTTCTGAGACCTGTGCTCTTGATCAGGTTGGTGCAGAATTTATAAGAGACGTTGAACCCGGTGAAGTGGTTTACATTAACAAGGATGGTTTGAAGAGTGAAATATTTTGTTCTCCAAGGCGGATCAAACCGGCCTACTGTATATTTGAGTTAATATATTTTGCCCGCCCTGATAGTAATCTATTTGGTGATAACGTTCATCTCTTTCGAAAACGGCTTGGAGTGAGACTTGCGAAAGAGTTTCCCGTGGATGCTGACGTTGTAATTGCTGTTCCGGAGGGAGGAAATTCGGCAGCAATGGGTTATTCGGAAGAGTCGGGTATACCATTAGATCGAGGGTTTATAAGAAATCACTATGTTGGAAGAACATTTATACAGCCTGAGCAGGGAATTCGGCATAAGAAAGTTGAGCTTAAACTTAATGCGATTACGGAGGTTGTAAAGGGTAAAAGAGTAGTGGTGATCGATGACTCTATTGTGCGTGGAACTACAGCAAAATCCAGGATAAAGCTTTTGCGTAAGGCGGGTGCTACTGAGGTGCATCTGAGGATAAGTTGCCCTCCACATCGGTTTCCCTGTCGTTATGGGATTGATTTTCAGAGTAAGGATGAGCTTATTGCGGCCAACCATACACATGAAGAAATAATGACTTTCTTAAAAGCAGACAGTCTGGGTTATATCAGTCCGGAGGGAATGTTGGGCTGTGCGACTTCTCCGCGTAATCATTATTGTACGGCGTGTTTTTCCGGCAATTATCCTGTGTCGGATAAAAGCGTTGCGAAGAATAAGATTAAAAAAGAAACAGTAAATAAAAATAAAATCACGGTATAAATATGGCTGGAATTAGTTATAAAGATGCGGGTGTTGATATTGAGGCAAAGGGTAAGTTTACTACTGATATTTATCAACAGTTACGCAGAACCTTTGGTCCGCGGGTTATAGAAAACCCGGGTGGCTTTGCCGGCCTGTTTTCGTTGAATCATGACTCGGAACTATTCTCAAAAAACCGCCAACATCCCGTATTGGTAGCATCTACAGATGGCGTTGGGACAAAATTAAAGATCGCCTTTATGATGGACCGGCACGATACGATAGGAATAGATTTGGTAGCAATGTGTGTTAACGATATCCTGGTGATGGGAGCTGAGCCTCTGTTTTTTTTAGATTATATGGCCAGTAGTCGGATGATACCGGAGAAAATGAAGGAGGTTCTTCACGGCATCGCTAATGGGTGTTGTGAAGCAGGATGTGCTCTTCTGGGAGGAGAAACCCCGGAGATGCCCGGTTTTTATCATGATGGCGAATATGATTTAGCAGGATTCGCAGTCGGTGTTATAGAAAGAAACAAGATAATAGATGGGAAGGGCATTGGTGTGGGCGATGTCGTTATAGGCCTTAAATCAAGCGGGCTTCATAGCAATGGTTTCTCTTTAGTGCGCAAAGTTTTGTTTGAAAAAGCCAAACTTGATGTAAATAGTAAGATTAAAGCGATAAACGGAACTATTGGTGATGAGCTTCTTAAACCAACCAAAATATATGTTAAACCGATAAGGACTCTTTTACGTCATTATCGATCCAAAAAAGTTGTTAAGGGAATGGCTCATATTACTGGAGGTGGTTTGGTTGAAAATATTCCCCGGATTTTACCAGAAGGCTGTTCGGTACGGATTAAAAAAGGTTCCTGGCCTGTTCCAGCGATTTTTGGAGTAATACAGAAAAAGGGGAAAATAGAAGAAGACGAGATGTACAATGTTCTAAATATGGGAATAGGAATGGTGTTAATTGTTTCAAAGTATTATGCACCTTCTATAATGAAAAAATTAAAACAACTGAAGGAAGATTCATTTATCATAGGAAAGGTCGTAAAAGGTAATAAAAGAGTTGAGGTTGTGTAAGTTAAGGGTTTGGCGGATGAAGGTCCAGCAAATATAGTCTGAGATTGAAATGAGAGGATGTGGTGTAAGAGCATTTTTTTGAGCCCTAACGAGTGTTAGATGGTATGAATCGCTCTGTTTCTGAATATGCCGTGTTTGCCAATACCGATAAGAATGTACACACAAAAGCCGAGTGCGAGCATAATGCTTGGGTAAAGAATAAAGAAGACAAGAAGTGTGAAGAAGAGTACAGATGTGATTAATAGAGAAACAGGATCGCGTTTGCTTCCTACAAGATCAACGATTCTTACATACGGAACTTTGCTCAACATTAAGATGCCTAAAACAAAGATAACGCATGGAAGGCATGTAGAAACAGCTTGAATGTTAAGTGTTGTTTTGAGATACGAATCTAGCAATATCAGCGATGCGGCTGTGCCGCCTGCAAGTGTGGATGGCAGCCCTGTAAAGTATTTACTCCGCTTGCTGCCAGAGCTGCTGCTTTTTGTTGACTCAAACTCAAACTTGGCCAACCTTATTGCTGCGCTTAGGGTGTAAAAGAAACATACAAACCAGACTGCGACAGGAGAGCTGAAAGCGCCCAGTCTGCCAATCAAGAATGCGGGAACAAGCCCAAATGTGATCATGTCTGCAAGCGTATCTAAATGAGCGCCCCAGGCAATAGTTGTTTTTGTTAATCGTGCTACTTGACCATCAAGTCCATCGAATATCATGGCCAAGATAACAAGCCAGGCTGCGTAAGCCAGCTCATTGTTTATGATAAATACGATTGCACCAAAACCGCAGGCGAGATTGCCCATGGTGACGATCGTAGGCAGATAATTTTTAATTTGCGCCATTATTTTTTGAAAATGTCTCAAATCTTCCATAGAAGATACTTATACAACAAAAATGATGCCGATACAACGATATTATTGAAAAAAATACTGGTGTTTCTGTAAGTCTCAATGTTTCAGTGTGATATGTGTGTTTAGGTAAATGTCTTGACTAGGCTTTCTTGTAAATAAGTAGGCTATAAGTGCAATAAACTTACTGCACTATTATTGGTGTAATACTGCATTCTGTTTTGTGTATACAAAACCTGACAAGGAGATGCATTGGATAAAATAGATGATATAGTATCTATTCTTAAACGGGAAAATAAGAAATATATTGTGCCTATTGTTACGATAGTTTCCATGACAAAAGGTCCATTTGCGGTGCTTATTTCATGTCTGCTCAGTTTAAGGACCAAGGATAAAGTTACAGGAGAGGCTTCAAGCAGGCTGTTTAAACTTGCGGACAGTCCAGAAATGATGCTTGGCTTAAGCGTAAAGAGTATTGAAAAAGCTATTTACCCCGTTGGTTTTTATAAAACCAAATCAAAAAGAATAAAAGAGATATGTAAAACCTTACTTGATGATTATGATGGTGTTGTCCCTGATGAAATTGATGAACTCCTAAAGCTGAATGGTGTTGGCCGCAAAACGGCAAATCTTACTGTTACGCTGGGTTATGGCAAAATGGGGATATGCGTAGACACACACGTTCACAGGATCTCGAATAGGCTTGGATTGGTGAAGACAAAAACCCCGGACCAAACAGAATTTGCCTTAAGAAAGACGCTGCCCCAGAAACATTGGCTAATTTATAATGATCTCCTGGTTACATACGGTCAAAATCTCTGTGTTCCGATTTCACCGTGGTGCAGCAAATGCAAGATTTCTAAGTATTGTAAAAGGCTTGGTGTAAAAAAATCCAGGTAACGCTTTGTCGGAGTGTTGTTTACTTTACCATTTCTTCGCCTGTAAGCTTGGCGTATGCCTCAAGATATTTTTCAGACGTAATTCGGATTACGTCTTCAGGTAGTGAAGGTGGGGCGCATTGTTTGTCCCATCCTGATTTCTCCAGATGATCCCTGACAAATTGTTTATCAAAAGATGGTTGTGATTTTCCGGGAGAATAGCTGTCCAGTGGCCAGAAACGGGAAGAATCTGGCGTCAATACTTCATCAATTAGAATTACTTTATCACCATATTTGCCCCACTCAAATTTCGTATCACTAATTATAATTCCTTTTGTCAGGGCGTATTCGCTTGCCTTCTTGTATATCGCAATGCTTTTTTGTCTTATCTCTTCTGCGAGTTCTCTTCCCGTGATCTTGACGGCTTCCTCAAAAGAGATATTTTCGTCATGTCCGGATTCTGCTTTTGTTGATGGTGTGAAGATGGGTTCAGGCAGCTTGCCACTCTCTTTCAGATTATCAGGTAAATTTATCTTACAGACCGTCCCATTCTCTTTATACTCCTTCCAGCCGGAACCTGCGAGATAGCCTCTTACTATGCATTCAACCGGAATTACCTCAACTTTCTTTACGAGCATGGAGCGCCCTCTTAGAAGGTCCTTGTCTTCTTTTGCTATTTTGTCAATTTCATCGATATTCATCGTGATTAAGTGATTTTCCGTTAACTCTCTTGTAAGCTTGAACCAGAACTCTGACATGAGTGTAAGGACTTTGCCCTTATGCGGGATGCCATTTGGCAGGATGTAGTCAAATGCTGAAATTCTATCAGTAGCGACAAGCAAGAGATTGTCGTCAATCTCGAATATCTCTCTTACCTTTCCCTTATTATGCAGTTTTAAATAAGGGATATCTGTTTTTAGTAAAACTGGATCGTTAGAAGTCATTGTTTTATGATAAAGTGACAAAAATTATATGAAATAGTTTTATTATGAAAACTGTTTGCTCAATTTGTTTTTTAACGTTTGAATGCCTTTGAGATTAGGGCAAAGCGACATTGCCTTATTAAAACTTGCCAATGCGTTATCCCATTCACCAGAAGTTATATAAATATCAGCAATTTTTTTGTATATAAAGGCTTTTTCGTTTTTATTCACTTTTAATTTTAAAACCCTTGTCAGGTATGTTATTGCCATACTTGGCTCTGCTAGTTTTACCAACTTTTTACATGATAAACGAATGATCCTTTCTTTGATCTCTTCCAGTAATAGCTTGCGCGCAGGATTGCCATCTTCTTTTTGGTAAACATACTCGTACAATTCAAAGGCCCGTTCATAATTTTTCTGTTCTTCGTACTGTTCGGCAAGAAGAAATTTGCAGTCAAGATAGTCTTTTAGATCTAAGAAGCTCAGTAGTTTAAAGCCTTTGTTTTCTTCCTTTAAGCGCTCATAATTTTTAACTGCTTGATGCCCGTTTTTGTTTAAGAGGTCATTTAATACCATCTTTGCCTGAGATTTTATATCGCACTTATACTTCTCTTTTTCTACTTCTGTTCGTTCATTGTAGTAGAAATCCCTGGTATTTTCATTCTGTAACAGACTGTCGTAGTGGACTCTTTTCTCGGAGTCGGTCAGCGTTTTATATGCTTTGATCAGCAGTTTGATTTTGTCTTCTGAAGAGATTCCATTCGTTCTGTTTTTGTCAGGATGATATTTTTTTACAAGTTTTCTAAATGAGTTTCTGATCTCATCTCTGGCAGATCCCTCTTGTACATCTAAAACGTGATAGTAGTTGATCAATGTATGTTACCTCTTCTCTGTTATATTTAAAATTTAATGCTGTTTTAAGCAAAAAATATAAGTTTGATTTAAGCTGCAATAATTGCTACTGACTTCATACTATCATCCGTATACTTGCAAGTCAAAACTTTTTGAATTTGTCAGATATCAATGATGCTGTGGGTTCTCTTTATCCTTTTGGGATTAATGTGCTGTCTTTGTCGCTGTGGCAAGGGTCTGTCGTAGTTATGAGGCCGGAGTTGAGTCTTATTGCATTACTCGTATCTAAGTGTCTCTATCGGATCTAAACGTGCTGCTTTCAGCGCCGGATATATACTGAATAAAACACCACACGCGATAGAGAATGAGATAATGACAATTATGCTCTTAGCGTCAACAACAGTGGGTATTTCATTGAAATAATAAACTTCCGGTGGAAATGGTCTCCAGCCTGAAAAATTGTATACTGTTTTTTCGATCCAATTAATTCTATTTATAAACGCAAGCCCGACCCCGGTTCCTATTGTAGAGCCTAAGAGGCCAATGAAAAGTCCATTCATAAGAAAGATAAGCATTATGCCCCTGGTTGAGGCGCCAAGAGCTTTTAGAATGCCAATGTCTTTTGATTTCTCAAATACGATCATGGTCAAAATTGCAAGTATGTTAAATCCTGCTACGATAATGATAAAAAACAGGATAAATGCCATGACGCGTTTTTCAAGGGCAACGGCTTTCAGAAATGTTCCACGTGCTTCTTCCCAGGTTTGAATATTAAAACCAAATCCAAGCTCTCTTTGGAGTTGTTCTCGTACCAATGGCGCATTCTTATAATCATCTAGCCTGACGCTTATTCCAGTAACAGAGTCCCTGGTCCCCGCTAGATCCTGTGCAACCTTTAATGGTATATAAATATAGTTTTTGTCAACGTCATACATACCTGATTTAAATTTCCCCGTGAGAATAAACGGTTTTACCGTGATCTTGTCCCATCCTTTTATTGATACTAAAACTATTTTTTCTCCATTTTGTACAAAATTTTCTGGATTGGTTTCAGGGTCACCTTCTCTGATGCGTAATAGTTCGATGCCGCCAAAGGCGCTGGGGGTTTTTTTCTCCCCATGAATCGTTAATAAATCTTCAGGTTTGTTGCCGAACGGCTTTATGTAGTTTTCAAACTCTCCCACCATTGCTTCCGAGACAGGGTCTATTCCCTTGAAATACGTGAATTCTTTTGCGCCTCTTATGTTAAGGAGGGCGGGTCCTTCAATATACGGGGCACATGCCTTGACATGTTCAATAGATTCTATTTTTTTAAGAACTTCTTTATAATTGCCTAGTCCATAGATACCTCTTTTTTGGACAATAAGATGCGATAGCGTACCCCTGATTTTAGATCGCAACTCTTTATCAAAGCCGCTCATTACCGATAGTACAACTATTAAAGTCATAACCCCTACGGCGACTCCGGCAACTGCGAAAAAGGTGATTTTTTTTCTTCTCAGGTATCTTAGGCTTACAAATAGTTTGTACATTTTAATATATTCAAAATTTGAATGTTTGAAAAATACTATCATAAGGATGCGGACATAAGCAATTAAAAATCAATGTATACGGTGACAGGCTATTTCTGCGCGTGTTTGAATCAGTTGGTATTGGCTTCTTGTTGTTGCTGGCTTACCGTTGTATTGCGATATTCAGGTGGTTGTCGAGCATTTCGGGCTATCTTAAATGGGTTTATAGCAACCCTGTAAAATGTTACGGTAAGATCCATTCAATTTTGGCAATATTTAAAAAAAGCTTGAAGAAGTTGCATTTAAATATAAAATAACAAATTCACATTTAAGATATAGCTTTTGAGTCGATTTTGAGGGTTTTTATGCTGAATTATACTACTGCCGGCGAATCGCATGGAAGGTGTCTGATTGTAATAGTGAATGGATTTCCAGCAGGGATTCACTTAGATGAATCTGACATTAATGCTGAATTGAAAAGGCGTCAAGGCGGTTATGGCAGAGGTGGAAGGATGCAGATTGAAAGCGACAAAGTATGTATTTTGTCGGGCATAAGAAAAAATGTAACTATTGGAAGTCCTATTTGTTTGAAGATAGAGAATAAGGATTACAAAATAGACACTTTGCCTGATGTAATAAGGCCGAGGCCCGGACATGCTGATTTGCCGGGAGTTATTAAGTTTGGCCACAGGGATGCAAGAAATATTCTCGAAAGGGCAAGTGCAAGAGAAACCGCTGCAAGGGTCGCCGCCGGAGCTCTAGCGAAAATTCTACTTGCTAAGTTTGATATAAATGTTTTGGGCTACGTCAAAGGTATTGGCGGTATAAACTCAAAAAAAACAGTAAAAAATCCGGATGAAATACTGAAAAATAGGAATAAAAGCAAGGTCTACTGTCTGGATAAATTGGCTGAATCAAAAATGATTGACAAGATTAAGAAGGCCAAGAAGGAAGGGGATTCTCTGGGGGGTATTATCGAAATAATGGCGTTTGGAGTTCCGGTCGGACTGGGTAGTCATGCGCAATGGAATTTGCGATTAGATGGGGCTCTAGCAGGTGCTTTAATGTCAATCCAGGCGATAAAGGGGGTCGAGATTGGCCTCGGTTTTGATTTTTCGAAAAAATTTGGATCTCAGGTGCATGATGAGATCTTTTATAGCGAAGATAAAAGTACGTTTGACAGGGCAACCAATAATGCTGGTGGGATTGAAGGCGGTATAACGAATGGTGAAGTTGTAATTGCAAGAGCCGCTATGAAGCCTATTCCAACCCTCATGAAGCCATTAAGGTCTGTGGATATAATCACAAAAGAGCCGCAAAGCGCATCGACAGAGCGATCTGACGTTTGTGCTGTTCCTGCTGTATCCGTAGTTGGTGAGGCGGTTATGGCCTTTGAAATAGCAAGATGTTTCATGGAAAAATTTGGTGGTGATAGTATTGGCGAAGTAACTAGGAATTATGAGGGCTATTTGGGGCAGATCCGCGTAATTTAATTAATGGCAAAGGTAGTTTTGTCTTGTAAAAATAAAATATTCTGATAATCTTTTGAAGGTTTCCTAGCTAGCGTAGCTCAACGGCAGAGCAGCTGATTTGTAATCAGCAGGTTGCGGGTTCGAATCCCACCGCTAGCTCATACTATTTAGTGTGGTTTGACATGGGTATTTGTTGTTTTTTCGAATATTGTGGGGAGGTACCCGAGTGGCCAAAGGGGACAGACTGTAAATCTGTTGGCGTAGCCTTCGGAGGTTCGAATCCTCCTCTCCCCATATTTTAGGTTTTTTGAACTTTGGTGTGATAGTGGCGAGTTAGTTGTGGGTTGATATTGACTTTAAAAGTTGTTTTGAGATCTTCAGAAAATCATCACAGGTGTATTCCAATTCAAAGAAAGAAAACTAGAATATGACTAAAGGTTTTGTTTCTGCATGCCTAAAGCGATAGTTCAGGCTGGATAAGCGGGCGTGGCTTAATGGTAAAGCCCTAGCCTTCCAAGCTAGTCATGCGGGTTCGATTCCCGCCGCCCGCTCTTATATTTGGTAGCCAGCAAGGTGAAATCTACAAAATATTGATCTGATTGGCGGTTGTCGTGAGGATTGATATTTTTTTTCCTTTATTGGAAAAAAGTTTTTGACTTCTGTCGTATTTGTGATAAACTAAAATGCTTTCCGCTATATCCTAAATCTTTTAGCAGTTTTGCGTTACATGCTGCTGTGGCTCAGGGGTAGAGCACGTCCTTGGTAAGGACGAGGTCATGGGTTCAAATCCCATCAGCAGCTTTTTTTTGTATATGTGGGTTTTGGTAAAACACAAGCCGATATTTTAATGTTTAATTGATTTTAAGTAAAATTTGTAGGAGTTTTTTTATTATGGCCAAGGAAGTGTTTCAGAGGACAAAGCCGCATGTGAATGTTGGAACGATAGGGCATGTGGACCATGGTAAGACTACGTTGACGTCAGTGATAACGAATACATTGGCTACGAGCGGAAACGCC
>Ga0257122_1002275_pt1 | contig 12232 bp, 20 predicted proteins | sample SI106_120metaG_FD_190146 | JGI IMG/M metagenome (GOLD analysis project Ga0257122, IMG submission 190146) | Marine microbial communities from Saanich Inlet, British Columbia, Canada - SI106_120 | ecosystem: Environmental > Aquatic > Marine > Inlet | place: Canada: British Columbia | collected... | reverse complement strand
GCTGACAGTTTTTTTTACTTATGAATCTTCACGTTTTCAACGATCATTAAAAAAGTAAAATAAAATCTGCAAGAGTTAAAATATGAGTCAAGTTATTCAGCTTATTCAGCCATCGTTAAAATGACGATGGTCATCAACTACATCATTTAGAAAAAATACACAAAAGATCAAAATATTGAAAATAAGAATGATGAAATAGCGTGAAAATGGGGAATATTCATGGCTGAGGGTGATTTCATATGGATTTATCTAGTATTTTTCATGATTCCACTAGCTAGAGTTATTCCACGCCTAATTAGAAAATGGCAAAATAAGAATAATCCAGTTTCAGAAAATCAATACAAGCAAGATTTTCAGAGACCAGAACAGAAACAACCCCAATTTGAAAGACCAGAATCATTTGAAAGATCTGAATCATTTGAAAGAGAGCACTCATTTGAAAAATCAGATGAAAAGCCACTAAATCAAAAAATGATGGTTTTAGGTGAAATTAACAGAGGGGTTAAAGATTTCAATCAAATTCAAAAAATCACCAACATAGATAATCAAAAATTAGAAAATATTTTGAAAGATTTTGAAGATGATGGATTAATGAGAGTAGTTAAAAAAGATGGCATCATGGGAAGTAAAATAGAAATGCACCCAACGGAAAAAGGATATAAAAAATTTACAGATGAAAGATAGTTTCCAAATAACATATGTTTAAAATTCATAAAAGATTAGAAAAAAAATGGAATTCATACAAAATGAAGAACCTTTAGTTAAAAAACCAATCATCATTGCGGCTATGCAAGATATGGGAAATGTTGGGAGTATAGTAATAAATTTCATCAATGAATCATTAAAGACAAAAAAATTTAGAATTTCAAAAGTATTACATCCAACATATGTTATTGATAAAGGCGGATATGTGGACATTCCAAATGAAAGTTGGGAATACAAATACACCGAGGATTTGATAATATTTGGAGGAGGTAAAGGACAACCTCAAAATACAGATGAGTTGAATGCACTATGTCAAGATGTAATAGATATTGCAAAAAAATATTCTGCAAAATTCATCTATACTTTAGGAGGATTCCACACGAATAGAATTTTTAAAAACGAACCAAAAACATACATCACAACTACATCCATAGAATTAACAAAACAAATGCAAAAATTGAATATAGATACTACACCTCAAAAATCAATAATTACTGGATTTAATGGATTAATCCTAGGATTTGCAAAAATGAATTCAATTCAAGGAATTGGAATGTATGGGGAATTAAATGAGCCTGAAATTCCACAATATAGGGCAGCAATCAGCATAATCAAAACTCTGGAAAAATTAACATATAGAAAATTTGGCAATACTAGCCAATTAGAAATAATGGCTCAAGAGATAGATAGAAAATTTAAAAATTAAGACTGATGGGAATTTCCTACAGGGTGTGGTTCAGTGTTTTCATCATGGCAATCACAAGAACAAAGATGTGTTTTATGATTATTCATGCAATCAATACATTCAAAATGTTTCCTAGTTTCGCATGAAGCACAAATCATCTTATCATTCATAGATAATTAGGTGAATTTGAATATTTTCTTCTTCTAAGAAAATTAGTACGCAATTTCACTCCTGTCAAGAAAATCTTTCGTTAGATCCATATACCCTTGAGGATCTAATTCTTTTGCAAATCCTTTATCGATATTTATCAGATAAATAGAATGCAAATGGGCATTTAAAATATCATCATAATCTATGGGAGGATTTTTGTAATATCGATCACAAAGATCTTTGACTTTTTGCACATCGTCTTTATTTCTAGCATTTGGAGGCAATAAGAAAATTTTAGAAATGGGCAAAATACCAACCCCAGGAGTTGCTAGAGAAAATTTTGAACAGTGTTTACTATATCGAGCAATTTTACTCATTATTCTTGCAGCAAAATAATCTATAGTGTCCATTGCATGATCAGGAGGGGTAAACCCAGTTTCAATTTCGATGATGGTATCCCCATCACCTTTTTTTGCAAAAATATCACAAACTAAAATATCAGAAACGTCCTTTTCTACTTTAACAAAATAACCTCTTGAAATAAGAGTAGCTGAACAAATTAATTCTAAAATAGAATGATTGATTTTTACTAAATTCTTTTGATACATTTCAATTAGTTGATGGCAGACATCATTTAATTTTGAAATATCTTGTTCTTTGAGAGTTTTGGAAAGTTTTTTAGTCATCTCACATACATCGTTACTGAATTTTACGACATCCATGATTCAGGATTAGACAAATTTGGGGTTTAAGTGTTAGATTAGAAAGGAATGGAAAAAGTATCAAAACGAGAAAAGTAATCAATTAAAATTAAAAAAGAGTGAATTTTTCTTCATACTTTATCATAACAAGCCAAATCAGAATAAAATCAAGTGTTCAAAAATAAAGCAGTAGTTATAGGATTATTTTCATTATTAATGATATTTTCAACAATTCAGGCATCTGAAGCAGAATTATCAGAATTAATTGTAGAACTGAGTGTGGAAAAAGGAGTTGTGAATACAGGAGAAACAGTAGTTGTTACAGGCAAAGTAGTAAACCACGCATACAAGCCAATTAGAGGGGCAGAGGTATTCATTAGAACAGGTGTTGATTCTGCCAAGGTTTTCACAGACCCGTGGGGAGTATTCAAAGTAGAGTTTAAAGAATTTCAAAGAACTCCAGGAACTTACACAGTGAATACAATAGCATCATGGTATGGCATGATGGGATTATCATCAACTCAATTTCAAGTAAAAGGAGAGGCCTCACAAGTTTCAGCGTTACAAGAAAAATTAAATTCAGAAGAAGCTAGAAAATATCTGAGTTCAAAAGAAAGTGATTTTGAGAAAAATCCAATTGGTCAAACTTTATTCAAATATTATCATGGATTATTAGATGAGTTAACTCTAGAACAAAAAGAAGCAAACAAACCAGATATTGAACAAATTTTCTTAGAACAGCAAAGAAAGATTGCAGATGAATTAAGAGATCGAATAATTGAAGAATATAATCCAGGCTATGGAACCTATGGAGGATATCAATATAACAATTATATCAACAGTCTTAATCCAGAAATTAGAGAACAGGTCATAAATCAACTTGAATTCACAAAAAATAATTTTGAAGAAGCACAAAAAGTTAGAGCAGATATAATTGCAAATGGAGGAACACATGAAGAAGCTAGGCAAGCATATCTAGAGATGATTTCAGTTTCAAGGGAAACATTAGAGAAGTTTAATGAAGAAACACCAGAAGAAGAATCTACGAGTTCCAATGATGAAGAATCAAGTGAAGAATCAAGTGAAGAATCAAGTGAAGAATAGATAAATTCCACATACATACCTAAACAATTTTTAATGTACAGAATATGAAAAAACAGATTTGGAAATATTTCATAAATCATCATGTATTACATGTAAAAAATCAATTACAAGCATAGAAAGAATGAAGGTAGACATAGAAAAAAGAGATTTCTTCAAAGAGCCATTTTCAGAATCAGAATTAAAAAAAATTATCAAAATGACAGGAAAAAAACCATTTGATATGTTAAGAAAAAGAGATAAAATGTATAAAGAATTAGAACTGGAAAAAAATAAAAAAACATATGCTCAAATTATTAAATTAATGGTAAAATATCCTGGATTAATTTTACGTCCAATAATCATTGTAAAAAATAAGGCATTTGTTGGAAAAGTAGATATAAAAAATCTAAAATGAGTTAAGAATAATTTTCTTTTTTAAAAATTCGAATAGCTTCTAAATGAGAGCAATTTGCTTTAAGTCCTTTACCATGATGAAATTTGTAAAAATTTTTGAAACCAGGGCATTCACAGGTATCAGAGGTTACAAAATAAGATTTCTCAGGATCAGATGAAGATTTTATTTGAAACAAGTCATCTTCTATTTTTGAGACACCTCCACTTTCAACAAGTTTCTTGGCTTTTCTGATTGTATTTGCACTCATAATAAAACAAAAATTAACTCATTTTTTATTCTTTAAGATCTTTAGATGAGATAAAATGTCAATTTAAAGATCAAATTAGGCACTAATTGATATAAACTAATTTTATTACTTTTGGGTATTGGGAATGAAAAGATATGTTGTCACAAGATTGGCAACAATGTTTGGAGTTTTAATGATCACACTTTTAATTACAATTTCACTTGTCGGATCCAACATGGATGTAATCCTAAAACAAGGGATTATTTTTCAAGTAAGATCAGAGATTACAGAAAATCCTGCAATTGCCGAAAGTTTTGCGTCAGTTGATGAATTCGAAGAATTTGTTCAAAATCAGATAGAACAAAAAAATAAGATTTTAGGATTAGACGAACCATGGTATTCGCCTCAAAGAATAGGATTTACAATGTATAAAATATTGTTATTGGATTTTGGACATGCGACATTTCTTACAAGTGATTCAGGATCATCAGATGTAAAAGATATAATTTTTGAAAAACTTCCAAGAACAGTTTTGTTATTTACGACAGCTACAATAATCATATCGATAATTGGAGTATTTTTAGGAGCACTGTCTGCAAGTAAAGTAGGATCCATAATAGACAGAGTAACATCAAGTTTTGCAATAATTAGCTCTAGTTTTCCAGTATGGTGGATAGGAATGTTAATGATATTTTTATTTTCATTTACATATCAGATATTTCCTGCAAGAGCTACTCCAGACATACCATCGTCAGACCCAGGATACATCATGGCATTATTGTATCATATGGCGTTACCGTTAATCACAATTGTAATGATTGGTTTTGGATCATGGGCATATCTGGTGAGAAATTTTATGGTTGGGATTATGCAAGAGGATTTCATTATGGCAAAAAAGGCAATAGGGGTGAATTCTAAAAAAATAATATATACTCATGCATTAAAAAATGCTGCACCACCAATAGTAACAATACTTGCACTTAGTTTGTCAGGATCATTAGGAGGTGCAATAATTACTGAAGCAGTTTTTGACTGGCCAGGAATGGGAAGATTGTATTTTGAAGCAATCACAGTCATGGATTTACCAGTAATAATTGGAGCCACATACATACTCACACTGTTTTTCTTGGTCAGCATATTCATTGCAGATTTACTTTATGGGTATTTTGATCCGAGAGTGAGGACAGGTCAATGAGTAGTATCAGCCCTCAAGAAATAAAACAAGAATTTCTTAAAAGCAAAATGGGGATTACAGGCATTTCCATCCTTTCAATTCTCATCATGACATCACTTATTGCAATTATTATAATTCCAGTAGAAACATTCCAAGAATGGAACAATCCGGGTAGTTGGATTTTGTATCCAAAAGTGGCAATTCCAATTTGGGTGAATTTATTCATGACAGAAAAAATACCAGAACACCAAATTTTGGAAAGCCCCAACATTCAGACAACATCAAATCAAGAAATAGCACTCACATCACATCAGTTTGGAGTGAACTTCAATTATGATGATTTCCCAAATGATTTCATATATCTATTTTCTTCAGAATACTCAGGTTCTCCATTATTACAAATGTCAGTGATTAGACCAGATGGGATAGAATTAGAATTATTATCAACATCACTTCCGCACTCAATTTCAAAAACAACTCATAATGAAAAAATATTTTCAACAGATAAAATATTAAAGAAAAATATATTATTACAATCAGAAAAATTTTCATTTAATTTAGATAAATTATCAGCAGAAGATATTGTTTTTTCAAAAATTCAAGCAAATGAACCATTAAAAGGAAATTACATTTTTTTGATAAATGCGTATTCAACAGAATCAGAATTACAAATGCATGAATCAAAGTTAGTCATCGGAGGTAAAGCATTTGGAATTATGGGAACAGACGAATTACGAAGAGATTTAGCCATAGGATTATTGTGGGGAACCCCACTTGCATTGTTTATCGGTCTAGTAGTATCCATTGCATCTGTGATTGCAGGATTACTTTATGGAGTTTATGCCGGATTTAAAGGGAAAAAAACAGATGAAACAATGATGAGATTTAATGATGTAATCTATGCATTGCCAGCACTTCCATTTCTAATCATACTTTCAGTAACAATCAGTAATAGCATATTTGTGATGGTTGGGTTTTTGATGGTTTTCGGATGGGTAGGAATTGCAAAAGTAGCCAGGAGTATGTCACTTCAAATTAAAACCAAAGGATATGTAGAAGCTGCAAACATGATGGGTCAAAAGGATTCCAAAATAGTTCTCAAACATATTTTACCACAATTATTGCCATATGCGTTTGCAAGTATCGCAATATCTGTACCAGCAGCAATTACCACAGAAGCTGGATTGAGTTTTCTAGGTTTAGGCGATCCATCATTTCCGACATGGGGACAAATACTACATGATGCAAACATGTTTGGTGCAGCATCAAGAGGATTATGGTGGTGGATAATGCCTCCAGGAGTAATGATTGCAATTACAGGACTTGCCTTTGTGTTTATTGGAAATGCCTTAGATGCAATTGTTAATCCAAAGTTAAAAAGATAATAAAACTAGAGTTCAAATTTTCTAATTAATTCGATAGTGTTGTCATTCAATTTTATAGAATAACATGATGAATTATCTACATTGATTTCTGCTAATTTATTAGCAAATACTTTTTTGCTGTGACCACCTTCAGATGCTTTATCTGATTCATCAAAACAAATTGACATTTTTTTCATGTTTAGATTATTTTTTAGAAGAAAGGCAATAAATTTTTGATAAAGTTCAGTATCAATCCAGTCCATGCTTTTTTCTTTACTTATTCCAATCCATATCTCAATAGAATTTTGATATAGAACTTTTTTTCTTAATTCTTCTAGGGCCATTTTTTTACCTAAAAGTCTGCACGTTGCATTTTTGAACCACAGCGAGGGCAAGTGCCACCTTTGTGTTTGTTGTTACAAACAAGACAAACGTATTGAATTCCACTAGAACCACCTTGTGAACCCATTCCAAAGAATCCACCACCGCCAGTTCCAGAATCACCACCATATCCACTCATTTTATTCATGTATCGTTTCCTCATAACCATTGGAAGTAAAATGAACAATCCCATAACAATTCCAATACTCACAAACCAAGGAACTCCCAAATATCCAAGACCTATTTGTAGCCCAATACTAAAGACTAGTGAAGCTCCTAAAAATAAATAATATCTTTTGAGTTGAGGATTCAATTCAACAAAAATTGTTCTAAAAAGGTTATAAAGTTTTGTCAGTTTTTTCAATAATGTTTTTAGGAATATCAAACAATTGAAAGAGGCACAGAATTTCCACCACTATCCCACGCAAAAATAGAATCATCAGAATAAGGAGATTGTACAATTAATGAAATAAGTCCAAAGAAATTATGAAGATCAGTAACAGAAGGTTCTGCTGAACCACTAGGATGAGAATGAACTATTCCAATGTAGCTCATATCAAAAGGTAAGAAAGAGTGAGGGAATCCTGCAAATGTTGGTCCTGTTTCAGAGAAAGGAGGAATGACCAGTCCGTTAATTGTAATTGTGCCATTTTTTGATTTGCCTTTTAAAATCAAAATTCCTTCATTAGGATGTTTCATTTGACAAAAAGACAAGATACTATCTAGTACATCTTTTTGAAGCAACACTTGACGTTCAAAATGTTTTTTTTTGAAAAACATAGAAACACTGTAGATTACAAGTAATTTAATTTTAAGATTCTAAAATAGTGTACTTTGTATTTGAAAACACTCTTAGTTTTCCTTCAATTTCAGTTACAAGCTGAGGTAATTTTGAATCAGCATCATCTATTTCACCCTGAAACGTTTCAGATTTTAATTCAGAATCTTGTTTGAATGAAGTATTTTTGGCAAATTCACGTTCTAGAGAATCAAGAGCATCAGGTTTGAGAGAATTCATATTTTTTTGCAATGTATTGTATTGATCAAAGTATTCAGAAACTCGCTTTACAAATCCATCAATAGATTCTTCAGTTTCAGTTATTTGTAATAACATTCGATCTACATCTTTTACAGAGATAGACCCTGAAGAAATTCCTTTTCGAATATTTTCCAAAATTACAATAACAGAGTCTTTGTTTTGAGGAATAAGTGCATTAAAAGTATCATTAACCAATAAATTTAAAATATTTTTTTGATCTTTATCTAAAGAAGAACTGTATTCATATCTACTTAGAGGGCGAGAAATTTTTGTGAATTGTGTATTGATAGTATTTTCTATTTTAGATTTTTGAGAAGCAAATGATTCTAATTTATTTTTTAAATCAAGGTATTTTTTGTAATTATCAGAAGATTTAATCTCTTCAATAGAATCATGTATGGAAGATATTTTTTCTTGTAATGACTCTATAGTTTTTTTAGTTTCAATAATTTTTTGGGTTTTTTCAATTCTAGAAGATTTTAAAGTTTCAATACGATTTAACAAATCATCGATTTTAACAGATGTTGATTTTGTGAATTCAAAATTTTCAAGAATTTTTTGAATTTCTGAATGATTATTATTCATAACTTCTAAATTTTCTTTGAGTTGATTTGCATATTTTTTTGCAAAAATATGGATAACTCGAGTTTGTCTTCCCAATACATCACCTACTTTTTTCAAAATTTGATTTAAAGAAGAATTTAATTTTTCAGCGTCATTAATAGTTGAAATTTCAGGTAATGGAACAACCCCTTTTTTGATCATTTCAATTACCTGTTTTTTTCCTCTTACCACAATAATTGCAAGATGTTTATCAATATCATCGATATTCAAGTTATCTTTTTCAAGTACATTACCTATGTTTATCAAATCGTCAATTAATGGGGCAGTTTGATTTCTTAGATCTTTTATTTCAGAAACGGTTTGAGATGTTCTTAGATGGTAAAGATCATTTACAATTTTAGTCACATCAGAAAGGAGAATTTCCTTATTTTGAGGAATTTCTTCAACAGATTTTTCAACTTCTTTCTTTTTACCCCATCCAAATACCATTTGATGATATTATTGAAAGGGGATTAAAAATGGTTGTACATCATAGTTAGTTTAAAATTAATCCAAGAAGGAATTAAAACATCTTGAAAAAATCATTCCATACAGGTTCGGTAAAAAAAACAATCAAGATCAAGGCTTCAAACGAAAAGGTTTGGAGAAAAATTAGTAATATTGTAGGATTACCAACATGGGTAGTAGATGTAAAAAAGACCACATATCTATCTAAAAAGAAAAAAGATGTCGGAGCAGTCAGATTAATCACATTTTCAGACGGAAATAAAATTGAAGAGCATGTAGTTGCATGGAAAAATAAAGAATATTTCACATACATTGCAACTGAAGGATTACCATTAAGAGCATATGTTGCAACCATTTCAATAAAGAAAAAATCAGCAAAATTAACAGAATTAACATGGCAATCATATCTTAACAGCATGAAAATGTCTGAAAAGGAATTTTTAGAATTTCTTGCATTCATGGGAGCATTTTATGAAGCATCACTTGAAAATCTAAAAGCAATACTCGAAAAATAATCAACATATCATCTAAATACGATAATTCAACATGAAAAAACATGAGTGATATGAGATTTATTATCATCGGCATTATTTTGACATTTTTAGGATTTCTTATTTTAGGGGTATTTGGAAATAATTATCAAGCATCCACACTGGAATCAAATGAATTTGGAACATGTTATGAATATTTTAAGGATAAACCTCCACTTGAAATCAATTGTTCATTTAAGATATTTGATCAGAGTGTATTTTTTGGAATTGTTCTAGCATTTATCGTTGCAGGAATATTATCTTTGATCAAAGGGGCCAGAGGAGATTGGGATAGTAAAATAAAACCAGAAGATGTGGTGGGTCCAGGTAATAATCAAAAAGAGGATTCAGAAGATAATTAAAATCACATAAATTTTTTAGGTTTTATTCATAAATACAAATAATTGTAAAATAAAATACAATCAGATCTTTTTTACTTTTTTTATTTTCTCCTGTTCTTCATCTTCCATTCTCTGGAAATGTACTTCTTCATATGGCATTTTTTTCTCAATTAATAATCATAAAATTTGCATTTAAGCTTAAGGAATGATTTGTACATTTATGATATAAAAACAGGCTCAAAAAAGGGAAATTCTCAAACATCAGATTCAATAATATTTTTCATACCAACTATCATCTCACCCATTTCTGAAACTCTCTGATCAAATTGTTCATCAGATAATTCATCAGGTTTATTCAAAGTAATTATAACTTCAGAAAAATCACCACTAGGAACCACTCTCATTGGGACGTTCCAAGTAGATTCCTCGTCAATGTATTGATGATCCAGTATCCCGTGAGATTTATCTTCATCAAATTTTAATTTAGACTTACCATGAGGACCAGTAAAAGACCACCATCCATCAGAGCTAATTTTTGCATCAGGCATCATTTTTGGAGGAAGTTTCAATATGGCGTCAAATGCATCAGCAGTTTTTTTATTCATAGTAATACTAATTGTTCTAGAACGCGTCACATTAGAAATTACAGATAATGATTAAAAAAGATATAGTAGTAATCGTATGAATTGAAACTATCATTTATTGGTTAAGAAATTCTCTAATTTTTTTAAGATTTGAAACGTTAGATTCATGAAACATCACCATAGATTCTGCAAGAGTTTCAGGCAAAATGCTTTTAAGATTTTCAACTAAATCATCACCATTGGCAATCATATTATCAATGAGTTTCTCAATTTCATTTTTATCATCAACCATAGCAATTTAAAAGAAACCAATCATAATTATGTTTTAGCTCATGTGAATTCCAGAAATTAACTAGTGTACAAATTATAAAAACAAAAATTTATGCATCTTTTTTGATCAATGTTGCAGTAGAACGTACTTTGGGTAATTTTTGAATATTCCAAGAAACAATTTCTCGGATTTTTTCAAAATTTTCAGCCTGTAATTTTACCAACATATCATGAGTTCCAATAGTTTCAAAGACATCAGAGACATTATCAAGTTCTTTGAGTTTCTCAATAATTTCTACTTCTGCACCCAATTCACAGTTTAACATCACATATGCATCAGTCATGAATGTAACAATAATTGATGATTATTTAAGTCTGGAGAACACAAAAGGGGCAATTTACCATGTAACATGCACTAAATCTTTAAGATTTCTTCGAGGTTTTGGAAATTTAGTTTGTTCAGGATATCCAATACATAGTACAGATGAAGGAACCAGATCAGTTTCAAGAATATCCATTATTTTTTGCTCATCAAACATTCCAATCCAAATTGAACTTAAACCCAAAGCCTGGGCAGCAAGTTGAGAATAGCCAGCTGCAAGAGTAGCATCCTGTATTGCAAATTTTTTCAAAACATAGTCAGGAAAATCAAATTTGACTCTAGAAGGATTTTTACAAAAAATCAATACCACAGGAGCATTGACATAGGGCTGTTTGTTACATGCATCTACTAGTAGTTCTTTCTTTTCAGTACCCTTGACATAAAATATTTCAAACCCCTGATAATTTCCAGCTGTAGGAGCAGTATCAGCTGCAGCAATTATTCTATCAATCTTAGTAGTTTCAACAGGTTTATTTGAAAATTTTCTAGTAGACCGTCTTTTTGCCATTACAGCAAACAAATCAGTATCGATAAGTTCAGAGGGGCCAGATTTTAAAATAAAATCAATTAGTTGATTTCTAACTTTAGGATCAGCTGAATCAGGTTTGATTTCAGGTTCATAACCTAAAGGATAAAGTAATTTGTCATTTTTATCTGAATCCACAATTAGATTAGAAGAATTATGTTATTAAAGAATTAAAACTATTCAGATTCAAAAGAATCACAACCAGAATTACACGGTTTATTCATCACACCCTCACAAACACCTAACTCATTATGCATTATTCGATGATGACCGCAAATCTTACACTTTTCTCTAAAATGGGAAATTAATTCAACCACAGAAATTGAGGATTCTTGAATTTTTGATTCAGTGTTAGAAGTCATGTTTGCTTGTTGCAATCAAGTTACTTTAAACATTTTGAAGAATAGATGAGTATTTTCTAAAATCTTGAAAACATGTGGGTTTTTGAACATCTAAACAAAATGAGTAACCATAGATTATTTCTGATTTTTGTCCCATTTCCAGTCATAGCATTCTATTTTCTTTTAACAAATTGTTACCAATTATACGGAAATCAATGTATCACAATACCATAAAAAATATCAGATAAATTTACGCCAGGTAAG
>Ga0257122_1002272_pt1 | contig 12240 bp, 9 predicted proteins | sample SI106_120metaG_FD_190146 | JGI IMG/M metagenome (GOLD analysis project Ga0257122, IMG submission 190146) | Marine microbial communities from Saanich Inlet, British Columbia, Canada - SI106_120 | ecosystem: Environmental > Aquatic > Marine > Inlet | place: Canada: British Columbia | collected... | reverse complement strand
GAAACTTTCAGGGATGGAATCAGTATTTGGAAGGAGAAGCAACTAGGGCAAGAAGCAGCCTAGATTTGCTCTGACAGACAGACGCAACCAGGGTGACCTGTACGATCAAATACTAACCACTACAGCTAAGTACTGCGTCCAAGATAACTAGGGCGCGGGACAGAACTTATCCTTCAAGCAGGCCCGCGGTGTAACGGTCTTGCAGCAGGTTTTGCCGCCGGTGCAACCGCCGTCGCGACAACCTCCCTTACACCGCCCTTCCGCGGTATCGCAATACTGATAGCTCGCGCAGGCCGTGTTTTCATTTTCGGCGGTACAACCTGCCAGGCAGAAGCCGAGTTCGCAGACTTGTCCGGTCAAACAGTCGCCGTGATCGCCGCCACACTGGAGATCACAACTTCCCAGTTCTGTTTCCGCATTATGAGGCGTGCAGTGTTTTCCTTCGACCGTGCAGTCAGTATTGTCACGACAGCCATAGCTGCATTCTGATTTGAAGCAAACGTAGCCGGGTATCGTGCATGGGTTGTCCGTATCGTTACACGAGGTGAGAACGGAAACGCACGTCTTTGTGTCGGGCAGTTCTCCAGGCTCGCCTTCACATTTTTGCGTTGTGGGACATTCATCGTCCTTTTTGCAACCGGGCACGCAGACATTGTTGGTTGGATCGCAGAGGTTTCCCTTGTCGCATTCTGCATCAAGTAGACACGCGAGAGGACATTTAGCGGTGGTCAAAGATGCTTCGGGAGCTTCTCCTGCTTCGATCTTTGCCAAGGCTGCCTGAACGGAACCCTGCGTGTAGTCGAGCACGTAGCATTGCCCCGCTTCTTCTGGTTTCTGCAGCGTAACGGATACGCCCGTCACAGTTGTGGTACCGGTGAATTTAACCAAAACGCGAGAGCGCGGGCCTGCGCCTTCTTCGTTGCCTTCTACCGGATATCCCCAATAGACGTTGGCATAGACCAGATTGCTGCGTAGGTCTTCTTTGTCGAGGCTTTTGCCCATGACAAAGCTACCACGATATTCGTTGCCGATCAGTGAGAGTTGTTTGATCAACATGAACGTGGTGACCGGTTTTCCCTCGGTTGAAGGTACTTTATCCAATTGCGCACAGACCGTGTCGAAAAGTGCCAACGCCCCGTCACCATAGGTGGTTGAGCTCGCTTCTTGCGCTTTGGTTACGGCAGCCACGATGGTGTCTTTGTTGGTCTGATAGTTCGTGCAGAACGTGCTCAGCCGACCATTGTCTTTCTTCACGTTGTACGACATGACATTGTCGGGTGAAGAGATATTCAGCAGCGAGAATGTCGTACCTGAACCGGTCGCTTCACTTAGCCCGTTATACCAATCCAACAACAAGTTGAAATAAAGTTCTTGGGGATCTTCGGCTACGTCATCTTCCTTCAGAGCAACCTGAACCAAGACGCCGTCGGGTGTTAGAGAAGTGGCATCCTTAGCCTCTTTGACCTTCCAGCCGATGCGGCCAGAAAATGTCGCTGGCGTATAGCCGCTAATTCCAGTTGTGCCGATTTGCAGTGCGTCAACCTGTACCCAGCAATAGGCTCGCCACGCTTCGGGTTCGTTTCCATCGTCGCAAACCTTTTCTACGCTCGTTGGGAGGCTTAGATTGAGGTCTTGTTCGATCCAGGGCAGAACCTTGAGTTTCACCGCTTCGATGGCCGCAGTGATGGTATCCAGATTATCCGCGCCCATCGTCAACGCTTGACCGGTGAGGGTGCTCAGGTTCTCCTCATTGCCCCCATCGGTACTCGATGTACCGGCATCGGGTGTACCAGGTGTCGAATCGTTGCAATGGGTTTGGACCAATAAGAACGAGGCGATGGCAATCGCACCTATCGCACTGCCCAGCGCGGAACTATTCCACTTCATGGAGAACCTCCCTTTTCCTTTTTAAGAGGCCCGAATATCTCATGATTGGGGGGGGTGTCCACGATACGTGGCTTGGGAGGGAGGACGAAAGGAACCTAGGGAAGCATTTTCTGGGAACAAACGTCAGTGGAATTCTCCATCGTTGTACCTCGCGTCTGAACCATCGCCGCGTGGCTAAAGGTCGGTCGAACGGGCTGGGATCCAAACGGCATGATTTGAGCACCGCTGCTGTCGTAGAGATTATCCAAGATAGAAACCTGGTTGGAAAGACGGCGAAATTCGTAGGTTCGGTCGGGACAAGCTGAATTCTTGGAAACCAACGTCGCGTTGTCCAAAGGCCCTCCAAATTGTTGAGGCGCGGTCATCGGATATAGCATTCGCATTTCGTCGGAACAGTCATCACCGTAGATGCCCGTATTGAAACGGCCGTCAGTAACCTCAAAGAGGCCGCTGGACGAGACTTCGATCTCTACTGCGCGCCAGCGATCCACGGCGCTTCGCGTCCGCTGCAATCCATAGCCCTCATAGACCGTGGTCCGCCCGTCGACCGACGTAGCATTCAACGTGCTGTCGAGTCATTGAGCGAGGCTCTATTTTTCGGGATTCACCAGACCAGTGGTGTTTTGCGGGCTTCAAGTCGCAATACGGAGAAAAATTCGAAAGAAAAATGAGAATGCAGATAACTACGTGAAATCAGCGGAGGGACAAGCGGGTAGGACGTTCAGATGGGAACTCTAGTCGTCTTCCCAATCGAAGAAATAGTCCTTGTTGGTAAGTCCCGGCGCCTCTTCGACAGCGGGGGCCTCCCCACGGTCAGTTTTGATGAAACCCACCAAATCTTCAAGAGCGCTGGTTTCCTCCAGCCAGTATTCTTCGGTGCCAAAATGTGGCCACGTTCGTGGAAAGATGGGGTCTTCCCACCGCCTGGCAAGCCAGGTCGCGTAATGGACCATTCTTAGCCCGCGCAAGGGTTCGATGAGCCTCAGCGTTTTTCGATCGAAATCTCTAAACCGTTCGTACCCTTCTAGAAAGCTCTCACGCTGTCGGCGGGCATGTTCGTCCCTTCCCGAAATTGCGAGCCAGAGATCCTGCACGGCCGGCCCAACGACCATGTCGTCGAAATCCAAGACATTATAAACCTCATCGCGCAAAAGAAGATTGCCCAGATGACAGTCGCCATGGATCCGATGGGTGTCTACGCCCTGGAGGTATTCGTCGGCCGTACCCGCAATGAAGGTTGCGGCATCTAGGTAGCGAGTCGACACAGCGGCAGGGAGCGTATTGTGTTCTTCGAGCCAGCCGACATTGTCCCAGATGTAGGTATCGGACGTTAGTTTGATGCGGTGATCTGCGCTTCGACCGACCGCCACGTTATGCATCCGAGCGACGAGCATTCCCAGCCGCTCAACATTATCATGGGAAAGATCCTCGGGTGCTCGCCCGCCCCTAGCCTTGAACAAGCAGTATTTGATCCCGTTTATTTCTTTGAGCGTTTCGCCATCTGGAAAGGGAAGCGTGCCGCAAACAGGCACCTCGCCCTCTTCAAGATCGGTCAGAAATTGATGTTCCTCAAGAATCTGTTCCCGGGTCCAACGCTGTGGCCGGTAGAATTTGGAAACAACACGCGTGTCGTCTTCCATTTCCATAAGGTAGACGCGGTTTTCGAAGGAATTTAATGGAGCGCACACGGGCTTGCAGCGCACGCCGCCCGCCTCCACCGCCTGAAGCACAGCCTCAGGAGTAAGTGCGAGAAATTGGTCGGTCTCGGTCGAAGAATTACTCATGATATGGAGCATAAGGGGTGGACGCCCCTCACGCTAGTCGAAGTTACGCCATTCCCACATGGCGCAGAACCCCCTATAATCAATCACCTTGGGAGATAATCGAATGTTTGGAGTCAAAGCCCTGCGAAATGTGGTTGTTACGTTCTGCCTCCTCTCACCACTCGCGTGCGAAGGTGACGGGCCTCCGCTGGAGACCGAAGCCCAGACGAGCGAGGTCCTTGAAATGGTGGGCAACGACCTTGGCGGTTTGCTCGTTGACCTCTATTTCGATTCGAAGGAGGGCCCCGCATCCGTGTCATGCCCAAACGGCGGCAACATGAGCGGCGAGATCGGTGCTGCCGGATATGGCTCAGTCGAACTCAGCGCCTGCCGATTGAGCAAGGTCATTATGAGTGGCAGCACACTCGTCAGTGTCAATTCGGAGGGATTCGACTATCGCGTGTCGCTGAGCGGTGAGCTTGAGATCACGGGGCTCTACACGGGTACCATCGACATGCTCGATCTCTTGATGATGACGGACATCAACGACGATTGCTACAGCGCCACCACGAAGGTCGGCGACAATCAATACACCACCGCCCCGATCTCGATATCCGCATGCCCCGATGTATGTTCCGCGAGCAACGCGTTGAAGGTTGACCTAAAGGTATCCAATAAATCAAAGGGCCCCATCTATCTATGGTGGGTCGACGAACGCTGCATCACCCACAATTACTCGCCCAAGGGAATTCAGCCGGGCGAAGAAAAATCCTATTCGACAACTTTTAACCATCTCTGGCGTGTCATCGATGAATCGGGAAGAGTGCTTCGCGAATTCGATGCCATTGGATCAGACCAAGTGGAGACCTTCGAATAATATAGTACGAGCACCACGATTCTCGGTGTGGTCCACCAGTCTCTGTCAACGGATTGATCTTCTGCACGATGCAGAACCCCAGCGATACGACAAAGGCTGCCGCACTGTTCATGCGATCGATAGACAAGAAGAACTAGCCCCGACCAAGTTGTGAGGCTTCTAGTTGGGCATGGATTACTCCCCGGTGACAAGCCTGACGTCGATCGAGTAAACTCTGAGTCCCAACGATAGGAGCGGCAATGTCAGTAGACTTATCAAATCTGGTTCATAACGAAGATCTCAAGGGATTGGTCACGGCGCTCAAGGGCGGCGCCGACGCAAACGCTCTGGCATATGGTGGTGAGACCGCTCTGCACTACGCTGCTGAACGCGGATTCACGGCGGGAATCGCTCCGCTTATCGAGGCCGGCGGCGATCCGAATGTAGTGAGCGAGCGCGGAGACACCCCTCTCATCGTCGGCGTCATTCACAAAAACCCCGACGCGGTGGAGGCGTTGCTCGATGGAGGCGCGAATCCCGAGATTCCCAATAAACTCGAAGCGACCCCACTGGCCTACGCTTGCCGAATGAACGCGGGCAAGACTGTGTCGATGACCCGGACTGTAACTGTCGACGGAGTGGAAAAAGAAGAACCTGTCGATATGAGCCCGCGGGAAGAGGCAGCAAAGGAAGTCGCTCGGGTACTTATCGCGCGTGGTGCGGATGTGAACGCCGCAGACAGTACGGGTATGACCGGTCTACTACACGCTGCTCAGGCCGGTGACGTCCAGTGGGCCTCGCTTTTCTTGGAGGGAGGCTGCAACGCCTCCTGTGCCGACCAAAGCGGTTTTACCGCACTCCACGAGGCTGCAGCGAGCGGAAATCTAGATTTTATTGAACTCTTGCTCGCTCATAGCGCCGACAAAGATGCGAAGATCGTGGAAGGCTGGGATGTCATCAAAGCGGGGATGACCCCACGAGATGTCGCCGAGACAAAAGGACATACCAAGATTGCCGAACGCCTGAGTGCCTAAATACGACAACGCATCGACTAATCAATTCAAGGCGGACAGGGTGGCAATGGTTCTGAAACACGCCTCGCCCAGATTGGCCTCGAAACCCGCCAGCGTATCCCCCATTGGCTCGTGGACGATATTCCCCCCACGGCCTAGCTGCTGACTTAGATCGAGCGGCAAATACTGAAAACTACTTCGGTCCGAAGAATGCTCTTCCCCGCTTAGCGACATAACCTCGTCGGGCCCGGTGATTGCATTCTCCTTTGCCCGTGGCCCAACCACGCCAAGCCCCTAGCGGAGTAGAAAACAGAACGATGAACTTTCGTATTGCACTGCATACCACGGCAAAGTCGCTGCGCTATTTGGCGTTGCTGCTTCTATGTATCAGCTTTTCAACGCCGTCCTACGCCGCCCCTGCAAACAACTCTGGCAATGCGCGACCGTCCCTGCCCCAGCGCGCGAAGAGTCGCATTTCGAAAATATGGCGCGGACTATTCCCTTCGCGTCCCGCAAAAGATGTTGCCAGCGCCACTCCCCGGCAGCGCGCCGCAGTGCGATTTTCGAGATTTTGGAATCGTCTTCACCGATTACGACCGAAGGAAAAATACGATCGCGCCCTCAACGCCGCGCTTGGCGCGTTGCATCGCGAAAAGACCACAGCCGATAAACGTAGCCAAGGTGTCGTTCATTTGGATGAACGGAAACCGACACTCGTCATTTCTGATATCCACGGACGGATGGACTATTTGCTTAGCGTTCTGATGACCAAGAATCCGGAGTATGGCGGGAAGACGCATCTTTCGCTGCTCAAGTCGGGGGAGCTTCAAGTCGTATTGCTCGGCGATGCGTTGCACACGGAGCATCCCAACGCTTGGACGGAAATATCTAACCACCTTTTTCAGGGACCGAATCTCGTATCTGAACCTCTGGAACAGGAAGTTGCGGTATCGCTCAACACGATGTCGTATATCATGCACCTCAAAGGGCGCTATGCTCAGAACTTCCACTACATCAAGGGCAACCACGACAACATTCGCAATAGCGACGCCAACGGCGACCGGGGCTTTCGGAAGTTCCTACGCGGCGCAATCGGCGACGGACAAGTTTTCGAACATTTCGTTCGTACCCAGTTTGGCAAGCGCTTTTTAGAAAAGTGGGCGGCATTTGAAGCGGCGCTACCGATCATGGCGAAGGGAAAGAACGTACTTCTTTCTCATTCCGGTCCCAAGACAGGGCTGACGCGCGGTGAAATCGAACAACGCAGCACCAACGCCATTCAGGGGCTGACCTGGACCAACCTAGTGAAGAAAGATGCTATCCAGAGCGAAGCCGCTTCATCCCTCCTGAGGCAATTCGAAATGCCCAGCGGAATCTACCTCGCGGGTCACCGACACCCTGCGGGATCGGTCAAATTTACGAAGCAAGGCCCATTCTACCAATTCAATCCAGACGCCCCCAACCAACACTATGCAATCCTTCCAGCCCACCGCGGTTTCAACGCCGAATACGATATTCGTGAGGCCGCCCCGTGGTCGAAGCACCTGGTCCAGCGCGACGGTAAAGCCGAGAGTGTCGAGGCGAGTCTTCGGGCGATGGGGCTCTAGACGCAAGGCCGTCAGCCTAAGGACTAACGCGGAGAACTTCGATTGCGTCTATGGCGCAGTTAATTTGCGCGGGAGCGTTTGAATAGGAACGCAATTGCAGTTCGGCCGCGTCGTCGGCACAGGTGACAGGGCGAGATTCGAATAGTTGAGGATGATCGCTTGCGGGGATTGCGCCCAAACTCTGCCCGCAGTATTGCAGAAAGCACCGTTCGTGATCGGTCGTTCGCACCACGGCACGAAAGATATAATGCTCACCGGCGCGCGCGGCCTGGAGCGTATGGCGCAGAGTGCCCCAATTCGTGCGGAGTTCCATCGAACGTTCGCCTTCCAGTGCATTGACATCGTTTACGGTTGCAGCTCCAACAGGCTGGTTCAGGTACGCGTTCGTGCGCGTGCAGACGCCATTTTCGTCGAAGCGCGAGCACCCGCCCTGATACGTTTGCCAGCCAACGAAAGGACTCGCCGGGTCATTCGAGAGCTGTTCAAACCCCGAATTAGCCAGCGGCAATGCGTCCAGAAAGCGACGCCCATTGATCCACAGCGTGGCCTCTCCCTGGTGGTCCGGAGCGGGCTCCAATCGAGCAACTTGATGCGCTCGCGCCGAGAGTCCGAATAGCGGGCCATGCGTGACCCAAATGCCCGCGATTTCTTCGCCGGCGGGAACCAAGAGATCTGCATGTGCCGGGTTGCCCCCCCAACCGAAGTTCTCTTTGTATAGAGATGCACCTTCGCCAATTTGTCCCGCCACGTCCTCCAAATAGACTCCCGCTTGCCTGTTCGGCGTCTTCAATCGCAAAGATGTCGCCACTCCGTTCGGGCGGTGAATATAGAGATGGCCTTTGTTGGTGCGAATATTGAGAGGACCACTGTTGACGTCGTAGCCTACGCCTCCAATAAAGGGTACCTGGTCGGAAGCAAGCGTTGTTTGAATCCCCCAAACGAGGTTACTGGTCTTATGAGCCGGCACGTTCTGGCCAGCGACGGAGACCAGACGGTCGATAACGATTTGATAACGTCCGAACTGACCATCAGGCTGAAAGTGCAATTTGCACCGGTCGTCCGTGCGATAGCCGCCAGCGAAGAAAAGTTCTGCACGGTTGGTCTTGTCGCATTCGACGACGACGCGTTCAGGGTCGGGCGTAGGGCACTGCTGTTCTTGAGCAGGCTGCATACACCGAGGAGCAGGATTGCCCTTATCCGTATCGCAATACTCTCTGCAGAAGACGGTACTACCGTCGGGCGCTAAGATCTTGATCATTGCCGCGCCGCCATTATGTTTGTTCAGATAGCCAAGGTCGTACTCGATTTCGAAATGGCGGTCGCTAGCCTCGTCGACGAAGAGCGCTATCGGCGCATCGACATAACCGACTTCGACACGCTGGTCAGCATTTGCGCCAGCGAGGAGGCGCGCTTGATACAGGCCGAGCAACTGGGAGTCTAGCTCCGTTTCCGAGATATTGCCCTGAGTCTGTCGATAGTGGCGCACCGCCTTGAGATAGGCCCCCACCGTACGCGGAAGGTAGTAACGAGAAGTTGCGCCCCCAGCAAACCGCGCCGATTCTCCGGCCGGCGTTTGGCTTGCGATTGTTTGCTTCAGGCCAGGATACAGGGCGAGGTAGGCCGCGTCGCCTGTCTTGTGATAGGCGTCGGCCAGAAATCCGTAGAACATTGCCTGCGTGATCGATGCCATTTCAGAGGTATTTCGCAGACGCTCATCGGCGAGCCCAATCATCGCCTGGCGATATTCCGCTTCGCCGGCCCGCTGGGGAAAGAGATGCTGGTAGCGGTCCAAGCCGATATAGAGGTTCATCTGATAACCGCCGATGTTTTTCGACATACTGAGCTGACCATTCTTGGACCAGAGATTGGATTTCAGGCCACCCTCATTTCCCTCCAGAGCCATGGCAGCCACAAGGGTGTCGCGAAACTCATGAATGATCTGTGCGAGCTGTGGATCTCGGTTGAGTTCGTAGGCACTGAGCAATGCGATCCACATGGCAGTATGGCCACGCAAGGCTCCGCCGAACCAATTTTCGCGGCCCGGAACGTGCTCGTGGTATTTGGTGAAGATGCCGTTGGGCCGTTCAGGTGGCGCAGGGGGATAATAGTCGAGAACAGCCGCATTGGCGCCGCTGATCACTGCCTCTCGGGCACGGCGATTTCCTGTCAGGAGATGGCAGAGTTGAACACCACTCACGAGCGTGTGAGAGCTCGCTGGGTCTGATAAAGGCAACATACTGTGGCGCCCCTGCCAACCGATCTTGTGGGGGGCTGCTTGGTTAGCCCACATGGTCGACAGATCTATTAGATTGCGACATTTTTTCTGGGCATAATCCCACCCTGCTCGAGCCCTCCCGGTATTCGCCCGTAGATAGAGCCACCAAGCGCTATAGAGGATGTCGTGGGCCTCTTGATTGAAGAGTCCTCTGGAGCTCAAGGGATCGTGGTCGGGGTGATGCTGCTTAATGATACCGCCCGCCGTCGAATGTCCGTGGCCATTTAGTTCATTGCCATACCGAAGCATGCCGTAGATATGATTCTCATCATCAGAAGCCGCACCTTGGCTCACTAGATTATTCACCGCTTCGTCGACGTCGTTGAAGCGCGCGTCGGCATCGGCGCCGAGATAGTAGTCGCCGAAGACTCCCGCGGAACGCATCGCACGTTGATCGACGCGAATGTAGGGTTCATGATCCAAATACTTGGCGATGGTTGCCAACTCTATGGGAGCGAGAAGTTCCGGTTTGGTTTTCCCTTTCGTCCGTTGAGCGAAAACCGTAAGGTAATGGGTCTTCGCCATACCTTCCGACGTGCTGTGCATCTGAGCGGTATTATCCAAAACGAAACGCCGCTGGCTGTTGCACGCTTCGTGTTCCGCGGTGCCACAATCAGCGAGAAATGCATTCATATCACCGTGGAAATTTCCCAACAGGATGGGCCAGCCTTGATTCGTTCCCAACCAGTCGACCACTGAATCTTGGTCCTGAGGTCCCTGCCCCGTCCAGGCGCGGCAAACTTCGACCTGCGGTGCGCCGCTCGGGTTCCACAAATAATCCTCGTACCGCTCTCTTATGTCGACGCAGTAGTAGCCGCCCGTCAAGTTGGGATCGAGATATGGATTTTGCAGATCGAGGGGACCGGGTTGTGCGGGCCAATCATTGAGCAACTCCTCGCCATTCCTATTCGTTGGCCAAAGATCCACGCTGAGGATATCTCCGTATTTCTTGGTGCGGCGAAGCTCGAGGGCTTTTGGAAATTCGAAACGCGGTTTGCGCAAAGCCACACCCACGTCGTAGCCGGAAGCATGAAGCTGCATAAAGCCGCTGCTGGCTCCCAGATTTGCCCGAAAGCCGTTGCGGGGAGTTCGGCTAGTGGCCTCGTCCGTATCTTTGAAGACCACCTGTGCGACGAGATCATCAGCAACCAAATGGTTCCCCGTAAGGCTGCCTCGGATTCTGCCGGGCATGGTCACCTTGTCGTATTTCGCCGGCAATTTGGGGTTGCTGCTGAAAAAATTGAGATTCAGGCCGCTGACACTTCGGTCCTGAGTTTCGGTGCTGCTGATTTCGATCGTATGCTCAATATCGAACGATGACTGATTGCGTGAGAGGTAGATGCGCAATACGAATCTGTTGAAAGTGGTTCCCGTCCAGCGGCGATAGCTACCTTTGAGGCGAATGGTAGCGGAGTAAACGCCATTGTCTTCTACTGTCCAGGGGTTATTCGAATCGAGCTTGCCATTGTAAACAACGCCTTTGTCATCTCTTAGCGACAAAGTCGCCTCTAGGGGCAATGGACGAAATCCTGGAGCCTCGTTTGCGAAGCGAACGTTTCGAATAATCGAATTGGACTTCGAAATATCGAAACGCAGTGCTCCCGTATTAACATGTAGCAAGCCGGCCTTTGTGGTTACGATTGGGCTCAGCCCTTTGGCCAACGTCCTCTTGGAGGTCGAACTATAGAATAGCAGCTGAAGGCGTCGGTTCGGTTGCGAAAAGAAACGAGTGGTGAAATTGGCGCGAACCCATTTGAAAGAGACGATGCCGCCGGGGGAATACCACCGAGCCAACGCTTGGCAATCCGCAGGGAAGAGCTCCTTCGTTTGGATGTCCATAACTCGACAGCGTGGCTCCGAACCTTTGCTGATCAAAGCGCGTTCCGGAAGCGGAACCCCAAAGGTAAGCTGCCGATGATGGCTACCGTGCGCCAGCTCGCCGTCGTTATCCTGTTCTAGACCAACCGCATGTTTCACGGCTCCCCAGGTATTCTCACAAGCACCGAAGGCATTCGCCTCGAACCCCTCGTTGCAGCGGCAGGTCACATTGCCCGCTCCATCGTAGAATTGGGTTTTGTTGGCACCACAGGCAAGTGCGGGCTTCAATGGAGCGCTAGCGAGGTAACTACGCCCCACGTCTTCTTCCGCCCCACAGCCGACCAGCCCGACAACAATAATTGCGAATAGGATCTTCTTGATTTGCATTGCGCTCCCCCCGGTTGAATGCATTCTTCTTTTGAATGCACCTTTCGCGCCAGCGCCGAGCGCCCGCAACCGTCTGTAATCACTGGCACTGTCAAGCGTTCGGTCTACCAGGTGACGACCGTCGTCGGCATCACGACGAAACTGCACGCCACAAACGCGACAACGGGGACCGAAAAGTCCACGTAGGGGGTGCAGGTGAATCGTCCTGAGCGGCGCTCGGCGTATCGATTCCGCCAGCTCACTATGGGGCACGTTCTACATGGTGCTCGAGCAAGGCGGAAGTACCCTCGAGGGAAAATGGACCTATAAGGGATATACCGGAGTTGTCACCAACGGTGAGGTCACCGAGGACCAAATCAAATTGAATATCTTCTACCGCTGTACCTACGACGTCAGCGCGACGGTTGTCGACGGCTGTACTTGGGAGGGTAATATCAAAAAAAAGCGCCTGCGTTCCGGGAACGAAATTTACCGCCACACGGATAGAGCAAAAATAACTACTTCAGCTGTAGTAGTTCGGATTTGATCTGACACTTGCCGTTCAGGCAAGGAAAGGGGTTACCCTGGTTGTATCTAACGCAACCGGAGCCGAAGCTCCAAAAGGGTAACCCCAATGACTAAAGACCAGAAAATC
>Ga0257122_1002266_pt1 | contig 12258 bp, 10 predicted proteins | sample SI106_120metaG_FD_190146 | JGI IMG/M metagenome (GOLD analysis project Ga0257122, IMG submission 190146) | Marine microbial communities from Saanich Inlet, British Columbia, Canada - SI106_120 | ecosystem: Environmental > Aquatic > Marine > Inlet | place: Canada: British Columbia | collected... | reverse complement strand
GCTCGTCCGCGACCTCAACGTACCTTCTGTTCATCCGACCATGTAGCTATCGGGCATTCCCAATCCGGTCATCCTGTTTTCGAGTACTTCTGTTGTCGCCCGGGCTTTCTTAATCTCGCCGTGCTCCCATTCCAACTCGGGATCGAAAAACTCGCGGCATCGACATCGATCCAGACCGTGAGGCTCCCTCGGTTCCGAAGCCCGGCCTCGTACTCAGGCCAGTTCCGAACCCGATACGCTTTTTTCACATACTTGGCCTGGGTGCGCTTAAAAGTGCTCATGAAAACTCCGCAAATGAGGGCCCTCATTCAATTGTGACTCGTTTTCGGGAGTTGTGCACCAAGGCACGAAGTCGCTGCAAAACCGCGCATTCAAACGCCGAAATTTGGCGCCGTTCTTTCGAGCTATAAGACGCGCTACTCGGGGCGAAATCGGGGCCGAGGGCGCAACGTGACTTTGGCCGCAAGCAAAATCGGTCGTTTCATTCTTGCACCCAAGCAGACCTTTTCATTTAACGATACCGTTGGTCGCCGAACCCGTCGTCGCGGATTTCATGGCGCACCTGGCATCCGCAAGGGCATCCTCATCAAGGACGACGTGGGCGGTGGCGTCTGTCAGGTATCCAGTACGATGCATGCCGCTGTGGTTTTTGCGGGTCTTGAGATTGTTGAAGCACGTCCGCATTCTCGACCGAGTAGCTATATCCCAATGGGTTTGGATGCCATGGTGTATTGGGGAAGCCGCGGCTACAAGATTCACCGAACGATCGTCATCGCGGGTGGTCTGAGAGCCGGCACGTACGTGAGCACGATGGTGTATCGCCCTACTCATCGCGTTCACCGCGTGGGTACCAAACCCTCCATGGTTCCCGCAGGCCGAACCCTCGCGTCTCGCTAGTCATTTCGGTCAACTAGCAGCGGACCATGGCAATCTAGCCCTTTCACTTGGACCGGTGTTACGACAGTTTTCCCACCTATTCGCCAAGGTATTGATCAATATCAAGTGCCATTGAATTGTCTCGGCGACGTTTTCCCTTTATAGTCTGTGTACCGCGCTCACGGCGCGCAACCCGTCTTAGAGGAGAAGAACCATGGCTGTTCCAGTGGCTGCTGCTGCCCCGATTGTCGAACTCGAAGGAAAGGCCCTTACGGCTGCATTGACCGCTGCGAAAGCCGAAGGCGCCAAGACAGCCACGGCTGCTGCAGCCAAGGCTACAGCGGCTAAAATTGCCGCAACCAAAACCGCGGCTTCCGGTATCGCGACCAACGCCGGGGGCATCCATCTAGGTCTGGGCCTCGGATTGGGTTCTTTGGGTCCCGTGCTCTTGGTAGGCGGTCTGTGCGCGCTCGCTGCTGGCGGCATGTACGTCTATATGAAGCGTCAGGCTGAGTAGCCGCTTCCCCGCCTCGTATAGAGGCGTTCTTGAACTTCCAATTCTACTCCGCCAGGTCTTCTCCGTCAGGTCTTCTCCGTCAGGCGTTGCCATCGACGGATTCTTGTCGCCACAGCGGCCTCTTCTGCATGATCGCCCGGAATCTCTTGCTTTCCACGAAGGCTCTGAGCCAAGCAATGAGTCGGTCGAAGCCGGTGCTGTCAAACCAGTCGCGGTCGACGCCAGCAAATTGCCGGACAAAGGGGAATATGGCGACGTCGGCGATGCTGATCGCGTTGGCGACCAAGAAACTCTGCGACGGGTGGCACGGGCGGAGAAGGCGAAGGCGGCTGTGAAGGCTGTACCGTAAGCGAAAACGGTATGCCCGGAGCCGATACCCTACTTTGGGGCCTACTGCTCCTCGGCTGGGTGGCCAGACGCCGAAAGAGCGCACGCTAGGGCCATTGCGCAAAACCGCTAATCGCTAGCGCACCGCCACCGATAGCTAGGCACAAACCGGCGACCGCTAGCCTAGCGACAAGCTGGCGCCTAACGAAACGCAGACAACCCGCTTCATATTAGGCACTTACCTCGCCCCGTTCAGCCGATCGGTGCTGGCATACGTCGTGCATTTCAGTAGGACATTCAACAACGAGGAGCATACTATGCGTAGCGCGAAGCTCGGGATCTGTCTTGCAATCTGCCTAGCCCTAGGCTGTGGCGTACCGGCCGATGACCTTGGCGCTCACGCCGAGTCCATCTTTTTCAAGAAGACAAACGACAAGCGTTTCAACGTATCGTTGACCAGCCAGCAGGATGCATCCTGCTATTCGCCTCGCCCAACGATCTTTTCCAGTGGCAGCCTTTACGTCAATGTCTGCAAGGGAACGAAAGTGGGTTCCGCTCAGGTTCACCTGAATGGGCTGTTGGTTCATACCTTCAATACATCGGGATCCAAACCGATCAGCGGCTTGAGGAAGGGACAAAATCTAATCACCCTCCGCGCTCAGGTCGCCGGAAAGATGGTTGAACAAACCCAAGGGGCAATCTACCGCCCCAGTAGCGCTTCAATGGGTTCCACCGTGCGGCGGGCTTCCCAGGTTTCGCTCCGTCAGCGCGTGATCGACGACGGCGATCGCAGCGACGATGATGATTTAATGACCGCGTTTTTGAAAACGGTGAATTCCTTCGACCTTCAGCAATTCATCGAAGATACCGTACATTCTTCGGGTTGTGGTGAAGATGGTTGCGCGTATTACCACGACGACAAGGACGGCAAAATCCAACACGAAGTCAGTTTGCGGATCCGCAAAGCAAAATTCAATATCGCTGACAATACCGCCATTGAGGTAGAAAATAACCGGCTCAAACTAACCGTTCGCGGAACCATGCAAACCGAAGTCAAAGTGCACCTTTGGGGCCGCTACTATTCGGTTCGGCATCAGGAAGACTTCCGCATTAAGGCCGCAAGCGATATCTCCGGCGTGATCTACGCAACCAAGCAGTCCGACGGTTCGTTCAAACTTTCCGGTAGTGCGAAATTGGGATCGCTTCAGTTATCTGTCCACGATTTAGGCGAATACGATTGGTCGACCTGGATCGTCAACAAATGCATTGATTGGTTTGATGTCGAGGACCAAGCCCAAAAGGAGATCAACAAACACATCGGTCCGGAACTAGACAAGATGCTACAGGAGACCTTCCAGCCGGTGGCGAATACGTTCTTCCAGAACCTGCGATACGACGCAAACATGAAGCTCGCGTCTCACTATCCGGGGTCCACCTCACCGGTTACCTTGACCTTCGGTGTCAACAACCACCGATTGTCCCTAACCCCCGGAGTCATCAGCGCTGCGACCGACGTCAGAGTCAACGCCTCCCGCGTGGTTAGTGAATTTTCGTCTTCAGCCTTTGCCAAGTCGTTCTATCTCCGAACGAGCCAAGCCGTCGATACCACCCCGGATAGCCGGGCGATGAATGCCATGGTTCGCCACGCGCTTTTCAACCGCGCCGTGCACGATATGTGGCGCGCAGGCCTCTTTTATTGGCCCGTCGATGGCAAATTGCAGGTCAACGGCCTTGCGGTAGACAATGCAAGCATCTCGCTACTCAACCCGCCGATTCTTCACGACCCAACCCAACAGAATAAGAATGCACTCTTTGCCAGCAACGTTTTGGTCTCGGGCACGATATTGGGCCAGCAGATAGAAATTCTGCTAACCGTTCACGCCGATCACGTCCGCCTGCGCAGCTTCACCGATTCCCATATCGGCGTGACACGTGATGATATCGCAAACCTCAGCGTGGTCTGCAGCGTCATTCGCAGCCCAGCCATTCTCAATGGCATCCACCCCGCCTGCAACGACCTGATGGACTACGGTGAGCCTTCACTCCGCGAAGCGTTGACCACCCTACTCTACAGCCGCATGGTCGTCCCCTTGCCGACAAATTCCCTGCAGGAAATATGGGACGCCATCGACGTGGATTACAAAAAATACATGAAGAGCTCATTTAATAAATCGCTCGTCTTTTCGAATATCGTCATCGACACCAAGCCTTACTATCCAGTGGCCACCAGCTACGAAGACACAGGCATCTATGCCCGAGGTGAGGTACGTCTTGCCGTGCCAAAGAGCCAGAACAACTATCCACAGCTAACAGTCACCCGCATTCAACAAAAAGAGGCCAGTGGCGGAAACACCAAAGTTGAAAACTATCGAGTCGTCGCGGAAATCAGCGGCGCCCTCCCCTACAACATACAAGGTTGCGAAAAGGTGGCGCTCGTTCGCTGCACGTACGATGACCAATGCAGCCAAGTCGATTCAATGAACTTCTACCTACCCGACGACAGCACCTACGTGATGCAGGGACATGAAGCGGAAGTACAAACGACAAAGCCAACGTATCTCAAAGCGACGCTCATCGGCTGCCAATCCAACAGTCCCCGTTCGGAAAACATCCGTCACCTCTACATAGATTCGGCACGAGACGGTTTGCAGCTCAACTGGCAGACGCTACCCGATTATCTTTTCGTCGATGCGGAAGATTTCAACGAAGAACATATGGGAGTCCTGAATTCGCTATCATTCAAGACGCGACTGCTCAATGGCCTCTACAAGGCCCATGCGGGGTCCGGCACGGATGTCTCCCGCAAAATCAAAGCGGTATTCAGCATGGATACCTACAATATTTGCTTCGACCGCGATCGTCTTGATTTCGCGCCGGTCAGTCGCACCTATAAGAACAACCAGCGGCAGGAAAGCTTCGATAGCGCCAATGGCCCCCAAGTCTCAAAGACACGAACATTCAACCTCAACCAACTCAACCTGCCGCTCTACGAGGGATCGGGGCAGTACCTGAAGATCGAATTCTACGATCTGCCTACCAACCTCAAGATTGGCGAATATCGCAGCCCCAGCCTGACGAACTGGGATACCAGTTGCTTTCGCCCAACCCCCGAACTAACCGACATGTTAGCCCCAATTCAAGGCAAGCTACGGTTCAACGAACGAATCGCGGCCGTCGCGGCGATGCTTGATAACAATCTCGATCTGATTGGAAACGTCTTACAGTTCGACTGGTTCACGCAGCCAGAAGACTACTTCAGCAACTTCAATTTGGTCGACGATGTACTGAACGTCACCGGTGATACACTGCTCGGCGCCATCCGCACGGGCCTGGTAACCGATATGATTGAACTGACGGATTTTGTCGCATCTGCAGATTTCAGCAAGAGGATAGAAACTCAGCTAGCGACCGCCGACCGCTTTTCCAGCAACCAATTGTCCATTGGCGCAAATACCAAGCGGGTGAGCCAACGCCTCCAACAAGCCCTGGTCGGCGCCCTAACGAGCAAAGGCACGAACGCCGTGACGAAAATCGTCAACAACGTGCAGCAAATCCCCAGCTATTAGCGAACCTGAAAAGCCTCTCCGCGAGCGAACTCCCCATGCTGGCTGCTCCACGCCCCGAATGATGGCCCGTTGTCGGTCGCCTTGCGAGGCGCCCCTCCTAACCCCGGACCGGTAGTATTCAGGTGGCAATATTCTTCCGACTCACGTTGAGCTACGGGCGCGCAACGCCATTCGAGTCCTGTGCCTTGCCGGGGCTGGTCCGGGCAACGTTGGGCCGGTTCCCCCAGTCGGCCTAGTTTACTGTGGGTACGCTCTCGCAGACGGGGGCCTGATAGGGATCCCCGCCGCGATGGCGAAGCGTCGTTGTTACGGAAACCGTTTGGTCTTCCGATACGGTGACCCGCATCATAGGAAGACGAGAAAGGATGCTGGGGTCTGCCACATCGTTTGTTTCGGCTAGATGCGACAGAATGTAATAGGTGCCCGGGCTGAGACCGTCGATGTGGAAGGCAAACGAGCCGGCATTCGATGAAGAGAAGTTGGCATTGACCGCCGTATAGCCAGACGGAGCACAATCCCTCGGGTTGCTACAGGGGTAGGCCTGTACAAATACGGTTCCGATGCAGTCTCGCCTCGGGTCGGTGAGGTCACAAGCGACGGCTTCGCTGAGTCGAACGTGGCCAACGATCGCTGTTTCAGATTCGACCACGGCTCCGGAAATTTCACGCGCGCGTTGCAACTCACCGTCTTCAAGGCCCAATCGAGCATTGAGAATCAAGTCGAAAGACTGCTGATAACCTTCGTCCACCGTCACGCCCTGCAATTTAATTGAAGACATGATCCGACTAGTGGAGATTCCCTGAATTTGGGCGGCTTCCTCATTGAGAACGGCAATGAGGTAGTGAGAACCACCTCCTCGGACCTCTAGGTCATAGGGAACCTCGACGTTGGTGCCGAGATCGATAGGGTGGTCCTTAAATGCAGTTGGCACGCAGGTGCTCAAATCGGCACAATCAAATGCGTAGATTCGCATCACACCTCTGCAGTCCAAAGCCGGATTGGAGGTATCGCAACCTACGTGTGGAGCCAGACGAACCATACCCGCAATTGAAGTGGTCCCGGTAAAGACGGCGACTTCCCCCGCTTCACGTTCATCCTCACAAGACCTCTGCACAAGCGTCAAGTCATGTTTCTTACCATCGTAAACCCCCATGCTGATTCTTTCGGAGATAGAGGAGGAAATTCTACGCCCCAATCCCAAGCTTTCGGTTTCACCTTCTTCGAGAAGGTACGCCGCCACCTCGTAGGTCGCGCTAGGAAGACTGGGAAAAAGGTAGGCGATTTTTTCACCCTTGGATAAATCAACTGAGATCTCGTAGGTTGAAACAGTCGTGCATTGCAACCCCGTCGACGAACAACTTTGGGCCACTACGCGAAGCAGGCCCTTGCAATCATATCGCGGGACCGTTTGGCTGCATCGGACGTCGGCTGACAAGTCGACTTCGCCACTCAATACCGCATACCCATTCGCATCGCCCACAATCGTTCCCTTCTCAACCAACGGACGCTCGGCGCCGTCTGGGCCGATGCGGATGACAAGATCAAAATCGGTCGCCTGGTCGGTCTGGCTAGCGGTCAGCGGAATCGGAGAATAGAGGCTGTTCCGGGGACCGTCCCCCCGATCGAGCAGAACGCCCCAAAGGTAGTATTTTCCGGAGGACGGCACGTCGATTTGGTAATTCGCGCGATTCCCATCGCTGAGATCAGCATCTACAATATCGTAGCCGACGCGTGCGCATTGCCCCAGTTCCGGACAAGGATAAGCGAATACAATCAGCACGCCTTTACAATCTCGAACACCCTCGACCGCGTCACATTCAAGGTAATCGGCGAGCCCAATCGAGCCGATGAGCGTCTCTTCTCCGAGCGCAAACGACTCTTCTGCCAACATGGCGGCAGGCGAACCGCATCCGATACTCATATGAAGTAGAGCCGTCGCAAAGATCCCTCTCATTCGCGTCATCATCGTTCCCCTTAGGTCTGTTTGCCTGGGAACTCGGTTGCAACGACCGTGCCGCGAAATCAGAGCCGAATCATGGAAATTGGCCGTGATCGAGCGTGATTTGAATTCCTCTCACAGCGCGGTCACGTGAGCCAACAGGGACGCCAACAGGGACGGTCCTTTCCTTTCTTCCTTTCTTCCTTTCTTCCTTTCTTCCTTTCTGCCCTTCTTCCGTACCCGTCCAATCACGGTCAGTCACACTCCCCAAAGAATGATGTCCAGACGTCAAAGCAGTGATTACGACAAGTTGACAGCGATGACCCGAGTTTCCAGCATTGGCATCATGCCTGCACCGTCACGAGGGCAATCTAGGAGGAGCGACAATGAAGAGCCAAGATAGCCGAGGCAGGTCGAGCGCCAACCCCCATAATGACGTGCCTTCCGGGTTTCTACTTCTATCGACGGCGCTCGTAGTGAGCCTAGCGGCGGCTGGGACTGCAAGTGTCGGGTGCGACAGTCATCGTGAGTGGTTCAAGGAAGTGGAGCCCGCTACCGTTGAAGAAGCACCCGAGCCACCGCCCGAGATTCACCAACTAGAGAACGGTGGTGACCCGTGCCTCAACGTTAGCTGTTTCGCACCGCCTTCCAACACCTGTCTTCCGGACACCCTAACGCTACGCACTTTTCAATCTCCTGGCCTTTGCGACAAAGAAGGTGCGTGTATTTACACGAGTGACGACATCGACTGCAGATACGGCTGCGACTCGGATGCGTGCAACCAGAGCCCCTGCACCGGTGTCTCATGCGATCAACCTCCAGCCCCAACGTGCACCGACACCAAAAACCTTCGCACTGCGAAACCGAAAGGGCAGTGCTCCGCCGGAAAATGTGCCTACGATACGCTCGACATCGCGTGTCCGTATGGTTGCTCTGCCGGTAGTTGCAAGGCGAACCCCTGCATTGGAAAGGTCTGTAATACGCCTCCGGCGAATCACTGCCTTTCGGATGGCAAGACCCTCGAGTATTTTGATCCGAGTGGTAGTTGCACGGCGGCTCTGTGCAACTATACCGCGCGACAGATGCCCTGCCCCTACGGCTGCGCGTCTGGGGCTTGTGAAGATGACCCCTGCGCTGGCGTTCAATGCAAATCGCCCCCAGCCGACTTTTGCGAACAAGGAAGCGATACCATCACGAAGAACGAAGGCCAAACGGTGATTCGCTTCTCAAGTACCGGCACGTGCGACGCCGGCATATGCAAATACAAATCCCAAGCCGAGGCCTGCAACCTGGGCTGTAACGCTGGCCGATGCAAAAGTCAGATCGTACCACCCGCCCCCACATGTGCTGCCGGTATAACGGGACCGTTGGGCAATGGCCTAATCTGCCTATCGGCCGAGGCATTGAAAGCCGAAGCGACATCTATTTGCGCCTCACTTTCGCGCGTCGTTACCCGCGTTTATCATACCTCGCCGTGCGCAACGGGAGGCTACTACGCCGGCGCCTACGAATGCTGCGCGCCGCCCTCTCATCCACCGCCACCTGTGGAGCCAGACGTTCCCGAGGTGCCAGAAGTTCCGGAGGTGCCGGAAGTTCCGGAGGTGCCGGAGGTTCCGGAGGTGCCGGAGGTGCCAGACGTGCCGGAGGTTCCGGAAGCGGATTGCGTCGCCGTGTCAAACGTGATCGGCGATGGTACGACGTGCATGCCGATAAACGACTTCACGCTCACCGTCGTCACGCAATGTGTGACCGCCGGCATGGAGTTTCTATCCTTCGAAACCCTGGTACCGTGTGCAGGGGGAATATCTCTGGCGACCTACGATTGCTGCTTGGCTGCCAACGTTCCAGAACTGAACCCAATGCCTCCCGAGCCCAAGCAACCGCCCCAGGAGTGCATCGCCTCTGTTTACGGAAATTCAGGGATATGTCGATCGTTGGACACTTGGGAAAATTTCAACGGCACCGCCTGCGCGGTCGTACAGCTAGTGCATCCAAATCTAGTTCATGAAAACACATTCTTTCGGAATGAATGCACCGTCGAAGAAGGTGGCCAAGATGTGGCCGGAGCGCACTTTGTTGAAATGAACTGCTGTAGAAACGCTCCGGCGCTGCCGGCCAAAGACGCGACCCCATTCCTTTGGCCGGCCTTCACCGCCAACCCGGCGTGCGAGGTGCTACGCTATGGCAGCGAAAGCGAATGCTCGCTGGATCCATACTGGAACGAATGGGCCGCGACCAAATGCAAAGAACTCGGTCTGACTCCGGACCACGTGGAGACCAAAGAGGCGTGCGGCGCCAACGGTGGCCACCGCTTCGCGGAGTTCACGTGCTGCCCTTAGACGTCATTGCAGGGCACCTGGGCGGCAAGCAGCCCATCTCTCGGTGGCAACCAAATCGAAGACCTTCCACCACAGTTCGTCACCGATTCGTACACCGAATGCGACCTTCTTGTTGTCCGCGCTAAATCGAGGGCGCCGCGTCGTCCAAATATGGGGGCCATACACGCGGTCGCCAATTACGATTTCCTTGGCGTAGCTTCGGCGGCTACCTTTTGACCGACTTCGCTTCTGGTAGACAACATGTCTACCGTCCGGGCTAAACCAAGCATCCAGCCCATCCAAGATCTCCGTCGCCTTGCCATCTCTACCCTGGATGACGACCAGATTCCTTCGGTTGCGGCTAGCCCGATACGCAATGCGATCTCCCCGCGAGTTCAGATGATGGGCATATTGCCAAACCTTCTCGAAAGCAGGCCCGGTTTTATTGTGGAAGACAATACTCTGAGCGCCAGTGCTCCCGACTCCATGCACAAGCGCACCATTGTCAGCAAATCGCGGAGGCGCATACGACGTGGCCCCGGCGTAGGGGCCATAAGTCTTCCCCATATGATCGACGAATACCTTGCCATTTTGGTAGCGCTGAAGGGCCACATCGTGCGGCCTCGGCCCCACCCTAATGCGCTGCACGCGTCCGACTATCTTCTTTCTCTTATCATTCACAACGAAATATGACGAAGTGCCGACCGATGCGCTGAACAGAACTCGATTGTCAGCGCTGATGCGAATTTCGGGACCGACGCCGTCGAAGGGTCCGACCTCTGTTGCTTTTCCGTGCCGGTGTATCACGACCCACCATTTCCCCCCCTGCGGCTGCGGCACCCGCCCGGTGGACCGGCCACCACGGTTCGCACGGTAGGCAACGGTAGAACCGTCACCACTCGCAACGGGATGATCGCCCCATAAGAATGAAGGGCCAAGCTTCTCATTCACCGATACCGCCTGTCCTTTGTCAAGGCTCACAATGAGTCCGTATCGCATTCCAGGAGTGTATCTGAATTCACAGCCGGAACCAGCCGGACGTTTTACGGGTCAAGGAGGCTGTCGTCTCCATACGGGACCATCGCCAGAACCTCTATTGGGGCGCTGATACTACATCGTGCCTCGGGCCGATCCGACCTCAGAACTCCATACGCGTACACGTCTCGAAAATTGCTTCGGCTGAGTAGGGACCGGCTTCAGATTCGCCGCTAAATCGAATGAGTAGAAGGGGCGGCATTTGGGGATCGGGGCCCGGATCTTCCCCGGTGAATTTTGGGCATAGTTTGGTGCCAAATATATCTTCGAATTTGGAGAGACGAACGTCGGCATAGGGGCCTTGAGGGGATGTTTCGACTGAAGTCACACCTCCACTTACGTCATTGATGTCAAAGGGGGCGGCCATGCTCGGAGCGCTAAGTGAATTGCCCACCGGGATTATACGAATCGATGCGTCGACCGTCAGCAGTTTATGCCCAGCGGTTTGGGGCACGCTGACATTGATCGATGAATTCGAGACCCCATCAATGGTATCAACCGTTAGGTAGCCGTAGGTGGGCGGTGTTTCGATACTCTTGTGGCACGTAACGATCAATGCTGGGGGCCAACGGCTACCCGATTCAGCATCCGCACAATGCGCTTCAAACGAACCACCCTCCATTCGACCACGAATGACAAAGCCAAATCCTTCAGCGCGATTGGCGTCATCGGTGCAGCGGTCAGTCATCTCAGAAAGTGCGGGGCCTTGTGCGATAACGCCATCTTGGTCCCCCGAAATGAACTCTCCCGCGGCAGCGAGAGTTCCTATCGCTGTGCCGGCTTGGAGAACCTTGACCTCGTCAACGACAATGCAGTCGCCATCCGGAACGCCGTCTGCCATCAACCGGCCGGAGAGGCGCGCGTTCATCGCTCCGGTGCCGTCGTCGATCAAGGCCAAGCGAAAGAGATCGCAATACGAGCCAACCTCCGCGTTGCCTGGGGCCAGTTTGCAGGCCACCGGAGCATCCGAAACGGCCGCGTCGCCGGGCGAGATACCACCATCGCTTGGAACCGTAACCGCCGCCTCAGCAGCGGTTGAATGGTCTATGACCGACATATCGCCATGGGAGGCTTCTGTTGAGGCGCAACCTGACAATGCGGCGCAGGCAACTATCGAAATGGCTAGACGTGCTCGACTCATCGTTAACCTTCCGTGACTTCCTCAACCCCGCAACGGCATGGCTGGATTTGGGCCATACGCCTGGGTTCAGGGAACAGGGTGTAAGACCTTCAACTCTGCCGGTTGAGTTGCCGCGGCGGCGCGATGCATTCAATTTCCCCTCTCCCGATACGCTCCCGGCTGGGAATCGGAAGAATCGGGCACACGGGCACCTATCATAGTCGACAAAAATTGCGATCCAGGGCACAATTCTCAAGGCGTCGACGCTGGGGTGGCCAATGAAAATTCTACTCGCAGAAGATACATTTGTTGGGCGGATGCTACTGATGAAGTTCCTATCCGCCTACGGCGAATGTCATATCGCAGCGAATGGGCGGGAGGCCGTGGAGGCTTGCCAAATGGCGTTGGACGCGAACGAGCCGAAAAGTTCTCTCCGGCCGCGGGACTGTCAGGAATTCTGTGTAAATAGCTGAGTGGGTTTACGGTCAGGTTCCGATCCTGTAACAGGAGGGAACCATGAGCAAGATACGAAAAGAATTATTAGACGAGCTGCTGAAGGA
>Ga0257122_1002263_pt1 | contig 12267 bp, 13 predicted proteins | sample SI106_120metaG_FD_190146 | JGI IMG/M metagenome (GOLD analysis project Ga0257122, IMG submission 190146) | Marine microbial communities from Saanich Inlet, British Columbia, Canada - SI106_120 | ecosystem: Environmental > Aquatic > Marine > Inlet | place: Canada: British Columbia | collected... | reverse complement strand
GTCCCTCATAAGCGGAGAAGTTTTGGACGGCTTCGACAACTCATCGACATGGTAAATACATGCGATTTTGTTTGACTCTTCTTTCCATTCTGGTTACCTATTTTGTGTGCGCTGGTTGTAGCACGCAAAAAACAGAACAAAAAATAATCGCTGTCGAATCGAGCGTTGAACCAACATCGGATGGTATTTTAATAACTCGATTTGAAATTCAACCGAATGATGGTTCGCTTCGTGAGGCATTACTTGCATTTGGAGAGCCGGTTGAGAGCCAAGAGACGAATATTCAGCTTGAGAATGAAGGCCTACACGTTCGTCATGTGGAGTCAATTGATCTCCCTGCGATTACTTCTTCAATTGGCACGGTAGAAGACCAGTCGTACGTTTGGCATGGGCAGATTCTGCATTGGCGCGATCTGGAACAACGTCAGATTCCAAAAGAGGGGATGTTGATTTCTGAGCAAGGTTTTTTTAATTTTATTGATAGGGGATACCTTTCTCTTCTTGCAAGAAGTTGGCCAGTTCAACGAGAGGATGGGTTGTTTATTTATTTGCAGCTATTGCCTTCTTGGCATATTCCAAGTGGCAATGCAATCGTTGTTGGGCGTGGGACGCTGCCACTGCAAAGTAAGTTGTTTCCAAACCTAGGATTCGAGGCTTTACTTCAGGAAGGTGAAGCAATTCTCATTGCAGCATCATTATACCCACCAGATTCTATGGAAGGTCCTCAGGACGCGGGGCCTCGGTCGGTCCGTCTTGGCGAGGCATTATTCGGTGGTCCTTCGAAGGCAGACAGGGTAGTTTTGCTCGTTGTTGAATCAAATATCCTGCCTAGAGAGTGAACTGGTAGAATGGGTTACGTATGAGCGAGCATGAACAAGGCATCCAAGATAGTCAACCACCACCACGGCGAAGACGTGTGCTTCCCCCGCAGATTGTATGGCCATTGCTCTTTACACTTGGAAACCTAGTTTCTGGTTTTGCAGCAATCCATTATGCGTATAAAGCTCCAGACTGGCAGGGGCCTTGGGGGTGGAGTGGTCTGACGATGGCGGGGGCATTAATCTTCTTGGGTATGCTTCTTGACAGTATCGATGGGGCTGTCGCTCGGCTAACGAATAGTGTGACCGAACTTGGTGCTGCTCTTGATTCGCTTTCGGACTTGGTCACTTGTGGGGTTGCCCCTGCGGTTATGGTACTTGCCCTTGTAGCGAGTTATCTAGGAACAGATGGTACGATGACATTACTTGGCCCTGATGCAGACTTGCCTTGGGGTAAAGTTGTTTGGGGTATTGCTGCCGTCTATGTCTGTTGTTCAGCACTTCGTCTTGCACGGTTTACAGTTGAGACAGAGCCCGCAAAGGGTCCCAATACCCACATGGCGTTTCATGGAATGCCTTCGCCTGGAGCAGCTGGGTTGGTCGCTTCTCTTATTTTGTTACACCAGCACATTCTTGCGGGTGGTGGCAACGAGCTTTGGATTGGTAGGGCGTATGCGTTTGGAGTTCCAATTGTCATGCTTCTTGCTGCAATCGCTATGGTGTCAAATATTCCGTATGATCATTTTGCCAATAGATATCTTGGCAAGCCCCAATCATTTCGCTTCATTGCATTTCTTGTCATTATCATTTTCACATGTGCATGGTGGTTCCAAGAAACTGTTGCAATTGGGTTCATAGCGTATGCACTAACAGGTCCTATTTACGTCATTCGTAATCGTGGCAATAAAGAGTTAGAAGAATAATGACTACAAAAATAAAAACAAGGTTCGCGCCAAGTCCGACAGGGCACTTACACGTTGGCGGAGCTCGCACCGCTATTTATTGCTGGGCTTTTGCAAGAGCAAACAAGGGCGAATACCTTCTTCGTATTGAAGATACTGACCAGAAGCGTTCGAGTGACGAAGCGACGGCTGGTTTCTTCCACGATCTTGAATGGTTGAATATTGGATGGGATGAAGGCCCTGAGTTTCAGGGGTCAGGCGGGGGAGAAAATGGTCCGTATTATCAATCGCAGCGTCTTGAGATTTACCGTGATCAATTGGAAAAGCTTCTTGAGGCGGGGATGGCGTACTACGCATTTGAAACACCAGAAGAATTAAATGAAGAGCGTAAAAAAGCTCGTTCAGAAAAACGAGCATATCGCTACAACCGAGCATCATTAGGCCTGACCCCAGAAACAGTTAAAACTTTTTTGGATGAAGGTAAACCATACGTCATTCGATTTAAAGTTCCAGATGGTGGGCCTTTAACAGTGCACGATTCGGTTGTTGGAGATGTGACCGTTGAGCGAACTGAAGTTGATGACTTTGTTATTTTTAAAACCGATGGTTTTCCAACGTATCATTTTGCGGTTGTCGTTGACGATGGCATGATGGACGTTACCCACGTTATCCGCGGGCAAGAACATTTGAACAATACGTTCAAGCATATTTTGTTGCAAGATGCGCTTGGGTTTTCAGCTCCTGTGTACGCACATATTTCACTCATTTTTAACCCAGACGGTTCCAAAATGTCGAAGCGGGATAAAGATAAAACGCTTCGCAAGTTTGTAAAAGAAAAGAATATTGATTCTCCGCCTCATGGTTGTATCTCTCAAGAATCTTGGGAAGCTTGGCAATCTTCAAAAGATATGCAGTTAGGTACACACGACGCAACAGCACTTGGCAAGGCTCTTGGCGTCACACTTCCTGAAATTAACGTTGAAGATTTTAAGAGCGCAGGGTATATGCCTGAAGTGCTCATGAATTATCTATGTTTGCTAGGATGGTCTCCCGGAAATGATATTGAACAGTTCGATGCAGATTTTTTAGTTGAGAAGTTTTCGCTTGATCGAATTGTGAAATCGCCCGCGAAGTTCGATAGGGCGAAACTGCTTGCGTTTAACTTGGATGCGTTACAAAAACTAACTCCGGAAGAGTTTGAACCTAAATTACTTGTATGGTGCCAAGAGTATGCGCCGGAGTTTGCGGCGCTTGAGCAGTTTTCGTTGTTTGCTTCTGCGAACCACGAACGTTCAAAAACGTTTCGCGATGCAACGATCACATCTTCCTTCCTTATTGAAGAGGACGATGCAATCACGTGGCCAGAGTCAAAGCCAGTCAAGAAAGCGTTGCTCAAAGGTGAAGTGCCGGGTATTACTAGAATGCCAGCAATTATCGAAGCGTTTCAACAACTTGAAACATGGGACGCGGAATCGATTGATGGATGTCTGCGCACACTCGCAGGCGATTTAGCAGAGGGCAACCTTGGCAAGATTGCACAGCCAGTACGCATCGCCGTAGCTGGTGGTCCAGTTAGCCCACCAATTGGTGACACCTTGGTATTGCTTGGCAAAAAATCAACTATATCGCGCCTTGATGCGTGTATGTCCGCTTTTGCGAACCACTGCGAGTCATAAGTTATACTATTTGCATACGTTGTACGCGTAAACACATAAGGAGTAAAGGGAATGTTGATTACAAGGACAATAATTGCTTTGGTATTGAGTTGCACTGCTTTTGCAGAAAAACCATTTGTAGATTTATCGTACCCAGATGCGATTAAAGAAGCAAAATCATCTGGCAAATTAGTCATGATTGATTTTTATACAACATGGTGCGGTCCATGCAAAAAGCTTGACAAGACAACATGGAAAGATGAAAAAGTACAAGCATGGCTTGAAGAGAATACGATTCCCCTCAAAGTAAATGCTGAGAAACTTCGCCCAGTTGCTAAAAAATTTGACGTTGCTGCGTATCCAACAATCGTGTTTGTAGATGGTGACAAAAAGGTTGTTGGGCGGTTTATTGGGTACAAAGCACCAGATGAATTTATTGCTGCTGCGGAAAATGCAATTGCTGGCATAACTGAAGCGAGTTTAGCTCGGAAAGAATTGGCCAAAGATGAAAATAATCCGATGCTTCGCAATAAACTTGCACGGGAGCTTGTTCGCGAAAAAAAATACGAAGAGGCGCTTGAGCATTATGTTTGGTGCTGGGAGCATGGGCTTGATAATAACCAAGTATTCACCGGTGTTCGAGTTAGCTTTATGCTTGGTGATATTCAGCGGCTTGCGAAAAAATACCCTCCAGCGCTGGAAAAAATGAAAGCTTGGCGAGACAAAGCAAGAAAGAACTTTGACTCTGTCGAAGCCATTTTCAGTAATTGCACCGATTATTTTTCTCTTTTAAGCTACATGGAAACATCCGATAAAGAACTACTTGCAATATACGATGGTTTAAGCGAAAGAGGAGAGAAGGGGAGAGAAATACAATCTTGGGTTGGCTATCACATCAAAGATGAATTGTTTGCTCAAGAACGATTTGAAGAGTATTTAGTAATGGAAAACATAGACCACTTTATTTCATTACTCGCAATGAATGAGTATTCCAATGAAAAGGAAGAAGTTTTTGTTCAAATGAGTGTTGATAATGTCCTACAACCGCTTGAAGCACTTCTGACACTCAAGCAGGATGATGATGCGAACAAACTATTGAAAGCGATTCTTGAGTTTGATGCATCAGACAAAACTATAGGTAAGTTGCGTTCGGTCACGCAGCGAAGAGACCGTACTGATTACCTAGAGGTTATTGACGAGTCTGTTGAGAACCAGAGGACGGCGAACGTTTCAGAATAATTTATTCGAATCCGCCGTTGTTTAGTAAGAAGGTGACGAGCCCTCCAACAAATAGGATAAAAGCGCCGATGAGAAAGAGAAGGCATCCCGGTACTTGTTTGGCAGCGTCACGCCAGCCAGTCTTCCGATACCCAGAAGTGCAACTTTTGCCACATTCCGGGCATTGGGGATCTTCCTCAGAGAGGTGGTCCTAGTATTTAGGACAGTTTCACGGCTTTCGTTAGGTGGATTAGAGTGGTTTTCGTGTTCATGTATTCCGCTACATTGTCTTTCACAGATTGATTATACACTTCGCTGGGCGTTTGACCGTCAAACGTCGAGTGTGGTCTTGTTTCGTTGTAATGCTTGATCCATTTGCCGATGCCATTTCGGACTTCTGATCCAGTTTCAAATGCATTCAAATAGACGCATTCATATTTTAAAGATCGCCAAAGTCGTTCGATAAACACGTTGTCCATCTAAGCGACCACGACCGTCCATTGAGATATTTATTCGGTGGTTTGATTCCTGCCTCTTTCAATGTATTTGTAAACTCATAACTTGTACATTGACTTCCTTGATCGGTGTTAAATATTCCGGGGATTCCATATGTATCAATTGCTTCTTGTAGTGCTTCGACGCAAAAACGCGAGTCCATACTGTTGGAGATTTTCCACGATAAAACTTTGCGACTGTGCCAGTCCATGATTGCGACTAAGTATAAAAAACCATGCTGAAGAGGGATGTACGTAATGTCGCTGCACCAAACTTGATTGCTGTGCTTGATAGTTTTCTCGCGCAAAAGATACGGGTAAATCTTATGGCTTGGATGCGGCGTACTGGTCTTTGGTGCTTGATAGACTGCTTGTAATCCAAGTTTGCGCATCAAACGTCTCATTTTTACGCGGCTTACTTTGTGGTCATGCCGTGCAAAGTGTCGCACCATCTGCCTTGATCCATAGTACGGAGTTTCTAAAAACTGTTCGTCAATCATGCGCATCAGCGAAAGGTTTTTTGCGCTTTCGCCTTTGCATTTGTAGTAGTACGATGATCGGCTGATGCCAATCAAATAGCACTGCGAATCAATAGAAATTTCTTTTGAATTTTGTGTAATCATCAAGACACGCCGTTCTCTGCTTAGAGACCTAATCCCTTTTTTAAAAAATCCTTCTCGATCGTAAGTTGACCGATCTTTGCGTGTAATTCTTTGATTTCTTCTTCGCGGTCTTTTTGTTCAAAAACTTTTTTGTTTGCAAAAATGCCTTGCATATTTTCGATTGCTTGCCGTTTCCAATTTGTGATCATATTTGGGTGCAGGTTATATTTTTTTGCAAGCTGAGCCATCGTAAGTTCTTCTTTGAGAGCTTCGATTGCTACTTTGGATTTGAATTCTGGGCTGAAATTACGTCTTTTCCTGGTCATTTGCTGACCTCCTTTGATGTAATTCTAACTCACCTTAACCTACTGTCCTAAATTCTGGGGCCACCTCTATGAGTCATCCAGATATTACCAAAGGGTAAGTTTTGCGTATTACAGCGAAGGCACATATCATGTACATATATGGCAAAGACAAAGGCACAAAAGAATGTCCTCGAGACCGTTGAACCCATTGGCGAACGCGTCCTGATTCGGAAGGATGAGGATCGGAAAATCACCAAGGTAGGCATCCATTTACCTGACAAAATTGAAATTCCGACACTCACTGGGAGGGTAGTCACTGTAAGCACCGTTATAGAAAATAATCCCGACTACCCAATCGAGCAATACGACAAAGTATTGTTCAATCCCAAGCATAGTATTCCAGTGGACTTTGAAGGGGACAACCGATTATTTGTTGTTCCTATCGAGGATATCGTTGCTATCTTTAGGCGAGACACATGAGTAAACGAAATGTTGGTTCGGCTGCCGAGTCCGTGCCTGTTTTGAAACGGCTAGGGCACCGAACGTTGCGAGTTCCGGGCTCAAAGAGCCTGACAGCAAGAGCGATTATGCTCGGTGCGCTTGGTGCAGGGCGAACAGTACTTAAAAACCCATTGAAATGTGACGACACTACTTTACTTGCTGAAGCATTTTCAAAGATAGGCGTTGGAGTGAAGTGGACATCGAATAAACTCGTGCTCCACGGCGTCGATGGTAAACCTCCGCACGGAGCATCGGTAAACTTGGGCGCGGGGGGCACGCCTTCAAGGTTTATGATTGCAGCGGGAGCGTTGTCAAAAGAGCCAGTGATAGTTGATGGAGATGGAAGGATGCGAACGCGTCCAATTGGTGAACTGCTTACGATGATGCAATCCCTTGGCGCGAAGTTTGATAGCGAAACGATGCCTGTTGAAGTACACGGGGAGAATCTTCATGGGGGCACTGTTGAGGTCCCTGTAACAAAATCGAGCCAGTTCATTTCTGCTCTCATGTTAATAGCGCCTTTTGTGGATGGTGGAATTACACTTAACTGCAAACTGCCAGTGACTTCTTCAACATACATTGATTTAACCTCTAACGTGTTGCAAACATTTGGCGTTGCTGTGCATGAAGAACAGAACGATGACATTCGTTCCATAACGGTTCCACAAACAAGAATTACGCACCGTGAGCTAGACATTGAGCCTGACGCAAGTTCTGCTGTTTATTTTGCAGCAGTCGCTGCACTGCACGAAGGGTTGACCGTAACACTTGAAGGGTTGCGACTTGATTCTCTGCAACCTGACATGGAAGCGATACGTGTGCTTGGCACAATTGGTGCAGAAGTAGTAGAAGTGGAAAACGGAATAAGCATAACTGGAACTGGAACCGTTCGTGGTTTTGGTAATCTTGATGCGTCTGGTTTTCCAGACGCCTCTCTGTGCCTTGCAGGCGTAGCAGCATTTGCCGACTCGCCCTCAAGAATATACGGTCTTGAGACACTTCCTCTTAAAGAATCTGATCGAATTGAAGTCATGTCACGTTCGCTTGCAAAAGTAGGATGTGGTGTTGCTTCTAGTGACACAGATATACGCATTTCCCCACTCAAACAAAATACAAAAGTAAAAACATCAACTGCGATTGACCCAATAGACGACCACCGCATTGCAATGGCAATGGCAGTCGTTGGAACAAAACGCGGTGGTCTTTCTATTGTGAATCCAAAATGTGTTTCAAAAAGTTACCCATCCTTCTGGGCGGAGTTACGAAAAGTTTACGAAGGGCATGATGCGTCATGAAGCACTTCAAAGTTTTTGCACGAAGGATGTTTCTCTGGAGAACCCGGTTAATAATCGCGCTCTCATTAGCTGTCTTTTCAGCACTTGGCTTAGGGATTGGACTTTTGAGTTTAGGTCCCGCTTTATCATTGATTTTAGATCCTGAAAGCGGGAAATCGCTTTTTGATTTAGCGACAACTTTTAACGGAGAAGAACACCTTCTTCATATTCCACAATGGTTTGTGTCGCAACTACCTCATGATCGGTTTGACGGCGTAGTATTTATTCTTGTTGGGATTGCTTGCTTGACAATTATTGGCGGCATCGCTAATTTCTTGCACCAATATCTCAGTTCGTGGATTGCTGTCCATGTTGTAGCCCAAGCTCGCCAAGAAGCATTTGGCCACGTCCTTGGCATGGAACTTGGGCGCGTTCTGCGAAGCGGCGCAAGTGAATTTGTTTCAAGAATTATTCGTGACGCTGAGGCATTGCAATCTGGCCTAAATGTGTTAATGGGTAAATCATTTGCACAGTTGTCAAAGGGTGTCATAGCATTTCTTGTTGCTTGTGTATTTGATTATCGTCTAGTTATTATTGCTCTTCTGGTACTTCCAGTATTGGGATTTACTTTGCATCAGATTGGAAAGAGAGTTCGTAGAGGAACAAAGGACTCACTTTCTGCGCAACAAGAACTTTTGAGAATATCAAACGAAGCAGTGCAGGGGCTTCGCGCCGTCAAAGTAAACACTTCTGAAGAATCAGTTCGCCAATTGTTTGCAGCTGAAAATAAACGTGTCGTTCGAGCAGAACTCAAAGTGCGCTTTGCACGTGCTCTTGGAAGTCCACTCATGGAAATTCTGGCAATCCTTGTCCTTGGCTCTTTGGCAGTTATTGCTGCAAAAAACATCATCGACGGGACGCTACATTTTGAGACGTTCCTTCTCACAATCGGTTCACTTGCTGTTGCAGGTAGTTCGCTTCGTCCACTCTCTGGGCTAGTGACAGAAATTCAAGCTGCTGATGCTCCTGCAGATCGGCTTTTGCAAATTCTCGAAATGCCTCTTGAAGATGAGCGAGAGCGAAAACCAATCAGTCGCCATTGTGAAGCAGTTGCCTTTGACCACGTTACGTTTTCGTACTCAAGTGAACTTGAGCCAGCGGTGAAAGATTTCTCAGTCACAATTCCACACGGGCAACGGGTTGCAATTGTTGGTCCAAATGGCTGTGGAAAAACGACCCTGGTATCGTTACTTCCTCGTTTACTTCGTGCTCAAGAAGGTTCGGTGTCTATTGATGGGCAAGATATTACCACCGTTGATTTGCACTCACTTCGAAGCCAACTCGGTGTAGTGACACAAGAAACGGTTCTCTTTCGAGGAACAATTGAAGAAAATATTAGGTTTGGAATTGATGCAAGTCGTGAAGAAGTTAAACTTGTTGCGAAACAGGCACACGCAAGTACATTCATAGAGAGAATGGACGGTGGCTATGATGCAGTCGTTTATGAGCACGGCAATTCGCTTAGCGGTGGTCAGCGGCAACGAATTGCAATCGCGAGAGCGTTGCTTCGCGACCCGTCAATTTTGATTTTTGATGAAGCGACAAGCCAAATAGACTCTGAATCTGAAGCCATGATTAATGACACACTCGACACTTTTTGCGATGGGCGAACAGTTCTGCTAATTGCACACAGACTATCAACCGTGCAATCTGCTGATCGTATTTTAGTTCTTGAATATGGCGAATTAGTGGGCGACGGCACCCATGAGCAACTTCTGAAGAGTTGTGATTTATATCGCCGGCTTGCGGAGACGCAATTGGTAGCTGCAGCAGATGAAGAGTAGAGTTCTTTGTTGTTTTCTTTTGCTATTCAGCTGTGGGAAATCTGAAGATGAACAAGTAGCTGGCGAACGAGTAATCTCATTGAGCCCAAGCATTACCGCGACGTTGGAGGATGTAGGCGTAAGCGATTTGGTTGTTGGTCGAAGTAGTTTCTGTAAAGCAGTAGACAGCAATATTCCGGTTGTTGGAGATTTGTATGAGATTGATTATGAACGACTGTTATTGTTACAGCCTACCAAAGTATTCGTCCAAGAAACAGCATCTGGAGTTGATGCTCATCTCAAGCAACTTTCAGAGCGAGAACAATTTTCCCTACATTCTTGGGAAGTGAATCGGCTCGATGATATTAAAAAAATGCATGATGAATTGGTTGACATACTCGGCGTAGATGCCGAACCAATGCAATTGTCGCTTGGTGAAGTGGATAACTCGTTGCCAGCGCCAATGTTGATTATGACTTCGGGCTCGCCAGGGTCGCTAGGGATTTGTTTTGGCAAACAAACCTATCTTGATGATGTGCTCACGCTCATTGGAGGAACAAATGTTCTAGCAACGCCAGGATGGGTTTCGCTGTCCCTTGAAGACATCGTGGAACTTAACCCAGCAGCGATTATTATGGTGTCTGATACGTCTATTTCAATCTCAAAGAGCATTAATTCACTTGATATTCCAATCATTCAATGTATTCATGAGGACGTTTTGATTCCATCGAGTAAAATTATCGACGTGGCACATACGTTTAAAGATAAGTTGTTACAGAGATGAAACTAAAAGTGGTTCTATTACTTGTGGTCTTGGCTCTGTTTCTTATTGCTGCAGCAGTTTTTAGATTGTTGATTACGCGAAGTGTCGACGGTGAGTTATCACTCGCGTTTCCAGCCGACAACATTTTGACGTATCGGCTTGTGCCTTTAATTGCAGCGTTAATTGTTGGTTCTGCGCTTGGTGTGTCTGGAATGGGATTGCAAGTATTGCTGAGAAACCCTCTAGCTTCTCCTTGGATACTTGGACTATCAAGTGGAGCAGGGTTAGGTGTTATGGCAACAATGTTTGCCGAGCATACAACAGGCAACAGTTTTTTTGGTGGACAAACCCTCGGGGCAATTGCAGGTGCGGTGATTTCACTTTTGCTTGTTTTTGGTTTGTCTCGTAGACGAGGCGGCATTGATCCAATGACGATGGTGCTTGTAGGCGTGGTGATTTCGGTGCTTTGCGGTGCAGGTATTATGATTTTTCAACATCTTGTTCCTATGGGATTGCGTGGGTCATTCACAACTTGGTTGATGGGAAGTTTGCCAGAAGTGGAATCATGGTGGCGGCTAGGGATATTAGGAGTCATAGTTCTCTGTGGCATTGCACTGATTGCATGGTGGGGGCCAACATTGGATGCAGCGTGTCTTTCCGATGACGAAGCTAAAAGTGTTGGTGTTGATCTACCAAAGATTCGAAGACGTTTATTCCTCACGTCTAGTTTACTAGCTGCAATCGGAGTGATTCTTGCAGGACCAATTGCTTTTGTTGGGTTAATCGCGCCGCATGGCGCACGCCTTATCATGCGTGGCTCTCACCGATCACTTGCGATTGCAACTGCACTTGTTGGAGCGCTCCTTTTACTTGGCGCAGATGACATTCGGCAGTTAATAGATTTCGGGACTGGTCGACTTCCAATTGGGATTGTGACAAGTGTTGTGGGCGGGCTCGTATTCCTTGTATTATTGCTACGTGGAAGGGGGAAGGTTTGAGATTACGGCTTTCAGATGTTGGCGTTCGATATGGTGTACGAACAGCTATCCACAATATAAATGCTGGCGCCGAGGGTGGAAAAGTTGTTGCTGTTCTTGGGCCTAATGCTTCTGGAAAGACAACGTTACTGCGAACTATTGCCGGCTTGCAACATCCGACAACTGGGATGGTTGAACTTGATGGTGCAAGGATTGATAAGTTAAAACCACATGACCTTGCTTCAAAAATTGCTTGGGTTCCCCGCGTTGCAGATGTTGCTGGTTCCTTTACTATTCGTAAAGTTGTTGAATTAGGAAGATACGCCCTTGGACCTTCAAGGCAGCGCGTGGAAGACGCCTTATCAAAAGTGGATTTGCTCAGTAGAAGCGAATCGCTTTGGCATGAAGCAAGCGCAGGAATGCGCCAGCGTGCTGCAGTCGCTCGAACGTTAGCACAGCGAACTCCAGGTGGAGTGTTAGTCCTTGATGAACCAACGTCTGCTCTTGACTTACGCCACCTTCGCACAGTGAGTGAGTTGCTCCGCCAATGTGCTTCAGAGGGCGATATTGTGATTGCAGCTGTGCATGACATTTCGTTGGTGCTTGATATAGCAGACGAAGTGATTGTGTTGAAGGATGGGCAGCTGGTGCTAGCTGGAGCAACAAAGGCGGTGTTAACACCAAGCTCACTAGGCGATGTTTTTGGAGTAGATTTAGCTTGGGCAACAGATGAGGCTGGAAATCGGCATCTCGTGCAGCCGTAATTGACCCTGTTGACGTATACTGTGAAGTATGAAGGGTATTACATACCTCATTATTGCGAGCGTCGTTTGGTCGATTGTTTCTGGAATCATCGAAAAACGAAAAGCTGCTGCTAAGAAAGAAGCAGCGAAGGTCAACCTGTCGCGGCAGCCAACACAACCCATGCAATCGCC
>Ga0257122_1002258_pt1 | contig 12294 bp, 16 predicted proteins | sample SI106_120metaG_FD_190146 | JGI IMG/M metagenome (GOLD analysis project Ga0257122, IMG submission 190146) | Marine microbial communities from Saanich Inlet, British Columbia, Canada - SI106_120 | ecosystem: Environmental > Aquatic > Marine > Inlet | place: Canada: British Columbia | collected... | reverse complement strand
TGGAGCGTCGGGACAATGTCCCAGTTCCGCATCGGTGGCGGATCATTTGTAGAGATCCAGACCGACCAGGGGATCACCGGGATCGGGTCGGCGGTGAATCCCGCCCTGATCCCTTCGATCAAAGAACTGCTGGTAGGTAGAGATCCCTTTGATGTCGAGCAGCTCGATGCAGAGATGCGTTATTACATCCGGGGCGGCACCGGATACCAGGGGACCGCTGGCGTCGATATCGCCCTCTGGGACATCGTCGGCAAGGCCGCTGGACAGCCGCTATACAAGCTCTGGGGCGGCGGCAAGGACCGCATAATCCCATACGCCTCCATGTACGTCCTCTCTACTCCGGAGGAACGAGCGGATATGGCGACCTCGCTCGCCGACGAAGGCTGGAAGGCGATCAAGCTACGCCTGCACCACCAGACGATCGAAGAAGACCTCCGCACTTTTGAGATGGTGCAGGACGCCGTCGGCGACCGGATGACCGTCATGGTCGACGGCAACCAGGCGCAGTCAGCAGGCACATGGCAACCCGGCATCCAGTGGGATTTCCAACGGGCCATGGACACAGCGATGGCGCTGGACGCGATGGGCTGTTTCTGGCTTGAAGAGCCACGGCTGCGCTACGCTTACGATGAACTGAGCCGGATGAATAACGCCGTTTCAATGCCAATAGCAGGTGGCGAGAACAACGTCGGCCTACACGAGTTCGTGGACATGGTCGAGAAGAACACCTACGACCTCCTCCAACCTGAAGGCCAGGTCCTGGGCATCACCACGCTCAAGAAGGTCGGCGTGCTGGCGCAGGCTTACAACAAGCAGATCGTCCCGCACCACGGCGGCGGCAACATCGGCGTCATCGCGCACATGCACCTGATTGCCACATGGCCGCACGCACCGTTCATGGAGTTGCTAAACGACCCGCCGATCGGCGCCTACACAAACGGCTTCTCCATCATGAGTAACCACCCGGTCGTCAAAGACGGCTACATCGACATGCCGCAGGGCCCCGGACTGGGCGTAGATATAGATCCTGACCTGATCCTGGACGACTAGGTCAATAGCATCACCCAGATACTCACTGAGTCCGGAGGGGTCGTTCGGGAACGGCCCCTCCAAGGATTCGGAGGAATACCAGGAATAGCAGCGCACCGCTGGTGGCGAAATACATGATTTGCGCCCATCCGGATGCTCCATCTGTGCCCGCGTAAACAGCGTGTGCCAGCGCCAGGGCGTACATCGGGAAGGCAAGGTAGTGGAACCGACGCCAGTTTCGATTGCCAACAATACGACGCAGGTAAGTCGAGAAAGTAATCGCCAGCCCAAGGTACGCGGTAACTACACCTGCAGCGACGGGAAGGGTTCGGTAATCCGAGGCTCCGGGTATCAAGATCCACGAGAGCGGGGCCGAAAGCCATCCATCGCCTATGAGCGATACCACGTGTATGCCGAGGGCGGCCGTCATCAGGTATGCGGAAAAGCTGTGGACATCGAAAACTTCTCCCGCGGGAATTAGCATCCGTCCGATTCGGGAAGAACTGGACAGACCGGCCACCATCGACAGCCAGAGAAGCAGATAGGTGACGACTCCGGATGCCCTCGCCGCATGCCACGGCACCGGATCAGGCGCTACAAGCAGGAGCGAAATAGCGGCCGCCACGATGCCAACGATCCACAGGATCTTGGTCTGGCCGCTCATCCTGACCACGCCATCGCCCTCGGTTCCTCAAGCCTCAAATTAGACCATCCGGATGATTCCAGGATATCTCCGTCAGAGAGCACCAGGATCCCTTCCGTATCTCGAAACGAGTCCAGTAGAGTCAGCCCCTCTTCAGCGCCGAGGACAACGACCGACTTCGCAAGAACCTCGGCTGATTCAGCAGATCGCCCCACCACCGTTGCCTGAATCACACCTGAGTTCGTGGGAATCCCGGTCGTCGGATCGATTATGTGGTGGGCGCGGCCATCGCCGCTCGCCCACGAACGCGCCCTCACGCTTGAAGTAGATACGCCACCCGATTTCACTGCGATCACGTCAATAAGTTCATAAGTCCGATCGGGGTGTGCAACGCCCACCATCCACGGGCCTCCGTCCCTCTTCCCTCCACGGATGGCAATGTCACCACCGGCGTCCACGAACATTCCCGTCCCATCACTTGAGAGGTCACAGGCGCGGTCTGCTGTCCAGCCCTTTACGATCCCACCGGAGTCGATTCGTACCCCTTCTGCAAGTTCGATTTGCGGATGGCCTGTGTCGCGCTCGTGAATCTTCAGCCCACACGTGGCACCGGCGACTGGCCTTGGCAAACCAGCCCTAATACACCCGGTCATCGAGTCGAAGTCGACGTCATATCCGGCCGATTCGAGCGCCGAGAGTATCGACGGATTAAACGCGCCGCCTGTGATTTCGAACCACTTGATCGACCGGGCGGCTACGTCTAGTAAGTCCCGTGACGGACGATCCAGAAATCCCATCCGATTCAATTCCGACAGTTCGCTGTCGGCGGCGAACCGACTAAATCGTTGCTCCGCTGCTCGAAACAAACATGCCACTTCGTCCAGTCGCCCGTTTGCCTCTCCAGAAGGCGCTGGTTCCTGATCGACAACGACCTGAATTTCAGTCCCCATACTCCGGAATAACCGCGTAGATCGGGCGAGATTTATGGTCGTCATGACGCCCTCGTCACCACGTCCGGGAACGGGATCACCCACACCGGCGGCTGAGCAGTCTGTTCCGGGGCGGTCGACCGGGCCGCAGGCTCCGTCAACACCGGCGCAAGCGATTCAGGTTGCGGGAGCGGGGACGACGGAGAGACTTTTGGTGCAGGCTCGTCATAGCTCCATGCAGCGTACATAAAGACAGCAACGAAAACAGCCGTAGCACCCACGGTCACCCCTGATCTCCATCTCCGGGAGTCCGTGGAGCGTGGATTACGATCACCAGTTCCGGACGCGGAATGGTTAGTCATCGTCGTCGTGATCGAAGGCCAGGCGCTCGTACCGATCGTCGTCGTGGTCATCGTCGTCGTCGTGATCTCGCTCATCGTCACCGAACAACAGATACTCGTACCGGCCGTCTTCATCATCATCGTGCCTCCCCTCGCGCTCGTCATCGTCGTCGTCGAAATGTTCGACGGAGCGAGGAGCCGCTTGAGAGGATGGTGCCGGGGCGAGCGATCCATCTGGATAGACATAGATCGGCTCAACGGTCTCGGCGGGGAGTGCAGCCTGGCCAACTGGATCAATGGTCGGGCCGTCATTTGCCGGGACGCCAATCACCGGGGTGTTACTCACCGCCCCAGCATTGTTCGAGCCTTGTGGACCCAGGGCGGCGTAACTGGCGGCAGCGGCCACCACGGTCAGTACTGCAAAAGCGGAGGCAAGAAGAACCCTTGCCGTCGTAACGGAATTCAATACTCCGGTTCCTTCCGGTAGTCGTCTTATGCCTCCCCTGGACGGATCATAGGACCGAAATGTGAAGAAACCGACAATCGGAAGGTCTGGTAATCCCGCTCACCCAGTGGCTTAGCGCCCGCCGGTCACCTCAATCACCGTCCCCGTGATGTAGCTCGCATCGTCTGACGCCAGGAACGTCACCGCCTTTGCCACCTCGTCCGCCGTGCCGGGACGACCCAGCGGAATCGCCTCCGCCATCGCCTCCTGCGATGCCCGTTGCATCTCCTCGTAGCGACCCCGCACGCGTGCTCCCTCTTCTGTCAGGATGAAGCCCGGCAGGACCGCGTTCACGTACACGCCCGAACGCCCGAGGTCTCGCGCAAGCTGCGCCGTCAGACCGATGATCCCGGCCTTCGCTGCGGCGTACGGAAGCCGTATCCCGGAGGTGTTCAGTGGCCCGAAATGCCCCTTGGCGTTGGATGATGACAGGTTGACTATTCGACCGTATCGACGCTTTCGCATGTGAGGGACGACGGCCTTGCAGCACAGGAACGCGCCCTTCAGATTCAGGTCAACCTGCGCGTCCCAACGGTCCTCGGTGACGTCCTCAATCCGGAGCACGCCTTCGTTACCGCTGCCTCCGGCATCGTTCACGAGTATGTCAATATCTCCCAGCTCACCTACCGCCAATTCCACCATCGCGGCCACGGACCCGGAATCCGTCACATCTACCGTGGTCGCCGTGGTCTTGCCACCGGCGCCCCGTATCTCCGCCGCCACGCTCTCGACCTTTGCACCCTGGATATCCGCAAGGAGCAAAGTCACGCCCTTGCCAGCGAGATCCGCCGCAACCGCTCGTCCAATACCTTGCGCCGCTCCCGTGATGATTGCCGTCTTGCCTTCAAATGTCATATGGACTCCTTTTGCTACCCGCTGACCGACAACTTCCCGGCCGAGTAGCCGCCGTCTACGAAGATCACCTGCCCATTGATGTACTCGGCGGCCGATGACGCCAGGAACGCAACAGCCGATGCGATATCTGACGACGCTCCCGGACGCCCCATCGGCACCTGCCCCACGAACGCTTTCTGGTACTCATCACTGGGTGTGGGCTTCACCTCTGACCCTGTGAGCGTCATCCCCGGCCCAACAGCGTTAACCGTAATTCCGTGCTGCCCCAGTTCCAGCGCCAGAACCTTCGTGAACTGGATGATTCCGGCCTTGGATGAAGCATATGCGCTGGCACCCGGTCGCGCGTTCGCCCCGGCGGTGGAAGTGATGTTCACGATGCGACCGCCTTCATCCTGAGAGACCATCTGCCGTGCCACCGCCTGGCTGCACAGGAAGTTGCCTTTGAGGTTCACAGCCATCACGCGATCCCAGAACGACTCTTCCATCTCCAGGATCCCGGACTCTCCGCTGACCCCGGCATCGTTTACCAGTATGTCGATCCGGCCGAATGCCTCCACCGCAGACATAACCATCGCACCAACCGCGCCAGGATCGCTGACATCGACTTCAAACGAAGCAGCTTTACGACCCGTCCCACGAATCTCCGTGGCAACAACCCCAGCGTCCGAACCCAACAGATCCGCCACCATCACATCAGCGCCATCGCCAGCCAGCCGCAACGCAATAGCACGACCAAGCCCGTGAGCACCACCGGTGACAATGGCCGTCTTGCCTTCAAGTGTCATGTTGTCGCTAATACCTATCTGATATTCACCCCGTCGATGTCGGAACTGGATTCCCGTCTGCACGGGAATGACGCTCATAACTTGTCCACGAAAGGGTCACCGCCCTTCATCACCATCTTGATGTTGTCGCGATCACCCAGCAGCGACACGTTCTTTGACATATCTCCGTCGACGATCACCACATCTGCCAGCTTGCCCACCTCGAGCGTCCCAATTTGATCGCCCAACCCGACGCACTCCGCTGCCGTCCCGGTCGCCGCCTTGATCGCCTGCAGTGGCGTCATTCCCCGCTCCACCAGGATCTCGATCTCCCGATAATTCTTGCCGTGAACGAAGCCGCCCATATCCGTTCCGGCGGCCACCTTCACCCCTGCCTCCATCGCCGCGTGCAGACTGCGCTGGTGAACGTCCTTCAGCGCACGCGCCCGTTCCGCCATATGAGGTGGTGAGTTCTCGGCGTGATATTCGTATACGGCGAAGGTTGGAACGTAAAACTGGTCGTTGTCGGCCATCATCTTCAACAGGTCCGGTTGCTCCACCAGGTATCCGCCATGCTCGATAGAGCCAGCGCCCTCCTCCACCGCGTATCGCAGCCCGTCGCCCGCAAGCGCGTGGCACATCGTGCGAAGCCCTTTTTCTGACGCTTCTGCGACTATTGCTGCGACTTCATCCCGTCCGAACGACGGATCAAACGGTCCGTGCCCCGGCCGAGACGCGCCGCCGCCGGTAGTGGCGAACTTGATCACATCCGCACCAGCGCGCCAGATCTCACGCACCTTGGCACGTGCAGCGTCCGGTCCATCGACCACGCCATCTGGAAGCCGGGGATCGTTGTTGAATGGATTCTGATGCCCGGAAAGTGTCACCCGGTCCGCATGTCCACCGGTGCCCGACATAAACGTGATCGTCAGCATCAACCGCGGACCCGGGTAGAGGCCCTCTTCGACGGCCATCTTGAACCCGGCATCGAGTCCCCATCCGTCCCGGATGCAAGTGAAACCGCCGGCGAGGGTGTCCTCCATGATCTTTGCCGTCCGGAGATGCTGTAGCGAATTAGGCATGGCCATCCGCCAGCGAGTCATGATGTCGTAATGCATCTCAGACAGATGGTCGTGGCAATCGATCATGCCCGGCATCACCGTCATTCCGGATGCATCGATAACCTCCGCGCCGGGTGGCACCGAAACCGAAGCCCTTGGTCCGACCTCGACTATCGACTCACCATCCACCAGTACCGTCGTATCCAAAACCGGAGCAGCGCCGGTCCCGTCGATCAAGTTCCCGCCAACAATCGCCTTCATTCGTTTTCCTTTTGAGACTATTCGTCCATTACATGCCCCCTCTCCCGGTGGGAGAGGCCCACGCACACCCAGGGTGAGGGAGGTTCGACTAACGCCTTCCCTCAACCGCGGTTTTCCCGAATTCCCTGAGTTCTACGCCCCACCCATCCGATCAACAAAAGCATCCCCGCCCTTCAATCCCAGCTTCAGCCGGTCCCTGTCCCTCAGCACCCCGATCTCAGACAATGGATCGCCGTCCAACACCAATAGATCCGCGTACTTACCGGGTTCCAGCGTCCCGGTATCCGCGTCCAGACCAATACACTCAGCCGCCCAACCGGTCGCCGCTTGAATCGCCTGCATGTTCGTCAAGCCTGCCTCCACGAGCAACTCAATCTCCCGGGCGTTGTCGCCGTGAACAAATCCACCGGCGTCCGTCCCGGCGACCACCTTTACGCCCATAGACAGCGCCATTTCAATACTCAGCCGATGCGCATCAGCAAGTTCGAGCGCACGTTCCCTCATGTACGGCGGGCTGACGGTGGAGTGGTACTCATACACCATCAGCGTGGGCACAAAAAATGTGTTCGTATCCGCCATAAGGTGAATCAAATCAGGCGTCTCGGACAAGTAGCAGCCGTGCTCAATCGACCCCACATCAGCCTGCACGGCCATCCGTAAGCCGGGACCGGCGATTGCGTGGCACATGGTCTTCTTACCCTGCGACGCCGCTTGCGAAACGATGGCCTCTATCTCGTCTTCCTCAAACGCTGCGTCTCGAGGTCCGTGGCCGGGTCGAGTACTGGCACCACCGGTGGTAGCGAACTTGATGACATCCGCACCAGCGCGAATCATTTCTCGCACCCTCTCACGAACACCGGCGGGACCGTTCCCAACGCCGGAGGGCATACGTGGATCGGCGTAAAGCGAGTTGCGGTGTCCAGATGGGCTCACCCGGTCGGACAAGCCTCCGGTCGGAGAGATCAGGTTGATCGACAGCATCAAACGGGGGCCGTCGATGACGCCTTCCTCGATCGCCATCTTGAACCCGGCATCAAGCCCGCTACCGTCCCGGACAGATGTATATCCAGAGGCCAGCGTGTCTTCCAGGATACTGGCCGTTCGCAAGTACCGAAGCGACGCCGGATCATCGAGACCCCATCGGCTCAAGATGTCATAACTTTCGGACGCCAGATGGTCGTGACAATCGATCAAGCCCGGCATTACGGTCATGCCTGACGCGTCGACGATCTCGGCATCAGGCGGCACGGTAACGGCCGCTGTCGGGCCGACCTCGACAATGCGTTCGCCGTCGATCAGAACCGTACCGTCGGGTAGCACCGCCGTGCCGGTACCATCGATCAAATTGCCGCCAACGATAGCTTTCAAGACGCCTACCTCCGGCTACGGAAAGCACGAACGATCGACGCCAGGTATCAAATGCGCCGAATTCCCGGCAGCATAACCGGAAATGAGGATCATCTGATGCCCGTAGGGGTAGCGTTCCCTCTGCCCATGACCATCAGTCAAACCGAACGCTATCGGAACGGCCCAACATCCTCGATTTGTCACCCCAAACTTGCATCAGGATGGCAGGAGAATCAAGAACCTCAGGACACGGTGACCGGCGACCACGCTTAGGAGGCACCGTCCAAAGGCGGAGTAACCACCGCCCCTGCGCCCACCCTGACCAAAAAAGCCCCAATTCAATGGGCTAGATGCCGCCTGAGGTTGGCCCGTCCTCGGAATCTCCGCCCCGGACCTCGTCCAGGAAAGCCTCGATCTCGGCCGACAGTTCGACAGATCCCGGCGACTCGTCATCATCGTCGTCCGTCGAATCGTACTCATCCTCGAACCGCTTCACCATCTCGGCAAGCCGCGGATTATTCGTCATAGCGGGCGTCACCTGGGAGTACTGCTGCTCACCCAGCTCCACCTCTGGAAGCTTCACTTCCCCGAACCCGTATAACGGTGCCAACGCCTCAAGCGCACGCGCCGCTCCGGCGTAGTCGTTATCCAACTGCAGGTACATCGGCAAATGGACCATCACCGTCAGCGTCGCAAGTCCGCGCTCCGTTGCGCCAACGCCAATTCCGTTGGTCGCGGAAGTAGGTCCTTCGTACCGGCTGCGAGACAACGTCACGCCACCAAGGTCAGGCTCAATTTCCCAGCCACGGGACGACCCGGTTACCAACAAGGGTCTGGAATGTGGAACAGAGTCGTACATCCCGCCGACGGTGATATACGTCGTCACTCCAAGCGCCTCAAGCATCTGTAGAACAGACTCGTTGAATTCCTCGGAGTTGGAATGCGGCTCAAGCAGGTGGACGAGAACCAGATCTGGCTCCTCATCCCTCCGCACGATCTCTATCTTCGAGTTGGGACTTGTGATCTCTCGCTCACCGTCCACCCATTTCATTTCGGGTCGGTAGCGCGTGAAATCATAGAAACGCCCGGGGGTACGCAGCCGTGCGACCTCCTCGGCGTTGTAGATCGACGCCAGCCGTGACAGGACGATAGTCCCTACGTTGCCGACATTTATCCAGGGCCGGAGCATCACAATCGCGTGTGGATTGCGAAGCGGCACCTCCGGCGGGTCGAAGTCAAACCATCCAATTTCCATATTACGCGTACCCTAGCAAACCCCCGTTAGACGCCGCAACCGCATTAGCTCGTACGCATACCGGGTAATTGATCATTTTCGGAACGGCATATCGAAGGCTCATGAGACTTTGACCGGTTCAGTGAGCAAACTTATACTCAGCGCCCTTCCATGACAGACATTACGAACAACGAACCAGACGCAGATGCCATAGGTGACGCTTCATCGCAGCGCCCGGATCAAGAGTGGCTGTACGAACGCACAAACGAGGCGATCGCCGCAGATCCGGAACTAGTGAAACTCAGGCTCAGGCCGTTAAACAAGTTCAATACGGACGTTACCGGCCGTGCAGAGTTCATCAAGATTTACTACGGCATCAGTTGTGAGTGCTCTACAGCGGCGGTACTCAGTGTTGAAGCCGCTGCGGACAAAACTCGAGCAGAGTTTCAGGAAGCTCTGCCCGGTCTTCTTGGGAAACTGAAGCTCCAGGGCGTCGGTTTCCGACGAATGGACTGCGATTCTCATCTCCAGATGCGAATCCAGAATCTTCCGGGTGCCCGCTGATCCGCATGTCCAATTAGAATTGAACGACGTCAATAACCGAATCAGACCCTGAAAGGTCCGAATGCCCAGGCGAAAGCTGACCCAGGAACAGGCTTTAGAGGGGACGATCAAGTTCTCAGAACGCTACACGGAACGTGGCGCGTACGAGCTTTTCCCCGAACCGGAAGTGGTAGCTGAAGTGCAGCGCGGCCTTGCCGAAAACCAGGTCGAGCACGGCTACCGCTACTGTCCTTGAATGCCCTTGAGCGGCGATCCCGTGGAGGATCGCAAGAAGATCTGCCCCTGCGACAGGCATCACGAGGACATCGCTCGTGATGGCTTCTGTATATGAATGTTTTTTGTTAGCGAAGAGTTTCTTCGTGAGTACCAGGGTGCGGACGAAATCACCCAGACCATCGACGAGGCGGTTGCCGATGGTGAAGAGCTATTTGGCGGGGACTATATGACCAAGTCAGAGGCCAACACCGAACGCCGCGACGACGCATCCAAATGAATAACGAGTAAACTTCACAAAGACATTAATTAGTCCGCGCCTATGCAAGTGCGGCTAAGGTTCCACGAAATTCAGGAGTAAGGGTTGAGCGCAGACAACCAGATCACGGTCTTCACGTCTAACGGCTGAGGCCCCTGCCACATGGTGAAAGTGTATCTTTCACGAAAAGACATTCCGTTCGAGGAAGTGAACGTTTCCGGCAACCGTGAGGGTGTCATGCGCCTTCTTGCACTGGGACGGAACACGACCCCGGTAACGACCATCGGCGACGAGGTCATAGTCGGCTACAAGCCGAAGGACATCGACGCAGCGCTCGAGACGACAGGCATCTCCTAGTCTCCCAGCCAGATGGAATAAGACTTCAAAGGCCTCGCCAACCGGCGGGGCCTTGTCGCGTCCGAGGGTAGTTCGCACGAATCGGTCCTTCGAGAGACTCAGGACACTTGCGGTCCTCCACTCCCGGTCGGGGTGAGGGGTGTACCGCTCCACGAATGGCAAGATGCGAGCGCGTGATTAAACAAACCACCGTCATTCCCGAGAAATCGGGAATCCAGAGGCGGTATCTGACCGGCACCAACCCTCACCCATAAACGACGCCTCCTGGATTCCCACGTAGGTGGGAATAACGATTGGTCGCGCAGCTAGTTCCCCCCTCTCCCGATGGGAGAGGGCTGGGGTGAGGGGTGTACCGCTCCACGAACGGCAGTACACTCGCCTTCGCAATCACAACCCGTCCTAAGAGAGCAGCCACCATGCTTGAGCAGTTCCACGTCCCGGCAGACATCGCTCACCCCGTTCAGCACGATGATCTCAGAGACACGTGCGCCCAACTACTTGAGAAGGCCGGTCTTCCGGAAGACGATGCACGTCTCGCTGCCGACGTCCTCGTAGCGTCGGATCTACGAGGCGTAGAGACCCACGGCGTCTCCAACCTCATGCGCAGCTATATCACCGGACTCGGCAACGGGCACCTCAACCCAAACCCGAACATGCGCATCGTCCGAGAGACCCCGGCCTGCGCAACGATCGATTCCGACGCCGGGATGGGCGTGGTGATCGCCCCGAAAGCCATGGAGATCGCCATCGAAAAGGGCAAGGCCACCGGAGCGGGGCTTGTCAGCATCGCCAATGGTCGACACCTCGGCATGGCCGGATACCACGCCATGATGGCACTGGAGCACGACATGATCGGCCAGTGCATGACCGCATGCGGCCCGACGTTCGCTCCAACCTTTGCGGCAGAAGCCGCTATAGGGACGAACCCCATCGCCATAGCCGCACCCGCCGGTGAAGAGCCGGCCTTCGTATTCGATGCAGCGATGTCCATACTCGCCGCCAACAAGATCACTCTCGCAAAGCGGCTTGGTGTAGACCTCGAACCCGGGTGGATCGCAGACTCAGAGGGCACGCCGATCCAGGATTCTGTGCCGGTTCCGGACGAGTACGTGTTGCTGCCCGCCGGTAGCACCCGCGAACTCGGCTCGCACAAGAGCTACTCGCTGGGCGTCGTGGTCGACATCCTGGGCGGACTCCTGAACGGCAGCCCGGCCGGGCCGATGGCACCCAAGGGCAACAACAACCACTTCGTCGCCGCATACGACGTAGAAGCGTTTATCGACCTCCAGGAATTCAAGGACGGGATGGACGAGTACCTGCGTTCTTTGAGAAATCTCAAGACCGCACCGGGACATGAACGCGTCTACTACGCCGGTTTGCCAGAACATGAAGAGGAAATAGAACGACGTGAGCACGGCATCCCCTTGCATCCGGAAGTGATCGACTGGTTCCGTTCCGCATGCAGCGAACTGGGCGTAGAGTTCAAACTCTAGATCCCGCTTGCTAAAATCCCACCTCCAGGCGGAAGAGGGCCAAGTTTCTCCGTCATCCCGAGCGTAGCCGAGGGACCTTCGCCGTGAGGGTGACTCCTCGGACAAGATAATCAGGTTCCGTACGACTTCCTGAATCAAACATCCAACACGATCCAGCCATCAGAAAGACACCCTACTTGCCAAAGCTCGTAATCATGCCGCCGCAAACCGACCACCAGAAGGCGTGGGCGGCGCGGATCTCAGACACCCTGCCCGACTTTGATGTCGTGCTTCCCTCAAACGCGGAAGAAGCAAAACGGGAGATCGTGGATGCAGATGCCGCATTTGGAAACGTACCGGCGGACACACTGGCCGAAGCAAAGCAACTCAGATGGTTGCAGTCACCACAGGCCGCTCCTCCCCCCGGTTACTACTACGACGAGCTGATTGAGCACCCGGT
>Ga0257122_1002254_pt1 | contig 12309 bp, 20 predicted proteins | sample SI106_120metaG_FD_190146 | JGI IMG/M metagenome (GOLD analysis project Ga0257122, IMG submission 190146) | Marine microbial communities from Saanich Inlet, British Columbia, Canada - SI106_120 | ecosystem: Environmental > Aquatic > Marine > Inlet | place: Canada: British Columbia | collected... | reverse complement strand
TGTCCCGCCTATGGGTAGATGTAGAAACCTTAAAAGAGAAGGTGAGAACACTGTTCAACCTGTTTAATAAGAATGATGGATCGCAATGACGGTAACGCCAGAGGCGCAGAAGCAATTAGATACTGTATTGAAATCTGGGGAGTTCTTAAGCATAGGATTAAAAGGTGGAGGCTGTGGTGGGGCTACAGTCACCTTGACGAAAGAGGATCACAAGAGTACAGACGCGTTGAGCATCGAAGGAACTACCAACGTGATATTCGCAGACCAGACATCCCAAACATATTTGACAGAGGGCAACCTTGATATAGACAACTCTATATTCAATGCTCGATTTATATTCAAACCACCGTTAGGCACAGAATCCTGTGGATGCGGGTCATCAATTAAAATTGGATAGGAGATAATTATGTGGGCAAAGTTTCAATCATTAGAACCCAAAATGAAATGGGGAATAGTAATAGCAGTGGCAGTTCTATTCGTACTGGCCGCAGTATTTGGCTCACCATCGCCATCTGTTGTGGCGCAATAGGATGCACAACGGTAAAGAAAGCCACGGTCGTAGCAACGGGAGCGGCATTGGGTGCAACTGCGGGGACTGTCTTATCGGGGGGTGTCCTTGCACCGATAGCGGGAGCCATGACGAGTGCCTTTGTGGTCGATGTGGTGACGGAGATATCTTACAGGACGGCGGTGAGTGATATGGATTGTGCACCAGACAATATATGGACAATCATGCAATCACTAGTGGAGATGGGTGGATGGGCATTACTACTGATATTTGTAGCACCAATGGTGATCGGATGGATATTACCCGGACCATTAGAAAAAAAGCGCAAGCAGTAATAGCGGCATTATTACTATCGTCAGTAGCTAATGCTGACCTACATGGTAGTAGAGCAAGTTTCTTAATGGTTGATGATAGATGGATGACGCTCAACTACTTACACCCTAACGCAGAAAAACTAAGAATGAGGGCTGCTGCATTAGCAAACGGTGATACTCATATCTACTTGTACAGTCGTAATGGCGGGGATGGATTCAACGGAGGCCCGAATTTCGATCTCTCCATTATCACTCCTCAGCCAGATTGGGAAGTGCAACTGAATACGTTGAATGACGCAGGGTTAAGTCCTGTTATGTGGCTAACACCAGACGATAGCCCAAGCATTACCTCTAAATCGCTGGACGCTCAGAAGGCTCACTTCAGCGAGATCGTCCGCAGGTTTGATGACAAGGTAACAGGATATGTTACCTGCCTAGAATGTGATGAGTATTGGAGCGCCGCGACAACCAATGCGTTGGTCGCTCATTTAAAATCAATCACTGATAAACCAGTTGGAGTTCATCTAACATCTGGTATCGGTGGACACAAAGGAAACAATGAATACTATGCAAATGCTGATTATGTCTTTCTTCAGACTGGTTGGGATAAAACCCCCGCAGAGATTACTGCGATGGTTAAACAGGCGATTGCTGTCACAGGCAAGCCAGTGGTTGCGTCAGAGTATGCGAAAGAGAGTAGATCAGCAGCGGCGAGGGCATTAGGAGATGCCGCTTGTTTAGCGGGGGCCGTAGGCACAGGCACAGGAAGATCGGTAAATTTTTGCGGTCAGCGAGAACAGAAGAAGGTTCACTGGTACAAGAAGTACGAAACGGAAATGGTTGTAGCAGGGATAACAATGGTGACCCTATACGCGGTTACGCGATACGACCTGCCGCTACAGTTGAGAGCAACGGAAGACGGATATCAGATTGGCGCGGTGAAGAAGATTACCAAGAACCAGTCGATAGGTTTGAACTATAGGGATGACGGGACAGTAATAGCCCGCTACAGGATTGAATTTTAATGGCTACCATAACATTACGAGAAACAAAAGGAAGCCCTCTATCTTTCGGGGAGATGGATGGTAATCTTACAAGTTTAAATGATAATAAACTTGAGATTATTGACAATCTAACTACGGCTAGTATGAATAAGGATGCAGATTATATTGCATTTGTTAATGGGGCCGGGATAAATAAAAAGGTTCTTGCTAAAAATTCTGTATTTTTTAATAGAACCCTTATTATAAAGGTTATAGCGGATACATTACCCACCTATGTTGGAAATGGTATTGCAAGAATAACCTGCCCATCTGACTTAAATAGTCTGGTACTTTCAAGTGTTGGCGCTCATGTTTATACAGCAGGAGTTACCGGAGCCACTACGATAAAAGTTTATAATGAGACTGACGGAGTGCAAATGTTGACAACCCCGATGACAATAGACTCTTCAGAAGTAGACACTAGTACAGCAGCAACTCCCGCTGTAATTGATATAGATAATGACGATATAGATACTGCCGATGTTCTCAGGTTTGACATTACAACTATATCCACTACCGCGGCTAACGGATTAGAACTAAGGTTGGAATTTAAATCTTGAGTGGATTTAAAGGATATCCCCCCTCTGTACAGATTTTAACACCAGTCCCAGATATATTTGTTGCAGTAAATTCGGACAAAGGAAAGATAAGAGATAATATAAAACATAATATCTCTTTAGGCTTGCAACAAGTTATCCCGCATGAAACACAGTGGGAAAAAGAAATATGTTTAGTTACGGGTGGCCCATCATTAAAAGATACAACCGCGTTACTAAAAGAAAAGTCTGAGTCAGGAACTCCAGTAGTAACTGTAAACGGGACTTATAAGTATTGTATTGATAATGGAATTAAACCGTCTGCATTTATAATGCTAGATAGTAGAGAGTTTAATAAAAGATTTATAGAGTCAACAATTGATTCATGTAAATATTTGATTGCATCTCAATGTCATCCAGAAGTATTTAAACTTTTAAAAGAAAACAATACTTGGTTGTGGCATTGCGATACACAAGACGAGAACATTGATTTATTAAGAGATCAATATGGAGAAGAGTACAAAGACTTCTTCCCGATAATGGGAGGGTCTACAGTAACATTAAGAGCCTTACATCTATTAAGATTGTTAGGGTTCCACAAGTTTGAAATTTTTGGGTTCGATAGTTGCATCATGGATGACCATCATGCTTACTCTCAACCGGAGAATGACAAAGAAGAAGAGATTGATTTAGTTGTAGGTGGGAAACAATTCAGATGTACTGTAGCCCATTATCACCAAGCGAAAGAGTTTGTTCAATTAGTAGGAGTTACAGGTTCTAACTATGATATTATTGTTCACGGTGATGGACTCATATCATACATAATTAAGAACCCGTCTTCTTTGAAAATTTCTATTTAATGAGCAATATAGATCAGTATAAAAAGTTTCACTCTATGGATGACAGTCATTACTGGGGTGATATGCTTAGATATAATACTAATCAGATAGGTAGATTAGTGGAAGAGACTGAATCTAAAACACTAATGGATTTTGGTTGCGGAAAAGGCAAACAATATCTTGTTGAGGAAGAACATAAGAGTTGGGGGGTTATGCCTCACCTGTATGATCCGGGTGTAGAGGAGTTCTCTGTTCTTCCTGATACTATGTTTGATGGAGTAATATCCACGGATGTTATGGAACATATTCCAGAAGAAAGTATTCAAAGCTCACTAAATGAAATATTTAAAAGGGCAAAAAAGTTCGTGTTCTTGGCAATATCAACTAGGCCAGCAATAACAATATTACCTAATGGTGATAATGCTCATTGCACTGTCAAACCTATTGAATGGTGGCATGAACAAGTTGTTAATTCAAATGTTAAAAATGTATATACACATTTAAAAACATACGGCGATAGCAGTGGGTATAGAATGTATTATTTACCCAATGAAATTTTTATAAAACGATTGGTTATATAGGAGGCGCTTCAATGGCGGCTACAGCATGGAGTTTTTTCAATAGTTTCCGTGAGTATCTAGGAAATGGTCAGTTTGACCTTGATGGCACTGGCGTTAATTTTTTTATGGCACTTCATACAAGCGCGGCTAGTGCAAATGTTGTTAATGTAGCGTTATCAACTCAAGCCTCTCTTGCCAATGAAGTAGCCAATGGCAATGGATATGCAACTGGCGGTTTGTCAGTTAGTGCTAGAACTTGGGCATCTGCCGCTACTAACAAGTATCGGTTTGATTCTACCGCTGTAGTATGGACTGCAACTGGTGGAGATGTTAATAACGTGAAGTATGCCGTCATCTACCAGTCTGGTGGAAAACTAGTGTGCTATTCCAAGTTAACTACTTCCCAATTCAACCTGACCCAGAACAACACACTCACTGTTACTCCAAGTAGTAGCGGTGTTTTTGAACTTACGTAGGGGGTAACATGGCACTAGAAACAGCAGCATGGGTAACTCAATTCGTTGATACAAACCCTACGGCTACAGACCCTGTAAGTCAGGGCGATAATCATTTGAGGATGATCAAGACTGTTTTGAAGAATTCATTTCCTTCAACATCCACTACGGCGATTGTCCCTAATGTATCTGGACAAACAGGTAAATACTTAACTAACGATGGCACTGACACTTCATGGGGAACCGTAACAGCGGCCAGTCCCGGATTTGCCGTTGCAATGGCAATCGCACTATAGGACAAGAAAATGGCACAGGATTTTGAAAAAGTATATAAATCGCAAGTCACAACTTCAGCGCATACGTTACTAACAAGTGACTCTGATGACGCTTTGATTGGAATACGATTAACGAATATCACAACGTCTGCTGTTACTGTGGATGTGTGGATTGATGTCGCGGCTGCGGGAACTACCGCATCTGTTGTCTACATCGCGGATGACTTATCTATCCCTCCCAAGTCTTCAGTTGAACTGATACAGGGTGGAGCAAAGATTGTCATCCAGAGTACAGACTTACTCAGGATACAGGCATCGGCGGCAACTTCTATTTCAGCGTATGTTTCATACGTTGATGCTATCTCAGCGTAGGAGGAATCATGGCTGAAGAACGCAATGGCACGTTGTACATAAACAACCCTCCCGCTAAAGAAGGTTTCTTTGAGAATGCCGCAACGATAGATGGTGACTTTACTATTGCTGACAATGCGGTTGTGGCTGGCCCAGTGACGTTTACTGGAACGGTTACAGTCACAGGAACTCTGGTGATTGTATGAGTAAACTCAACGTAGATACGATAGAACCAGAAGGCGCTTCCACAACTCTGACGCTGGGAGCGTCCGGAGATACCGTAACCATCCCAAGTGGCGCGACCATAGCGAACAGTGGAACTGCCACTGGGTTTGCCGCCGGTCTTAACTCAGTACAAACCTTTACTTCCAGTGGAACGTGGACTAAGCCCAGCGGGGTCACGAAAGTGATTGTCCATGTTGTTGGAGCAGGAGGCGGCGGTGGCGGTGGCAGAACAAGTGGATCATACCCTAACGGCGCTGATGGGGCTGGGGCTGGTGGTTTAGCAATAAAATTTATAGATGTAACGTCTATCAGTACAAGTACGATTACTGTTGGTGCTGCTGGTTCAGGTGGGGCAGCGGATAGTGCCGGCACATCAGGTGGTAATAGTATTTGGTCAGACGGTACTAATACTTTAACTGGAAGTGGGGGAAACTATGGGGGTGCGGGGCAAGGAAATACGAGTTGGACAGGGGGCGCAGCCACTGGTGGCACTATAAACTCTAGAGGAGGTGGTGGTGAGAATGGTTACTCTGACACCTATGGTCATGGTGGAAGAGGCGGAGTTTGCGCTAATGGTTTTGGCGGCGGCCCCGGAGTGGGGGATTACAATGGAAATTCTAACCCAACTCCAAACCCGCGAATTGCACAAGGGTATGGAAATGGAGGTGCGGGTGGAAATGGCGCGGGTGGCGGTGGAGACAAAGTTGGTGGCGCAGGTGCTGCTGGCATCGTAGTGATTTGGGAGTACAAGTAATGGAATACGCAATCGTTAAAGACTCTCTAGTGACAAACATTGTCGAATGGGATGGATCAGCCAGTTTCCAAATAGCGGCAGACGGTGAACTAATCCAAGCAGACGAGAACGCTTACATAGGCGGCACATACAACGGATCATTCGTTGCCAGACCACCCGCGCCCCCATACGAACCAACCGCAGAAGAAATCCAACGCGCCGCAGACAAACAATCAGCGCACGACAAACTCTCTGCACTTGGTTTGACTGACGCAGAGATAACAGCACTGACAGGAGGTGCCTGATGGCTTCAGAAGTCAAGGCAAATAAATGGTCGCCCGGTACAGGCGTTGCGGGAACCTTGGGTGATTCGGGTGATACTTTTACAGTACCATCAGGCGCGACTCTTGCAGTGGCATCTGGTGCAACTATAGCGAACAGCGGTACTGCTACAGGGTTTAGCGAAGCCGCTTACGCCGCAAACGCCTCTGCATCCACAGGCGCAGTCAACGTGGATGCAAGCAACAACTTGCAATTCAACTCTGGCTACGGTTCCACCGCTACGGCATACGGTTGCAGGGCATGGGTGAACTTCAATGGCAGTGGCACTCCCGCTATTCGGGATAGTGGAAATGTGAGTTCTATTACGGATAACGGTACTGGAAATTATGACGTTAATTTTTCAAGTGCAATGCCAGATGCGAATTATGTCATCTCCGGTGTATCAGGAGAATCTGGCGGTATGGCAAATCATAGGACTGTCAGCGTTTATAACGATGCACTGCAAACGACTTATTGTGAAATTAAAGTCGGTGGCGCAACGTCTACCCACTACGATGATTCGATTATTCTGATTGCGGTCTTTAGGTAACAACTATGAAAAGAATCATTTACCCAACAGATGACGGTGGTGTTGCAGTCATTGTTCCTTCTGCTGAATACCTTGCTGACCACACCATCGAAGAACTTGCCGAAAAGGATGTGCCTGATGGCAAGGCTTATCAAATTATTGATGAGACTGACGTTCCATCTGATCGTACATTTCGCAACGCTTGGGAGTATTCATAATGCCTATCGTAGTTAATTTAACAAAAGCCAAAGTTGTTGCTCACGATATTCGTAGAGTCAAACGTGCTGAGGAGTTTGTTCCACATGATGAAGTCATTATGAAACAGATTCCTGGAGCTGATACTGATGCAGCAGAAACTGCACGACAAGCAATTAGGACCAAGTATGCAACTGCTCAAACAAACATTGATTCAGCTGCTGATGTTTCAGCACTTACAACATTGGTAAACGATTTATGAGCGAAATAAAAACAAATAAAGTCAGTCCAGTTGGTGCAAACGGTACTGTTACATTAGGAGACAGTGGGGATACTATTACTATTCCTTCTGGTGCTACTCTTACGAATAACGGTACTATGACAAACAGTGGTACGGCAACAGGATTTGGGAAGGTGTTGCAAGTTCAATATCTTAATTGGAACACGAATTCGTCATACCTCTCTGGTTCTTTTCTTGCCACTGGATTGACAAAATCTATAACTCCAACATCAAGTAGCAGTAAGATCATTGTATCTGTAAACACTAACGCCTCAAACTCAGATGGTAATCCTCCGCATTGGATAATGTATAGGGATGGTTCTGTCGCTGCTGATCTTATCGGAACTGGCGCAACAGGCTCGCAAACGGACGGGTCTTTCGCATCTTCTGCTGCACTTAGTTATTGGCCAATGACAGTGTTTTTTCAGGGTGTTGATTCACCAGCCACCACATCTTCCGTCACCTACACGATGTACATTTGGGGATACTCCGGTACAACGTATGTAAATAGACCACACGCTACAACTGATGCACACTACATTACATATACACCGTCCTCGATTATATTAACGGAGGTTTCAACAGGATGATAAACCATCAAGCAATTTACAACACCCATTCAAATGTCAAGTATATTAGTGGCGATGATTGCTTTGATGGAGATGGCAATTCTGTTGCGATTAACCAGTCAGCAGTAGATACGGAAGTAGCAAGGCTTACAAATGTAAATGCTTTAGCTGATATGAGAACAAAACGAGATCGTCTACTAACAGAATCAGATTGGACACAAAGTAGAGATGTCACTCTTAGTGATGATAATGATTGGAAAACATATCGTCAGGCTCTAAGAGACTTGCCTTCCGGCAAAACAACAAAGGCACACGTTGATGCCGCAACCTGGCCAACAAAACCATGAGCACAATAAAAGTAGATGCGGTTGAACCCCGAACAACATCCAGTACAATTGTTATTGGTGCTGCTGCAAGTAATATCACAGCATTAACTTCTGCAACAACAATCACTATTGACTACAATGACAATAATAACTTTAGCGTGACACTTGCACATAACGCTACATTTGCTAATCCATCTAACCCAACTGCCGGGCAAACTGGTTCTATCTTTATCACACAGGATGGTACAGGTTCTAGAACAGCATCCTGGGGCACCAATTGGGATTTCATCGGAGGTAGCGCACCAACCCTGACTACGACGGCAGCGGCTATTGATCGAATAGATTATGTCATTGTTGATAGTACGAATATTCAGGCAGTTGCTACGCTAAACTATTCTTGAGTCTTACAGGCAATAACGGTCTACTTGCTTCCGCAGGTGCCAACCAACCAGCATATTCTATTGACGAGTCGTTGCGGTTTGAGGATGGTGATTCTGCTTACCTGAGTAGAACAGCCGGTTCTTCTGCTAGTGACACTAGGAAATGGACCTATAGTGGTTGGGTCAAATTTGCAAACACTGATACAGGTTATGTACTGTTTATGGGTGGCCCAAGCGTAAACGATAATAGTACGATAAAAACCTCGGGTTCGATAATCATGCTCGAAAATCATACTGACCCGTCAACTTCAACCTTCAAAATTAAAACGAGTCGAGTAATTAGAGATTTTGCTGCTTGGTATCATATTTTTGTAGCGTATGACTCCACACAGGGAGTAGAGGCAGATAGAATAAAATTGTATGTCAATGGTGAAAGAGTCACTTCTTTTTCTGAAGCAGCGTATCCATCTCTTAATACCACGGAACCTTACATAAATGTAAACACCAAAAACCAGATGCTTTCTAGGTATGGTTCAAATGATACTGGTTATTACGATGGTTACATGGCAGAGGTTCATGTAATTGATGGTACTGCTTCTGTTGGTGATTTCGGTGAAACAGATGCCGCTACTAACCAATGGGTTCCTATAGAGTACACAGGAAGTTACGGAACCAACGGGTTCTACCTAAAGTTCGTATCAGGTGCTATCGGCACTGATAGTAGTGGTAATGGCAATACGTTCACAGCAACGAATCTAAGTGCGACTACAGATGTTGTAATTGACACTCCCACGAATAACTACTGTACGCTAAATTCTTTAAATAACAGAGGAACATTGAAGGAAGGAAATTTAGAGATAGACATATCTACATCTAATATGTTTGGTTCTTCCTCTACTATCGCAGAGGATAGTGGAAAATGGTATGCAGAGTTTTATTTGGGCGCATTTAGTAGCAGTGCTGTATTTATGCCGGGAATTACAGGCGATCCTGCTGAAGATAATAGAAATAATAATTATTTAGGAGCTTCTGCTACTGCATGGGGTTATGACACCAGCACTGGTTCGGTGTATAACAACAGTTCTGCCGTATCATACGGAAACACCGCAACTACTGGAGATATTATCGGAGTTGCGATGGATTTAGAAAATAATAAGTTATATTTTTCTAAGAATGGAACTTGGCAAAATTCTGGTGTTCCCACTAGCGGAGCAACCGGCACAGGTGCTGCTTCATTAACCGCTGGTGAGACATACGCATTTGCAGTATCAGACGGTAGTGCTGCCCATTCAACAACTACTATAGTTAATTTTGGGTCTGATAGTTCTTTCGCTGGCGCTGTAACAGCACAAGGAAATGGCGGTGATGGCGAGGACTTCTATTACACGCCACCTACAGGATACAAAGCGTTAAACACGGACAATCTCTCCGACCCTGCTATCGCTCTACCTACAGATCATTTTAATACGGCTACTTATGCGGGAACTGGAGCCAGTCAAACTATAGCAGTAGGGTTTCAGCCTGATTTTGTGTGGGCTAAATCTAGAAATACGGCGGTTAATCACGTCCTTTACGATTCAGTTCGCGGAACAGGCAGATTGGAGAGTAATAACGCCAACGCAGAAGGGACTAGAGATGGCTTTGCAGGGTATTCATCGAATGGGTTTGATGTTGATAGTGATGGCGGGGGTGGTGGTATTAACTATCCAAGTGGTAGAACCTATGTAGCATGGAACTGGAAAGCAGGAGGCACAGCATCCTCTAACACTGACGGCTCTATCACCAGTTCAGTAAGTGCAACTACCACAGCAGGATTTTCTATAGTCTCTTACACGGGTAACGGTACATCTCCGTCAACTATTGGTCACGGTCTTTCTGTTGCCCCAGAAATGGTGATGGTGAAAAACAGAACAACAGCCGCAGAAAATTGGGTTGTATCTGTTGGAAATGTTACTGGAACAAATGGTGATTTTTTAATACTTAATCTTACCTCAGCCGTTATTGCTGGAACTAGTCAGTTTTCATCACAACCCGGCAGTTCAGTTTTTACTGTAACAGATGCCGCAAACGTAAACACAAACACCAGCAACTACATAGCCTATTGTTTCCATTCAGTAGAAGGCTACAGCAAGGTAGGTAGTTACACCGGCAATGGAGTTAATGACGGAACCTTTGTCTACACCGGATTCCGCCCCATGTGGGTTATGGCTAAGTGTTCTGATGGTTCAGCATCATGGTTAATGACTGACTCAGTAAGATTCCCATATAACGTCACTGACGATCCGTTGTTTGCTAATGAAACCAGTGCAGAAACAAATAGTAGCACTTATGCCATAGATATTTTAAGCAACGGATTTAAGTGTCGTGGTGTAAATAATGACACTAACAATTCAAGTGGCAATGTTTACATCTACTTGGCCTTTGCCGAATCACCATTCAAAACATCTAATGCCCGATAATCTAAACTTCAAATTCATATAAATAGTAGTAAATGAATTTGGAGTTTTTTTATGGCTACCGTCCGAAATATTCTAATAGATCAAAACGCAGATTTCTCAGAACAATTTATAGCAAAAGAAGATACTGGAACTGTAATTAATCTTACGGGAAAAACAGTTAGTGCTAAATTGAGAAAATCTTTTGGTTCTTCCACATCAACAACATTTGTTTGTACAACAGTATCAGCCGCAGACGGCACATATACTATAGCATTAACTGATGTGCAAACAGCATATGGCACTTTAGAAAGAGGTCGATATGTTTACGATGTTATCACAACATTAGATGCTGCACCTAATACAATTCAACGTATACAACAAGGCGTTGCGACAGTTAATCCTAGCGTAACAAGATCAGATAGCTAATGGCAATCTCAGCAACAGAGTCCTTTTTAACTCAATTAAGCGATGCTGCTCAAGGTAAATCTTTGGCTGAAGTTTGGAATAAAAGTAATCTTATAGAGTTTGAAAACTTATTAGATTCAAAACTTAAAGAATCTAATATATCAGAAGAGGTTATAGAAGAAGAAACTTCTGGTGAAATAGTTGAAGAAATTTTAGTCGAAGAAGATAAAGAAGAAATTGTTTTGGAAGAACCTGAAGTTGTTAGTCCCAAAATGGAGATGGCTATTAATGAACTTCAAGGTTTATTTGAAGGCATTTCTGGTTTAGACCTTACAGAACCAGAACCTGAACCAGAATTAGTTTTAGAATCTATAGAACCTGCGGTGGTAGAATCACCGAAACAAGAAATTGATCCTAAAGTTTTAGAAACCTTTACTAATGATTTAAAGGACTTGTTTAGTGAAGCTGCTGGGTATGATTTATTTTCAACTAAACCTAAAAAGAAACCAGAACCAGAACCAGAAGTTATATTAGAATTAAAATCAGAAATTATTGAACCTATTGATCCGTCGATAAAATCTAGTTTCTTTACAGACGATAATAATTTGTCTATATCTGAAAAATATAGTTCTCTACCAGTTTCAGATCAAAGATATGATTTGGATGAAATTTCATCTAAATTAATTAACAATGCTAGTGGGTTTATGAATCAAAATAATCCCAAAGATGTTAATTACAAGTATGAAAATTATGACCCAAGTGTTGCTCAAGGTGATGCTAATTGGCAGATGGATCTTTTCAGTCAAAAGAATTCTAAAACTGCTAAAATGGTTTCAGATGTTAGTGCTATTTTAGAAAAACATAAAGCAGAATTACCTCAAGAAGAATATAAAATACTTGAGGGTAATGCTATAGAACAAGCAGCACAATATCTTCACAATGTAAAAATAAACGAAGAAGAAACACCCACAATTGAAGAAAGTTTTGACAGTAAGGTTATAAAACTTGTCAACAGAGTTTTAGCCTC
>Ga0257122_1002246_pt1 | contig 12337 bp, 10 predicted proteins | sample SI106_120metaG_FD_190146 | JGI IMG/M metagenome (GOLD analysis project Ga0257122, IMG submission 190146) | Marine microbial communities from Saanich Inlet, British Columbia, Canada - SI106_120 | ecosystem: Environmental > Aquatic > Marine > Inlet | place: Canada: British Columbia | collected... | reverse complement strand
TAAAAGAGATTCTTGATATGCCAGAACATATTGAAGTAATGGCTCTTTTACCGGTTGGAATACCTGATGAAGATCCATCTCCCCGGCCGAGGTTAAGTTTGGACAAGATAGTCTTCAGTGAGAAGTACGGGGAAAAATATATTTAAATTATATTTACTGCGTGCAGTTTTTCATTTTGTATTGAACAAAAGTAGTGGAAACCTTCAGGTTTTCACCCACCATGGGATGAACGCTAGCGTTCATCTGCACATTCTTACAGGTTATATATGGAAGCTCTAGAGTTAAAGAACGATAAGACAAAAAACTTTTTCAATGACAGGTATATCTGGCTACTCTTGATAATTTCTCTTTCAGTTAGAATATACTTGAGTTTTTTTACCTATGTAATAAAGAATGATAGTGTGCATTTTATACAAAATGCAAGGTACTTTGCCAGTGGTGACTTTCAGAACGCATTAAGACATGACTACCATCCTATGTATTCTTTAATCATGGCTGTGCTCTACAAAGTTGTTCCAAACATGGAAATGTCTGGCACTATTGTATCTGCCTTTTTTGGTACGCTAACGGTAATCGTATTTTATCTGATTGGTGAAAGTGTTTTTGACCGGAAGATATCATTTGTCTCTGCTATCATATTGGCCTTCCATCCCTATGCTGTCAGATTTTCTGCAGACATAATTTCAGACTCTACTTATTTCTTTTTCTTCATATCAGCACTCGGTTTAGGTTATTTTGCGATAACAAATAGGAAGATCATTTTATTTGCGCTGACAGGGATAAGCTCTGCACTTGCCTACCTTACACGCCCTGAAGGAATAGGAGTTATTATCATAGTCGCCTCTTTTTGTGCCTTGAAGGATTGTTCCAAAATTAAGGCATTATGGAGAGAAAAACTAGTTGCAATACTGATATTGATCGTTTCCTTTTTGCTCTTTTCAATGCCATATCTTGTTTTCATAAAAAAAGAAACAGGCAACTGGCGGCTTACAAAGAAAAAGACGCTGACTCAATTAACGGCTAGTGCCATTTCAACTGGTCAGAATAATGACAGTTTGGTTAGTGAAGACAGTGATAAGAAAGAGGAGGCGCCTGATCTGGTAGAGTCCGTTAAGGTGTTTGCGACTCTAAAAGATGATAGAACAATCGAAGAAGGCAATGATAATAAAATGGAAGTATCTGGTTTGGCTGCGTCTGGAGAAGTGGTAGGTATTATGGAAAATAATAGATTAGCCGAAGAAGACAGTGATAAGAAAAAGAATTATTGGAGAGATAATATTAGACAAATAACTGCCAGAAAGTCAATTTTCAGGATGCATCTGAATAGCATATTGCATGTTATCAAAAAGTACGTTAGCACATTTCACCCATTCTTGTTTATGTTCCTCATAATTGGCGTAGTAAATTGGACAAGAGCAAACAAAAAGAGGTTTTTTGGTATTTATGTAGCCTCAACTATTTTGTTCTATTTGATGATACTGTACAGATTAAACCTGACCTATTCAGCTAATTATCAGTATCCCAGTAGAAGGCATTTAATGCCATTAGTCATTCTGGCTGTTTTCTGTGTTGGATTAGGAGTTTATACGACCGGGGAGTGGATACACAAAAAATTTCATAATTGTAATTTTATTATTGGTTTCAAAGAGTTATTAAAAAGTACATGGAGCATTCAATTAATTATATTGATTATGGTTATTGGTGTTTTGCTGCCAAAGACACTAAAGCCTCAACGTTATGATAAACTCGGAATCAAGGTAGCAGGCCAATGGATTAAAGAACATTCGCATAAACCGTTTCCAGTATTTATGAGTTCCTCCGTAAGAAATGCTTATTATGCAGGAGGGAAGTATTTTCATATTGAAAGTATAAATAGTGCGTTGGTTGAGGCATGCACAAAAAAAGTTGATTATATATTGTTAACAGATAGAGAATTTATGGAAATAGAAAAAGAGGTTTTGCTATATGTGAATACTAAGAAAATAGCGTTGGTATGTAAATATCCATCAAAAACCCCTTTAAATAGACGCAGTGTGTTTTTGTACAAAGTTTTGCACTAGTAGTTATTCTAAATATAAGTACAATATGTAGTATGTTAAACAAAAAAACTCTTGACAAATAAGAGTTTTTTTTTAAAATCAGTGTTCATATGATGAACAATCAGTGTTAGATGGTTTCAGGTACACTGAACTTTGACGAGCAGAGAGAGGCTTTTTATAATATACGTTCATAGTATGAACTAATACATTGAAGGAAGATTTCCTTTTTTAAAATTATTAAAACTATTTTGATTTTAAGATGATTCAGATAAAAGAAAAATCCGGTGATTTAGATATTAGAGAGTTAGAGATTCTAGAAAGATTAGAAAACAATGGCCATCTAACGCAGAGGGATTTGTCTAAAGACGTTGGTATCGCACTGGGGTTGGTGAACCATCTTTTGAAAAAGATGGTTAAAAAGGGTTGGATTAAGATAAAGAATATTGATGCTAAAAAAATTAGATATTTAATTACTCCGGAAGGTGCCAGAGAGAAGTCTTCTTTGTTGTACAGAAGGGTTGAGAGTACGATTCATTTCTATTTAGAGGCTAAAAGGGTAATAAAAGACAAAATCATACATTTGAAAAACGAAGGAATAGAAGATGTTTCAATCTATGGAATAAACCATATATCAGAAGTTTTGTTTATAGTGCTGAAAGAGCTGGGCCTGGAACTGGACTCTGTGGTTGAAGGAGAAAGAGTGGGTGAAGAGTGGTTTGGCTATAGCATTATAGGGATGAAAGAATTTACTGAAAACAAAGACCGTGTTTTGATCTTTGCCTCTTTTGATCAAAGTGAGATAGATTGTTTTTGTAAAGAATATGAAGATGTGAAGGTTGTTACGCTTAGGGAATAAAAATATCGGCATATTGATATAAGTCGTTGTGTGGCTGGATGTTGCGCGTTTTTTTGTGTGTAGCTGAGAGGGAGTTGGTCTGCATACAGGAAATTTATGATAACAGATTTGCTAATGTATATATTCAAGACCCTGTATCTTTACTAAAGGGCTTTCGTGGAAAAAACAGACATAGTTGCAGTTCTTACATAATTCTTTATGAATACTACATGCAAAAATAGAGTGGATTTAAAAGAGTTGCTAAATCCTGAAAAGGCAATATGGCCTTATAGAGAAAGAAAGGGCAAGTCCTCGCTTGCCCCATTTTCGTTGGAATTACATCTTACATCTTTTTGTAATTACAATTGCTATCATTGTTCCTATCAAAATAGAAGATCAAGCCGCTTAGTTGTCAACGAATCAAGCATCAAGGCGCTGGTTGATGATATTATAGATATGGAGATAAACGGTGTATATTGGTCAGGTGGAGGAGAACCAACAACAATTAATGGTTTCCATACATATATAGAGAAAATATCAAACTCAAAAACAGAGCAAGCGCTAATAACCAATGGACTACTGATACATGATCAGTGGATTTCTCTACTGAAGAGCTTTAATTATGTTGCAATCTCATTTCAAGCGTCCAGGAACGACACCTACAAGAAAATTACAGGATACAATTTTCGAGAAAAACTCTATTCTAATATTAGAAAACTTCGGGATATTTTAACGAAAACTACTCTTGGCGCTAGATGTGTAATAAACAAACACAATTATAAAGAGATTGATCTAATTTATAATGATGCAAAGAAACTGGGAATTGATTATTTAATATTCATACCCGCTGTGGATTATGAAAAAAGAGGTGATGTTGAACTAAATACAGAAGAGAGGAATTATCTTAGAGATAAGATCGAGGATATTATGCCGTCTTTGGATGATTCATTTACGAATTTAGGACGAATTATGAATCAGGGTGTATCATATTACAAAAATGACGAAAAGAGTGGATTTCCATGTTATGCTAACGAGATCAGAGCAACCGCATTTATTAATTACGACGGTGGGGTTTGGTTGTGCCAGCCGCATATAGGGAGTTCTAAATATTGCATTGGAAATTTAAACAAACATAGATTCGTTGAAATATGGAATTCTGAAAGACATCGTGAAGTTATAGAGTCGCTTGATGTGGAGCATAAGAGTGGGAATTGCAGAAATTGTAGGTCTATTTCATACAATCGCGTATTGCATAACTATATATTAAATGGCGACGGGACCTCCTTTTATGACCCATTCCTTTGATGCGATACCTACAATTTCAGGCACTGAATAGGAGTATGTAAAAAATTGTATCAATATAGAAGGGTTTTTCTCTGTGGGTAGTTATTTAGCCAGTTTTGAAGAAATGTGTATTTGTTTAGTAGGTGGCTCAAAAAATGCGGTTGCTACAGTTAATGGTACATATTCATGTAAGGTCTTATCGCATGTAGTGTTCAGTATGATGATTAGAGAGTCCCTATTATATGTATATATTTGCAATTCAGGTTGTACTCAGGAGAATCATACTAAGAGACAACAGCTGATATATTGCTCGTATATGTACCAAGCGCAGAAATATAGATAGAATGTATACAAAAATTAGTTGACCCCAGCAATTGTCGGTTGCCTTTTGGAAAAAAGCAAGTATTAGGATTTGCTGTTTCGAAGAAACTGACTAATTATATATAAATAGGCGGAACAGCTAAAGAAATGTATAATGACTGTCATAGCGAAAAGTTGTGTGTGTATTAAGAAATTTTTAGGCGATAAATACTTTCAATACGATAAACAGTGCTAATGGGATTGCATTTCGGCTTTCTACGGTAAAATTTACTGATATATATTTGCGATAGAGAGTGGAACAATATGTGAGATTGGAAAGTACGACGAGCTACTAAAGAGAAACGGCAAATTGCATTATCTTGATTATTTACAAAGTGGTACAAGTGGGTCTCTGCATAAACAATAGGCATTTCTTCGGAATGTGGAAGTTCGTATAATTACAGTATGCAGTCGAGTGGATAAAAATGACAAACTACAAAGAAATTAAACATTGCAGAATATGTGGTAACAATGATTTGTTTCCTATTCTGAATTTAGGGGAACAGGCCTTAACCGGAATTTTTCCAAAAAGTAGAGATCAGAGAGTTGCATCAGCTCCGTTAGAACTGGTTAAATGCCAGGAAAGCGGCAGTGGTGGCGGTTGTGGGTTAGTACAGCTGAAACATTCTTTTGGTTTAAGCGAGATGTATGGTGAAAACTACGGATATCGCTCAGGTCTGAATCGTTCAATGGTAGAGCATTTGCGCAACAAGGTAAAAACAATTTTGAGTAGAATATCAGTTTCTCCGGGAGATCTGGTTATTGATATAGGCAGTAATGACAGTACTCTCTTGCAAGCATATCCTCATGATCTTGTTCTGGTAGGGGTAGACCCCACAGGAAGTAAATTTGGGAAATACTATCCTGATCATGTACAATTGATACCTGATTTTTTTTCGTCGCATTTGGTTGACAAGCACTGTGGAGGGAAAAAAGCAAGGATTATTACATCGATTGCCATGTTCTATGATCTGGAAGTACCACTTGATTTTGTGGAACAAATTTATCACACGTTATCTGATGATGGTGTTTGGGTTTTTGAGCAAAGTTATCTCCTCTCAATGTTGGAATCAAATAGTTATGATACTGTATGTCATGAGCATTTGGAATATTACAGATTAAAACAAATCAAATGGATAATGGATAAAGTAGGATTCAAGATAATAGATGTAGAGTTAAATATGGTGAATGGGGGAAGCTTTTCCGTTACTGTTGCAAAACAGCATTCTCCATATCCAGAAGCGGTATCTATTGTGGATGAACTGCTAAATGAAGAAATTAAGAGAGGATTAGATACAGAGAAACCATATCTAGAATTTAAACAGCGGATTTACCGTCATAGAGAACAATTGCTTCATTTGTTAGAAAAAAGTAAACATGACGGAAAGAAAATATTGGGCTATGGTGCGTCAACCAAAGGAAATGTGGTGCTGCAGTTCTGTAACTTGACAGAAGACCAGATTCCATTTATTGCAGAAGTAAATTCAGACAAGTTTGGTAGTTACACACCTGGAAACTACATACCCATTATCTCTGAAGAGGAGGCCAGGGCTATGAAACCGGATTATTTTATGGTTTTGCCCTGGCATTTTAAAGAAAACATAATCAAAAGGGAAAGAAGGTTTCTGGAAAGTGGAGGAGCGTTATTGTTTTATCTGCCTCAGTTGGAACTAGTTAACTCCTGAGCTCTAAGCCTAATCGAATAAGAGTGTCTGTTTTTTGTGCATGCGGGTAGTAGTAATTTAAATGTAGAAAGTGTTTTCGTTGTCAGTAATAAAAAGACAAACACTTCTTTCATGATACCTTCTGAATTAACCTACCTGGAGATGCTTAGCTCTTTGAGTATCAGTTTCACGCATTCAATAGTTTATATGGGATAATTATAATCACTTTTCGACTACTTGAGTTAACAATGATAATAATATGAGTGGCAATATATTGGTTTTCATTCCAACATATAATGAGCGGGAAAATGTAGAAAAGATTTGTGCAGATATTCTTAGGCTGGGCCTGGGTTTAGATGTTTTGTTTCTAGATGACAATTCGCCTGATGGAACCGGAGTCGTTTTAGACCGGATATCGGAGAACCATTCCAATGTACATGTTATCCATCGTACCGGCAAATTAGGCATAGGAAGCGCCCATACAGATGGAATTAACTGGGCGTATGATCAGGGCTATACAAACTTAATTACCATGGATTGCGATTTTACCCATCAACCGGAAGCATTGCCTGAGTTTATCAGTAATGCAGCGGTTTATGATATAGTCGTTGGTTCACGGTTTATGCTCAGGAATAGCTTATACGAATGGAATTTATATCGTAAGGTAATGACATTTATTGGGCACTTTCTGACAAAAAAATGTTTGAAAATGACATATGATGCAACAGGTGCTTTCCGTCTTTATCGACTGGACAAGATTCCGCGTAGGGTTTTTCATGTTATTAATTCCAAAACTTATTCTTTTTTCTTTGAAAGCTTGTATATCTTAAATTTCAATGGTTATTCAATTGGAGAAATTCCTATTGAACTGCCAGCACGCACTTGCGGACACTCGAAGATGTCGACTAAGGAAATATTCAAAAGCGTTTTTCATTTACTGTGTATTTACCTAGTAACCATAATTGATGTGGATAGATTTTGTGCAGATGATAAAAATACTTCCGGAAATTTATTGATTCATCTGGAAAATAACCATGAATGGGATGAATATTGGAAAAACAAAAAACGAAATACTCTTCTGGTTTATGATCTTATTGCGGCGTTTTATAGAAAATTTATTATTAAGAGAATATTAGATTACTTCATACGAAAACAATTTACGAAAGACGCTAAATTGTTGCATGCGGGATGTGGGAGTGGTCAGGTTGACGTTGATTTGCATAGTTATGTTTCAATTACTGCTATCGATATTTCAAGGGAGGCCCTCTCCTTTTATAAGAAAGTTAATAAGGGTGTGTGTGAATTACTCCATGGAAGTATTTTTGAAATACCGATAGAGAATGAATCATTTGACGGAGTATATAATCTCGGTGTTTTAGAACATTTTTCCGGCGAAGATATTCATAACATCTTGATTGAATTTCATCGTGTTCTAAAACCTGAAGGGAAGATTGTCATCTTCTGGCCACCAAGATATGGACTAAGTGTAGCGGCTCTAAGGATCGCTCATTATATTCTGAATAATTTGTTTAAGAGGAGTGTCAGTCTGCATCCGGACGAACCTTCTTTGCTTAAATCCAGAAATCAGGCAGAATACTTTCTTAAGGGTTCTGGATTTGAACTTATCGAATACTATTTTGGAATAAAAGACTTGTTTACTCAAGTAGTTATTGTGGGGCAGAAGGTGTAGTTGGGGTTTTGAAATCAAAAATATTTCATAGCCGTACCAAAAATTAATAAGATTTTCAAATAAGCAAATTATTAAATTTTTCTCATTCCCAATGTGTGCTAAAAGAATAATCTGATAGTGCCTTCTGTAACTCTGTGAATTTATTTGACTATCAAAGCAGCTGAACATGCCTAATAGTTTCTATATTTCCTCCATTCAAGATCTGTCATAGTTTCTCTAGTGTACTTCCTGTATGAAAAATGCAAACCAAATTCCAATAATTCGTTATGCCCGAGAAAGGTATATTAGTATGTTTCATTTTTAAAGGGGAGATGGTTCGTGGGAGGATATATGGCAAAGTGTAAATGAAGGGCTGATTCTTAAATGGAAAAAGGATTATGGGATAACCCATGTAATTAGAGAAAAAGAGATGCATTTGAGTTCTCCAATATTGTATTAGAATTCATTTTATGTAGTTTATAAAGTTAGATAATCTAAAGTAATGAAGGCATATGTGAAATTGCCTTATGCTGCAACAAGTTTTGTAATAAAATAATTTCTTAGTAGGGATACACGTTCTGGATGAAATATTTAGTCATAATACCAACATATAACGAAAGAGAAAATATTGAACGGTTGGTTCCACAAACGCTGAGTATAAGTGAAGAGATTCATATCTTGATTGTAGATGATAATTCTCCAGATGGGACTGGTGAGTTAGCTGACCGCTTAACGGCAAAAGATGGAAGAGTGAATGTTATACACAGAGAAAAGAAATTGGGAATGGGCAAGGCATATATTGAGGGTTTTAAGTATGCTATAAAAGCAGGATATGATTATATCATACAGATGGATGCTGATTTTTCACATGATCCAAAATGCATTCCGGTTTTTATGGAAAAAATCAAGGAGTATGATTTGGTTATAGGTTCCAGGTATTGCGGTGGAATAAGGATAATTAATTGGTCATTTTTCAGGCTTACCTTGAGCCTTTTTGCATGCAAGTATGTAAAGTTTTTTACAGGACTGCCATTTCATGATTGCCTTGGTGGTTTTAAATGTTATCGGAGAGACGTCTTGGAAAGTGTCAGCCCTGATAAAATAGTTTCTGACGGATATGTCTTTCAGATGGAAATACTGTATAAGGCGTATAAGAGAGGATACAGGATTTGTGAGATTCCCATCGTATTTGCTGATAGGGGGTTTGGGGAATCAAAGATGTCAAGAGGCGTTATATTTGAGGCATTATATAAGGTTCCATTAATAAGATTCAGGTATTTGTTTTCAAATTCTTCTGATAGATAAGAGAACTTTTCAGATGGTTGATAAAATGTCAAACAGGAAAAAGGTTGTGATCATTGGTGGGGGGGTCTCCGGTCTTTCATGTGGTCTGCGTCTTTCCGACTACGCAGATGTAGTCATATTGGAGTCGAAAGACCAGGCTGGTGGTTTGGCGGCATCGGTTAAGGTAGGCAACAAATGGATTCCCATTACGTATCATCATGTCATGAGCGTGGATCATGTAACTCAGAGATTTCTTAAAGAGTTTGACCTTTATGATGATGTATATTGGAAGAATATCCAGATTGCCTATTATTTCCATGAAAAGTGCTATTTGATGTCGAGTCCAAAACATTTACTTCAGTTCAGGGCACTTTCACTTACAGAGAGAGTGCGGATGGGAATCCTCGGGGTTGAATGTGTACTTAGGAAAAACTGGAAGGAACTAAATGATAAACCGGCGGATATATGGATTCAAAGCAGGGTGGGAAAACGTGTCAAAGATCTGATATTTGAGCGTCTTTCAGAGATGAAGTTTGGCATGCCTCTGAAGTATGTAAGTGCGGGCTGGCTGGGGAGCAGACTTGGTGAGAGTGCCAGAAATAGAGAAGACTTTGGATATCCCAGATCGGGGATAAAACATTTTCTGGATCTTATAGTGGAGAAATTTGCCAGCAAAGGTAGGCTTATCTTAAATGCCACTGTTAAGGAAATAAAGCCTTATTCGGTAGAAACAGATGATGGTAAAGAGTTTAGATATGACTATTTAGTGAGCACTATACCTCCTCCGTTATTATTGGGAATACAAAAACTGGCAGATAATTTAGATGAAGAGATGCACGCAATAAAATATGTGCCAATGGTATGCTCAGTATTCGGTTCAAATACTCTTATTACTCCACATTATTGGAATGTATACATGGAACCTAAACTTTCTTTTGGAGGGATATTCCACCATACTTCGTTGTACCCAGAGGGAGGGGTAGATGGAGAATATGTCTATTATACATTTACATATCTCCATGATGAAAATGATCCAATGTGGTTGAAGGATGAAGAAGAGTGTAAATATATACATGTTAATGACATTAAGACGCTTAATCCCTCATTCAAAGAAGAATGGTGGCATACCTTTAAGATTAAGTATTCTATGCCGCTTTTCAGTGTAGGATACCAATGCCCTCCTGTCAGGTCCGGGATAATTCCTAATCTTTTTTATGCGGGAGTGTACAGGAAGTTTCCACAGACAAGGACCATGCATACGGCCCTTGAGTCGGGAGAAGAGACCGCCAGCGAGATACTGGGGTTAATAAATAATCAGGCATAAATGCAGGGCATCATACCTCCAATGCATTTTGAGCATGAAGTAAATAATGGGAAGTAAGACAAAAGTTTCTCTCGTTTTCCCCCGGTTTGAGTATAAGTCAGGCGATCCACCGTTAGGAATTACATACATAGCCTCTTATCTTAGAGCAAACACCGAGGTAGAGGTAAACATACTGGATGCAACCTTCCATCAGTCACATGAACAGATTCGTTCATCAATAGAACTGGAAAAACCGGATATTGTAGGTGTTTTCACTGATACGATTATGCTTAGCGATGCAATTAAGGTGGCAGAGTACGCCAGGGACAATGATGCATTTGTTGTGATGGGAGGACCTCATGCCACGGTACTCCCTGAGACTGTCATTGATCATGTTGATGCTGTAGTTGTTGGAGAGGGAGAGTACACGTTTACTGAGATTGTAAAAAGATTCGGATCAGATAGCCTTGAATCTATCGAAGGTGCCTGGTTCAAGAGAAACGGAAATATTCGTAAAAATACTGGGAGGATAGGTGCCAATGGGACTCTCGACGCATACCCATTTCCTGCATTTGATCTACTGGATATGGACAAATACACTGAGTCCTGGAGCTACCTTGACAGTGTGGATACGGGTCTTAAGGGTACTACTATGATTACGTCACGTGGATGCCCCTTCAAATGTACATACTGTCAACCCACCCTAGATAATATCTTCGGGAAGGAGCTCCTTCACAGAAGCCCCGGGAATGTGGTCGATGAAATGAGGGTACTGAAGGAAACATACAATATCGATGGGATATTCTTTCATGACGACACATTAACGGTAGATAAGAAATGGCTGGCAGAGTTCTGTCATACACTGGAGAATGAAAGGTTGGGTTTACTGTGGGGATGTAATAGCCGTATTAATACCGTAAACGGTGAAACAATGAAGATGATGCACCGTGCGGGGTTGCGCAATATTCACTTCGGCATTGAGAGCGGATCGCAGAGAGTTCTTGGCGATGTGTATAAGAAGGCAATCAGGTTGGAAGATATAAGTGGTGTGATCCATGAGGCAAGGAAAGCGGGGGTTCACACGCTGGGTTTCTTTATGCTTGGTGCCCCTTCAGAGACGATAGAGGAGATAGAATCAACCATTAGGCTGTCGAGATCACTGGCACTGGATGAAGCGACTTTTTCTATTACCACACCCCTGATTGGTACGTATTTGTATGAGATGGTAAAGGGTGATAATAAGTATACTCTCAGTGAGGATTACGCTGATTTTAACTACTATAGGAAGAGGGCATTTGAAGGCGATGGGCTTTCACACAGAAAACTGAGATATTATCAGAAAAAGGCATTACTCCTGTTTTATATCGATCCAAAAAGATGGAGATATGTGTTAATACATCTTATCTCCATGAAAGGGTTTATTAAACTTTTCAACAAACTTAGGAGATTTATCTGATATGCATCTGGCCTTTATAAATTCACTACTGGGTGGAGATTTCAGTGCGCTTGATATAGCTATAACGTCTCTTGCCACCTATGTCAATGAGAGGACAAGGCATTCGGCTAGTATCATTGATCTGACCTTTCACCGCAGGCACTGGAAAAAGACCTTGCGTGAAGGTATAGAAAAAAACCAGCCGGACATAATTGCCATATCATGTAACACCATGTATATGCAATATGTGAAGACAATAATGCAGGAGGTCAAGGCACAGTATAAACTTCCAGTGATTCTCGGTGGTCACCACGCCTCTATTTATCCGGAAGAAACATTTGAGATTGACGGATGTGAGGTACTTTGTGTTGGAGATGGAGAAGCACCATTAGCCGAATATCTGGATCGCCGTTCAGAAGGAAAGGATGCAAGTGGAATAAATGGTATTTGGACAAAAGATAATG
>Ga0257122_1002239_pt1 | contig 12382 bp, 6 predicted proteins | sample SI106_120metaG_FD_190146 | JGI IMG/M metagenome (GOLD analysis project Ga0257122, IMG submission 190146) | Marine microbial communities from Saanich Inlet, British Columbia, Canada - SI106_120 | ecosystem: Environmental > Aquatic > Marine > Inlet | place: Canada: British Columbia | collected... | reverse complement strand
ATTTCAATTTGGTCGCTGTTGATCGCCATGGGCATGGCGGGGATAGTCGGCGTTCTTGCTGGGTGGTACCCCGCCACACGTGCTGCAAAACTTAATCCTGTGGATGCCATGCGGCATGAATGATGTAATTGGCCATTTCTCCAAAGGTGTTTCGAATGGAATAAACACTCAATAACAGTCGTTGAGTACCCGATGAAAGAGTGTGCAAGAATTGCGAAACAGGTCCTATAATCAACGCGTTACAGCGCAGTTGTGCGAATTTGATACAACCTGGCAACAACAATCGAGTTCTTTCTTGCGTACTCTCTCATGGAATCCAAAAGCACGAAGTTAAAATGCACTCCACAAACAAAATGGAACACAGAAAACATCAACAAAAACTCCGACTAAGTGGCGCGCAGTGCATAGCCGTTTTTTGCTTCTTTGTGCTGAGTTTTTCAAGTTTTTCGATGGCCCAATCCGGGGTAGGCAGCGATCCATGTGATGGGATTGCAGCTGATGTTGCATTTTCCCCATCTCCAGGCGATGGCGAACAATCGGTGACGATTACGGATTCGATTGCTTGGTCAGTTGGTGATTGCACAAACTCCAGCCAATTGTATTTTGGGACAAATCCTACGCCAACCATGGCGGAGTTCCAAGGGCAACAAACGAGTCCATGGACACCTTCCGAATCGCTTATCCCAGAGACAACCTATTACTGGCAAGTTGTGACTTTCAATGCAAATGGACCCGATACGGCTGGACCGATTTGGTCGTTTACAACACAGGTTCCTTTTGGTGCTTGTTGTGCGTTGAATATGTGTATTGATGCTCCGGAAGATGCGTGCCTCGCGCTTTCGGGAACGTACCATGGGGATGGAACGCTTTGCGAGGATGGTTACTGCGAACCAGAGCCAACAGGCGCTTGCTGTATTGGCGCTTCATGTGTTGAACTTGAAGCAGAGACTTGTTCGTTCGCTTCGGGAGTGTATTACGGTGATGATACAACTTGTGAAGAGGGTGTTTGCAACAATCCTCCAACAGGTGCTTGTTGCGAAGGCGAAATATGTTCAATTGACACCGAAGCAAACTGCACCGCTGTAGACGGAACGTTTCAGGGTGCATCTACAACGTGCGGCGACGACCCATGCGCGACACCAGATCCAACGGGTGGTTGTTGCGTTGGCGAGATATGCACAATTGAGACAGAAGTAAATTGCACTGCAGCAAATGGGTCGTACCAAGGTGATAACACAACGTGTGATACGCCTTGTCCGGCTGAACTAGTCGGTGCTTGTTGTGTAACTGAAACTTGCGTGGAGGTTTCAGAGTCGCAATGCTTGATTTTTAATGGTGTTTACCAGGGCGACGATTCGTCATGTTTAGAAGTGCTCTGTATGCCCGACCCAACTGGTGCTTGCTGTATTGGTGAGTCGTGTTCATTTAATACAGAAACAGATTGTGTCACTGCAAATGGTACATATCAAGGTGATAACACAACCTGCGATGACGGCCCATGTGCAGAGTCCGATCCCACCGGTGCTTGCTGTGTCGATGAGGTGTGTATTACGGTAACTGAAGTGAGTTGTACCGGTTTTAATGGAAGATATGAAGGAGATTCTACTACGTGTGATGACGATCCGTGTCTACCTCCAGACCCAACCGGTGCTTGCTGTGTAGGTGAAACTTGTAGCATTGATACAGAGAGTGGTTGCACTGAGGCCAATGGTACATATCAGGGAGACGATGTAGTTTGTGCAGATGTTTCCTGTGAAATTGCTCGGGGTGCTTGCTGCGCACTTGGTCAATGTTTGCCAGACACTCCGCTTGAAGCGTGCGACGCTTTGTCTGGTTTGTATCAGGGGGATGGAACGAGCTGCGAACCAGATCCGTGCGAAGAACCAACAGAAGTTGGGGCTTGTTGCCTAGCTGGTTCATGTTCTATTATTGATGAAACAACGTGCGGTGTTATTGGTGGTGCGTATCTTGGGGATGGAAGAACTTGTGATGAAGATCCTTGTGCGTTGCCTGCTGCAGCCGGCGCGTGCTGCGCAGCAAGCGCATGTTTGGCGGATATAACGGAAGAAGCATGTCTGGCGCTTGCTGGAAGTTATCAAGGCGATGCAAGTGAATGCGTTGTTAATTTGTGCGAGACAGGTGCTTGTTGTGTTGATGAACAATGCCTGCCATCTGTAACAATGGCTGCGTGTTCCACACTTGGTGGCGAGTACGATGGTCACGATTCGACGTGCGAAGGTGAACCTTGTGCAATTGCTGCCACAGGATTATGTTGTGTGGATTCTTTGTGCATGAACGTTCCCGAAGAGAGCTGTTCTGAATTTGGTGGGGCGTACGGGGGAGATGACTCAGAATGTGAAGCTGATTCTTGTTCTTCTGACGGGGAACCAGGAGCTTGCTGTGTGGGTGTGGCGTGTTCATTTGGAACAATGGATGACTGTGCAAACCTAGGCGGCGCTTTTTTAGGCTCGAATATACTTTGCTCCACTGCTCCTTGTGAACCAGAAACGAATGGAGCGTGTTGTATTGTAGAAGCGTGTGTACTCCAAACTGCTGAGGAATGCGAAGTACTCGGAGGTGAATATCTTGGCGACGATACAGTTTGTTCGTACAGTTCTTGTTTTAGCAATGCAGGCGCTTGTTGTATAGAGAATGAATGTTCCATAGCAACCCAAGTAGATTGCCTTATTAATAGCGGAGTGTATTTTGGTGATGGTGAAGATTGCGAAACGGCATTATGCCAGTCCATCACAGGTGCGTGTTGTATTGTGAATACTTGCGTTGAATTACGTGAAGATGTTTGCGAATCTATAGAGGGTTCTTATTATGGTCCTTCTACTGCATGTAACGATGTTGTGTGTATTCAAGTACAAACAGGCGCTTGTTGTATTCAAGAAGGTATATGCATTTCAGATTTAACGTTGCAGGTTTGTGTCGATTCAGGTGGCATCTATCAAGGTAATGCGAGCACGTGTGCGGGCAATGCCTGTGAATGTGAGACTCCAACGCCTGAGACACCAATTGTTCCTGAGTCTGCGTGTGTTGGCCAAACAATCACATTAAGTGCAACTAATGAAGATTATTTTGCGTACGATTGGCAAATGCGAGACCCTGGAGATTTAACATGGAATAACCTTCTTGGAGGCGAAGCAACAGTACAAATGACACCAACTAAACGTGGTCTTTGGGTATTCCAATATAGACAACGTGCCCACGGTTGCGGCTGGTCAAGTTGGAACGAATTGCCCGGCCAGTTGATAGTGTCTGATTGTGAGCCAATTGGTGCATGTTGTGTCGATGGTGTATGTTCTCAGGAAACAATATCTGATTGTTCTGGTGCATACCTTGGCGATTGGACAACTTGCGAAGGCAATGGGTGTACACCAAGTGAAGAGGGTGCGGTCGGCGCCTGTTGTGTTGGAGAAACATGTTCTGTCGTTTCTATACAGTCATGTAGTGGGTCGTATTATGGTGATGGTACAGATTGCACTTCCTTCTCTTGTTCAGACACGGCAGTTGGCTCTTGTTGTATCGCAGGAAGTTGTTTCCGAATTACACTCGATGATTGCTTGAACGAAAATGGCACGTATCGTGGAGACGATTCCTACTGCTGGAACAATCCATGTGAGAACGTAACATTGGGTGCGTGTTGCCTTGGCGATGATTGCCAAGAGACGACGCTCGAAGATTGTATGGGTGAGTGGCAAGAAGGTGCCGAATGCGATAGTGATCCATGTGTTTCAGATGAAACAATTATTGGGCCATTCCAGTGGGAAATTTCAGAAGGCGGCAATGATCATTGGTATGCAATTGTCGTTGTGGATGAAGATGTTTGTTGGAGTATTGCTAACGAACGTGCACATGCAAATGGTGGTTATATGTTGAGTTTAACAACGCAGCAAGAACACGCTTGGTGGTTGGCAACATTTAATGGTGCAGGGCAAGAACCGCTCATTGGATTAGTTCAGGCACAAGGTGCAAGCGAACCAGATGGAGGTTGGGAATGGAGTACAGGCGAGGGCATGACCCTTGAGGGATGGCACTCGGGAATGCCAACGGATGAAACTGGCGGGCAAGATGTTGCGCAAATGTTTGCATCAGGATATTGGGGAGATGTAGTGAGTTGCGGGGCAACTTCGTATGCAATCGAATTTGGTCAGTGGTTTAATGTTTGTGAAACCTGTGAATATACGACTATTCAAGATGCAGTCGATGATGCTTCTGAGGTTGAAACTGTTTACGTAGGTGAGGGCACGTACAGAACAGTTGATGGTGTTTCTCTTGTTGATTTGCAAGGCAAAGCTATTTCCATCATTGGCGCTGGTGCTGATCTTACAATCCTAGATGGCGAGAATGTTGTTTCAGGATTGAGGTACGAATATGGCCACGGTGGCGATGTAATACTTGAAGGGATGACGATTCGCTATTGCACTGGTGGCGATGGCAGCGCAGTCTCCGTAGATGGCGGGAATGTATCGGTGTTTAATTGCGTGTTTGAAAACAATAATGCTGTGAATGCAAATGGTGGCGCAATTGCTGCATCAGATGGAGCAACGGTTCATGTTGAGGGTTGCGATTTTAGAGAGAATGTTGCAGGCCTATTTGGTGGCGGAATATTTTTAACAGGAAACGCGACTTACGCGGAAGTGTACGACTGTTTGTTTACATCACACTCTGCAAGTTCGGGTGGAGCAATATACGTTTCGGAGGGTTCGGCTTGTACTGCTGAGGATTCTGAATTCAGTAACAATACTGCAGCTTTTGACGGTGGCGCTGTTAGTGTTATAGGCGATGGTTCATCGTTTTCGTATTGTTGTTTCAGAGAGAATACTGCGGGGGGGTTTGGTGGTGCGGTTGACAATAGAGCAGACGCGTCCACAATTCTTTCCAACTGTTTATTTGCAGATAACACTTCTGTATTCGGTGGTGGGGCTCTTTATAATTTAGACAGTAGCCCAATCGTTTTTGAAAGTACGTTTTCTTCCAACGTTTCGAACGAAGAGCACGGTGGCGCAATACACAATGATGGAACAAGTTTCCCATCGATTGAGTCTTCGCTCTTCTGTGGAAATAGAGGAAATGCATCAGATACAACAACGATTGAAGGGCACATCTATCCGACCGTTGCTGATGTTGATTATGACTTCATAGGCGGCAACGAATTCCACCCTCTTTGTTCTACATGCCAAGGGGACGTCAATGGAGACGGCGCGGTTGACATTTCAGATTTGATAGGCATCGCAATCATTATGACTTGGGGCGAGTGCGATGATTGCCTTGAAGACATAGACAATAACGGCGTGGTCGATCCTGACGACATTGTCGCGTTCGTAGAATTGCTTTCCTCTCGAATCGATAGACCGTGTACGATTGAGTGTCCGTATCGGTAATTAGTTGATGTACCGTTTCACAACGAGCGTATTGTTCTGGCCGCCAAAACCAAATGAGTTGCTCACGCAGCAATCGACTTGCGCTTCACGCGCCACGTTTGGCACATAATCTAAATCAAGTTCAGGGTCTGGGGTGTCTAGGTTAATCGTTGGCACAAGCATGTTTGTTTGAATTGACATGACGCAAGTAATAAGTTCCACCGATCCAGCAGCTGCGATGAGGTGCCCCATCATCGATTTAATAGAACTCACCGGAACATCTTTAGCGTTATCGCCAAAGACAAGTTTAATTGCTTTGGTCTCAATCGAATCGTTTTCCTGCGTGCTCGTTCCGTGCGCAGAAATGTAATGAACCGGAGGTCTGTCGTTTTCGCGTGATGTCGGATCGATGTTTGCTTGTGAAAGAGCGCCTTGAATTGCAGCAGCAGGTCCGCGACCTTCTGGGTGCAAGTCAGTGATGCGATACGCATCTGCACTTGAACCAAAGCCAACAACTTCTGCAAGGGGAGTTGCTCCCCGTGCGAGTGCGTGGTCAAGTGTTTCAAGCACAAGCATGCCAGAACCCTCGCCCATGACAAAGCCGCCTCTATCTTTTGAAAACGGCTTCGATGCTTTCTTGGGGTCGCCATCAAACGTAGAGAGTGCGGTCAACCGGTTGAAGCCAGTAATGCCAAGGGCGTGCAACATGGTGTGCGTGCCACCACTCAACATAACATCGGCGTCTCCGGCGCGTAGCACGCTGACCGCTTCGCCAATCGCTTGCGTACTTGCAGCGCACGCGGTTAAACAATTGAAAGCGGGACCTTGCAAACCATATTCTTTTGCAACGTGCCAAAGCGGCATGTTTGGTTCTTGCTCAACTTCGCCCCACTCATCAAGTTTATCGTTTGCAAACTTTGCCCAAGCAACGGCATCTACTTTTCCATCTTCAACATTCCAAGAATGCGTATCAATCATAGAGTGTGCAGAAAAGTCCAAGACCCCTTCGCCGGCACCCATGTAAATACCCGCACGGTCAAGGTTCAAATTGTCACATTCGCCAAGACCCGACTGTTCCCATGCCTGCCTTGCTGCGCCAAGTGCAAATTGCGAATTCATCGCGGGTTCGTGGTGCACAGAAGCATCTTTTACAAACTGCGTCCAATCATAATCGCGGACTTGCCCAGCAAACTTCGTTGGAAAACTTGAAGCGTCGAACCGATCAATCGTTGCAATCGCGGACTCGCTATTACACATTCGTTTCCAAACGGAATCAAGATCGTTGCCAAGTGGTGTGACCCAGCCCATGCCTGTTATGACGACTCTTGTCATGTTTTTGCTTCCATCCTTCCAAGAATAATCGCAACACATTGCCCGCCTTCGCTTGGTGTTACGACGAGGATTTTATTGATTGGCATTTGTTGTGGTTTGTTTTTTGCGGCATCAATTCCGTCAGTGGAATCACTGCCGAGTCGCGCTGGAACAGTTTGTTCTTTCAACGCTTTTGCGCCCACACCGATTGCGATTGCACCGTTGCCTGCCATGCAGTTGCCAGTGTATGGAACTGTTGTAATGGTTGGTGTGGAAGGGAGTGCATCGCCGAAAACCTCTTTGAGTCCTTCGCGCTCAGCATCGTCAAGTTGTTTGATGCCAGCGCCAAGTGGCACAATGACATCGATGTCACTTGCTTGACAGTCCGCTTCAACAAGCGCCTTGTGTATTGCAGATGCAATGGCGTGTGGATCTGCTTCTAGCGGAGAGTCGGCGAACGATTGCCTGCAACCGATGCCATCAATCGTGCACCAAGGCGAACCGTTTCGCGCATCGCACGATGTTTTTGATTCAACGATGAGTATGCCGCCACCTTCTCCGATGGTTGTACCTTTTGCATTTTCTGAAAAAGGTTGTACAAGAGTATGCATATCGCCCGAACCATCTGAGTCAACAAGTCGCCCTGTGCAATGTTGTCTGTAGAGCGCAAGTGGATTGATGCGATCTTCCGCGCCACCAGAAAGGCAAGCGTCTGCATCACCGCGATGTATTACGCGGCGCGATTCTGCAATTGATAAACCGCTTGAGGCCTCGCAGCAAGTAATTGTATTCGATGGGCCTTGGCAATTGTGCACGATGGTGACGTGACACGCGAGCATGTTTGGTAAATATTTTAGAAGCCATAATGGTGTCAGGTTTTGCATTCCCTCCCCGCCCCAATGCGCAAGGTCAAACGTACCGTCTTCTTTTTGGCTTGTGACGAGAGCCGCACTAAGTTCATTTAACTCAGCCGAAATGAGCCCTGCGCCAATATGGCAACCGACTCGATTTGGTGGAATGGTCGGCGATTCATCGCTTGTCCCAGCAGTTGTTAATCCAGCGTTTGCAACAGCGTCTGCTGCTGCGCCCACTGCGAGTTCAGTATCGCGGCACATTACCTTTGTTGCTTTTCGATGGCTTTTTGGAACGATTTTTCGAACCTTAAAAGCGTCCTCTGCGAGTTCGCCTGCAACTTGCGAGGTAAACCCGCTTGGATCAAAACGCTCGATTCGGTGAATGCCCGTTTTGCCATCCATCATTGCATCCCAGAGGCACTCGATACCAACACCAAAGCAGGTAATAACACCTACCCCTGAAATAACAATCTGTTCTTGCTGCTCTGGCATGGTTGCGAATTGTACCTTGATTATTTGGGGTCTGACCACTCGCCGAAAAACTTCAATTCTATTCGTCATGATGCGGTTCATGTAGAATAGGCAAGTTTGCACTAAGAAATCTATGTTTAAACTCCAAAGCAATCCCCGTTTTCGTTTTCGAACCGACATCCTTTCTGGACTAACGGTCGCTCTCGCCCTTGTTCCAGAAGCAGTGGCGTTTGCTTTCGTTGTTGGGGTAGACCCAATTGTAGGTCTTCATGCTGCATTCATCGTGGGGATAATCACAGCTGTATTCGGGGGCAGGCCGGGGATGATTTCTGGTGCAACAGGTGCGATTGCCGTGGTTCTTGTCGCGCTTGTTGCAACACATGGTATTGAATATATGTTTGCAGCGATTGTGCTCATGGGGGTATTACAAGTTCTTGCAGGCGCATTGCATCTCGGTAAATTTATTCGTATGGTTCCCCATCCCGTGATGCTTGGCTTTGTCAACGGGCTTGCTATTGTAATTTTTCTTGCACAACTAGGGCAATTTAAAACAGCAGGTGCAGATGGTGCCATGCAATGGATGCAAGGCGCACAGTTGTACACCATGTTCGGACTTGTTGTGGCGACTATGGCGACCATTTTCTTTTTACCAAAATTGACAAAAGCTGTCCCCGCTTCACTTGCTGCAATTGTTTGCATTACCGTTGTTGCCATGGTATTTGGGTTGGATGCACCAACAATTGTCGATTTTCTTCGGTCAATGACGGGTAATAACGAAGCGACGTTGCAAGGTGAGTTCCCACAGTTTTCAATTCCGATGGTTCCTTTTACTTTTGAAACATTGCGGATTGTGCTTCCGTATGCAGTCATTCTTATGGCTGTGGGTTTAATTGAATCCCTCTTAACACTGACCCTTGTTGATGAATTGACAGACACTCGTGGCAGAGGAAATAAAGAGTGTGTTGCCCAGGGAGCAGCAAATGTAACGTGTGGCTTTTTTGGTGGTATGGGTGGTTGTGCAATGATTGGGCAATCTATGATTAACATTAACTCTGGTGGGCGAGGGCGAACGTCTGGAGTGACAGCCGCATTGGTGCTCTTGGCATTTGTGTTGTTTGCTTCTGGGCTCATTGAAATGGTTCCAGTTGCAGCCCTTGTCGGCGTAATGTTCATGGTTGTGCTCGGGACGTTTGAATGGTCGAGTTTTAGGGTGCTCCATAAAGTTCCATTCTCTGATGCATTTGTGATTGTGTTGGTTTCTGCAGTTACTGTGTTTACCGATCTTGCTGTTGCAGTTTTTGTTGGTGTTGTCGTTTCAGCGTTAGTGTTTGCTTGGAAGCACGCGCAAGTGATGCACGCTAGCACAGAGATTGACGAACAGGGCACAAAAATTTATACCCTCCACGGCCCACTCTTTTTTGGTTCTATAAAGAGCTTTTTAGATATTTTTGACCCAAGCGGCGATCCAAACGATGTTGTTATTGAATTTCAACACACAAGAGTATCCGACCATTCTGCGATTGAAGCCATTGACAATCTTGCAGAACGGTACGAGCGGTTTGGCAAAAAATTGCACTTGCGCCACTTGAGTAGCGATTGTCAAAAACTACTGCATAAGGCTGGAAGTATGGTTGAAGTCAACGTTATTGAAGATCCCCATTATCACGTCGCGGATGACGCGCTTGCCTAATGTATTATCCCAGGTTTATTATCCCAGGGACAATAAATTACCCGAGTTTTTGGCCGACGAGCATAGCAAGTTCGATGGATTGTTCGTAATTGAGGCGTGGGTCAACAAGGGTTTCGTAAGCGTCCCCAAGTCCCGACTCATCAAGACCGCGAGCGCCACCAGTGCATTCCGTTACGTTTTGGCCACAAACTTCGACATGTACGCCGCCAAGAGCGGAGCCCATGTTTTTGTGAATGTCAATCGATTGTTCTAGCTCAGAGAGAATGGAATCAAAGTTGCGCGTCTTAACGCCACTCTCGGTTTTCTTGGTATTGCCATGCATGGGATCACTGATAAACAATACTTGTTTACCGGTCGCTTGCACTGCTTCGATGAGTTTTGGAAGTTCATCGCCGATTTTGTCAGAACCATAGCGATGAATTAAGGTCAATCTACCGGGTTCATTATCTGGGTGCAATGCATCAAGAAGTTTTTCGATGTCCACATCGTGCGTTCCAATTTTGACTCCAATTGGATTTGCAATCCCTCGAAAAAATTCAAGATGACCGCCTTCAATATCAACAGTACGAGCACCAATCCAAGGGAAGTGACATGACAAGTCGTACCAACCATCTCGCCGAGGCACTTGCCTTGTTTGCGCTTGTTCGTAATGCAAATGCAACCCCTCGTGGCTCGTAAAAAATTCAACGCGGTTAATCGCTCCAACGGCTTCGCCAGCGAGCGTTTCCATGAAGCGTAAACTTTCTGCAATCGATGCGACGATTGCTTGGTATTCGCTTGCCTTTGGTGAATGGTCAACAAATCCTAAATCCCAATACTCAGGGTGGTGTAAATCTGCGAACCCACCATCGATGAGTGCACGCACAAAATTAATTGTCATCGCACTTCGTTCAAAGCCGCGTAGCAATCGGTTTGGGTTTGGAGTTCTTGCAATTTCTGAAAACTCAATGTCGTTGACTAAATCACCACGGTAACTTGGCAACGTCACACCATCGATCGTTTCCATATCACTTGAACGCGGCTTTGCGTATTGCCCGGCGAGCCGCCCAACTCGAATGACGCGCCGTTTAGTGGAGTGCACTAACACGAGTGACATTTGCAAAAGTACTTTGAGTTGCCCAGTTATTCTTCCTGGGGTGCAATCTGCAAACCGTTCAGCGCAATCGCCTGCTTGCAGCAAAAAACGTTTGCCATCTGCTGCATCTGCTAATTGGGATTTTAGATTTTCAATTTCCCACGACGACACGAGTGGCGGAAGTTGTGCAAGGGCTTTAACTGTATCGTTGAGTTGTGCAGAATCAGCGTAATTTGGCTGTTGCGCAGTGTTTTTTTCTTGCCAAGATATTGGTTGCCAGTTTGCCATGGTCAATAATGCGGGCGAGAGGACTCGAACCTCCACGGGTGTTACCCCACCAGAACCTAAATCTGGCGCGTCTGCCAATTTCGCCACGCCCGCTCGGGTGGTGCAGAGCGGATATGATATGGTGAAACACACTTTCCCAAAGACATTTTTATGACGAACTTTGCAACAACTTCCATAATGCCCCTTCTTGCTCGACTTGTAATCGCTGCCGCGATGCTGACATCAGGCTGGGTGAATTGTTTCGGACAAATTGAAATACGAACCTCTATCGCGGATGGTCTTCGAGCGATGAACATTGAGGTGCAAGACCCAGCCATCGAAGAACTGACCGAGCCCATCCCAGAAGAGGGTGCGGAAGCTGCCAAACCTGAAGCGACCGAGGTAACGCCGCCAGCGGAAAAAAATGCAACAACTCGCGGAGTACACCGAATCGTTTGGCTCATCCACGAGAAGTGGCCTGATCTTGGTGGATGGGGTACGTTTATCGCTTGGTCTGCAGCCGTTGCACAACTTGTAGCGGGTGTGCTCATACTTGTTGGTCTATTTACTCGTGCCGCCGCGTTTGCAATTTGCGTTGCTACTGGGATGGCGGTTTATCTTGTCTCGGGGGGTGTACATGGAATGTTCACGATGAATCCGTTCGATTGGCCGCACGATTCACACCGTTTTATTCAACTCTTTGCTGGCTTGGGATTGTGTACACTTTCGCTGGGTCTTCTTGTTGGCGGAGCAGGAGGGTTTTCGCTTGATGGAAAGCAGAAAAAAATCGCACCTGAGAAAAAAGCAAATTCCACGAAAAACAGCAGCTAGCAGGTGGAACAAGGAAAATCTGGTGTAAGGTGCACTCCGTTCCATGAACGGTAAGACTCCCAACTCGCACGACATCAGTGGTCCAATTGCTTGGACACTTTCTATAGGTGCGCATATTGGGGTAGGCCTTCTTGCTTTTTTTATTACATGGTCGGTTATTCGTGAAGTGGAAGACCCTCCTCGCATTGTCACAGCAACATGGCACGAGCAGCCCATCATTGAAGAAGCGAGAGTCCCGTTGGAGTTGCCACCCGAGCCAGAGATAGAAGAAATTACAGAACCGGTAGAGCAGCAAAAGGTTATCGAACAACCTCCTCCGGAACCAACCCAAGATGGGCTTGCCGTCTTGCATCAAGTTGCAGTGACGAATGAGGTTCCAGAACAAGCAAAGCGAAAACCAGAAACAGAAGTGAAGTTTATGGGGCTTGATGCAGTTGCAGCAAAACGAATTGTGTACGTTGTTGATGCGTCAGGCACGATGATGCTTTACATCAACTCGGTTTTTAATGAGCTG
>Ga0257122_1002236_pt1 | contig 12389 bp, 11 predicted proteins | sample SI106_120metaG_FD_190146 | JGI IMG/M metagenome (GOLD analysis project Ga0257122, IMG submission 190146) | Marine microbial communities from Saanich Inlet, British Columbia, Canada - SI106_120 | ecosystem: Environmental > Aquatic > Marine > Inlet | place: Canada: British Columbia | collected... | reverse complement strand
CTTGGGGGGTAGTCGGAATTCTTTGGAGTAACTTAATATCATCTATCGTTGGTATAATAATCCCGGTATATTGGTTAAATAAAAAAGGTGTTTTTAGGTCACTTAGTTTTTCGCTCAATACTACCAGAGATATGTTACGTGTTGGGCTGCAGCAATATAGAATTACCTTAATAGCAATGGTCTCTAAGCGTTTTGATGCTTTTATTATTGCTGGATTATTATCAGTTCAAGATGCAGGGTATTTTGCGATTGCTTTCGGGATCCTTAATATCTTTATGTCGGTACCACGCGCCACAATGTGGCCCCTTGTTTCAAGCTTGTCAAGTAAAGATGAAGATAGACATACTGAATTCATACGTGCTTCACGTATCCTTTTCAATTTGGCGTTGGTTCTAACTATACTATTTGTACCATTTGTCCCTAGTTTTATTAAACTTGTTTATGGAGAATCGTATTTGCCTTCAATAGGAGCAGTTTGGCTGATTCTTCCTGGAGTAATTGCAACACCACTTATTATTAGTGCAAATGCCTATTTTACAAGCATTGGTAAACCAGGACGTACTTTTATACCAGCAATTATTTCCACTTTTTTACAAATCGTAGTCAGTCTTACTTTAGTACCTCATATTGGCATGATGGGCAGTGCGATTGGAATAAGTGTAAATAATATTATTTTAGCTATTATGCAAATATTTTTGGTCGCTCGCGATGGCAAAATTCGTGCGTCTGATATGATTATAATGTCTCGAAAAGACTGGTCTCTTTTATATGGTTATTTTAAAAAAAAACATATATAAATTCCATAATATTTATTAATCAATAATAAATACGTTTATCAACTATTAGAGAGAGAATATGGCAAAAAAAGCATTGATAACAGGTATAACAGGTCAAGATGGTGCATATCTTGCAGAATTTCTGTTGAGTAAAGACTATGAAATATTTGGTACCTATAGAAGAATATCAACACCTAATTTTTGGCGATTAAGATATTTAGATATTTTTGATAGAATAAATCTCATTCCATGTGATTTATTAGATAGTGATTCGTTATATGAGGCTTTAAATATGTCTAAGCCAGATGAGATTTATAATTTGGCTGCTCAAAGTTTTGTTGGAGCATCTTTTGAGCAACCAATAAGTTCCGGAGAGATAACTGGATTAGGTGTAACTAGATTATTAGAAAGTATTAAAAAGATTTGTCCAAAAGCAAAATTGTATCACGCGTCTACTAGCGAATTATACGGAGATAACTCATACAAATCGCAAGATGAGAATACTGAATTTGTACCTTCAAGTCCATATGCTGCAGCAAAGTTATATGCACATTCAATAATAAAAATCTATCGCGAAAGTTATAGTATGTTTGCTAGTAATGGCATACTATTCAATCATGAGTCTCCTCTAAGAGGGTTAGAATTTGTGACTAGAAAAATATCAAATTCAGTTGCAAAAATAAAACTAGGAATTGAAGATAAAATTATTCTGGGAAATATAGAGGCCAAGCGAGATTGGGGCTACGCAAAAGATTATGTTGAGGCTATGTGGTTAATATTGCAACAAGAGGAGCCAGAAGATTTTGTCATTGCGACAAACAAAACATATTCTGTAAAAGATTTTCTTAAGAAAGCTTTTGAATGTGTGAATTTAAAATATTCCGACTATTTGCAAATTGATGAACGCTTTTTACGTCCTTCAGATGTAAATTATTTATGTGGTGATTACTCAAATGCAAAGCAAAAATTAGGGTGGTCTCCTAGCACTAATTTTGATCAACTAGTTTCTATCATGGTAAATAAAGATTTAGAAAGGTGGGAAAAATGGCAAACAGGGGAACATTTTCCTTGGGATGCATTTAATTATCCTAATGAAAATAAAATTTTATCTAGGGGTTGGGATATTGATAGGTAAGAGATGAAAGTTGAAAAAGTTTTTTCAAAAAATAAACTTTTAGCTTATATAGTTCGCAATATTGCTCAAATTAACGGGCAAAAATTTTTCTCGGAAACAGAAGACTTTTTACAAGTTGGCGTTATGGGGTTATCAAAAGATACTGAATTGAAACCCCACTATCATTTACCGCAATATAAAACCATAGATAAGAATCAAGAAGTCTTAATAATACTATCTGGAAAAATTGAAGTGACCTTTTTTGATATTGATAGCAATGAAAAAGTTGATTCCAAAATCGTTGATGGAGGTTGCATTTTGGTTCTTATTGATGGTGGACATGGGTTCAGGATGCTAGAAGATACTCAGCTTGTTGAGGTTAAACAGGGCCCTTACGAAGGACAAAGTATGGATAAAAGTTATTTTTGAAATGAAAAATTGCCTAATTTTTCTGTAAATGAGTAAACAAATGGATTTTATACCTGTATGTGAACCTACCTTTTCTGGCAACGAGAGAAAATATCTCTTAGATGCATTTGATAGTGGTTGGATTTCCTCAACTGGGGAATATGTAAAAAAATTAGAAAATTACTTCTCGTCCTATTGTGGATTAGATTTCGGCATCACAGTGTCCAATGGAACAGTAGCTCTCCACACTGCGCTAGTGGCTCTTGATATAAGAAAGGGTGATGAGGTAATTATTCCAAACTTTAATGGAATTTACGGGGCATTTGCAATCTGCTACCAAGGTGCAATCCCAGTATTTGTTGATGCGGAGCCAGAAACTTGGAATATTGATCCAGAAAAAATTGAAGAGAAAATAACGAACCGAACTAAAGCTATTATAGCTGTCCATATATATGGCCATCCATGTGATATGGACCCAATTATTTCTATTGCTAAAAAACATAATTTGAAGGTTGTAGAAGATGCTGCAGAAGCACATGGTGGTGATTACAGGGGTAAAAAATGTGGTTCACTGGCAGATATATCTATTTTTAGTTTTTTTGCAAATAAGTTAGCGACATCTGGTGAAGGAGGGATTATTCTAACGAATAATAGTCAATTGGCAGATAAGTGTAGATATTATAAAAACTTATGTTTCCCTCTTAATGGGTCAAGAAATTTTATACATGAAGATATTGGCTATAATTATCGTATGTCAAATATCGCAGCGGCAATCGGACTAGCCCAACTTGAAAAACTAGATGAAAATGTTGAGTTGCGACGAAACAATAATAAATTATATCAGGAATTTCTAAAAGATATTCCTGGAATAACCTTTCAACCTGAGAAAGAGTGGGCTAAAAATGTGTACTGGATGAATGCAATTATAATAAACAAAGATGAATTCGGTATTGATAGAAACTCACTAATGCAAAAACTTAATAAGTTTGGTATCCAAACTAGATATTTTTTTGTTGGGATGAATCGTCAGCCTAGTTTAAAAAAATATGGTTGTAATCATGATGGCAAATTTCCAATATCTGATTGGCTAAGTGATAATGGATTATACTTACCATCAACTAGTAATTTAGGTCAGAGAAAAATAAAGTATATTTGTGATAGTATTGCATCCATACATAAACTGATTAATAAAAGTAAATTAATTTGAATCCAAGAGGAATTAATAGGATGATTTATGAAAAGATAAAAAGGCGACTAAGAATTAAAAGAAAACCTGGATTCAAGAAAATAAATAACAACAACAATGATGCTTTATTTTTTGATATTTCTAAATCCCAAGAAAATCAATTAAGTGATTTAATTAAATCTAAACGTTACTGGTACCATTATTTAGCTTTTAATCATAATGCTATAATGCCTGGGAGCGTTAGAGTGATTGAGCGTTGCGAGCAGTTCGGCATACCACATGATCTTAGTGGTAAACGATTTCTTGATTTGGGAACACAGAGTGGTGGCTTTGCATTGGAGTTTGAACGAAGAGGGGCAGAAGTAACCACAATTGACACTTGTGATTTTGATTTATATGGATTTGAAACAATACGTTCAATTCTGGATAGCAAAATTGAGGCTCATAAGATGTCAATCTATGATATTGATAAACATTTTGACTCTGATTATTTTGATTATGTTTTATTTAGTGGACTGTTTTATCACTTACGTCATCCTTTACTCGCAATAGATAAAATACGTACAATTGTAAAAGATACTGTTTTCGTTGAATCATATGTTATTGATAAAGCATATGTTAAAAATGGCAATCGACATACTCTACCAAGATCTCTATTGAATCTGGACATAATGCAGTTTTATAGGTTTGATGAGTTGTCAAAAGATGTTACAAATTGGTTTGCTCCAAATACAAGATGTCTAAATAATATTCTTAATTCTTCTGGGTTCTCATCATCTTTTGTAGGATTTTCCGGGAGTAACACAAGGGGGTTATTTGTCGCTATTAAGCAAGAAGGTTCCCCGGAATATATGAAAATACTTGAGGAATCTAACTATACAGCAAAATATGGGAACAAACATTATATTTATTAGACTTTTTGTAATAGTATATAAACACCCCTTCAAGAATGTGGGAAGAGGTGATTTGTCAAGTAATCAACACTACACATGAATAGGCTTAAACTGGTTTTAGCAGGCACTCACATTTATTCTTACGAAGTTTATAAGTTATTAATTAAGGTAGATTTGGTTGACATTGTTGGAATTTTACCAAACAAAAGTAAAGTTCTAAATAGTGAAGAGAAACAAAAAAACAAATCTTACAAATTTCAAGTACTTAATAAATTTCCAAAAACAGAGTTTAAAACAATTGAAGAGATAAAACAAATTAAGCCAGACTTATTATTATCAATAATGTATAACCAAATTTTCAGCAAAGATTTTATTGAATTATTTTCCAAGGGGTGTTGGAACTTACACCCAGGAATATTACCTGATTACAGAGGTCGGAATATATTTTATTGGACTATAATGAATGATGAAAAAAAGTGTGGCGTAACCTTCCATGAAATAGTAGAGAAAGTAGATGCAGGAAAAATATTAAGCACTGTAGAGTACAGAGTAGATTCAGATTCTACCCCCCAAACACTTTTTGTTGAGACAAGAAAGAAAATAGCACCATTTACTATTAAAATGCTCTCGAAAATAATTTCAGAAGATTATAATTTGGTGGAGAATGAGATATCTAAGGGTAAAATATTCAATGTCGCTTCCGTGAATTATAATAATTTAGTTTTTAATCTAGAGGATTATAGCACTTATATGTCTTTTAATAGACATATGAGAGCTTTTTTCTTCCCATTACTTGATCAGTATCCTTCGGTATTATGGAAGGGTAAGAAAAATAAAATAACAAACTTAAATATGTTGGAAACTTACGCTTCATTTTTTGAATCCAAAAAATAACATAGAAGGAATAGTTTTATTAACTGGTCGGAGTATGTTTTTTAAAAAAAGTTAAAATAGTATTTTAAATGAGTATTGAAAAAATAGTTGTAATGGCGGACGGGTGTTTTGATCCAGTTCATGAAGGGCATATTAATTATTTAAAAGCAGCTAAAGAACTGGGTACGAAGCTTGTCGTGAATATTGCTAAAGATGAAGAAATATGGCTTAAACGACCTCAGATAGGACCATTTTTGGTTGAGACAGCACGTACAGAATTGATAAGATCTTTTAGATTTGTGGATGATGTTATTTTGGTAAATACACCAGACGCATTAAAGCAAGTTAGACCTAATATTTATGCTAAGGGTCTTGACTGGAAAGGATGCTTAGCAAATGAAGAATTAGAAATCTGCTCGAGATTAAATATTGATATTCAATATTTAAATACAGTCTCTAATAGCAGCTCAAAACTTATAAATAAATTTATCAAAGGAATTAATAAATTGAAGGCAATTAAATGATAGAAGATTTAGTGTATTCTAAACATAATGTAACACAACATTGTGGTGTAGCATACTTTTCAGCCATTATGGCTGAAAAATTATCAGCTGAACATGTGCAAACCTATAAAGGATTTAAAAGATGTAAAAATTTCTTTATTAATCTAGATATTATAGAGTTAGATAAAGATGATATTAATCATTTATTCGACTTTATTAAGTCTGATGCTTATGATAAAGCAATCTTAATTATGCACGATTATCGATTTTCATATCTAGAAGATAAACTCATAGATGCATGTGACATTATAGTTAATCTTTCTGGTGAAGAAGAACTAAATAAAATATCTGGGAATAATTCCATTGGTTTATTTACTCCTTCTTTAATTGATGCCCCAGTATTGAGTGCAAAAAAAGGCAGTAATAGACCAATGAGTTTGTCATTTGGATTTTTTAGCCCACGTAAAAAATCATTTAATAAATATTTAAAGTATTATGATTATATGTTAACTAATTATGCTGATTGGTATCATATAATAGTTATGTCTTCCCATGTAGGTACACCAAATGTTGATATTGAAATCTTACCTAATCTGCTTAATAGTGATTCAATTGTCACGATGGAATTCATACCTAATAAAATACTTTCAGAATTGATTTCGCTTTCTGATTTAGGGGTTTCCTTTTATCCTACAGGGATTTTATCAAATAATGCTGCTCCAATGTCTTTTTTTCAACAAGGTAAAACAGTTGTAACGTCGTCTGGTAAAATGACCCCTCCTTCATACCATGACTTTATCATAAACTGGGATAAAATAGAGCTGGTTGATTTTGATGATTTAAAAAGTATTCATAATCGTGGAAAAGCTGCACAGCATTACTATGATAACAACCTTAATTGGGATTATTTTATTAAAAAGATCAAAAGTTTAATTTGATTGATTATATATATTTTAAGTTTCGCCGATTAGTAAAACTTCTAGAATACTTAGTTGATAAGGCTATACGTTCTCGTTTAAAAAATATAATTACTAAAAATAAATTACCAATAGTGATAGGTCCATGGACAGGTGAGGTTGGGCCAGAACTCCAATATTGGATACCATTTTTAATAAAACTCAAAAATAGCCATTATTTTGATGGACATCGTTTAATTGTGCTATCAAGGGGAGGGGTAGAGCAATGGTATAGTAATATTACTAATGAATATATCGAAATATTTAGTCTTGTAGATGTTAAAGAGTTTAATGAAATAGTATCTGAAGGGGGGGGGGCGAAAAAGCAGGTAAAGCCCACAAAGGGTGAATTAAAATTGATTCAAAAATCTATGGATATGGTAGGGGTAGGTGATTATAAAAATTTACATCCTGGAATAATGTGGAGAGAGGTATTGCAGTGGTTTAATGGGGATAGAAGTTTAACATGGCTAAGACAAAAAATTGACTTTAGTCTATTTCTTTCAGCTCCCCCAAAATATAAAGATATTGTTGATGGCTTAGATTTGCCAAAAAAATATTTTGCAGTGAAATTCTACTCAAGTAATCTTTTGCCTGAAAATGAGGTGGTTAATAATTTTATTACCAAAATAATTAGTTTACTTACAAAGAAATATCCTGTTGTTTTATTTTCAATAGAGGGGATTGATGATCATAATTCAATACAATTTGATTCAGGTACTAATAATAAAGTAATTAATATTAGTGATAGTCTTACTCCATCAAATAATTTAGGTATCCAAACTGAAATTATTAATAGGTCCCAAGGGTTTTTTGGAACATATGGTGGATTTTCCATATTACCTGCTTTTGTGGAAAAGCCAAGTTTCTCATTTTGTATTATGCATTGGACTAACGCAAAGCATCATTATTTTTATCATTTACACGAATCTGTTACAACTTCAATATTTGATTCATTTAAACAGAAATATCAAGTTCTAGATATAAACACAGTAGATTTTATTCAAGAAAGCATACTATAGGCTAAAATGATTGAAAAGATTTATTTTAGATTGCTTTGGTTATGCTTTAGTATACCATATTTTAACAAAATTGCAATTTCCTTTTATCTTAGATATGGTGCTAATCGGAGAAATAACAATAAAAACTCTGAAAAAAGCATAATTGTCCTTTATGAACCAAGACTGGAACGTATCGTAAAAGCTTTAGAAAAGCGCAACCTTAATGTCTTAATTCTTGGAAGGGGGATTTTTGATTACTTATTTAAAAAACATTTAAGTAATTACATAAAAAACAATAAAGGCAACTTTGGAGAGTATACTCTTTCAGTTTATTTAAATTATAAAAAAGAGCGCAAAAAGTATTTAAATGATTGTGTGTTTATAACGAATCTCTTAAAAAGAAAATTTCCAGAAATATCAAATATTGTCTTACCTAAATATAATGATGATTATACACTTGAACTGGTGGAGGCTTTCCAAGTTAGTAAGTGGACAACAATTGTTTACGATAGAGAGGGCACTGTAACTAAAAGAAGGCTAGAAACCATTCCTCCAATAATAGCCAAGCAGGCAACAACATGTGATTATATCATCACATATAATGAGATACATAAAAATTTCTTTGAAAATGTCTTTTCATTTGCGGGTCTTCCATCCCCAGAGATATTAATAATGGGGAATCCTCTTTCAGATGAGTGGTTTAATAATGGAGAATTAATAGATTCAAATATAAGAGATAAGAAAGAAATTGGTCGAAATATCCTCTTTTTTGCATTTGGTGAATTTAGTTATATCTATGATGCTGAATATCTTAATGGCAAGGATGAGGTTTGGAGAGATTTCCTTACGGATATACACCATATGCTTGAAGAACATTTAATAAATAATGAGAATGATAGTATACATTATAAAAGAGGTCCAAAGGGCAATAGAGATTACTGGGCTGGGAGTGAGAATCTTATTGGCCATCCAAACGCACAACTTCTTGACAATACAGCAAATTCAAATATTCTTATAACTGAAAATGATTTTATTATAGCATTTCAGACTACAGCTTTGATTGATGCCATGCATACAGAAAAAATAATTATATACTGTGGATGGGGTGTTAACTACCAAGAATTAAAAAAAGATCTAATTCCATTTGATGTTTACGCAAAACAGGGTGCTTTATTGCATGCTAAATCACCAGATGACTTAAAAAGATTCCTTTTACTAAATCCGGAGGAGATTCCTATCAACCTTGACGCTAGAAAAAAAATCCGTGAATCATTTACCTCTAATCCTGATGGGCGGGTTGCAGAAAAGTTTGCAGAGTGGTTACATGAAGTCCCTTTATCAAGCAGTTAATGAATAATAGTTAAAAAATTGAAAAAGTTTCACATACTTTTTGTTGGTTATGCGAGTCCAATTTTTACTGAGATTATGATGTATGTTCGGGAAAAGGCATGTTATGATATTTCGTTTATTGTTAGATCAAAAGATGACTCTCAATTAGTCTTAAAAAGTGGTATTGAACAAGAAAACATCTTCTCTCTAGATGATGGAATTCGATCTTTGCAGAATAAGGAAAAGATTGATTATGATAAATTAAATTCAATCATGGATGATGAAATCCCATCAATACACAATATGATCCTGGGAGATCACATTGTATCAAAATTACCTTATGAAGAAGCAATTGCTTATACAGAGCATCTAGTGAACAAATTTGAATCATTTTATGATTATGTAAATCCTAGTGTAGTTATTGGTTGTCATGATGGAATACATTCAAGTATTGGTTGTGCGGTAGCAAAAGCAAATAATATACCATGGTTTGCTTTAAGTTTTTGTGCATTGCCAATAGGTTATGTGGCATTTCGAGATAGAATTGTACCTGATAAAATGGTTTGTATACACCAACAGAAAAGACAAGAACTATTAAATTTTGCAGAAAAAACATTACAAGAATTTGAGATGAGAACACTTGAGATTCCAGCATATGTTTCATCACACAATGTCCGATTGGCATTAATGAGGTTACCCAATCAACTAAAGAAAGGTTTATCAATATTTAAACAAACATACTTTGGAGGTTTAAATAGATATTTGGATTATGATTTCAAATATCTATTTAAACAATTTTTTAGAAAAAAGAAAAATATGCTTCTTCTTCCAAAAAAATGGTTCTTAACAGAGCCACCCTCAGAGCCATTTGTATTTTTTGGATTACATATGCAACCTGAGACGACAATAGATGTATATGCGCCATTTTACAGTAACCAGTTTCACATGATTGAATTAATTACTAGAGCCATGCCCGTTACACACAAATTATTAGTAAAACTGCATAAAAGTGATGCAGATAATTATTCGCGTCACCAACTTAAAAAATTAAAAAAATTACCAAGATTAGAACTCGTTGATCCAAACTCCTCATCTAGAAGTTTTATCGAAAATTGTTCTCTCTTAATTACAATCACTGGTAATATGGGATTGGAGGGTGCCCTATTAGGCAAATCCGTCATAATTTTTGGTAAGAAGAACATTGAATATTTTCCCAACGTAACTAGAGTAAAAGATATGACTGATTTTCCCGCCCTTATAAGATCCAAGTTGGATTCAGAAAAACCTAGTCGTGATTTGCTAGTTGAATCGTACGCTAATTATTTGAAACCCTACTTTAAAGCAACATCTAATTATTGGAAAAGAGGAAATATTTCAACAAAAGAAAAAGATCGTTTTAAGGAATTTCTCCAATCTCTTGAGACCTACTTAACAAATTATTAGAGTTTATAAATGAGAGGATACAAAAAAACTATATTGTATTCTTATTATAATATTTGACTGAAAAAAGAAAAAAAATAATTTATATCATTGGTCAACTTGGAAGAGGTGGAGCCGAAAGACAATTTTTTGAACTATTAAATGGTATTAATAAGAAAAAATATAAACCAATTGTAGTCAGTTTATCGCAGGGTTCAACTATCACAGATGATGCAACTATGAGCGATTATTGGGCCAAGAGAATTAAAGGATTAGGGTTAGAAGTAATTCAGCTCCAAAGAAATAAACATAGAGAATTTTCACGGATCATTAAGCTCATTAAAATATTAAGAAGGGAAAAACCTCATATTATACATTCTTACCTAACTTCCGCAAACACTTATGGAAGGATTGCAGCACTATTTACTAGAATCCCCATCATTATTGCTTCAGAGCGTAGTAGCTATGAAGTGGGTGTTAATAAGAGCAAATATGGGATATATCTGGATAAAATGCTCTCTTGCTTTAGTTCTGCAATTATTTGCAATTCGCATAAAGCATCAAGTATGCTCATAAATAAACACAAATATAAAAATGAAAAAGTGCATACTATTCATAATGGAATTGAGATAAGAATATTTTCCGAAAGGTATAATCAGAATAAAAAAATAAATAATGGAGCAAAAACAATAGGTATGGTTGCCAATCACAGCAGAGTAAAAAATTATAAATTGTTTCTGGATGCTGTAGATATTGTTATAAGTGGAAGCGGTAATAAAGATATAAATATTCTAGCAGTTGGAGATGGTCCATTAAAAGAAGAATCAATTGAATATTCAAATAAACTAGGAATTAAAAGCAAAGTTAAATTTGTACGAGCAACAACAGATGAAATACCTAAATTTCTGCATAGGATGGACGTTTTTATTTTATCCTCAAATTATGAAGGATTGTCTAATGCTATAATGGAGGCTATGGCAGCAGGATTACCTTGTGTGGTAACTGACGTTGGTGGCAATTCAGAATTGGTAATTGATGGGAAGACAGGATATATTGTTCCCCCCTATGATCCTGACGCCTTGGCATATAAAGTCTTACATCTACTTAATAATAATCGTTTGGCAAAAAAGTTTGGTAGTGCAGGCCAAAAACTAATGCGCAAAGAGTTCAGTCTAGAAAAAATGGTGATGAATACCGAGAAAATCTACGAAGAATTAGCGAATATTTTGTGAAAGCAGAAACAACATTTGATCGGAAAACTTTTATTGTTTCGTCGATGTTTTTCTTTATTGTTTCATTGAATTTGAGGGATTTTCCCATCAATAATATTCCTTTAATTTTCCCTGCTTTTTTGCTTTTTGCAGTTCTAATGGGATCTAAAAGTATGGTAGAGGGTTTTCGGCGAACAAAATTTCTCAGCATCTTACTTATTACGTGGTGGTTTTATGTTATGATATTTTTATTGATCAAAGGGTGGGCGATTGATTTAAAATTATATTCTAAGCTTTTGGAACCTCTTTTGATCTTTAGTGTAGTTGGAGCGACAGGCATACGGCCTGGTGGAACTAAAGCTGCATTATGGGCATTGGTTTTCGCAATAACTCTATCAACGGCTTTAGGCATATGGATATTTTTTATTGGCGAACCCGTTTTGACCTGGCGTACGACCATCCACACCAGTATAGGTGGGAACCTTTTACAGGGTGAATTTATACGCGATAAAGATATCGTGAGGCCACATTTTCTGCAAAATACTGGGTTTCAAAATTCTATATTTGCCTTCTCCTATCAATTAGCGGTAGCCCTTTCAGTGACATTAGCGGGGTTATTTTGCAAGAAAGGATTAACAAAAACATTGTTCTTGATAGGAGTAGCCACGATCCTTGTGGTAGGGGTAATTACGAATACGGAGCGTGCTACGTTGTTGTCAG
>Ga0257122_1002235_pt1 | contig 12393 bp, 10 predicted proteins | sample SI106_120metaG_FD_190146 | JGI IMG/M metagenome (GOLD analysis project Ga0257122, IMG submission 190146) | Marine microbial communities from Saanich Inlet, British Columbia, Canada - SI106_120 | ecosystem: Environmental > Aquatic > Marine > Inlet | place: Canada: British Columbia | collected... | reverse complement strand
ACGCACGGCGTGTTCCGCATGGAACTGCGGGTGGACGGCGAGCAGATTCAGGATGTCGTCCCGCACATCGGGTATCTTCACCGTGGCTCCGAGAAGCTGTGTGAACACGAGCTTTATAGCCAGATCATCACGCTGTTCGACCGATTCGACTACGTATCGAATTTCAACAATGAACTGGTGATCGTGTCCGCCGTCGAGAAGCTGATGGGGGTCGAGCCTCCTCCTCGTGCCGAGCTGATTCGCATCATCATGTGCGAATTCAACCGTATCGCCAGCCACCTGCTGTTCTACGGCACTTTCGCTATCGACATGGGTGCCATCACACCGGTCCTCTACAACTTCCGTGACCGGGAGAAGATTCAGTCGTTGTTCGAGTCCGTCAGTGGCGCACGGATGATGCACAACTACTTCCGTGTGGGCGGGGTGAAAGAAGACGTCAAAGATGACTTCACGTCGAGAGCGCTGGCGCTGTGTGATGAGTTAGAGCGCGGAGTGGATGAAACAGACAAACTCCTGACCGAAAACGAGATATTTGTCGAACGCACCACCGGTATCGGAGTTATCTCCGGTGAAGACGCCCTTGACTGGGGTCTTTCCGGGCCGGTCTTACGAGCATCGGGAGTCCCGTATGACGTTCGTGTAGACGAACCGTACTCCCGGTATAGCGAACTGGACTTTGGCATCCCCGTAGGAAGCGCCGGTGACTGCTGGGATCGGTTCTACCTGCGCATCCTGGAAGCTCGGGAGTCGCTAAGCATCATCCGGCAGGCGATGGCGCTCCTGGAGCCGGGAGACACGATGGCCCAGATACGGCGTATCGCACGTCCTCCGGCCGGCGAGGTGTACGCCCATTGCGAGAATCCTCGTGGCGACCTCGGCGTTTACATCGTTAGCGATGGCGGCGAACGACCGTACAGACTCAAAGTGAGGCCGCCGTCTTTCTGCAACCTGCAGGCCCTTAAAGACCTCACCGTCGGTCATTACATCGCTGACGCCGTTGTGATCCTCGGAACGCTGGACATCGTTCTTGGCGAGGTGGACCGGTGAGCTTCATTGAGGTCGTCTTCGCCATAGCCGGCCTGTTCGGCCTGTTCACCGGCCTTGCGGTTGCCGTTCTTTCACTCACATGGATGGAACGCAAGACGTTGGCCCGTATCCAGCAACGGGCCGGTCCGTCCGTGGTCGGGCCGCACGGCTTGTTGCAGCCAGTTGCGGACGCAATGAAGTTGGCGACCAAAGAAGACATGATCCCGAATTACGCCGACAAGCTCCTCTTCTGGATGGCGCCGATTTTCGTGGCCGTTCCCGCCTTCATGATCTGGATCGCCATACCGTTTGGCGACAACCTGGCGGTGCGGGTGCTTGATCTCGGGCTGCTATATCTGGTCGCCATCAGCGGTATCGGCGTCGTGGGCCTTCTCATGGGAGGTTGGGCCTCCTCAAGCCGGTACTCCATGCTGGGAGGACTGCGAGCCGCCGCCCAGCTCGTCAGCTACGAGATACCGATAGTTATCGTGATCCTGTCTATCGCCGTACTCGTTCAGTCGCTCTCGCTCGATGCGGTGATCGGCGGAAACACGATCAGCATTGGCGATGACACCCGAGATCTACCTGGGCAGGGGGCGATCCCATTTGCGTTCATCATGCCGATGGGATTATTGATCTTCTTGATCGCTGGTTTGGCAGAGCTTGGACGAACACCGTTCGACATTCACCACGCCGAGTCTGAAGTCGTGGGCGGTCCTTTTGTCGAGTACAGCGGCGCTCACTGGGCCGTGTTCTTTCTGGCCGAGTACCTGAATACCTTTGTGATTAGCGCGCTGATAGTCATTCTCTTCTTCGGCGGGTGGAGCTGGCCTGCCCCACCGGAATCGTTATTTGGCAACGACCTGTCGTCTACCGCGACTAACTTGATCGGCGGTGCGTGGCTGATGATCAAGACGTATCTCGTGGCGATCGGCATCTTCTGGATTCGCGGAACCTACCCTCGATTGAGGATCGACCAGTTGATGGCGTTCGCCTGGCAGGTACTCATACCCCTCTCATTCGTTAACCTCGTACTAATTGCTATCGTGTTGTTCTACGACTGGCCACTCTGGGTGATGACGGCGGTTTCGCTGCCGATAATCTTGGGAGTTGGTATCGCCGTCCAACGCAGGCGCGGCGCACGTGGCCGACCCCAAACCGTACGAATCCTCAGGAGATCCGCTGGTGAGATCGGTGTACCGATGCCCCCTGCCAGCACACCCGTCACGGACCAGGTGCAGGCAGGTGGTTGAGCGATGCTGAGTGGACTTAAGGGCCTGGGTGTGACGCTCCGCGGGGCGCTACGTCCGAAGGTGACGACCGAGTACCCGAAAGAGCATCTCCCGATCGACGAACGTTTCATGGGATTCCCGGCTCTTACATGGGACTCCAACCGCGTTGAGCCCTACTGCACCGGCTGCATGGTGTGCGTGCGTTACTGTCCAACCCAGTGCATGTCAGCCCAGATGAAGGACAACGACAAGTTTGTCGAGGGCGACAGCCATCGCAAAAAGATCATCGAGTCGTTCGAGATCAACCTGAGTCGCTGCATCCTGTGTGGTATCTGTGTGGATGTATGTAACTTCGACGCCATCGAGATGAGCCACGAGCATGAACGCAGTGAGCGTCTCCGGAACGCAAACCGCGTGGATCTTCCAGAGTTGCTGGAGATGGGCAAGAAGTACCAGGCGGAGGTGAGATGGAAGCAGTCAAAGCCAAGCCCTGCCTCTCCAAACGAGAAAGCAGAGATTAAGGCGGTTTCCGAGGCGAAGAAGGCATCTGAAGCCGATTCAGAGGCGACCAACAAGCAATCGGAAGCCCCAGATTCAGGTGAAGACGCAGCTTGACCGCACAGCTTGTCGTTTTCTATCTACTGGCTGCCGTCACGGTCCTGAGTTCGCTCGGGGTTGTTCTCACACGTAACGTCGTACATGCGGCATTCATGCTGCTTTTGGCGCTTCTTGCCGTGGCGGGGATTTTCCTGATGGCCGTCGCAGAGTTCCTGGCGCTTGCACAGATATTGATCTATGGCGGTGCGGTGACGGTCGTGGTGCTGTTCGCGATCATGCTGACGCGCTCGGATGACCAGCCAAGGGCCGATCACAGCCAGCGACCACTGGCTTTACTCACGGCTGTCGGGGTGTTTGCGCTACTGGTTATTGCCTTCGTGGCTTCAGACGTAGCCAGCCTGGAATCAGCGACCGGGGTCGGTACAGATACCGAGAGCGGTTTTGAAGCTCTGGGCCTGGGACTATTTACAGACTGGGCCATCCCGTTCGAAGTTGCATCACTGGTCCTTCTCGTCGCCCTGATCGGGGCGATCTTACTTGCCCGAAGCGCAGAGGATGGGGAGTAAGGGATGCTCGAACTAGTCCACTTCCAGGTCCTGAGCGCCGCTCTATTTAGCATCGGCATATTTGGCGTCCTGGCACGTCGCAGCGCGGTTCTTGTCCTGATCTCGATCGAGATCATGTTGAACGCCGTCAACGTCAACCTGGTCGGTATCGCCGCCTTCTCAGACCGTGCCGCGGACGTACGTGTGTTCGGTCAGATCCTGGTGGTTTTCATCATCACAATCGCTGCTGCGGAGATCGGGTTGGCACTGGCCATCGTGCTCCGGGTATTCCGCAACCGTGGCTCGGCGAACGTGGACGATCTCAACGTGATGAAGTGGTAGCGATGATGGGTACGGTGGATCCAGGTTCAATGTGTTTGCGGGAGGCGTCTCGTGGGAACTGACGCCGCATTCCTGGCTCCCGTAATCCCTGCAGTCACGTTCGCGCTGATCCTGCTCACCGGCCGGCGCGTTCCGGCTATCGCTCCCTGTTTGTCGATAGCCGCCATCATCGCCTCATTCGCCGTGTGGATCTACGTGTTCGTAGCTTTCCTGGATGATGGTGCTGGGACGCGCTCTGTCGAGTGGTTCACCGTCGGCGGTTTCGAGTTCACCTGGGGCACTACGGTCGATGAAATATCAATCGTGATGCTTGGGATAGTTTCCTTCGTCGCCATCGGAATCCAGATCTACTCCCTCGAGTATCTCCGGGGCGACCCAAGGCTCTGGTGGTACTTCGCGGTGCAATCGTTATTCGCTGCGGCGATGATGACCCTCGTACTGGCAGACAATCTCTTGCTCCTTTATCTGGGGTGGGAGCTCGTCGGACTTGGCTCCTACCTGTTGATCGGCTTCTGGTGGGAGCGACGGTCCGCAGCGGAGGCCGCCAAGAAAGCCTTCGTCACAACGCGAATTGGCGACGTTGCGCTGCTAATAGGCTTCGTTCTCCTGTTCCGGGAGACCGGGACCTTTGATATCTCGACCATCATCACTCTGGCTCATGGCGGTGTCGTCGACGATACCCAACTCACGTGGGCGCTGCTCTTCATCTTCGGCGGAGCTGCGGGTAAATCCGCCCAGATACCACTTCACGTCTGGCTTCCGGACGCCATGGAAGGTCCGACGCCTGTTAGCGCCTTGATCCACGCCGCAACCATGGTGGTGGCGGGCGTATACCTCGTCGTCCGGCTGTTCCCGATCTACCGGATGGTTCCCGAAGCGTTGGACCTGATTGCGGTTATCGGGCTGCTGACGGCGCTTGTGGCAGGTGTGATAGCGCTGACGATGACGGATCTAAAACGGATACTGGCGTACTCCACGATCAGCCACCTCGGCTTCATGATGCTGGCGGTAGGCGCTGGTGCGCCGGGTGTTGCGATGTTCCACCTTCTTGCGCACGCATTCGCCAAAGCCAGCCTCTTCCTCGGTGCAGGCAGCATCAGCCACGGCTCCGGCCAGACAGATATCCGTGAGATGGGTGGCCTCTGGCGCAAGATGCCGTTTACCGCAGTCACATTCTGGATTGGCGCACTCTCGCTGGCCGGACTCCCTCTCCTGTCGGGATTCTTCTCAAAAGATGAAATCCTGCTGGCGGTCCACACCGGCCGGCTAAACGGCGGCTTCTTGATCGTGACCTTTGTCGCCGTTGCCTTCAGCGTGCTCTACACCGGACGAATGCTGTACCGGGTGTTCCTCGGGCCACTACTACCGACAAACGAAGCCGCCCACGAGCCTGGCTCCCGGATGTGGGCGCCCATCGGTATATTCGCCCTTCTCGCCGCGGGACTCGGTGGGGCCGCATTTGAGTGGAGTCACGACTACAAAGGCTTCGTCTCATGGGTCACCAACTCCGAAGAGGGATTCCACCTGAGCACGTCGATTACCGGCGCATCGGTTGTGATCGTGGTTATCGGTCTGTATCTGACATGGCTCGTGTACGTGCAGCGACGTGTTTCTTCAGTCGGGACACGCCGCAGGTTTGGCCCACTGGCGACCATCGCAGAGCGGAAATTCTTCTTCGATGAGGTGTATCAGTGGGTGATCAACGAGATCGTTCTGAAGATTGCCGCCCTCACAGCCTTTATCGACCGCGCCTGGGTCAATGACATAGGCATCGATGGCCCGGGTAAAACGACCCGCTGGGGTGGCAGCGTCCTGAAGTATCTACAGACCGGGATGGTCTACAACTACGCCCTCGGCATGGTCATCGGTGCCGTCGTCCTGGGCGTCGTGTGGTGGACCATCTAAACCATGAACAACTTCGACGAGAGCGTACTAACCCTTCTGCTGGTGCTGCCTTTTGCGGCAGCGCTCGCACTCGTGCTGTGGCCCGGCGACGAGCTTCGACCCATGAAGTGGTTCTCCGCCGCCGTCGCCCTTGCCACAACGGTGCTCGTCGCATGGGTAATACTAGGCTTCGACTACACAGAAGCCGAGCAGTACCAGTTCGTCAGCGAGACCGAGTGGCTTACCCAGCTCGGAATCGGGTTCAACCTTGGTGTCGATGGCATTGCTGTGGCCATGCTGGCGCTTACGGGCATAGCTTTTCCTGCCGCAATTCTTGTCGGCTGGAACGTGGATGCCCGGAGCAAGGACTACCTGATCCTGCTCAACCTGCTTGTGGGTGGGGTGTACGGGACCTTCGTGTCTCTCGACCTGTTCTTCCTGTTCTTCTTCTACGAAATCGCCGTACTACCCATGTACCTGCTGATCGCCTTCTGGGGATCGAGCACAAACTTCCCACGCTTTACTCGGCTCAAGGAGTACAGCGCCATGAAGCTGGTGTTGTTCCTGGTGGGCGGCAGCGTACTGATCTGGATATCGATCATCGCCATGTTCGTGGAAGCGGATCTCAACACCTTCAACCTGGTTGACCTTCAGCGTGTCGGATTCGACGAGTCATTCCAGAACTGGGTGTTCCCGCTTCTGATGATCGGGTTCGGTCTCCTGGGCGGTCTCTGGCCGTTGCATACATGGTCGCCAGACGGCCACGTGTCAGCGCCGACCTCCGTGAGCATGTTGCACGCTGGGGTTCTGATGAAACTGGGTGCATTCGGCATCATCCGCGTCGGTATACAGACCATGCCGGAAGGCGCTGAGGCGTGGGCACCGCTGTTACTGGGGCTAGGGGCTGTAAACGTCATCTATGGCTCGATAGCGGCGATGTCTCAGACGGATCTCAAGTACGTCATCGGCTACAGCAGCGTCAGCCACATGGGCTACGTCTTCCTGGGTCTCGCCACGTTGCACACGCTGGGCGTGACCGGGGCAGTGTTGCAGATGTTCTCCCACGGCATCATGACGGCCCTCATGTTTACGCTCGCCGGAGCGGTCTACCACTCCTCTCACACCCGAGATATCGGTGTCCTGAGCGGACTTGCGAAGGTCATGCCAGTTGGAGCGTTCTTCTTTGCCGTGGCTGGGTTCGCGTCGCTTGGACTGCCCGGATTCAGCGGCTTCGTGGCCGAGATGCTCGTATTCCTGGGACTGTTCCAGACCTACCCGTGGATCGGTGCCCTGGCTGTCATCGGCGCGGGTATCACCGCCGTCTACATGCTCAGGCTGATGGCGAAGGTGTACTTTGGCGAAACGGCGCAGCGCTGGGAGACGCTTCCTGATCTCAAGCTCAACGAAAAGCTGGTCGCCGGAACACTTGCGCTGACACTACTCATCGTAGGACTCGCCCCGTTCTACCTGATCGACGTCATACGCGAGGGCGTGCGTCACATCCCGGCGGTGACCGGATGAACGTCAACTTTTCGCTACTGGTCCCCGAGTACGTCCTGGTCGGCGTCGCTTTCGTTGTCCTGACGGTCGACTTTATCCTCCCACGTCGGCACAGGATTCACCTGTCGTGGCTGGCGGCCGCCGGACTGGTGCTGAGCGCGATGGTAGTCATGGTCCGCCGCTGGGACACCGTTGAGACGTTGTACGACGGGCTGTTCATTGCGGACAAGTTTGGCCTCTTCTTTTTCGTCTTCCTCACCACCCTGACGGCCGTAATCGTCCTCATCTCGCACGACTACGTTCGAAAACACATCCGCCAGCCGGGCGAGTTCTACGCACTAATGGTGTTTGCCGCCGTTGGCATGGTTGGTATGGCGCAGGCCGGTGAGCTACTGACGGCCTACGTGGCGCTTGAGCTGCTTAGCTTCAGTATGTACGTGTTAGTGGCCTTCAGGCGTGACGACTCAAAAAGCAACGAGGCGGGGGTCAAGTACATCGTTCTTGGCGCGTTCTCGTCGGCGATCTTGCTATACGGGATAAGTATGGTCTGGGGTGCGACCGGCACCACTTACTACGCCGGTATCTCAGAGCATCTAGCTGCAAACGACGGCAACCTGGACTCCACGTTGATCCTTGGGCTGGCGCTCATTCTTGCCGGGTTGGGGTTCAAGGTGGCCGCGGCACCATTTCACATGTGGGCACCGGACACCTACCAGGGTGCACCAACACCTGTCACTGCCTTCCTGGCAGTTGCCTCAAAAGCTGCCGCCTTCGCACTGATTCTCAGGCTGTTCACGCAGGGTTTGCTCCCGGCGCTAGAGGAATGGCAGGTGCTCGTGGCTGTGCTGGCCGTGGCGACCATGGTTATCGGCAACACCGTTGCGATAGTCCAGAGCAATATCAAACGCATGCTCGCCTACTCCAGCGTGGGACAGGTCGGTTTCCTGCTGGTCGGGGTGGCGGCACTGGGTTATGTCGAGGACGGGGCAGTAATACCGGTCACGTTGGCGTCCGATGCAGTGATGCTGCACTTGATTGGTTACGCCTTCGCGAACCTGGCGGCGTTCGCCACCGTTATCGCCGTCTACAACCACATCGGCACAGATGAGCTTTCAGGTTACGAGGGGCTGGCGAAGCGCTCGCCGTACCTGTCCATGGTTATGGCTGTGGCGCTGTTCTCACTGGCCGGACTGCCGTTCTTCGTGGGGTTCCTCACCAAGTTCTACCTGTTCACCGCCGCTGCCGAGGCTGGCCTGCTGTGGCTGGCGGGAGTTGCGATGGCGGCAAGCGTTGTATCGCTTTACTACTACCTGATGGTAATAAAACGGATGTTCGTCGACGATGTCGCCGAGTCCGACACGATCCCGGTGGCGGTCAGCCTGCCATCTCTTAGCTGGTTACTGCTTGGTGCGCTGCTTGTTGGGACGATACTGCTCGGTGTTTATCCACAGCCCGTCGCCGACGTTGTCGAGGCGGCTTCGGGAGCGATCCTTCCAGGCGCCTGAGAGGCAGAGCGACCGACCACCTTCACACCGTCGTCATGGACACCGTTAACCACTTCACGATAGCCTCACATCAGCGGCGCGAAGGTAGTATTACGAAGATGTAAAACAAGATCGACGGGCCCGTTAACCGACGACACAGCGGCCCTCGATCCGGTTGGCCAATTAGACACAGGAATTCCAGCTGAGGGAGGCGTTAAATGTTCAATAAAATTCTGATCCCGCTTGACGGTTCTGAACAGTCTGAACGGATCGGCGGATGGGCTTGCGGGTTGGCGCAGGGACTTGGCGCAAACATCGTCTTGCTTGCCGTGGTCGATCCCGATGACATCGCTATGCCCGGTTCTGGTGCCGGAGATGCCGGGCAGGGTTCGACCCGTGCTGGTGAAGGTCGTTACGACCAACCCGGTGGCGATGCGACCCGTGGCGCGGCGCCCGGGGCGATCCCAACAACCCCGGTTACCGGAGTTACGCCCAGCGCTGGAGGCTCGGGAAACGCGGTTACTCGAACGCAGGTTATCGACGAAGCGGTTGAACGCGCCCGCAGATACCTCCTGGGTGAAGCGGAGAGGGTCGCTGTAGCGGGCGGCAAAGCCGAGGTCGAAGTGGTGGTAGGCAACCCCGCTGAAGAGATCGTAAGCTCGGCTGTACGGCTCGGAGTTGACGCCATAGCGATGGCAACCCGTCGAGAGTCGTCGCTGGCACGCGGCGTACTTGGCAGTGTCACGGATCGTGTGATCCACACCACCGGCCTGCCGTTGCTTGCGTTGCATCCGGAAGACGTTTCGGCGTTCTCCGGGAACTCCGGCGCTCCGGGCACAGTTATCGTGCCGCTTGATGGCTCTGTACTTAGCGAAAAGTCGGTTCCTGTTGCGCAGTCGATTGCGCAGTCGGTCGGAGCGAAGGTGATGTTTGTGCGCTCCTCGGCGACTCCGTATTTCGGATCGTCCGAGGCGGGCGTCGACTACATGCCGACCAACTACGGCTTAACGGAGATCCGTCAGGACGCCATGTTGTACCTGGAGCCCTACGTGAAAGCTGCGAGGGGCGCAGGTCTTGAGGCGGAGGCCCGGTCGGTGATCGGTAACGCCGTGAGTGCGATCATCGAGACGGCTGACGAGAACGAGGGCAGCCTGATAGTGATGAGCACGCACGGTCGCTCTGGCTTCAAGCGTTTCTTCCTGGGCAGCGTCGCCGACAAGGTAGTTCGTTCCGCCGGAACGCCGGTACTCGTTCTGCCTCCGGGTGACGAATAAGGAGCGGTTTCGGGATTAGATTGGTGGGCTCATGAAACTCGGGGACGTTGTAAGGGCGTCCCCGATTTCGCGATTGAGAGTCCACCTTCACCGTACGGTCCGATTGGCGGATGTTGTAGCGCACGCGAACTAGTGCTACGTTTGGCCCCCGTTTGGCGTTATCGGCCGATTACACCTGTACCAGGCGTGCGGCAGCAACAGAGACAACCCACGAGGAGCATCCCGTGACAAAGGCCCCTGATCTGCCCACGAACATCGCGCCGTACCCGGTCGTCGCAAATATCGAGTTCGCTGAGGGACCGATCTTTGACGACGACGGCTATCTCTACTTCGTGAATTACGGCCAGCGCGGAAAGCTGGGCCGACTTGCTCCACGCGGTCTGGTGGAGTCGTGGATCGATACCGGTGGGGTGGTGAACGGCCTCAAGTACGACGGAAATCGTGGCCTGATCTGTGCCGATTACGGGGCCAAGCGGGTCGCCCGAATTGATATCGACCGCAAATTGATCGAGGTTCTTACTGACGAGTTCGGGGGCAACGAATACAACGGCCCGAACGACGTATGCATGGACCTGAGGGGCAACGTCTACTTCTCAGATCCCGGGATCGACACAGAACCGGTTCCGGGCGCGATCTATCGCATCGACATGCCGTCTCCGGACGAAGCTGGCGAGGTTCGACTGCTCGCGGACGGGCTTGAGTACCCGAACGGACTGGCCGTACATCCAGACCAGAAGCGTCTTTTTGTTTGCATGTCACGAACCAATTCCGTCGTTTCGTACGATATGGATGAGTCGGGCGCGCTCTCAAACGAGCAGACGGTTCACCAGTTCGGCAACCCCACCGTGGATGGATGCCAGTTCGACGAACATGGCCGACTGTGGGTGGCGCGCTGGCTTAACGGCACGATCGACGTGCTGGACGTCGAGTCCGGTGATCTCGTTCGCAGCTACCCGATGCGCGGTGATCGCGTGACGAACATGTGCTGGTGGGAGGATTCGGTGTACGTGACCGTCGCCGGAAGCCACAGCATCGAGCGTCTTGATGTCGGTGTTCGTGGGGCGGACATCACACCGCCCAAGCGTTAGGTCTGGCACTCGACATGCTCAATGCCCTTCCCTGAGGCTCTCGAATGGCGACGAGTCCAGCTAACAGGTTCCCGAGTTAACGGAAGCATCTGATATGGGAGGAAACTCAGCCAATGACGGGCCCGTTGGACGGCGTGAAGGTCGTCGAATTCTCAGAGATCATCGCCGGTCCTGTCAGCGGTGTGATGCTGTCCGACCTTGGCGCGGATGTGATCAAAGTGGAGCCGCCGTGGGGCGACCCGTGGCGCGACGGGGGAGGTCCGTTCGCTGAGCACGAATCCCGGGCGTTCATAGCGGTAAATCGCGGCAAACGTTCCATACAGCTGGACCTCACCAGAGACGACGGCCGTGCCGCAGCGCATCGCCTAGTTGAAAACGCCGACATCGTGGTCACAAATCACCGACCGGACGTTCCGGCCAAGCTCGGGATCGACTACGAGACACTTTCGGCGATTAACCCGCGCATCATCTACGCCGAGGCTTCGGCCTACGGGTTGAAAGGCCCGTACGCGGGAGGCCCCGGTTATGACGTCCTGGCTCAAGCGTTCAGCGGGATTATCCAGTCCGAGGGAGTCATGTGGCGTGGTGCGCCGCGGATGATTCGCACGACACCGTTTGTGGATTTTGCAACCGGGTACGCCATCGTCCAATCCGTCTGTGCCGCGCTTTACTGGCGTGAGAAAAGCGGACGCGGGCAAAGGATAGGCACCTCACTTCTGGCGAACGCCATGACCTTCCAGTCTGGTCAACTTGCGCGAATTCCCGGAAACCCAACGCAGTCGCAACGGTGGCATGACGAAGATCTGCCCATGTTCCAGCAATCGGGCCTTTCCTACAGCGATCTCAACGACCTGTATAACGAAACAAGATGGTTTCCATCAGCCATGCTCATTTACTACCGGCCGTACCAGACCGCAGATGGGTTGATAGCGGTGGCTTGTCTGAGCGAGCCCCTCAGAGAACGGATGGCCAATTGTGTCGGCTTCGAGGACAGGCGTTTCTTGCCGAAATACGATCTCGAAGCTCCCGAGGCCGTGGAGTTTGCAGATGATCTGTTGGTCAAAGTAGAGGCCATGATCGCCGAAAAAACATCCGAAGAATGGCTTAACGTTTTTCACGAGGCGGGCGTTCCGGCCATGCCGGTTCAGTTTGTTGAAGGACTGCTCGACAACGAACAGGCACAGGCAAATGATCTGGTGGTCGAGCACGACCACCATGCCGCCGGCAAGATGCAACTCGTAGGCCCCAACGCCAATTTTTCGGATACTCCGTTAGAAGCCGCCCGCCCGTCACCGGCGCTTGGAGAGCACACGGCAGAAATTCTTGCGGAGGCTGGATACACGACAGAGGAAGTCGCCGCACTGCTCGAATCCGGCGGTGCACTGGGATAAGCTGCGCGATCATGGCGAACGTGGTTGTCGCACAGTTCAGATTCAAGCAGGTTTAACGATGGCGGGTCC
>Ga0257122_1002229_pt1 | contig 12433 bp, 12 predicted proteins | sample SI106_120metaG_FD_190146 | JGI IMG/M metagenome (GOLD analysis project Ga0257122, IMG submission 190146) | Marine microbial communities from Saanich Inlet, British Columbia, Canada - SI106_120 | ecosystem: Environmental > Aquatic > Marine > Inlet | place: Canada: British Columbia | collected... | reverse complement strand
TCATCGGCGGAGGCGTGATCGTCGCCTTCGCCCGTGATCTCAACCTGTTGATGATGGGCGACGACGATGCCGGGTCTCTCGGGGTCAACGTCCGGGTCATGCGGCCCGTGCTGCTGACTGCGGCCTCCGTGATAACCGGGGTTGCCGTCGCCGTCAGCGGCATGATCGCCTTCGTGGGCCTCATCGTTCCGCACATGCTGCGTCTCGTGTTCGGCCCGGACAACCGCGTACTCGTGCCACTCAGCGCTCTCGGTGGCGCCGTGTTCGTCGTGCTCGCGGACGAGATCGCACGGACAGTCATCGCCCCCGCGGAGATACGCGTCGGCATCGTGACCAGCTTTATCGGTGCGCCATTCTTCCTGTTTCTGCTACTTCGACACAGCCGCCGGGTGAACTCGCTGTGAGCGAGTTCCAACCAGTTTCCAAATCAGAGGAGCAATAGTGACCATCGCATCCAACCGACTTGAAAAAGTGAGCCTCAGCAAATTTACGGCCTTCGCTACCGGGCTTTTTGCCGCGATGTTCGTACTTGCGGCATGTAGCTCTGATGCCCCGGCCGAACAAGAGGCCGCGACCTCCATACCGGCGACCGCCACACCAAACCCGTCTGATTCGCTTACAAACGTCAGCGGCATCCTGGACCCGACCAACCTGGGTTGGCCGCGGGAGGTCGAGGGGCTCAACGGCCGCGTAGCCATCCCGTCGCAGCCACAGCGCATCGTGACGATCTCACTCGGGCACGACGAGGTGACCTACGCCATTGTGCCGAAGGGCCGTGTGGTAGCCGCCAACCAGTTCACCCAGGCCGCTGACCAGTCCAACGTCGCACATCTCGCCAACGGGTTACCTGAGATCACGTCGGACGCAGAGGTGATCATCGCCCAATCGCCAGACATTGTGATCGCATCGCCCTTCACATCACTCGAGTTGATCGATGCGCTTGAGCGTGTCGGGCTGGTCGTATTGCAAACAGACCTGCATAACGATCCAGATGGTCGGCGACAAGACATCATGCTGCTCGGTTACGCGTATGGTGAAGAGGAGCGTGCCGCCGAGGTAGTTCAAGAGGTGGCAGACCGCGAGGCCACCCTTCGTTCGATCTGGGAGAGCAAACCGGAGAGTGAACGTGTACGGGTGATGTCGGCAACACTTTACTCAGACTCCCTCTACACTGCCGGAGCTGGATCTACAGAAGGTGAAATCATCAACGCTGCCGGTGGCATCAATGTAGCCGCTGAACAGGGGCTCGAGCACAATCCGGTCATCAGTTATGAGAGCCTGATCGCCATGGACCCGGAGGTGATTTTCATCCCACAACCGGCCGCGTGGGGCGGTGAAGATTTCCTTAACGATCTACTGTCCAACCCGGCACTCGCAAGCGTTCCGGCGATACGGGACGGCAGGGTCTTCATGGCTGACCCCAAGTTTTTCACCACCCTGTCGTTCTGGAACTTGAGAGGTGCTGAAGAACTGGCACGTGATCTCTGGCCGGCGGATCTGGGTGACGCCTCGTTCGATTCGTTCAGCTTCCCGGAGTAGTCGCAAAGCGACAAAAAGCGCATGACAGACACGGTTGAAAGGGCGGAACAACGACTCGAAGCGCGTGACATCGTGTTCGAGATAGACGCGACGCGCCTCTTAGACCGGGTCGACCTCGATGCCCGCAAAGGCGAACTGGTCGGTCTAGTCGGTCCAAACGGTGCCGGTAAGACGACACTGCTTCGCGCTATCGGTGGTCTGCTAAAAACTCGTGATGGTGCTGTGTTGCTGGACGGCGAAGAGGTCCGGCAGATGGGAACGGGCGAACGGGCGAAATCGATCGCCCACGTCGCGCAACTTGCCCCGCTGGCGCAGGGATTCACCGCGCTCGAAGTCGTGATGATGGGCCGCTACCCGCATATGGGTCGGGTGCAATCGGAGCGGGCCGTAGACCGGGAGGCGGTTAGGGATGCCCTGGAAATCGCCGGTGCTGGCGATCTTGCGGACCGAACCGTGGACACGCTGTCGGGCGGCGAACGGCAGGGCGTTTTCGTGGCCCGCGCGCTGGCACAAGAACCACGGCTACTACTGCTTGATGAGCCGACATCTAATCTGGACATCAATCACCAGGCGCGCTTCTTCAACATCGTGCAGCGACTTGTCCGGGACGGTATGACCGCGGTGGCCGCGATACACGACCTCTCGCTGGCAGCCCGGTTCTGCGACCGGCTTGTGCTGCTCAACGGAGGCGTCGTCATAGCTGAAGGGACGCCCGCCGAGGTGCTAACGCCGGAGAACATCGAAACGGCGTTCGGCGTGAGAGCGGTTGTATCTTCAGATCCCGGTAGCGGTGCGCTAAGCCTGTCTGTCATGGACCCGGGTGCGCCCGCAATTGGAGTCGGCGCCGGGACGCGTGTCCACGTCGTATGTGGCGGAGGAACCGGAGCGCGGCTGATGTACCGGTTAAGCGAGGCCGGGTTCACGGTGACTGCAGGGCCACTCGGAAACGGAGACACGGATCGCGCTGCGGCTGACTCGCTCGGCGTGGAGTATGTACCGGTGCAGGCGTTTGGTGGTCTGGACGATGCTTCACACCAGGAACATCTGCGGTTAATCAAGGAATGCGATATCGCAATTTTGAGCGATGTTGCCTTCGGGACCGGTAATGTCCGCTCACTTGAGGCCCTGGCAGAAGCTCCACGGACCGCTCTCGCCACGCTGGATCCATTCGCCGGGCGTGATTTCACGGACGGCGAGGCGACCAGGTTATTTGAACGTCTGTCGCCGGTTGCCGCATGGTCGGAGTTAGAGGCACTGGTTACCGGACTACCCGGCGTGGCCCACGGCCAGCAGGAGAACAACTAATGACCGAATCATCCGCTCGGGCAGGCCTGTTCATCATCCACACGGGCGATGGCAAGGGCAAAACGACCGCCGCTCTCGGACTAATGGTCCGTGCCTGGGGCCGGGGCAAAAGCGTCAAGATGTTCCAGTTCCTGAAGCACACCGGTGCCCGATTTGGTGAGCATCGAGCAGCAGAGAAATTCGGGCTTTCGATCGAGTCCCGCGGCGATGGGTTCACCTGGCTCTCAAAAGATATGGACGAGACCACGGCGATCGCGGTCGATCAGTGGGAGCGCTGCAAAGCCGCCATCCAGGCCGGTGACACGGACCTGGTCATCCTCGATGAGGCGACCTACCCGGTCACTTACGGCTGGTTGGACGCAGATGACGTGGTATCAACTATCGCCAATCGGCCGCCACACGTCCACGTCGTGGTCACGGGTCGAGACGCGCATGAAAAGCTGGTGGAAATAGCGGACGTGGTGACGGAGATGGAAGACATCAAACATCCGTATCGGGATCAGGGCATCAAGGCGCAGCCCGGACTGGATTTTTAACGATGCCAACGAATCCAAGTGAAGAGTTTCCAAGAAGCGACCCGGCTGTAACGCCCGACTCGCCTGAACAATCAGCCCCGGCCCGTAAGGGGATGCTGGTGGTGTATCACGGCGATGGGGACGGCAAGGAGGCCGCCACGCTTGGCGTGCTGTTTCGCGCGCACGGACGGGGGCTACCGGTACGACACATGAAGTTCGCCACCCCGTCGGAGCCACCATCAGGAGACGACCTGGCCCTTGAACGACTCGGCATCTCGTCACATCACATGGCGCAAGAAGGTCCTGAAGGAGCGAAGGGGTTGTGGCAGAAAGCCGTGCGTCACATCTCGATCGTCCAGGAGGGTGTGCTGGTGCTCGATGGCCTTGCGGACGCCGTCCGTGAAGGCTGGCTGTCGACCGAGGAGGCGACAACTGTCCTTGAACAGAACGACTCTCTACTGCACATCATCGTGACCGGCCGAACCGCACCATCCGAACTCATCGAAATAGCAGACCTGGTCAGCAACATGCGCGCCATCAAACAGCGGGACGCAAGCAGCCCGGCTATCGTCGGAATCGACTACTAGCTCGCCATGCCACTCAGCCCGAAACTTCAAGAACTCATTGACGGCATAACGCCGACCGACCCGAACATGATGAAGCGGGCCAGTATCCGACAGGCACGTCTCACCAAGCCGCCGGGCAGCCTGGGGCGGCTGGAAGAAATATCCGTCAAGCTTGCCGGAATTTTTGGTAGCTCCAGACCGGCAGTCGCGGGGCGTTCGCTGGTTATCGCTGCAGGCGATCACGGCGTCGTGGCGCAGGGTGTGACCGCCTACCCATCGGAAATCACGGGCCAGATGGTACTTAACTTCCTCTCGGGCGGCGCTGCGGCAACGGCAATGGCTCGTTCCCTAGACGTGAAGGTCACGGTGGTCGATGCAGGCGTGAAATCGGACCTTCCCGAACACCCTGACCTGATCTCGTTACGTATAGGGCCCGGCACCTCAGATATTTCCGTGGGTCCTGCGATGAGCCGAGATCAGGCGGAGCGCTGCGTCCTTGAGGGTGCGCGCATCGGGGCTGAAGTTGCCGCCGCGGGAAACGGCCTTGTAGCGACCGGAGACATGGGCATCGGCAACACGACGCCGTCCAGCGCCATCACCGCGGCCATCACCGGCATGCCACCGGAGGTCACGACCGGCCGGGGTACGGGTCGAAGTTCCGAGGAACTAAGACGAAAGACGGAGGTCGTCGCCCGTGTGCTCGAGACCAATCAACCAAACGGCGACGATCCGTTGGATGTCCTGAGCAAGGTCGGCGGGTTCGAGATCGGGGTGCTTGCCGGGGTGATGCTGGGAACGGCGTCACGTGGTAGCGCTGTGGTCATCGATGGATTCATATCCGGGGCGGCGGCCCTGATCGCCACCGGGTTGTGTCCGGCGCTGGGCGATTACCTGTTTGCAGGACATCGCTCCGCTGAGGCCGGCCATTCAATAGTGTTGGACCACCTCGGATTGGAACCGATCCTGGACCTTGATATGCGGCTCGGCGAAGGGACCGGTGCGGTCCTTGCGATGTCCATCATCAATGCTGCGGCCGCATGTCTTGCCGAAATGGCGACGTTTGATGAGGCGGGCGTCTCGGACGCAGAGCCCGAGAAGACTTCCACAAATTGAACGCTATCCGGGCCTCCTTCGGCTTCCTGACCATCCTGCCGGTGGGTCCACGCTCCGGTGCGGGTCTGGGATCGGCCCGGGCCTACTTTCCGCTGGTCGGGTTGGCGCTGGGTGGGGTGTTGGCGGGGTTCGACTGGCTGGTCAACGGGACGCTCGGCGACGAACTCACGGCGGCATTGATCGTTGTCGGTTTGCTGGCGGCAACCCGAATGCTGCACATCGACGGGCTGATGGACTCGTGCGATGCCTTACTTGGTGGGTACACCCGGGAACGCCGACTGGAGATATTGAAAGACCCACGGGTCGGCGCATTCGGTGCCATAGGCGGCGTCAGCGTGCTGTTCCTCAAGTGGGCGGCCCTGATCACGCTAACCGGCCCGGTTCGATTGCCAATCATCCTGCTATTCCCGGTGCTCTCCCGCTGGTCGGTAGTCGCCGTGATGCAGACCTTCGCGTATGGCCCGTCTCGCGAAGGTATCCCGCCCCGCGAAGGTACAAGGAAGAACGGCACCGGGTCGTCGTTCATGGAGAATCGCAGCATCTGGCCGCCTTTACTCGCAGCTGCGATTGCGCTGGTCGCCACAGTGCTTATCGCCGGACTCATGGGCATGTTGTTGATGGGTATCGTGACGGTGATCGCCGTTCTACTGGGCGCGTGGATGGCGAGGTTGCTGGGCGGGCTGACCGGCGATGGATACGGGGCCGTTGTCGAGGTCACGGAGGTCGCTGCACTGATCGCCGCGGTCGCGCTATTCGAACACTGGCCGGGGCTACTCGATGGCCGGGTCGAGTTTCCTCTCTGATGTCTCCACTGGCAAAAACCATCATGGTCCAGGGCACCGGCTCGCACGTTGGCAAATCGGTGCTGACGGCTGCTCTATGCAGGGTTTTTGCACGCGCCGGGTATAAGACCGCCCCCTTCAAAGCCCAGAACATGGCTCTCAACTCATTCGCCACGCCCGACGGTGGAGAAATTGGCCGTTCCACTGCGGTGCAGGCCGAGGCCGCCGGGGTTGAACCGACGGTCGACATGAATCCGGTGCTCCTCAAACCGGAGTCCGAGCGATCGTCACAGGTTGTCGTGCTGGGACGGCCGGATGGTCATGCCGATTCGCAGGGCTATTTCGGGCGTACAGGCAAGCTATGGCCCATCGTGACAGGCGCACTTGACCGGCTCCGGGCGGAGTACGACGTGGTCGTGATCGAGGGAGCGGGTAGTCCGGCGGAGATCAACCTCCGAGAGCGCGAGATCGTGAATATGGCCGTCGCGCTGTACGCGCAGTCGCCGGTCCTGCTGATCGCTGACATCGACCGGGGCGGCGTCTTTGCGTCACTTGTAGGAACCCTTGAGCTTCTGGAACCTGACGAAGCGTCACTGGTGCGCGCTTTCGTCATCAATAAGTTCCGCGGCGACCAGTCGATCCTCGACCCTGGACTGGTAATGCTGGAGGAGCGGACCGGAATTCCGACCGCTGGGGTGCTTCCCTACTACACGGACATCCACATCCCGGAAGAAGACGCCCTCTACCTGGACACACCGGCCGGGTACGACGCAGGCGGGGCGATGCTGGATATCGCTGTTGTCCGACTCCCACACATCGCCAACTTTGACGATTTCGATCCGCTGCGACGCGAGCCATCAGTATCGCTGCGCTACGTAACCGGGCCAGCAGGACTTGAAGCTGCGGACCTTGTCGTCATCCCTGGCACGAAAACAACGGCGTCCGATCTGGAGTGGCTGAAAGGGACCGGGCTGAGTGAAGCCATCGTGCGATTGCGTCAGGACGGAAAGCCGGTGATAGGTATTTGCGGCGGCTACCAGATGCTTGGCGAGAAGGTCCTCGACCCCGAGGGGCATGAATCCTCGACGCTTGAGATGTCCGGGCTTGGCTTACTGCCGGTGGTAACCAAATTCAGCGCGGATAAATCAACCGAGCAGGTGTCCGGGGTCGTGGCCGCGGATCGCGGTTTGCTGGCTGGGGCTGACGGAACGGCTGTGTCCGGTTACGAGATACACATGGGTCAGACTAACGTTGCCGCCGGACAAGAAGCGATCTCGTTTAACGAACGGTCCCGAAAGCCCGCGAGCGGATTCGACGGTTGCCTGGACGACGATGGTCTTACGCTCGGCACATACATGCACGGACTATTCCATAACGACGAACTACGGCAGACCGTGCTCCAAAACCTGGCGGTCCGTCGAGGACTTGAACTGGGTCCGGAAAGGTTTGCCAACAGCCTGGATACAGAGTTCGACCGTCTAGCCGATTTTGTGACCGAACATCTCGATATGGACCTGCTATTTGAAATCGCAGGGGTGTCCCGGACCCCATCTCTCGGTGGAAGAGGGCTGGGGTGAGGGAGAAAGCTAATCGTGTATAACGCTCAAAAATCCCTGACCCTCATCATCGGCGGAGCGCGCTCCGGCAAAAGCTCGCTCGCAGAAAAGATGGCATCCCGGCACGATCGCGTTCTGTTCGTCGCAACAGCGCAGGCAGGCGATGCCGAGATGGCGGAACGCATCGCCGCACACAAAGCCTCACGCCCGGACACATGGGACACGCTCGAAGAGTCGCTCGATGTTGCTGGAGCACTGGCCCGACAGTCCGGTAATTACGATCTCGTCTTGATCGACTGCCTAACGGTCTGGACGGCCAACCTGATGCTGGAAGACGAATCCACAATCCCGGATTACGACGCCGCCAGCGACGCCTTGCTGCGCGCTTACGACGAAGGCGACACATCCTGGGTCGTGGTCACGAACGAGGTCGGGTTGGGCGTAGTCCCTCCAAGCGAATCCGGCCGTGCGTTCCGCGACGCCCTCGGACGCGTCAACACCACATTTGCCAGACACGCAGACCGGGTGATCTCGATGACCGCCGGACTCGCGCTGGATCTGAAGGCTCTAGGCGCTGTTCCCTGGGACCAACTAGACCGCTAATCGTATGGACTGTTGATAGGCGCTCCCCCACCGGGACCGTCATTTCGCAAGCCTTTGACATACTGCTCCAGTGCCCGGCCTGACAAGCCATCTGCGGCATCACCATCAACGCGTCGCCACTTCCGTAAGCTGACCACCTCCCGCGCCGGCTCCAGTCGAGAACCGAGTCCGTTGTACGACACCTCTGCCACGTAGATCGAACCTTCAGAGTCCACCGCCATTGCGTGCGGTGAGATGAACTGGTCCGGCGCCTGCCCCGACATCTCGTTACCGATACTCAGCAGTTCGTTGAGATCGCGGTCAAACACCGCAACGCGCTTGCCGAGCCGTGCCACGCCTTCCATAACGAACGGAGGCCGTCCCTCTGCGACGTAGATGTTGGTGTCGTCGCCCGTTCCTGCGAACAACGCCTGCGGCTTGTGTACGTGCTTCTCCAGCAGAAACTCCCCGTCCAGGGTGAACATCTGTAGCCGGTAATTCTCGCGATCAGCCACCAGCACACGGTCATCTCCGACCATGCATATGTTGTGCGGTAGAGCGAACTGGCCGGGGCCGCTGCCTGACTCACCCCAGGACTTAATGTGCTTTCCGGAGGGGTCGAAGTGGTGTACCGATGAGTTGCGATATCCGTCGGAGACAAACCAGTCGCCATTCCCCGGGTGGACCGCCACGTGCGTCGGGCTGTTGAACGGTTCACCGGTGTGGCGTGGTTTATCAACGCCGCGTTCACCCAGGGTTAGCAACACTTCACCAGAAGACGTTCGTTTCTGCACGTAGTTGGCGTTGTCAGCCAGGTACATGTTGTCGTCCGCGTCAAACGAAATTCCGTGCGGGACTTCAAACTCTCCCGCGCCCCATGCGTCCAGGAAATTACCCTCTTTGTCGAAAACAATCATCGGCCACTGACCGCGGTTGAAGATGTAGACGCGGTCCTGCGAATCCACGCCGACCGATGTCGCCTCGTGGAGAAAAAAACCGTGGGGGACGGCGGGCCATCCAACTACGGGTTCGTATCGGGTCTCTTTCGTAGCCGGTCGGACCATTTCTCAGCTCCTAAGGTGGTACTTGTTCGGTTTCAGATGCCAGAACATTCGGAATGGAGTGCGGGTTTTCACGTAGCGATGATGTTCATTCTCACGACGTTGCCTGTTAACGGGTAATCCTAAGCTGGTTCTCAAGCGAACAAATTTCCCGAGAGGGTGTGGCTGTGGAGGCCCGAATTGGCAGATTCTAAAATTGCAATCCTGAGCGTACTTCTATCTTTCGACGAGAGCGGAAAACCCGCTCCTCCGACCGGGCAGATTGCTGCACTGTCCCGGCAGCGTATGAAAGCGGCTGAAGCAACGCTGAACGAACTTGCTGTCGCGGGCGACATCAAAGCCGCCGGTGGCGACACTTTCGAGATCACCGACCGCGGACGCACGGCCCTGGCTCGAGCCGAGCGCGACGGTCTCATTTAGATACTCTCGTCGGAAATTTGATTCTTTGAATCCGGGAACCGAAGAATATCCGCGTTCGTCACTTCCGGGCGATGTAGTAAGCGTTCTGAAGGTCATGGTCGAGCCGGTTGACGTCGACGCGGGATAGCCCTGCGTCCGACAGCATCTCCCTCGCCGTCGCCTCTCCCCACATCGTCCCAAGCCCCGTTCCATCCAGCGCCAGCGAGACGGTCATGCAGTGCATCACCGATATGGCGTACAGAAATGTACCGATCGTGTTATCGATGTTTTCGTGGAGTTCCGACGACGCAGCAATGTCCTGCATCAAGAACACCCCGTCGTCCTTCAACGCGTCCGAAATCCCGGCAAGCACCGATGCCGGATTTGCCTGGTCATGGATGGCATCAAAGGCCGTGATCAGGTCGTACTGTTTCGGCGTCCCGAGTTTCGTCACGTCCCTGGCCTCAAACACCAGGTTCGTGACCCCGTTTTCTTCCGCCTGACACCTACCAATTGCGGTGGCCTCGTCCGAAAGGTCGAACCCGGTGAAGCGGCTGTTCGGGTACTCCAGCGCCATTATGTTGAGCGCACGTCCGCTGCCACAGCCAACATCCAGTACGTCGATGCCCTTTGTAAGTGCGTCCTGCAAACCCGGAACTAGCGGAACGATGTGGCTCAACAATGCTGGGACCACAGTCTGCCCGCTGTCCTCCGCCATCACTTCCTGGAATCGCGGGAATTCAGCGTAGGGGACGCCGCCGCCATTTTTGAAGCACTCGATGATGCTGTCTTCCACAGAACCCAGTAAGGGGATGTACTGAAGAAAGGCAGCGACGTTATCGGGAGCAGCGTCACGCGTCAGAAATGCAGCGTGCTCTTCAGGCAACGAGTATTTGCCATCGTCCGGTTGATACTCAATCACCCGTGCAGCGACCATCGCACCAAGCCATTCACGAACGTACCGTTCGTTCATCCCGGACGTGTCCGCTATCTGCTGGCTTGTTGATGGGGTCAGCCCCGCCATGGTGTCCAGCAACCCTGTACGGTGGCCAATTGAGGTCATCAGTGCCAACGATCCCGCGTTCAGCGTTTCGACCATCCTGTCGCCAAACGCCTCGGCTCTGGCCTGGTCCATGTTCGACTCCCGTAATGTGCTACTTATCTAATTGAACGGTGCGGCGATGATACTCCGGGCCTGTCACCAGACCCGAGGGTAGACTGCCGGGATCAAATACCGCGTTTAACTGCACCGATACCGATTCACTGGAGATCAACTTGCCTGACTACAGCCAGGTTCTGTACGAGACCGATGGGCGGCTGGCCTACATAACGCTAAACCGGCCTGAGAAGCTGAACGCCCTGTCCAACAATCTCCGCGCCGAGGTGATGGACGCCATGCGGGAGGCGGAGGCCGATGACGAGGTGGGGGTCATTATCCTCCGTGCCGCCGGTCGATCTTTCTCCGCGGGATACGACCTCTCATCGGCACGAGAGGCGATCGACGACTCTTTCGTTGACTCACGCTCCGGACTGCCGGACACCGGCTCCATGCACCCGGGCGAGAACCAGTGGGCGCGCAGTGTCGTGATGACGAATTGGATCATCTGGGAGCTGGCCAAACCGGTTGTCGCCCAGATCCAGGGCCACTGCCTTGCCGGAGGGACGGAGCTCGCCACCGTCTGCGACTTCCGAATCGTCGCCGAGGACGCTCAGATCGGCTACCCACCGGTCCGAGCGATGACGACAATGGACATGATGTGGACTCCATGGTTCATGTCGCCAGCAAAAGCCCGAGAGTTTGCATACATCGGCGACTCTATCTCCGGGACCGACATGGTGACGGCCGGTTGGGCCAACTACGCCGTGCCAAAAGAAGAGCTTGGGGATTTCACCGAAAAGTTCGCTCGACGCATGGCGCACATCGATAACGAGATGCTGATGTACTCCAAACGCGCCGTGAACCGACAGTACGAGACGATGGGCATCCGGCAGGGGCTAGCTTCGGGCACCGAAATACAATCGATATCCTCTCAGCGTGCCGCTGCATCTGAATGGCGTAGGCGTGTAGAGGAAGAGGGCCTCAAGGCTGCGTTGGAGTGGCGTGACGGCCCGTTCAGAGACTTCCGTGGCGCTTATGCCAGCGCGCCAAAGGACCGGCCGGTGGCTGGTATGGACCCACGGTCAGAATAAACAAGGATTGAATAATTGCCCGCAGTAACCGTTGATAACGTCCTGGACCTGAAGCGCATCGAGCGTCCCGCCGCCGAGTCGCTTGAGCGACCGGTGGTTAGCATCACGACCGCACCGTCCGGGTTTGAGGGAGAGGGCTTTCCGGTGCGACGCGGCTTCGGCGGAATCCCTCTCGAACAGGCCGATCCCTTCATCATGATGGACCAGATAGGCGAGGTTGAGTGGATGGCGGGCGAGGCGAAAGGCACACCCTGGCACCCGCATCGTGGCTTCGAGACCGTCACGTACATGATCGACGGCGCGTTCAAACACAAGGACTCAAACGGCGGCGGCGGGGTCATCACAGACGGTGACACGCAGTGGATGACGGCGGGAGCGGGGATCCTGCACATCGAAGCACCGACCGAAGAGGTCGTTTTAAACGGTGGACTTACGCACGGCATCCAGCTCTGGGTGAACCTGCCTGCTTCCAGGAAATGGTCACCGCCCCGTTATCAGGACATACGGAGCGGCAATCTTTCCTTGCTGTCGTCGCACGACGGGGGTGCGCTGGTTCGGGTTATCGCCGGTTCAGTTGGCGAGCACGAAGGACCGGGCGTCACGCACACGCCAATCACGATGGTCCATGCCACGATCAGCCCGGGCGCACGACTCGAACTACCGTGGGATCCCGGCTACAACGCTCTTGGTTACGTTTTAGCGGGTGACGGCACGGTCGGCGCTGGACGTGACGCAGTGCATCTAGGGCAGGCAGTGGTGTTTGGCGCAGGAGGCTGGGTTGAATTTGAGGCCGATGCCAAACAGGAAAGTCGAACACCGAACCTG
>Ga0257122_1002227_pt1 | contig 12448 bp, 12 predicted proteins | sample SI106_120metaG_FD_190146 | JGI IMG/M metagenome (GOLD analysis project Ga0257122, IMG submission 190146) | Marine microbial communities from Saanich Inlet, British Columbia, Canada - SI106_120 | ecosystem: Environmental > Aquatic > Marine > Inlet | place: Canada: British Columbia | collected... | reverse complement strand
TGGATCAAATCACGGCCGCTCGCCACTGGTCAAGTCGCTGGGCTTTTCAAGCGGCGATTTCAGCCGCAAAACGGGCCGAACCACGCCCGCCTCACCATATTGCCAATGATGAGGCCGAAACGATAAGATCTACAGGCTATGCCCGAGCCCTTCAAAGCGACGAAAAAAAACTTCTATGGGGTCATGCTCTGGAACGGCGTCATGGTCATCATGCTCTTGTTCGCGGTTTTCGTCGCGGGGATCAATGACGCCGGAATCGGAGCGCGCATCGTTTTTTACGGGGTATGGGTCCTGCTGGAGGTTATCGGCCTCGCGACCTTGATCGCGTACGTGTACCACCTTTGGTTTAAGCCGAAGAGGTAGCCCTGGCGTTTCAGGACGCGAACTGCGATGCGGCGCACCATTGGGTCATCTTCTCCTGCTGAGCCTCGGCAAGTTGAGATTCAAGCAACGCGATTTGTTCGCGCGCTTCAGCCAATTCAGCTTCGAGGTTCTTCATGTGGGTCGTCCTCGCCTTCCCCTCAAACATCGAATACCGGTCCCGAAAATGGAGGCTCGCGTAGATCGTACACAGAAGCAACCGAAACCACTAGCAGGATAGGCCTTGGAAATCCCCGCGCCTCCCCATAGACTAGTCGCTTCCCAAGCCCGTGATATTCCTGGACGACCGAGAGGCGACACATGGATTTTAGTGCCGATAATCTGATCACCCATAAAATATCCGCTGGCGAAACGCTGACCAGCATCGCCGAAGAACACGGCTGCGAGGTTGCGGATCTGGCAACGTGTAATTTTGGTTACGACGACGAAGCCACCGTTGCGCGCGGGCTTTTCGAAATCGTTGGCACCAGCGACATGGTCACCGAATGGGAAACCTATGTCTTCGAGGGCGATGAGGATACGCGAGGCACGGGCGAGATATTGGTGCCCGATGACGATCTCGTTTCCGATGCCGAAGTCAATCAATCGCATGAATTTGTGGTGAGCTCGCCGATGACTCCGGCGGGCGTGGAGATCAAGGGTCTCGATAAATGGTTCGTTCCTGGGGATAGCAGCGCTGGCGGTGAATCGTGTCAGATCAAATATCATGTGCACGGCGACGAATTCAATCCCACGTTTCTCAACTTCCAAGTCTACGCTAGCAACTATTGTGAGCTAGGCGCGGCGGACGATACGAAGCCGCTGGGCAACGAATTTACGGTATTGGAAGATGAGCCGATTTACCTCGAAGATCTGGGCGAGTTTCCGCCGAATGTGGATGGGTCGATTTCATGGGATGGAAAGGCGACTACAACAAAGGGCATCTTGGCGCCATCTGCAACAGGAAGCCGCTACGCGAACGTCGCACTTTCTCCCTACACGGTGCTTCTTCGCTACTGCAGTGATCCAACGGAAACGGATGCAGCGATCCTCCTCGACGACTTCTGGCCTCAGTGGGAAGGCAATGTCGGCGCTCGGTCCGTCGTCACGGATTCGTTGGCGGTACGCTGGACGATTAAGAACTGCGGCGACGGCAAACTAACCCACGGCCAGCTCGTCATTTTCGATAAGAATGACGACGTGGTCTATCGCCTAGCCCTGGGGGGGGACAAGGTCGCAAATGACTGCGACCACGAGCATGGCTGGGACGGCGTGCTTTCGGATGGCAGCACCCTGCGCGAAGACCAAATGCCCTACCGCGTGCAAATCCAGGCTCATAGCGATAAAGATGAAACTCAGGGACTCGCCCTGGCGGCCATGCATACGGAAGTTCGTATGTATGTGGACCAAGAAGCCGTCGACAAAGGCACTGACCAGGCGGCTATGAGCATAGAATTGGGTGAGCATGCTGCGACCACGCCCAGCCAAGCGGATTCGACGAAATGGGCGCAATACCAACTTTCCGCAGGGGGGTTTCATCCCGGTCCCGTCGACGGAACTTCCGATGTCGAGACCAAACGCGCCGTCAAAGAATTTCAACGATGCCACGCCAAAGAGGCGACAGCCCCCTTTTCTCGACTCCCTTTTGACGGCGGTTTGGACCAGGCCACATTGGATGCGCTGGCCCGGCTCCCCCCCGACCAGCGCTCCTGCTTCGCTGAACTTTCCACCAAAGCCGACATCTCCTGGGTAGATGCCCAGTCTAAGTTTAATAACCCAGGCGAAGATTTCATCCTTTGGCTTCACGATGACAATTACTACAACAACTTCTGGAACACAGAAATTGTGAGGGGCAAACCGCACCAACTCGAAGGCTATCGTCCATCTTACGGCTGTGGTGATGCTGGACTAACGCCCGCCAACAACGAATGCCTCGCCCGGCCGTGGCTCCCCCTAATCACGTCGCCGCGCATCTTGAGCAGAGACACTTCCGGCGAAGGCGTCGCGAGCAAGGCATTGGCTAACCTCGAAGACGCGCGAAATAGTGTCGGCCCCGTACGCGTCGATTGGTATGCTACGGATGTTGAACCCGACTACGCCAATATCGATACCTCCGACGTAGGCTACGATAAGACAAAAGTGCGAACCTTCACGTGGGTTCAAACAGAGACAAATCGCCATTTGGACGAAGAAGACGGCGAAAAGTACTACAACTGCCCACAGTCTCGTGGCGGGCTACGGCCCGGTGGTAGCGGCGGCGGTACCAATGTCGCGAGCTATATGCATCAACTTTTCGGAGGTGGCACCGCGCAAAGCATGAAGCCGTGGCTTTCCAAGGTGGACGATTCGCTGGCGACGGCCTGCACCGTTGTTCATTCAGATGTGGGTCAAGCAGCTGCTGATATCGATGCAAACGCCATTGGTCATTCGGGTCTCTACTTTAGGCCGTCAAATATCGCAGGTGATGGCTATCGCCTTCACACAAGAGTCAGCTTTGACGATTGCCAAGACGGGCCAACATTTCCCAATTGGGAAAGCCTGGCCAAACGCTACCCCGAAGCCCCCAGCGGCCGATCTGCACAGTTCACCCTGTGGAAGCGCGCCAAGATGCGCGGCCTGGTTCAGTGGACGGCTGAAGCGGCACCGGACCCTGTGGCATTGTCAAATCCAACCCTGGCAGCGGCATTCGTCCACTTGGTAGCTACCGGCCAGACGTACGCCTCGACGCCCCTTGTCGATGCCACAGACTTCACGAATACCTGGCAGCGACACGTAACGGATAGCACCTACGCTGGACTGACCCCTGTGCTGAAGACGGACTATATCTGGCCTTTTTGCGATGAGGAAAGATACGGCGTCCCCGTGAGCGAGAAGGGAGAGACAATCTCAACCTTTTTGACGAAGGTCCTCCTTCCAGCCGTGAAGAAAGTGTGGAAGGATAAATTCCAAGAAGGCCTCGCCGATCTTTTGGTGGAAAGCGTGGAAAGGAACCACGGGAAACTGGACGGAACGATTTTCGGCATGGCCCATGTAGCCCCTGAGATGACGTACGAGGAATATCGCTGCAGCCTATGCCACGACACCCAAGTGGAGGTCACCGACAAAATCAGCGCCGGAAATTCGCTGGTGGGAAAGGGCTGTGAAGATGCAACCTGCAAAGCCATGGGCGGCGTGATGGAACAGCACTCTTGGTTTGAATGCAACGCGTGCACAGAATTCGATCATTCCCGTCAGGCCGCAGAGGAAGGAAGACACATCAAGCTAGGAAGCCCCTGCAAGGTTACGGGCTGTACCGGGACCTTGGTCCTGAATTCGGTGGGGCCGTCGACAAAGAACTACAGTAGGTTTTCTGGGGGTAGCGTCGCCTACAACGCGGGATTCATCTGGATCGGCGAATGTCATTTCAAGAAAGACTCGGTCTGGCCTCACGAATACGGTCATTGTCGCCACCTCCAACATTCTGAGGCACACCTGGGAGCTGCCAACTCTCCGGGCAATCCCGACGCCAGTCAGCACGATTCCACGTTCAACCCAAACCTCACCTTTGGCCTACCGGCCAAAGACGATGGCTGGGATCAGACATGCACCATGTCGTACACACCCGGAGACCGTTTCTTTTGTGGAAAATGTGTGATGAAGCTGCGCGGCTGGACCGTGGAAAACGCGTCGGATCCGCCGCAGGCTGACAAGGATGCCTAGGGTCGACTAGGGAACCACGCCCTTGGGCGGCGACGTGTCTATCGCTTCATATCCTGAATTCTTGTCGAACCATTGCGCCCAAATCCGCTGTTCGTCTGCGGTCAGCAGGGCGAGGCTTTCGACTTGGACGCCCCCGACCAGAACGTTCCATACATTAGCCGTACTTCTGAGCAGGATCTGCGAACCATCGGAGGCTGCCACCGTAAAGGCACTATTCCTTCGCTGCGTGAGCGCCCATTGTGTCGCGGAAATATCAGGCGGGGGGAAACGTACTTCCTCGGGCTGGGGAGGCGAGGTTCCGTCACGATGAATTGCGCAGGTCATCAGACCATCAGCACTGGCCTGCCAGAGCATATGGAGTTCACGCGTATCCCTTCCCGCAAACCGGAGGACCCGCGGCGTAGACAATGCCAACAATGCCTCAGGCCTTTGACAGATCATGAGAGGTGCGTTGACCACCGCCATATCGTCCGCGCGATTGCTGCTCTGCCAAACCAGTGTATCGGCGCCCGACCTTTCAGCCCACGTAAAATGTACGATGGGTGCATCGCCTCGTAGGTCGTAGGTAACGATAACGCGCTGGGGAACGCCGAACCAAGGCGCATCGACTTCCGTCAGCGTGAGGCCATTTTCACTTGCGTCAACACGAAGCAGAGATTCTCGGGTCTGATCGACGGCGAAAAACGTAGCGCTACCGTCGGCGTGATCGAAACTTCCGTCCAAGAGAACGATGCTTGGGCTGTCGAGTTTGAGAGAGGACGCAAGGATGGTTGTGGTTTTACCACGGCCCTTTTGCGCACCAAGCTCGGTTCCAGTTGTCCAGGCAAACCATCTTCCCAGGCCCCGATTGCCCACATGACTGCTAATGGCCATGGACGTGGGCGTAGCCGCAAGACCCGTGTTGCGCGGATGCCAGACGCCCTCCAAGGCGTTTTCGCCGAGGCTTTCAAACTGGTAAATGGACAGGGCTTTATCACTGGCTTCATGGGCAACAACCGCCGCAAAGCTGAGTCGATGGCCGCAATACGTTGACGCCGAACCGCGCACCTGGAGGGGCTCGATGCGAATGTCGACGGGCTCCGAGCTAAGCGTGTCGCCATCCGCTTCGTGGCATGCGATCAGGGCGTATTCTCCAGCAGGAATATTGCCGGCGACAGAATGTCCCAGTTCCTCTTTATGGTGGTATTTCCTGCCTGGCTCTATGACTCTAGGTTTGCCGCCTGACGGCGCCTTGATTGTGGGGAATTTCTTTTTCGCGTAGCTGCTGGCTGAAATGTGAATCGTATCCTGTTCGGGTGACTTGGGCACGAGCCGGTAGGAAAACGGCGAACCAGAACCATCTTCGGGTAGCGACAGCGGGTCCGCTGCCCCGTTGAGTAACTGGGTCTCAACAAAAAGGGCGGCACCACAGGGAATCGTCTGCAATATTGGCGTACATCGTACCTTCAGCGTGCTCATCTTTCTCCACCATCGCCGTGCTACGCGACGGCGACAATGATGCCACCGACCTACTTGCGAACCAAGCGAATCTTGTATTTGGTGGTGGCGCTAAGACCGTCGATGCGAACCATGCCGAATTCGTTGGTGCGTAGCTTATGCACTTCGCCACAATCAAAAGTGACTTCAACCTGCGAAAAGGGCACGCCATTGCCTTCGCGGTCTCTCAAGCAAACCTCGACCCAATGGGTTTCTTCGGTATCTTCGACCGTCTCGACGGGAGCGGCAGCGGGCGCTGCTTTGACAGCTTCTCGTTTTTCTTGCAGGGGCATCATGACGGACGGGGTCTTGCCATTGAGCAGGTCTCGGGTATCGAACGGATTTACCAGCGTGTTGGCGTTACGTGCGATATTTCCCTGCATTTGGCTACCCAGATTCATGTTGCCCCCTCTTGAGTTGCTTGGTGAATACCCCTGCAAAATGCAAGAGCGGGACCAAATCACCAAGTGGGTAGCAGGCGGCACAACATACTAAGATTGTTGTGCTTAGCCGTCGGGGTAGGCGATTTCGTACATTGGAACCCGACAACGGCGGTTACAAGCGCAACCGAATGCGGAAACTAATTTCCGGCCGAGTAAAGTGGAGAGACGGGGATGGGGAGCTATTTCAGGGGCCAGCCGCTTTGCGTGCCGATATCGACGACCACTTTGAAGCCGCTTTGTTCCAGCATGCCCTTCGCCTTTTTGCTGCGGTAGCCGCTCTGACAATAGACGATGATAGGCTTGTCCAAGGGTTTCAGTTCGTCCATGCGGCGGAGTAGATCCTGCACCGGAATGTTGATGGCGTCCTTGAGATGGCCTCCCCTGAATTCTCCTGGGGTTCGCACGTCGAGGATGCGGGCGCCGGCGGTAAGCATGGCTTGGGCTTTCGCCGCATCGAATTTGCTAGATGCCTTGCCGGCAGTCGATTCGCTTTTGCAAGCGCCAGCTAGCATCAAGACGGCGACCACGGCAGCGGTCGTGAATATTCTTCCTGGTTTCGATATTGGAGATGCGTTCATGGGCGGAATTGAACGTACGGAGCCGGTCGCTGTCAAGCGCGATGGTGCGGCAAATACGATGGCCTACGCGATCACCGATGATGTGGGGCGCCTCTGAGTATCTTGGCCGGCCTCCCCTTCGCCTTCCCTCGGCCCCAACGCAAGAGGCGGGGCGTTGCCTTTCCGGCATCGACCGCCAACTCCACGAAATGCAATCCTGGGAGTTTTTCGCTCTCCTTCGCTGAGCGCCGAACCCCCACCCAACTTCCCGCATCCACGGAATGCTTTTCACGACCATCAGCGCCTACGAATTGGCGATGATGCGCCAAATGGGTATGACCGGTGACGAAGACATCCACCGGAAAGTGCTTCATCGCGAAGGCCTCCCCCTGCGCGAGCGTGCCATTGGTAGAAGGATCGCGCCAATGATGACGCAAGCGACTCCACAGAAAGCGCATATACGATTCCGGTTTGGCTTGATTCAACGTCGAAGGGGCGGCCAGATTGCCAAAGGCGCGCAAAAGCATATAGGTATCCCAGCGGCTGAGTGGGCGCATTCCCATCGCCTTGCGGGTTTCATTGAACCCTTCATAAAAACCGCCTTCGTCCAAGAGGCCCAAGAGACGTCGATCGGATCGGCGACGAATTCGAGAGGTAATGTCTTCATCGGGTACCCCCAGACGGGCGGCTAGGCTACGACAGAAGCCAAAGAGCTTATTCAGCGCCGAGGGCAAGCCGCGAATGAGACCCAGGAGTTTTTTCGGACTCATCTTTTGACAGAGCAGCTTGCCATGTTCATGCAGCAAAGGCGTCACCAGTTCTTCGACGAAGATATCCGATTCGGCGTAGCGCAAGCGCCCATCGGGACGGGTATGGCAGAGCATATAGTCAACCGAGTTTGACGGTTCGTAGCGTTGGCCATGTTCGATCAATGCGTTGCCGACCAAATAGAACCACGGCGAGAAGACAATATTGAGAGCGCGCTTATTTTTCATTTGCGTTTTGACAAGCTTGCGAAATTCCTCCTGCACGGATGGGTGATTGAGATCGGTATCGTGATTGCCGGGGATCAAAACGATGGTATTTCCAGCGTCGGCAAAACGACTCAAGGCAGCGAAGACCTCTGGATGTGCGCCTGCGATTTCAAGCAACCGCTGTTTGGAAGCCGTTTCCGACATGGGGACGCTGACCGCTGGCGCTGTAAGGCGTTTTCGAAACTCAAACGCATCGCCGGCCAATACGAGACTCAGTGCACGACCATTTCCGCGCTGGAGTGCAAGGCGTTGGTCCAACATATTTGCGAGATCGCGGTCGTGGTAGAAATCCTCCACACCCGGGCCCTCTGCCGTGCCCATATGCAAATCTGAAAGAACGATCACGTCTCGCTGATGCGCCGTTGCAGCAGGTGCGACGACGGCAGCGCCGCCCACACCTGGCAACAAGATTAGCGTCAAGACGATCAAGGTGGCTGATTTCATCGCGATTGCCCTCGTTGTGTTGGTGGCGGATTTCCCAAATCCACCTGGCGAGAAACTAAGCAACGCGCGTGCCATTTCCCTTCGCGGTCGAACCACTGTTGAACGAGGGGGGCAGCGGCGGCAAATGCGCTCGCCAAATGCCCCGAACTCAGGCCTACCGGCAAGAAAGAACAGCGTTTTCGAAACCTCATGAGACGGTTTCTGGGACCTTACAAAGAAAGGGCGGTACGCAGATGCTCCAGGTAGGGCTATGATTTCCTCACTTTTCAATTCGGTTCCGCGTGGCAGGTCTAGCCCCTTGTTGGCTTTTCCGCGAACTGCTAGGGTTCTTGTAAGTCGCTGAGCGAAGTAAAATGGACGACCCGAACTCTCCAACGAAAACAGCACCTGGGAAAACACCCGCATCACATCCCTGCCCTACCGGTACTATCCGCGTGTTCGACGGCGTGGCCGGCATCATGATCGGCGATACCCTGTTGACGCTCTGGCGATCTCCAGCACGAGCCGAACGTATTGCCCAGGTTCACCGCTGGACCGAATGTCTGATCGAAGCCAACGCGGGAAAGATCGTTGCGTGTCAGTTCCTACTATCCTCCGCTTCTCCCCCCGATGGACCGGGCCGCAAGGAAGCCAGGAGGGGATTCAAAGTGGTCGCACCCAACGCGCGACGTTTGGTGGCTGTCCCCTTGGGCAATGCCGCTTGGCGTCGTTTGGTATATACAGTTATCCGCGCGGGCGTGGCGCTCATGGGCCAATCCCGATTGATCAAATTGGCCACCAACGAAAGCGATGCTTTCGATCATTTGGATGGCGTCGCCACCCCGAATTCACCCAATCGTCTAGAGCTACATCAAGCCTTGCTTTCGCTTTTCACTGCGCTTGACGTTTCGCCAGCGCTCTACGATATCAGCACCGGCGAAGACCCCGCTCCCCTATGAGAGGTACCAGCATGGGAAAGCAAATCTATCGGCTGATACATCTATTCGTGGCAATGATCGTCGTATCATCGCTGGGGTGTAAAGATGATGCGTCATCTCAAAAACGAGGCATGCGTATCGTCAAAATGAAGCCGACCTCCCCCCTTCACGACGATGTACGAAAGGAATCGGAGAAATCGGCCCGCATTGGGCGACGCACCATCGTTTACGTGGGCGCGAAATGGTGCGATCCCTGTGTGCGGTTCTTGAAAGCGGTCAAAGCGGGAAAGCTCGACCAGGAATTCGGTACCGTAGACATCTTGAAGTTTGATTTGGATAAACACGGCAAGCGACTCAAGGAAGCGGGTTATCAATCCCGGTTGATTCCACTCTTTGCTCTGCCAAAAGCCGACGGCCGGGCCAGTGATTATGATTTTTCGGGGTCGATCAAAGGCGACGGCGCGATGGCCAATATCATGCCCCGCCTGCGAGAACTGCTGACCAATCCCAGTGCGATCAACGCGGCCACGTTATCGTGTTGTGATGGGCCCACTCCCAAAGAGGCCGGAGCGCAGAAAAAAGGGCTTAAGCCGTTGAAAACCCTCGAACTGGACAGGGCCCTAGGGCAAAAGAAACCGGCAGATCAGAAACGTCCGGTTAAAACGAAATGACCGCCCGTATTCGTCGGAACGATCGCCACGCTTCGCATGGGTAGCGGCGCCTTCGCTCCCTTCTTCAACTCGGGTCGGGTAATGAACTGATAGGCGGAAACGCCTAGGACGATGGCGGCAACGCCGCCGGTAATGTAGCCCGCGACGATCATATCTTGGGCCTGCTCAACCTCCCCCCAAAGCTCGTTCCGGTGCCCCTGGTCGTTCGCGGCCTTGTAGCTATCGTAATGTTCCCTTTGCCGGAAGTATCCGGCACCGACAACACACGCCCCAGCCACCGCAGCCGCCAACCCGACGCCAAGGGTCGTGTAGGCCCAAATGCTCTTGCTTCGTCGACGGCGCAGGAGATCGTCATTCGCCGTGAGCGGGCCTCCCGTGGACGGGGTCCCCATCGACGGGGCTCCCATCGGCGCATCCACTTCGACCGATGCGGAAGTGGGCTTCGTTGCCGGCGTGCTGCCCCCGATTGCCTTATCCCGTTCTGCTTTCTGGGCTGCGAGTTTCTTTTCCAACTCAACGATATGCGCGGAGACCTCCTTGCCGTACGGGCTCTTCTCTTGGGGATGCGCGCGCGCCCAATCGGCGAGATAAAGCCGATAGTAAAAGAGCGCCCTTTTTATTTCGCCGAGCTGCCGATAGCATTGGCCGATATTGAGGACAATGCTGGGCCGTTGAACTATTGCCAATGCGCTTTTGTATTGGGCCAGAGCTTCGCGAAATTCGCCCAACCGATACGCGGTTTCCCCTTTTTCGAAAAGGATCTTCGCTTTGATGACGTCGGGCTGCTCGGGAGATTGCGCCTGAGCAACAACGGCCGCCGTGAGCGAAGTGAGAAATATGGCAATGCTGAAGCAGTATTTCATTGGACCAACTCGCATCGCCAGTACACAGCGGGAGCACCTGCGCCCCATTTGATATAGGCGAAATGAACCTGCCCGCTTTGGGTCAATGCGATCTGGGTTGTCGCCGGATAGCCCAGGCCCAAGGGTACCACGCTCCAAGTCGACGTCGCATCCAGGCGGCCCCAGTAGAGCTGCCCTGAAGCTGTGTAGGCAAAGTGCGGGAGGTTTTGTGCGTCCACGGCCAGACTAACGGCCAATGGACTCACATCGGTCATGGCACCGAGGGAACTTCCGGTAACGAGTACCGGTGCATTGGCCGTCTGCCCGTCCCAAAGATGATAGTAGAGGGGGCCCTCCATGACGCCCCCAGTAGGAACGTGCGCGACGTGGGCCCGCCCCAACGAATCGACAGCGATGCCGGCGGCCCAGACGTAGCTATTGGCTGCGAAGGAGGTTTCTTTTGTGGGACCGCCAGCCTGAAGATCGCGTGAGTACAGCCGCAACAGACCCGCGTTGTTGTCATAGGCTGCCGTCATTTGCGTGCTGCCCGCCGCGGCCGAATTGACGCCGATGAGGCTGATGACTTTGTCCATGGACGCCCACTCAACAGCGTATTTAGGCGTCATCAACACATTCCAATTTACAAGATGGCCGCTGTATTGAATCGTGCCATCAGCCAAGTGGTTGCCGTGAGCCGTCAACGCGGTATTCCCCCCGCTGCTCACCAACGCGACGCTGCCGGCCGATAGAAAGTTCGATCCGTTTCCCCCTTGCACCTGCTCGCTAACGCCAAGCCAAGGACTCACCGGATCGTATTGCATGAAGTTCGTATGGACGTATCCACCCACCTTCGTGCTAAGGGCGAGGTGCAATCGGTTTGATGCGTCCATCGCCGTGCTGAGTGTGGTTGCTGGCGTGGCGTCAGCTTCGACATCGTTCCAAGAGCCAAGTGAATTGCGCCACACGTGGTGAACGCCCTCGGTTGGGCCGTCGATATAGCTGATGAAGGGCGTATCGTCCGCTGCAAGGGAAAGGGCCAGCGTCTTTGCATCACCACCAACCACATTCGCGGCGACCAAAACCGATTTGCCACAGGGACCACTGTCGATGGCATCTGAGGACGCGTCTACCGTGCTGTCCGGCTGCAGCCCAATATCGATGAAGCCGTCGACGGAACTGTCCATGATCTTTGAAACGTCGAGCTGAGGAATGTCTTTTTGGCCGTCGATACTTGCGTCGGGAAGAATCGGGGGCGCGTCTATTTTGGCGTCCGCCACATCGCTGGTGGTATCCAGTGCCGGAACATCCCGTGTCGAATCGCTCGGAAGATCAAACGGCCCAGCATCGCCATCGTAAAAACTCAAGCAGACGCCGTTTTCACATCGCGTACCCGAGGGGCACGAACCGCCGCAATAGATTTCGTCGTGGGGGTGATCCCGCTTTACAAAACAGCCGCTGAAACTGAATAGAAGATAGGCTAGCGCGAACAGGCCCATCATCCGACGGTGCAGAAGTCCGTCGAACCGATGCCGCAGCATGCGGTAGCTATGCGTTTGAGAGGGAGCCATTCTAGCCAAGTTTAACAACTTCCAATGGTTACACAAACCCGTCCCACAACGCACCTGTCTCTTAGCATTGCGTCCCGCACGAATCACCGATTTGGCCGGTCAGGATTGTCCTATTAATGAAGGCAGGTATGTGCTACACCTACCCCGCGCCTAGATCTGCGCGCCGGATGTTTCGGCGGTGGATATCCAGCCCTGGCGCATCGGGAGGCGGTAACCCCATGAAACAAATCACGTTAATTGCAGTGTTGGGCATTGTAGGCTTGTGGGCCTGCGGCGGCAACAAGCCGAGCGATGGACAAATCGAAGATCCCACGAAGAATCCGAATGCCGACGCTGGACCGGTCATCGATGCCGAACCGCCTCCGCCGCCACCGCCGCCACCACCGCCCCCCGTCGACATCCGGGCCGACACGAACCGTGACGGTGTGGTGGATTTT
>Ga0257122_1002217_pt1 | contig 12487 bp, 7 predicted proteins | sample SI106_120metaG_FD_190146 | JGI IMG/M metagenome (GOLD analysis project Ga0257122, IMG submission 190146) | Marine microbial communities from Saanich Inlet, British Columbia, Canada - SI106_120 | ecosystem: Environmental > Aquatic > Marine > Inlet | place: Canada: British Columbia | collected... | reverse complement strand
AATATCACCGAGAATACGTACAGCGAGCCCGGGGCCCGGAAAAGGCTGCCGCCATAGTACGTGATGTGGAATAACCAATTCCTCACCCAAACGGCGCACCTCGTCTTTGAAAAGCTCTCGCAACGGTTCCACCAGAGAAAGACGCATTTGCTCGGGCAACCCACCGACGTTGTGGTGGCTCTTGATAGTCGCTGACGGCCCCTTAAACGAAACACTCTCTATCACATCGGGATATAGGGTTCCCTGAACCAAGAAATCGGCCCTGGGGTCGATGCGATTTGCTTCTTCTTCAAAGACTTCCACGAATTCATGGCCAATGATTTTGCGTTTTTTTTCGGGGTCAGTCACACCTTTGAGCCGATCGAGGAAACGCTTTCGGGCGTCGACCACCACCAAGGGCATATGGAACTGCTTACTGAAAATTTCCTCTACCTGTTCTCGTTCGCCCTCCCTCAACAGCCCGTTATCGACAAAGATGCACGTTTGCTTCACCCCAACCGCCTTATGCACAAGGACTGCGGCCACCGAGGAATCGACACCTCCGGAAAGCCCACAGACCAAACGGCCCTCCCCCACGCGCGCGCGGATACTCGCGACCTGTGATTCCACAAAGGAAGCCATCGTCCAATCCGGCTTGGCCCCACAAATACCCAACACAAAGTTGGCCAGCATCTGCGCACCATGCGGCGTATGCACAACTTCGGGATGAAACTGGAGGCCAAAGAGCCCCTTCGCTTCCGCCGCGACCGCCGCGACCGGTGCGTTTTCGCTGCGAGCGACAACTTCGAATCCATCCGGTAGACCCTCGATGCGGTCTCCGTGGCTCATCCAAACCGAATGTTCTTGAGCAATATCTAGCCCAGCCCATAGCGGGCAATCGTCTTGAAGCAGGGAGATCTTTGCGCGACCGTATTCGTGCTTATCCCCCGCAACGACATCGCCGCCCAACAGTTTCGCCATCAACTGAAAGCCGTAGCAAATACCGAGCACCGGTACACCGAGTTCAAACACCTCGGGGCTGATCTGTGGCGCGCCTTCGTCGTAACAACTGGAGGGCCCACCGGAGAGAATGATACCCAGAGGCTTCATCTCCCGAATCTCATCCAGAGAAACCGTGCAGGGATGGATTTCACTATAGACGTGCGCTTCGCGTACGCGCCGCGCGATGAGTTGCGTATATTGTGAGCCAAAATCGATGACTAGAATGCCTCGATGGGCTGTATCGCTACCGATTGGATTCATTCGGATGCTCCGTGAGTCGCTTGCCGACGCGGCTTTAGCCGACTCTGTAGTTGGGCGCCTCTTTCGTGATAATCACGTCGTGGACATGACTTTCCTTTTGTCCCGAAGATGTGATTCGCACAAATTGCGCTTTTTCTCTGAGTTCTTGAAGATTGCGCGCGCCCGTATATCCCATCGCGGAACGCAACCCACCCAGAAGTTGAAAGATGCTTTCCGCCAGCGGGCCGCGATAGGGCACACGCCCTTCGATACCTTCGGGAACGAGCTTCTTGTCGTCGGATACGTCCATTTGGAAATATCGATCTTTGGACCCTTCGCGCATGGCACCTAAGCTGCCCATCCCGCGATATGATTTATAGCTACGCCCCTGGTATAAGACCATTTCGCCCGGCGCTTCATCCGTACCAGCAAAGAGACTTCCCACCATTACCGTATGCGCCCCGGCTGCAAGCGCTTTGGCGACATCACCCGCGTATTTGATTCCACCGTCGGCGATCAGTGTGACGCCATTTTTGGCTGCAGCCTCAACGCATTCCATAACTGCGCTAATTTGAGGCACGCCGACGCCGGTGACAATTCGCGTGGTGCAGATCGAGCCTGGGCCAATTCCCACTTTCACCACGTCCGCCCCTACCTTGGCCAAATCCTCGCAGGCCGACGCCGTGGCGACATTTCCCGCGACCAAAACTAACTCGGGGTACTGACGGCGGATATCCGCGACGGTGTCGAGTACGCGTTGCGAATGGCCATGGGCGGTATCCACGATCACAACATCACACCCGGCCTCGACCAACCCCGCGACGCGTTCCTCTCTGTCGGCACCCACACCAACGGCGGCGCCCACACGAAGACGCCCGCCGGAGTCCTTAACAGCCAGCGGATGCTTCTGGGCCTTTTCGATATCCTTGATCGTGATCAGCCCTTTCAATTCCCCCTGAGCATTGACGACAAGGAGCTTTTCGATGCGATTGCTATGCAGCAGGTCTTTGGCCTGTTCAACGGTGACACCTTCCGATGCGGAGATGGGATTCTTGGTCATCACATCGCCAACACGCTGTTCCAAATTGCGTTCGAAGCGAACATCCCGGTTGGTTAGAATACCTACGGGGCGACCGTTTTCGACAACGGGTAGACCGGAAAAGTTATGGGTGCGCATGAGTCCAAGCGCGTCGCCCAGCGATTGTGAGGGATCGATAGTGAGCGGATCTACCACCATCCCCGTTTCAGCCCGCTTGACTTGGAGGACTTCAAGCGCCTGGTCTCCGGGTTTCATATTGCGATGAATGATGCCCAGCCCGCCTTCACGGGCCATGCTCATGGCCGTGGATGCTGTGGTTACTGTATCCATCGCCGAAGAAAGCAACGGAATATTCAACTCGATATCTCGCGCAAATTTTGTGCGAATATCGACGTCGGTTGGAAGCACATCACTATGTTGCGGAACCAATAGAACGTCGTCGAAAGTCAGTGCGGTTCTAAATCGATTATCAGACATCATGCCTCGCTTCCAAAACCATGTGGGTCATTCAACAGTGGGTCATTCAACAGTTGCTTCTTGATCGGCCAACAATGCGTTGATCCATTCGGCCTTCGCTCCGCTCGCGGCAAGAAGTTGAGCAACGCGTTCCCCGCCATTACGCGACCGAAGTCGTAAAAACTCGATAACCAGCGCCAACAGCCCCGCGCCACCTCCGGGCCCCGCGCCTGCACGATATTCGGTATCCTGCAAGAGCAGCAGACCCAGCTGACGAAGGGTCGGATTCAACCCCCCAAGCGACGCCCCTGAAAATACGCCAGCGACCTCATCTTCTACCTCACCCCCGACCTCACGCCTGAGCGCGCCGTCTAGGGCATAGAGTTGCCCCAGCAGGGCGAAGCGGTTGACCGATTGTTGGGGAAAGTTGAGCCGCCTAGCAAGTCTGCGACAGACGCGCGCCAGATCCCGAGCATGGGCACCGCCCGGATCGATTCGTTCTTCCAACATCGCGATAAGAACCCCAGCCCCCGCGAGGAGATCTTCGTCTGCATCACCACCATCCAAGGCTGGAACTTCGATGTGCATCACGCCGAATCGGCTCTCCTTTTGAGTTGCCGCAGTATAGAGGGAGCACCGGGCGCTGCCAAGGGTCAACTTTGGCTTATGAAATAGGACAGCAAGCTATTTCGACCCTAGACATTTTTTCAGCAGTGCGTCTGCAGCGGCGGATGAGCCCCCTGCGCGCAGCTTTCGATAACGGTCAAAAGCGCTTTTGGCCTTGGCACATTTCTTTTCAGCCGCCAGGGTGGCGCCGATCAGCAAATGAGGCCGCGCAAACCCGGGATCCAGGCGCAACGCGTAGCGAAACTGGGTAATACCTTCTTTGGGTCTTCCGATGCGGGCCAATGCACGCCCATAGTCGCAGCGAAGGTATTTGTCTTTTGGCGAGAGGGCCAACGCCCTTTTTAGGGCGTCCACCGCCTCGGCATGCTGCCCGAGTTTACCGTGTACCTTGCCGAGCTTCTGCCACGCCCGACCGTATTTCTCGGCGAGTTTCACCGCCAATTTGAGTTGAACGAGGGATTTTTCATATTCACCCCGAGTGGCGAGTATTGCACCGTAGCTAAACTGTGCGAGAGCATCCTTCGGGCCGAGCCGAGCGGCCTTGGCCAAATGGCGCAGCGCCCCGTCGCTGTCATTGATGCGCTGCAAAGCTCCAGCCAAGTTGATATGGGTATCCACGTCCCCCGGCTGCAATCTCAGAGCATGGCGATACGCCTTTGCCGCCTTGGCAAAACGTTGGCCCGTAAAATGGACCAAACCGAGATTGAACCAGGCCTCGCCGTAGCGGGGCCGAGATGCTACCGCTTGTTCAAAATGCTTCACGGCGGCAACAAGCTGCCCTTGGTCAAGCAGCAACGACCCAAGGTTGTTATGTGCTTCGGCCATGGTCGGATTGAGTGCAAGAACGCGTCTGTACGCATCCGCTGCCTGCACCTTCTTCGCCAAATGCTGCAAACATACACCGCGCTGATAGTGTGCCCGATAATCCTTGGGTGAGGCTGCTATGGCGCGGTCGAAGATTTTCAGGGCCCTTTTCACATGCCCCGCTTTCATCTCCTTTGCGCCACGTAGCAGAAGTTCTGTCCCGTCGGCCATGGCGCAGAGCGGCACAAAAGAAACCAAGATCGTTATGCAAAGCGACTTATTCAACTTTTCCTGACCTTTCTAATTCCCGCATAACCCGGGTCAATTGGAGGCGTATCTGTTCTAGCCGAGACATGCTGGTTACCTTTTGCTGATCTTCCTGACTGCGAACGTAAAAGCTATCGATTATGCGTCCCGCCTCAGTCGAAACCTTGGCCACATCGATAACCAAACCAAAGTCGGCAAGCGCTTGCGCAATTTCATGCAGCAGGCCGATACAGTCGGGAGCCTGAACCTGCACAATGGTCGCCCTCTCGGACGAATGATTGTCGATGCTTACCTCAATATTCACAGTGGGCATTACCCTTGGAGGCAAGCCCGAAGGGCGTCTCCGCCGCGAAACTTCCTCGCGCACCGATAGGCGACCATCCATCCCTTGAGCAAGATCTTCGACAAAAGCGCTCCACCGTTCCTCGGCCGAGACACCGAGGGGTACCTCCACCCAGAATACGCTGAGGCTATCACACCGGCTAACAGAAGCCTGTCCCTGTGATGGCGCACGCAAATTGTAGACCTGCCCTGCCAATACGTCGATTCGATGCAAAAGCATCACCCCGCTAATGGTTGCCAGCAGCTCCGAGCGTTGGCTATTGCAGATGGTAAGTTCCCGAAGATTGCCATCGGCGCCGCGAGTGGCCACCTCCACGGAGCGATCTCCCGCTTCCAAGCGCAAGGCGGTTCGGCCGTAGTGAACCAAGTCGTCAATCTCAGCGCCGGCGAGCAGATCGTCTGGTAGGCGACCAACCAGATTCTGGGCGAATTCACATTTGCCCAGGCTTTCCGTCAAGATATCCCGCTTGCTCTTCTTCTGCCGAGCGAGTTCCCGCTCCGTCGGATCTTCACCGGAAAGCGAATGCTCTACCTTGAGATAGAGTTCTTCAAGCAAAGAGGCTTTCCAGCCGGTCAGATTTCCGGGCGCCGTCATCGCAGTGTCGGCGAGGGTGAGAAGGTAGAGGTAGCGCAACGTTTCGACCGTGCCCACTTTTTCGGCAAATGCAGCGATTTGGCGCGGGTCCGACAAGTCACGGCGCTGTGACACGTGCGCCATGGCCAAATGCTCTCTAACCAGGAACGTAATTAGGGATTGTGCTGCCGAATCCAAACCCAACCGGGCCGTTACACCAGCCGCCAAACGTGCCCCTTTTTCGGCGTGTCCGCGGCCAAGGGGTTTGGCGACGTCATGTAGAAGACAAGCGAGAACGAGGTTTTCGAAAGACTTCAAATCGACAATGACGTGGGCAGCGTGAGTATAGACATCATTTTTTTCCCCCCGACGCAGCGCCTTCACGAGGTCGACGAGATACAATGAATGCCGATCGACCGTATAGACGTGATAGATGTCGTGCTGGGCCCTTCCCGTACAGGCTTCAAATTCGGGAATCAAAGCTGTGATCAGCCCCAATTCGTGCATTTCCAGCAAGATAGACGGTCTGCCGGGTTCCTCGGAATGACCTAGGATGCGCAACCAGCACGAGGCCGCTTCATGGTCCGCCACCAACTGTTTGCCTGGTGCACCCGCAACAGCCTCAGCGATCAAATCGCGCGTCAGTCGGCTCAATTTCAGGCCATGCTCCAACGCGAGCTCAAAAGCTCGGACAAGGTCTACGGGTCGCTCCCAGAACCCTTCGGACGCGATACAAAAGAGTTCTCCGTCACGGGCGAGGAAGTTCCCCCCTAGCTTTCTTTCGCTTGGACGGTGTCCCTGATCGGCGATACGACACCGGTCCCAAATCCCCTCTGTTTCGATAGCCACAGCCCGGGCGTGCACGTAGTACGCATGCATCAACTGTTCGACCGCCACCGTTTCGCACGCCCTCTTTGGAACAGGCAACTGCTCCGGTGGGAAAAGGACGGGGGCCAGCTTTTCCTGTAGTTCGAAGAGCAATTGGTCCTGGGCGCGATTCGCCACCAAATGCATACTGAAACGTAGGCGTCGCATGAAGTCGTGGGCCTCCGCTAGAATCCGCTCCTGCCGATCCGTGGCCGCCCCAACCGCCGTCAATTGGCTAAGATCTCTGATGCCATAGCGGGCCTTGGCCGCCCAAAGAGCGGCGTTGAGATCCCTCATGCCACCCTTTCCATATTTGACGTTGGGCTCCAACAGATAGACCGTATCCCCATAGCGCGCATGACGAGATGCCCGTTCTTCGCGAAGTACATCTAGAAGTTGATTGACGCGTTCGGGAGCGAAAAATTCATTGTGACCACCGGCTTGTAACTCCAAAAAGAGCCCTTGGTTCCCCATGATCAGCCGGGCATCGAGCAGCGTCGTTTGGACACGCAAGTCGCTCGCGGCCAATTCCAGCATCTGGCCGACTGTTCGAGAGGAAAACGAAACCGCTACCTTGGCGTCCCAGAGCGGATAAACCAGACGCTCCGCCACCTCTTCAGCCAGATCCCCCTCTCCTTCGCGATGCAAAAGCAAAAGGTCCAAATCGGAATACGGATAGAAGCGCCCCCGCCCGTAGCCTCCAAGGGCCACCAGGCAGAGCTGGGCCATGGGACCCAAAAGCCCATCGCACAACCCCAGAATCAAGCCGTCGAAAGCACCGGCCAACTCAGTCATCAATTGGTCTGGCTTCTCTCCCCGCTGATCACCCATTCGAAGCGCGTCTCGGGCATCGCGAACCTGCGCCCCACAGGCGGCGTTCCGTTCGGCCGGTTCCAATTCGCTGAGGCGCTTTTCTGGCATGGTGCGGGCATCATAGCAGAAGTTCCCCCGCGGCAGAGGGGCAAGAGCAGCGATCGGTGCCTTGGCCCGGCTGCGGACTCCCGCGTGCAACGAATCGCTTTCGGTCTGCAAATCCAATGGGTTCCAGGAGCATTTTTGCGCTTGGTTCCCTTGACAGCCCAGTCTAAAATGGGCAAATTCCTTGAGATTCAATTGACGGTTCTCCCGGAGGATCACGTGGCCGAGTTAAAACTAATCGCGCTTGAAGAACTATTGGACCCGGGACAGCAGGACAAGCTGCTTACCCAACTTGCCGACTTGGGAATCAAAGAACTGCCCAAACAGGCGGACGAGGCCGACTTCGATAGCCCCATCAGCGATGACCAGCTCACCGATTTCATGGATCGTCTAGACGCCCATGACGCGGCATGCACCATCTATTTACCCGTTGAATTCGATGCATCGTTCGAACTCGATGGCTATACTGTGGGTAGCATCCAAACGCTCCTCGATGCCCTAGAAGAAATCGGGGAGGAACTCGACATCGACTCCGACGGATTCGCCGATGAAGAAGAGGTTGACGAAGAAGACGAAGAGGGAGCTCTGGCCGTCTTCGAGCAGCAGCTCGAATTCGCCTGGCGTGTCTTTACCCAGGCTGCCAACGCCTGCGCAACGGGCCAGTTGCCCTTGCACGTCATTGACTGATTTCATTCAGTCAATGGATTGCAGGCTTGGCTAACCGTGCCAAGTCCAAAGCCCTACCGCCTACGATCCAGCCGCCCCAAGCCCCGGGGCATCAACTTTGTGGAATCGCTGAACGCCGAACAACTTGCAGCAGTGCAGCACGAAAAAGGGTACGCGCTGATCCTGGCCGGCGCAGGCACCGGTAAGACCCGCACGTTGACCTACCGCGCGGCTCGCCTCGTACAAGAAGGCGTCGCCCCCGACCGTATCCTGCTCTGCACCTTTACCAACAAAGCCGCTCGGGAAATGGTCGACCGCCTAGAAAGCCTCATCGGCACCGAAATGGGCCGTATGTGGGCTGGCACATTTCACCATATCGCCAATAAGGGACTGCGTCGCCACGGCACCCACGTAGGCCTACCCGAAAACTACGGCATTCTTGATCGAGAAGACGCGCGTGAAGTGCTTTCCCTATGCATAGCAGATGAAGGCAAGGCCCTGCGACAAAGGCGCTTTCCGAAGGCCGGCTTGCTCCAACACCTCGGGTCCATGGCGACCAATTGTCAAAAATCTCTCGCCGACACCGTGCGTATTCACGCCCCCAAATTCCTAGACAACGTCGACGACATCGAACGCATTCTGCAGCGCTTCGCTGAAAAGAAACTGCGTTTGGCCATGCTCGACTACGACGACCTTCTGGTCTTTTTCCATCGCCTATTGCAGGTTCCGGAGCATGCTGAAACGGTCTCTCAACAGTTCCTTCACGTCCTCGTCGACGAATACCAGGACACCAATCGACTACAGGGCGAAATCGTCGAATGTTGTGCGCAAGTTCACGGGAATCTCACGGTGGTGGGCGATGACGCGCAAAGCATCTACGCCTTCCGGGGCGCCCACTTCAAGAACATCATCGATTTTCCCAAGCGCTTTCCGGATGCCAAGGTCTTCAAACTGGAGACCAACTACCGCAGTACTCCGGAGATCTTGCGGCTAGCGAATCTATCCATTCGCAACAACGTTCGGCAGTTCCCGAAGAGCTTGCGGCCCGTCCGCAACCCTGGAATGGTGCCTGCTCTGCTTCCTCTCCACGACATCGACCAAGAGGCCGAATTTGTCGCCCAACGCGTTTTGGAATTAAGCCAGGAAGAAGAGGTCCCGCTAGAAAAGATCGCTGTCATCTATCGGGCACATGCGCATAGCCTGCAACTACAAATCGAACTCAGTCGTCGAAACATTCCCTATCGAATCCACTCGGGTCTTCGCTTTTTCGAACAAGCTCATATCAAGGATATCCTTGGCTATTTGCGACTGGTCCAGAACCGCGGTGATGCCATTGCCTGGCGCAGGGTCTTGAAACTGTGGCCGGGCGTCGGCAAACGGACGAGCGATAAAATATTGCAGATCACGGATAACATCGGCGCACCTGGCGGCGCGCACAGCCTCCGTGATCCTGAGTTGCTAGCCAGCATGCCAGCAACTGCGCGGCCATCGCTGAAGAGCCTCGGGGAGCTCGTAGAAAAGTTGTCATCGGATAGCGATGTGGCGGCGAAAATCAGCGCCATCCTCGACGCTCACTATCGTTCCTTCGCTGAGGAGACGTTTGCCAACGCGCCGGCTCGCCTTGAAGACCTCGAACAACTCGCCGACTTCGCGGAACGCTACGACGATCTGGAAACATTTCTCAGCGAATTAGCGCTCGTCGCCGGGGTTGCTGCAGAAGGCGTTGGGCCCGGTGAAGCCCCGGAAGAAAAGATGACGCTAACCACCATTCACCAGGCCAAAGGCCGTGAATGGCATACGGTCTTCATGATCAATTTGGCGGAGGGCAGTTTTCCGCAACCGATGGCATTGCGGCATGAAAGTGAACTTGAGGAAGAAAGGCGTCTGTTCTATGTCGCACTTACCCGTGCCCAGGAACAACTTTACCTTTGCTATCCACGTTTCGCCGAAAACAATCGCGGGCCACGCCGGCTCCTAAGGCTCACCCGCTTCCTCGCGGAACTCGCCCCCAACCCTCCGTATGAACGCTGGCAGATCGAAGAAGTCCCAGAAGACGCCCAAAGTTGATGTTTCTGGGTGCTTTTTGCCAAAAAAACACCAAAAAACCCTTTCGGCCGACGTTTTTAGTATAAAAATATCTATTTTTAGCTCAAACTAGCCCCCAATTAACCCAATCAACAAAAAAAACAAAAACAAATGAACGGAGCCGACACGAATGTCCAACCTGCGCGAGTTTCTGGAATTACCCTACGATAAATTGGAAGAGATAAACCTGGCCGCCAAGCAGGAGCGGCTCAGCCGAAAAGCCCCTTCCCGGATTCGCGCTGCTCGCATGAAATACCTTGAGTCAGAGCCCGGCATCAAGGCCGTGACCCTTTGCTTTTCCGACCTCGAAGGTCGGATGCATATGCTCGACTACGACAAGAAATTCCTCCTCAAATCCGCCGACAATCTGACCTTCGACGGCTCCTCGATTAGCGGTTTTTCCCAACAACGAGAATCCGACCTACGCATCGATGTCGACTGGAGCGCGTTCTATTTGATGCCGGCGGATGTATTCGGCGCGGGCAAAGCCGTTGTCTTCGCCTACGTACAAGAACGCGATGGCACGCCCTACCACGGAGACCTCCGCAGCCGCCTCAATGAATTCTGCGACGAGCTTCTTGAAAAAAGGAAAATCGTCGCGCACGTGTCCAACGAGGTCGAAGGCTTCCTCTTCGAGGGACGCGATGCGGAACGCGAGTATAGCGAGACCGGACAATTCAGTTTCATTTCCACGGGTGGCTATTACCATTCGTTGCCCGGCGACAAACTGCGGATCTTCATCGATCGTGTGGCAGACGTTCAACGCGCCCTCGGATTCGGCAACGAAAAGGACCATCCCGAAGTCGCACCGTCGCAATTCGAAATCAACTATACCTATACGGATGCGATTATTGCCGCTGACCAAGTACAGCTTTACAAATTGATCTGCCGACAGGTCGCAGCCCAAATGGGATTGACGGCGAGCTTCCTGCCTAAGCCCGTCGCCGATGTAAACGGCAACGGAATGCATACCAATATCTCGCTTTCCCGCGACGGCAAGAATCTATTCTTCGCCAAGAAAGGCAAAGAAGGGCTCTCTGCTGCAGGCTGGAAATTCATCGACCGCGTATTGACATCGGCGTCGGATATCTGCGTCATCATGAATTCCAGCGTCAACTCCTACCGCAGACTAGACCCCCACTACGAGGCCCCCAATCAGATCAAGGCCTCAGCTATCGACCGTGGCTCAATGGTTCGTATTCCACTCGGCAATGAAAAAGCGGCTCGCGTTGAAGTCCGTTCCATCGCCCCCGATGCCAATCCCTATATGGCGATATTCGCGATTCTCAAGACCGGCCTCGAAGGGCCCGCGTCCGACGACAAATCTGCCAAGCGGCCGCGTACCCGGTTCTTGCCCGACAATATCTACGACGCGCTGCGAATCTTCAAGGCGAGTAAGTATGCAATCGAACTATTGGGCGCAGAAGTACATGGCAAATATGCGGCACTAAAAGTAGGCCAAGCCGAAAGATGCCCCAAGGCTTTGGGTACCCGCGTGAAGCGAGGGGAAGTTCGTTTTCACCATGAGGTCACCAATCAATACCTCTGGTCAAAATTCTAGAGTGGGAACTCCGTACTACAAGAATCCTACCTCGTTCATCGGACCATCACGCTTTACTTAGAACGATCTTGAAGAAACCCTTATAGCTTTGTCGATCGCCTGAGTCAGCCTGTTCCAGAGCGACGATATGGGTGGGATCGCCTGACTTACAACCGGTCCCGCATGGGTCGTTCGGCTGGAGGTAGGGGTCTCCCGCGAAATAGAGTTGGGTCGTCAGCGGCGCATACCCCGGATAGCTAATGATGAAATGAACGTGCCGAGGACGAAGGCTATCACCCAGCGGATAGTGACCCGGTCGAATGCTTGAAAAACCGTACCGACCTTCCGAATCGGTTTTCATTTGGCCCCTCAGACGAAAGGCACTACTCGCGTCGTGATAGATTCCTCTATCGTCGGCGTGCCACACGTCGACGATAGCGTCTTTGAGTGGGGTTTTGCAATCGGGACCGAACACCACACCGTCGATATCCAGTAGATCTCCAATTTCGGTTTCTTCGGCGATCTGCGTACGAAAGGGTGCGCCCTCAACGTGAAAAGGTCCGAGTACGTCAGAGCCCGTGGGTTTGCATTCCGTAGCCAAAGCGCTATCCACGCTGGGAGCGGAATCAGCAGCGACGAGTTGGCCTTCCGGAATCTGGCTATCGGGCGCCCCACTCCCGGCGTCTGGTTGGGACGGCGCAGGCAGTTCAGCAGGCAGCGGGCCACACGCGGCAGCACCGCCCAATCCTACAAAGGTTCCGGCACATACCTGCAATAGGCGTCGGCGACTAAGGCCGTTGTTATTCTTCGAGTACTCCAAAGCTTCCTCCGTAAGATTCGCGTTACAAGAAGAGTTATGACGTACCCGATTGGAAATCGCAAACGACATAATATGAACAGTGGAGTAAACCCCAGCATTATATTCCTGTGGCCCCATGACCCATGACCGATCGCCTGGACCGAGAACCGGCAGCAATGTGTAACCCATGTCCTGTCCGTACCCCGAGAACCGAGAACCGAAAACCGAAAACCGAAAACCGAAAACCGAAAACCGAAAACCGAAAACCGAAAACCGAAAACC
>Ga0257122_1002214_pt1 | contig 12489 bp, 13 predicted proteins | sample SI106_120metaG_FD_190146 | JGI IMG/M metagenome (GOLD analysis project Ga0257122, IMG submission 190146) | Marine microbial communities from Saanich Inlet, British Columbia, Canada - SI106_120 | ecosystem: Environmental > Aquatic > Marine > Inlet | place: Canada: British Columbia | collected... | reverse complement strand
AAAAAAGTTGTCAGAGGTTTTGGGGTGTTAAAAATACAAATATTTTTCATATGAGTAAATACATTACATAAGTAATATTGGAGAAACTAAGCATGAAAGTTATTATAGATAATGACTATGGGTGGAAGTATATTCGTGTTGGAAAATACAATGTGCAATACATTGGAAACTATAAGTATTTAAAAACATTGATAAAGAGTATTGTCGCTTTAGGAAGCAACCCAAGCCATGAGAAAATCGACAATATACTGTCTAGACTGACTATGCCAACTGCAGTTATTATTGAATCAGTAGACGTCGTTATAGCATTTACTGATTATTTTCGAAGTTACCCCTTATTCTATAGTAATTATAAAAACGGTTTTATATCAAATAGTGCTCGTAAAATTAATGAATTGATTGGTGGCGGAGAATGGGATAGATTGTCATCTAGAGAGCTTATTATGACCGGCTATGTTACTGGATCTAAGACACTAATTAAAGGTTTAAATCAACTGCAATCTGGTGAAAGGATGATTGTAAATATATCTAATGGTTGTATTGATATCTCTAGATATTATAGATATCAAAGTATAGATATTAATGAGTCTAGAGGCGATTCTGATTGGGTTGATGAGCTTGATGAGGTAATGAATAATGTTACTAAACGCATGATAAAGCACTCCAATGGAAGGCGGATACAGGTTCCATTGAGTGCTGGACTGGATTCACGACTTATTGTGTGTAAACTTCATGAAGCAGGGTATGATAATTTACAAACTTTTTCTTATGGGTCGCCCAATAATTGGGAATCTCGTGGAGCAAAAATGGTTGCAAATAGGTTAAACATAAAGTGGAAATCAATAACTACAGACAGGAAAGAGGCGCGCAGAATGTTTTGGAGCGAGGACAGAAAAAAATACTGGAAGTTTGCCGATGGTCTTTCTGCATTGCCTAATTTTCAGGAATACTATCCTATTTTGAATATGAATCGAAATAAAGATTTATCTGAAGACGATATTATAATTAATGGTCAATCTGGAGATTTTATTTCAGGTGGTCATTTGCCGATAGAATTAACAAACAATGGTGCAAATATTCAATCACTAACTAATATTATTCTAAATAAACACTATGCTCTTTGGAAGAATTTAATGAATGAAGAAACCTTAAAGATATTTGAAAAAAAGATTATTAAATTAATGGGAGTTAACACTAGTTTAAAATTAACCTCCAGTCAATTGTTGTCACTTTATGAACAGTGGGAATGTGAAGAGCGTCAGTCTAAGTGGGTTATACACGGACAAAGAGTTTATGATTATTTTGGTTATGACTGGCATCTACCTTTATGGGATATTGAGCTTGTTAGATTTTTTCAGAGAGTTCCTTATCATTTAAAATTTGAACAGCGTCTGTATAAACTTTGGCTACAAAGATGGAATTATAAAGAATTGTTTGTGGATTTTGACCCAATTGTGTGGCAATGGCCTGGATTAAAGTTATCAGTAGTTCCAATGGCTAAAGTAACTCAGTTACTTTTTGGTAATAACGCTAAAAAATCATTTTATGAATTGCTTTATTACTGGGGCCATACATCTGAACAATATGCTCCATATGCATATAGTGAGTACTTGAAAAATATTAAATATATAAGGAATAGTATTTCAATGAATGGGTATACTTGGGCAAAAGAAAATTCTCTACCATTGGAGTTAGATGATTTTGGTGAAAATTTTTACAAAATATAGATATGACATCATTATTAAAAATAAATAAACTAAAGATAGCGGTAGTTGGATGTGGCCGTATCGCAAGTAGACATTTTGAGGCTATTGAAACGCATTCAAAATATTTATCATTGGTTGCTGTTTGTGATATAAATCAAGATAGTATGGACAAACATTCTTCAGAATTAAATGTTGATGGTTACCTTTTAATCGAAAATATGTTTAAAAATGTTGAATTGGATATTGTTGTAATTTGCACTCCCAGTGGATTACATCCGGAACAAACTATATTGGCTGCAAAATACGGTATAAACGTTGTAACTGAAAAACCTATGGCAACAAGATGGAGGGATGGGCTAAATATGGTCCGTGCATGTGATGAAGCCGGAGTTAAGCTTTTTGTTGTTAAACAAAATAGAAGAAATAGCACATTGCAACTTCTAAAGAAAGCAGTAACTGAAAAACGTTTTGGTAAAATTTACATGGTAAATATTAATGTATTTTGGGCAAGGCCACAGTCATATTATGATTCTGCAAAGTGGAGAGGCACTTGGGAGCTAGATGGGGGTGCATTTATGAATCAGGCAAGCCATTATGTTGATTTGATTGATTGGATAATTGGTCCAGTGGGCAGCATTCAAGCAATGACATCTACACTGGCACGCGATATTGAGGTTGAAGATACAGGTGTCATGAATATTAAATGGAGAAATGGCACGCTTGGGTCTATGAATGTAACAATGTTAACATACCCAAAAAATTATGAAGGCTCCATAACAATTATTGGAGAGAATGGAACGGTACGTATTGGAGGTATTGCAGTTAATACAATAGAAAAGTGGGATTTTGATGATGAAAAAGATTATGACTTAAGAGTTAAAGATTCTAGTTATAAAACAACATCAGTTTATGGATTTGGTCATAACTCTTATTATATAAATATTATAGATGTGTTGCAAAGTAATATTGATCCGGAGATAGATGGTAGAGAAGGTTTGAAATCTTTGGAAATACTTATTGCAGCATATCTATCCGCAAGAGATGGGCGTACAGTGTCTTTACCGCTTGAGTATTAAAAAATATGATTCATAGCACCTCTATTATTGATGATGGAGCTATAATCGGCAAAGGGACCCGTATTTGGCATTGGTCACACGTATCTTCAGGTGCGATAATTGGGAAAGGGTGTTCATTAGGGCAAAATATATTTATAGGGAACAAGGTAAAAATAGGGAATAATGTAAAAATTCAAAATAATGTATCTGTTTATGATAATGTGACACTTGAGGATGACGTTTTTTGTGGTCCTAGTGCGGTTTTTACCAATGTATACAACCCTAGATCTTCTATTTCTCGTAAAGACGAATACATGAGTACTTTAGTTAGCAAGGGTGCAACATTGGGCGCAAATTGTACAATTGTTTGTGGTGTTGAAATTGGCAAATATGCATTTGTTGGTGCAGGTTGTGTTGTCAATAATAGTGTAAAAGATTACGCCCTAGTGGTTGGGGTTCCTGCTGTGCAAATCGGATGGATAAGTGAATATGGTAAAAAACTAAACCTTCCTATAGATGGTAAGGATAAAATTGTAACTACAAAGTGTGCTGCAACAGGAGATATTTACCAACTATCAGGTAATTATGTAAAAAAAATAAATGTCGTATTATGAATAAGTCTCCCGTTTTAGTATTAGCACCACACACAGATGATGGTGAGTTAGGGTGTGGAGGCTTAATTTCTTACTGTGCTGATAAAGGGCTTGATGTCTATTATGTTGCGTTTTCTAATGCTTATAAGTCTCTACCTCCTGAATACCCAAAAGATACACTCATTAATGAGGTAAAAGAGGCTACAAAGATATTGGGAATACCAGATAAAAATCTAATTATTTATGACTTTCCTGTTCGTAGCTTCCCTGCTAATCGTCAAGATATTCTCCAGACCATGATTGATTTAAGGTCTAAAATTGCACCACAATTAATTTTATGCCCTTCATTAAATGATATTCATCAGGATCACAGTACAATTGCACAAGAAGCACTTCGTTGCTTTAAAAAACAATCTATTTTATGTTATGAGGAGCCATGGAATAATATAAATTTCTCAACAAATTGTTTTTTACAGTTAGAGGAGAGTCATTTACACCGGAAAATACAGGCGCTTAAATGTTATAAGTCCCAAGAGAACAGAGCCTATATTAGCGAAGAATCGATACGTTCACTAGCAGTAACCAGGGGCGCGCAGCTAGAAGGAGGGTATGCTGAAGCTTTTGAGGTAGTGCGTTGGATGTTGTAGGGAAACTAGTAATTTAATTAATGATTTTGTTTTAACAAATTTTATACTTATGAGAATAATTACAGAAAATCTTGGAGAGATTATAGATGGTATAAGCGGAGAAATCTATACAAAGGAAAAACTAGCAAAGGAGATAAATAAAAGAACTGGCATTCTTTATAAATTAGGAGTTACTAGAGGAAATAAAATTTTAATTCTTCATGGAGGCACACCTTCTTTTTTTGCTGATTTGCTTTCCGTGTGGAATGTAGGAGCTTGTGCCGCATGCGTTAATCCAGATTTAACAAAACCTGAGGTTCAAAATATATATGACTTTATAAAACCAGAAGTCGTTTTAGTTTCATCCGGTGATAGTAAAAATATACCAAAAGAAGCTAAAATTATCAATCTTTCAAAAGATGGGTTTAATGGTGTGATAGATCCCGGCAATATGCCCAGTAATATTGATGATGATGCATTAATATTGTTCACTTCTGGTACAACTGGTACACCTAAAGGTGTGGTTCATACTTTTAGAAGTTTATTATCAAGATTTTCATTAAATGAAGAAAAAATATCTGAAAATGAGATGCAGGTTACGTTATGCCCACTGCCAACTTATTTTGGACATGGACTTATAGGTAATTCTCTTACACCATTGTTATCAGGACAAAGTCTGGTTTTAATTCCTGGAAATGATTTAAGTGTATTGTCGAAACTAGGAGAGATTATTGATAAATATAACATAACTTTTATGAGCTCTGTGCCATCAATGTGGAAAATTGCCATAAAAGTTTCAAAGCCCCCTGTTGCTAAAAGTTTGACACGCATTCATGTTGGATCTGCGCCATTATCTTCTAGAGTATGGAATGATATTATTAAGTGGTCTGGAATTAATAATGTTGTTAATATGTATGGCATTACAGAGACCGCTAATTGGGTTGCAGGTGCTTCTGCACTTGATCATAAGCCTGAAGATGGTTTAATTGGTAGAATTTGGGGTGGTGATATTTCTGTATATACCAAAGATGGACTTATTAAGTCAAAAGGAAAGGGTGAAATTTTATTGAAAACATCGTCTATAATGACGGGATATTATAAACTTCCTGACCTTAATGATTCAGTTTTTATAGATGGATGGTTTCGTACTGGAGATATTGGAATTATTGATGATAATAAAGTTGCTAAGCTTACAGGACGTAAGAAATTTGAAATAAACCGTGCTGGACTTAAAATTCATCCAGAGGATATAGATTTTCTTTTAGAAAATCATCCTCATGTTAAAGAAGCTTGTGCATTTTCTATACCAGACCCTATAGCGGGTGAGATAGTTGGTGTTGCTATATGTATGGAAGAAGAAAGTGAAACTGATATAAGTAAATTAAGATCATGGTGTTTTGAGAATATATCAAAGGAAAAGGTGCCAGAGAAGTGGTTTTTGTTAGATGAAATACCTAAGAATGATCGTGGAAAGGTAAATAGATTTGATGTTTCTAAAGCCTGTATTTAATAATTGTTTTTGATTAAAAAATTATAGTGTCTAGTAATAAGGAAGCTAAATATATTCTATCGTGTGTTTTCAATGTAAGTGTGAATGATATAAAATTAGATGTACGCTTAGATAACTACGTTCATTGGGATAGTTTGGGGCATATGAGACTAGTATTATATTTAGAAAATTTTTTAGGTCGTTCTATAGAAATAGAAGAAGTTCTGAGTATTACAGACTTAGACAGTATTCAAAAATTAATTGACAGTAAATTATAAAAGATAGAGTAATTTATGAATAACAAATTAAAACCTAAAAATTATAATTATGGCTCTCTAATGCGTGAAAGGATTAAGCGTAATGATGTTTTGTCATTGATTGGTGTATACGATGTTTTTTCATCAATATTATCGGCGCAAAAATTTGAAGCTATCTTTTGTAGTGGATATGGATTTTCGGCTAGTTATTATGGACTTCCAGATGAGGGGTTTATTGCCTGGACAGATATGGTTTCTTATGTAAAACGTATAAGAGGAGTTCTTAAAGAAACACACATTGTTGTTGATATAGATGATGGCCATGGGGATCACAATGTTGCAGCGATATTTGCTAAACGCTTGGAGCAAGTTGGAGCTTCAGCTGTAATTCTAGAAGATCAAAGACGGCCAAAACAATGTGGACATCTTCCCGGAAAGGAAATTGTTTCGTTAGATGATTATATGACTAAATTAGAAGCAGTTTTAAATGTAAGGGATAGTTTGTTTGTAATAGCTAGGACTGACTCTACAGATTTAGAAGAAAGTATCTACAGGGCTAAAGAGTTTACACGTGCTGGAGCAGATGGTATTCTTGTAGAAGGGCTTACCAATATTGAAGATATTGCGAAAATACGTGAAGCGGTAGGTGAAAAAGTTTCTGTTGTGGTTAATTTAATTGCCGGAGGAAAAACTCCTCCAGTTACATTAAATAAATTATCTAAGCTTGGAGCTAATATTGTTAATTACTCTACACCATGTCTATTTTCAGCTCAAAAAGCTATAGAGTCTTCATTAGATCAATTGTTAAGTTGTGATGGAGAGTTGAAACACAATAAAGGTGAAGTCAGCCTTTTAGCTAATAATAAATTATTAAAAGATGTTTTGGTATCAACATTAAAAGGATAGTACTTCATAGATTATATTTATGTGCAATATATTAACTTAACCAACCACCCTTAAATTTATAATTTAAAACTAGTGCTAGATAATTTATTTACTACAGACAGATTTTATTTGAGACCGCTAGTTGAAAGCGATGCTACTAATAAGTACTTATCATGGCTGAATAACAATAAAATTACTTTTTTTTTAAATTCTCATTATAAAAAAAATTCAATTGAGTCAATTGTTAATTATATAAATAAACATAATTCTATTGATTCTTTTCATATCGGCATATTCACTAAAGATAGTGATATTCATATTGGCAACTATTCTATATATTTGGACTTATACCATTTAGTTGCATCTACAAATGTAATGATAGGTGATACAAATTTTTGGGAGAAAAAAGTTGTATTAGAGACAAGAGCAAAAATAATTGATATTTTATTTTGTGAGTACAATATGCATAAAATTATCGGCACACCCTTTGCTACAAATTATGCCGCAATATACAATTATTTAGCTCAAGGATTTGTTAAAGAAGGGGTCTTGAAAGGTCATAAGATTTCACCTTCAGGTGAAAGGGTTGATATAGTGCAATTTGCACTATTTAGAAAATAAAATTTTGTTTTATCAGTGTATTTTTGGGGTTGTAGTGATTATGCAAAATAATTATGTAAAAATATATATTATAAATTAATGGAAATTATATCTATACACCAGCCAAATTATGCACCATGGTTAGGATATTTTTATAAAATTCTCAAGTCAAATAAGTTTGTTTTTTTAGATGATGTTTGTTTTTCAAAAAATAGTTATACAAACCGTACTAGTATATTTGGGGGTGATGAAAAAAAAAGATGGTTGACAGTGCCTGTTTCATTTAATTCTGGTCAACAAATAAATACTATATATCCAACATCTACAGATTGGGTGCCAAGGCATATTGATACCTTGCACGGGTTGTATAAAAATGCAAGAAATTTTAAAAGTGTTTGGCCCGATATTAATGATATTTATAAAAAGATTGACATAAGCTCAGATTTATCACGTCAGAATTCGGAGCTTATTATTGAAATATCTAAATATTTAGGATTGGAGTGTCAGTTTTTATATTCATCATCTTTAAATATTGACGGTGTCAGTGATGATAGGTTAATATCAATAATTAATAGTATTTCAAAAAATACAATATATTTATCAGGCAATGGAGCTAAAAAATATCAAGACCTTGATAAATTTATCAATTCAAACATAGATCTTAAATATACTAATTTTGTTCATCCATTTTATAAACAGTGGTCACCACACTTTCAAACCGGTCTTTCTATTTTGGATGCAATATTTCATTTAGGCTGGAAAGAAACGTTTGAACTACTTGATTCTACTAAATGATAAATAAAAACAAACTACGAGTTTTGTGTTTAGATACTGAAGGCGGATATGGGGGCTCATCACGTAGTTTATTTAATTCTATTTCAAATTTTCAAGATAATGAGATATATATTGAGGTTTGGTGTAAGAAAAGGGGTGTAATTCAAGACCAATATAAGAGAATAAGTATTAAAACAAGAATTACACCTGAAATGCCAAAGATAACGCCAGTTCCAAAATTGTCTCGTAATCTATTAGAATTTGGAAGATTTATTTTTATAGATTGGCCTTATTCAAAAAAATTTAGAAATGAATTAAAAAAAATAGAGAAAGATTTTGATTTAATACATTGTAATTCTGAGGCCTTATACTGGTTAGCTTGCTGGATTAAGAAAAATATGAAAACACCAGTAACTATGCATAAAAGAAAAAACCCTTGTGCTTCGGTATTTTCATTATTACAAGCAAAAGTAATAAATAAATATATTTCTGGTCTTATTTTCATTACTGAAAATGAAAAGAAAAATTTTAATAATTATGGGTTAAGCAATGTGCCCAGTAAGGTTATTTATAATATTGTTTTAAAGCCTGAAGAGAATATAAAGCCCTTAAATCAAATACCAGGCGATAACTGTTTTAAAGTTTGCACTTTGGCGAATTATTCTTTTGCTAGAGGTGTTGATCAATTAATTGATGTAGCGCTCGATCTAAAAAAAAAATATATTGATAATATTGTTTTTGTAGTTGCTGGAAACATTAAATTATCAAAGTCACTTCCAGGTGCCTTAGGGAAGGTTGCTAGGTCTGGCGGAGATTTATCAGACTATGCTAAAAAATTTGGCGTTGAAGATATGTTTGTTTTTATAGGTTACACAAAACACCCAGAACGTGTTCTTTCTGGGTGTAATTTGCTAATAAGGCCAAGTCGAGAAAAAAATCCTTGGGGAAGAGATGTTTTAGAGGCTTTTTCATTTGGCATTCCTGTTATTGCCACAGGTTCGTATAGTAAATTTGTTGAAAATGAGGTGACAGGTTTTTTGTTGGATGAATTTAATGTCGGTAATGTATCAAATGCTATTATAAAGCTATCCAATAATAGAAGTTTATTATCAACTCTTGGAGAACAAGGGAAAAATAGAGTTAATAAATTATGCAATGGTAGAGAAAGATCATTTGAGTTATTGAATTTTTGGAATGAGATTGTAAATAAATGATATTGTTTGTTTTACCATTATTCTCTGGCGGTGGTGCTGAGCGCGTAAGTATTAATCTACTTAAAGAATTACATAAATATGGATATAGCGTCAGTATTTTAGTATTTAAGTCAGAAGGCCCCTTATTGTCAATGATTCCCAAAGATATTCCGCTTTATAATTTAAATACAAAGACTCTCAGAAGATCAATATTGCCGCTAATAAAAGAGTTTTATAAACTCAAACCAAAGGTTGTTTTTTCTACTTTGGGGTATGTGAATATTGTTGTGTTAATTATTGGGAAATTATTGCCTGGTAAAATAAATATATGGATTAGAGAGGCAAATATTCCTTCTCTGAGTATACCAAATAATAAATACCCTAAACTATTTAGATTTATGTATAAAACTTTTTACGGGAAAGCCGATAAAGTTATCTATACATCGACAATTATGAAACATGAGTTTGTCTCTGATTTTTCTATTAATAGCTCAGTCCTAGGGTTTTTACCAAATCCTGTAGACACAAGCTTTATCAATTGTAAATCCAATCCTGTTAAGTATTTTGATAAAGGAGGGATTTGTTATGTTGCATCGGGTAGGTTAACATATCAAAAAGGATTTGATAAGCTGATATTATGGTTCAGTAAGGTAGATAATAAAAAGTCAACACTTACAATTTTAGGAGATGGTTTACTTAAGGACGAATTGATGATTAAAGCCAAATCTTTAGGTGTATATAATAGGGTTAAATTTGTAGGTTTTTGTAACAATCCTTGGAAATGGTATTCAGGAGCAGATGCTTTTTTATTGACGTCGCGTTGGGAAGGTATGCCAAATTCAGTATTGGAGTCTTTAGCTTGCGGAACCATGGTTATTGCTACAAATGAATCTGCAGGTGTTAATGATGTAAGTTTACAGGTTGAAAATAATAGTGTTATTATTGCAAGCACCGCACAACAATTTATTTACGCTATGAATAAAGTAAAAATTAAACAAAAAAACAAGAAACACAAATCATTATTACCAGCAATGTATAAAAAAGAAAATGCTGTTTTAATTTTTAAAGGGTGGTTGGATGAAGTCTTATAGAAAGGAAAAAATATTACAGTATTTTGACAATCTTGCTAAAGATCGTGATAACTGGATAGAAAAAAATAGATATTTTTACAGAAGTGATTACTCTTATACGCAGTTCTTGGTAGGAGAGGGGAAGCGTGTACTAGAGTTAGGATGTGGTACAGGTCAACTCTTAAACGCCCTAAATCCATCTCATGGTGTAGGGGTTGACTTAAGCGCTAATATGGTCGATATAGCGCAAAAAAACTATCCAAACCTTGAGTTTATTCAAGGTGATATAGAAAACCCGGAGTTAATTAAATCATTAGAAGGTACTTTTGACTACATCATACTTTCAGATACTCTCGGGTTTTTAGATGATTGTGAAGAAACATTTTTCGGTCTGCACTCTCTCTGTACCTCGGACACTCGCCTTATAATCTCCTACTATTCATGGCGCTGGCAACCCATCTTAACCTTAGGTGAGAAAATTGGTTTAAAGATGCCATCAGTTGAAATGAACTGGCTAACTACAGAGGATACCATGAGTTTTTTACATTTGGCTGATTTTGAATCGGTCAAACGAGAGTGGCGCCAGTTGATACCCCGTAGTCTATTTGGCTTAGGTTCGATCGTCAATCGTTTTATTGGCACCTTGCCGTTAATTCGTCGACTATCTCTTAGAAATTATATAGTTGCTCGCCCAGTTCGCAAGGTGGGATTGAAGCAGCCATCAACTACTGTGCTTATCCCTTGTCGCAATGAAAAAGGAAACATAGAGAATGCAGTGAGGCGCTTACCGGACTTCTGTGAGGATCTAGAGATTCTATATGTAGAGGGGAATAGTCAGGATGATACTTTAAGTGAAATACATCGTGTAATCGCTGCTTATCCAAATAAAGATATCAAAGTGTTGGTGCAGGATGGAAAAGGCAAGGGGGATGCAGTGCGTAAGGGGTTTGATCATGCGCGTGGAGATGTTTTGATGATTTTAGACGCCGACCTCACCACGCCACCAGAAGATTTACCAAAGTTCTACAAGGCAATTGTTACTGGTAAAGGGGAATATATCAATGGTACACGCCTCGTTTACCCAATGGATGATCAAGCAATGCGCTTCTTGAACTTCTGGGCCAACCGCACATTCTCAGTGCTTTTTACCTGGTTGTTGAATCAAAGATTTACTGATACTCTTTGTGGTACTAAAGTGCTAACTAAGAAAAATTATGAGAAGATTGTAGCTAATCGCTCCTATTTTGGAGAGTTTGATCCTTTTGGAGATTTCGACCTTATATTTGGGGCTGCCAAGCTTAATTTAAAGGTTGTAGAGGTGCCTATTCGATATGCAGCAAGAGAATATGGTGAAACACAAATATCACGTTTTCGCCACGGCTGGCTCTTGTTAAAGATGGTACTTTTTGCTTATAGAAAGTTAAAGATTATTTGATGAATATTAACAATATATTATTTAAAGATATTTTTGTGGGACAGGCAGTTGAACATATTTGGGAGGTAACTGAAGACCAAATTGATAAATTTTCTATTTTAAGTGGAGATTATAATCCTTTGCATGTCTCTACCAAATACGCTATAGACAATGGGTATCAAGACCGTATTGCTCATGGATTTTTGTTTGGTGCGCAGCTTTCTGGCATAATTGGAATGTTACTTCCGGGGGAGCGCTGTTTGTTATTTGAAGAGAAACTTGCTTTTCCGGAACCTATTTATCCAAGTGATACTATATTAATCAGTTGTATTGTGAATGAAATTTGGGAAGATCTTTCATTAATAGATCTAAAAATAAAGGCAAAGAAGAAAATGGTGGATGGCCAAGAAGGTAAAACAGTAGTAAGGGGAAATGTTCAGTGCAAGATCCGGTCTTAATTTTGGGTGCAACAGGATCGATTGGTGGTGCAATTGCTAAACGCTTAGCAACTACAGGGGCAGTTATATTACATGGAAGAAATCAAAAAAAACTCAATTTACTGAAAAGTGATTTGTCTAATAGTAAGCATCAAATAGACTCGCACTTGGCAGATTTAAGGCGGTCAGATGAGGTGCAATCGCTTTTTAATAAGATAACGATACAGCACAAAAAACTTTCGGGTATTGTGTTTTCTGTGGCACAGCCATTTTCTAATAAACTGACACATAATATATCTTGGAAAGAGTTTTCTGAACAGATTGATAGTCAGTTGAAATCATTACATTTCGTTGCTCAAAATTCTTTACCGCTGTTAAGGGGGTGTAAAG
>Ga0257122_1002210_pt1 | contig 12509 bp, 23 predicted proteins | sample SI106_120metaG_FD_190146 | JGI IMG/M metagenome (GOLD analysis project Ga0257122, IMG submission 190146) | Marine microbial communities from Saanich Inlet, British Columbia, Canada - SI106_120 | ecosystem: Environmental > Aquatic > Marine > Inlet | place: Canada: British Columbia | collected... | reverse complement strand
TTTATGTCATACTTGCTACATCTTTTGGTTTCATCATCTGGTTTTCTAACGTGCGCTACTAAGTGAATGCATAACCCAGTATCTCTACAGACATTAGCTAATATGTTTGCAAAGTTTTTCTGAGCTAGATATATGTTACGCTGTTCTGAACCTAGATTAACCTTCATCAAAGAATCTATAACGAACTGTGTTACACCTAATTCTTCTTGGGCATACCTTGCGGCAGCTATTAACTGCTTAGCTCCGCAGTCTACTTCGCGAGTGTATATCCACATCTTGTTGTTTAACCAGCACCAAGACTCTTCTGCATCCATAGGCTCTGGATAAATATCACCTGTAATCTGCCTTGCTAGTCTCTCTAACTGATAGACTGGCGCCAGCTCAGGAGACCAGAACAATACCTTCTCATCTCTCGTTGAATAATCTCCTGTCATCAGGTAAAGCATTACTTGCTGTACTACCAAGCTTTTGCCATGACCATTCATACCAGCCCATATTGTCAACGTATTAGGAAGTATCCTGAAGTCTATATCCCATGGCAGCTTACCACCTGGTTTAGCATCCTTATTCTTAAGGTGCTCTAACGCGTCATCAACGAATATGAGTGGAGACTGGACGAACGATTTCTCTATCCCTTCAGAGTACTTGTTAACCTGTGTCTCATCTAGTTCTAATCGAGTTGCTATCTCTTTTGCCCTCTTGTAGTCAACCATTAGAATTCACTCCAAAACGTTTCTTTCTTTTTCAAAGGTTGCGACTCCCATATTCTTGTTTCTAAATACTTGCGTAAGCCTGGTACCCACTTACCATCGTCGTTTGTCCACTGCTCTGACTCTACCCGTTGCTCTAGGTCTTCAACGATAAGATCAACTATAGATTCATCACCAAACTCGCGCCACGTCTTCGTATCGCGGGCGATTGTGTTACGTCTATGTTCAGGGTAAGCTGACCACACCTTCATAAACGCAGTCTTATTATTCTTTTTATTATTTATATTCTTTACGTCAGCTACGCTGCTGACTAGCTGGTCAGGCGCGTTGCTCTCTACCTGCTGACTAGCTACGCTGCTGCCTACGTTTTGAGTGTACTGCGTGTGTGCATCAGCCTTATCGCAAATGGTATACAACGATGTTGTACCAGCTCTTGCTGTGATATCTATGTAACCGTACGCCTTCAGGTCTTGCATGTAGTTCTGTATGCTACCCTTAGTATACATAGGCATCATGAGCTGTAAAGCTTCTAGATGTATTGGTCTTGTGTTTGTGGTTCTTTGGTTACGCCATGCAAGGACAGACATCAAGCATCTGAGCTGCCCTGCTTTGAGACGGTTGTCTCCGATGATGGTTGCTGGGAATATACCGTATCTGTGATCGATTGGTAATTTTGAAAGATCATATTCTTGATCCATAGTGGTGGTTCCTGATCGCTTATTGTTAATTCAAATGCGGCGATATATTTTATTATCCAATTTGGGCAATCGCCTTTTTTTAATTCGAGCATCATGCAGCAATTTTCGTAATGTTCTTTAAATGATTCGAAATGATTGCCAAATACAAACTCTGGTACTACACGGTTATCATCTATATAACACCAAGATGGTAACCAATCCTTATCCTGTGCTTCCAAAACCTCGGATACTCCTGTCTGATTCTTCAATGAATAACTCCTCTATGTCTACCTCCTCTGTTTCTACATCAGACACTGGAAGTAACAAGAACTGTATTATCTTGGTATCAGCTGTTATCCAGACATCCTTCTTAGAGGCGTTGATCAAGTGTATGTGTATTTCACCCTGATATCCTGAATCTACTACACAGGCTCCAGCTAATAATCCCAATCTTGTACAGATTCCAGACTTGTTGAAAGCAATCAAAGCGTAACCAGGGCTTATATTAACCTTGATACCGCTCGGTATCTTTATGCCATTTCCAGGTGAAACCTTAGTTATTGGATACTCCGATGGAACATAGAAGTCTATACCAGCATCAAGAGAGTGAGCCCTCTTTGGTGGTATCACCCTCCTCACCAGTGAAAATTTCAATATGTCCATCTTCTATCTCCTCTACAGTTATTGAATATCCATCTTCATCTTGTAGTTCCATATTGTCTTTAAGCGTTTTTTCCGCAAACGAAAGAACAGCTAAAAGAAAGTGAAGAACTGGTTTACTTGATGTATTCAGCTTGATTTGGTAGTTCATCGATTGGTCCTTCGACTTCTCTTTTGGTTCCATTGTAATAGTCCTCTAAGCCTTGCATATACCCGCAGGCATCTACAAGATTGTCTCGTTTATGTACAAAACTCTCTCTTGCAAGCTTTAATGCAATCAATGCCTTGTACATGTCCTCTATAAGTATCTCTTTTCCAGTCATACCTATATAGATTAGTCTAGCTCTTCCCATACTCTCGCTAAACTCACCGTAGTTGTCATGATCTGTAGCTCTATCTACTACTATTGCCTTAGCGATATCTAGTATCGGTTGTGTATAATCTTTTTTATCCAAAGTCGCCACCTTTCATGTTAGTAGTGCAAAAATCTATAATTTTAGCGTCTATCTCCTTGACGTCATCTTCTGGATAAACACCAAATCGTCTCTTGAACACACCATCTGGAATACAGTTTGGCTTCAACGTAAAGCTCTTGAAAGAATAGTTCTTCCACTCGCTTACATCTTCAAACAATAGATCCCAATGTCTCTTGTATATATGCAGTGACCCAAGGTTAAACGTTAGGTCTCCAAGTGTTACGAAATGCTCTTCTAAGCACAATTCATTAAGCATCATCTGCTGTATCATCGAAGCACAGAACATGTCATTGCACAAACCAAATATGGCATCACAAGATCTCATGTTCCACGTTAAGTACAAGCGAGAATCTCTTATCTGAAACTGTATGTACCCAGTACACGGGTAGTCCTTATCATTCTTCCTGAGATGATTTTCATTTAGTACTGGTATTACAGCTCGTCTACTTCCAGGGTTAACCATCAATTCCTCAACGGTTCTTAACCAGTTTGAATTGAATATGTAGGTTCCGTAATTGCTTTCAACCTCATCCCATTCGTCTGATATGATACCCCATATAGCAGCCTTCTTGTACATGTTGCCTATCTTTCTGTTAGCTCCTATATAAAAAAGAAGCTCTGCCAACGCATAGTTCTCCCTCCACTTACGTTTTGGGTGTGATATGGATAGTTTAGTTGGATCAGTCAGTGTTACCTGATGGTTAAGAAGCTCTATTACATCACCTATACGTGAGCCGTTCTGGTAAGAATCTACCTGGTTCCCGTAACATCTTAGGTCTGTAATAACGTTTGAATAAACTTCATTCATGCTCGAATGTTTTTTCATCATCTGGATATGGCCATCCCTCTTCGTAGTTGCCCCAAAAGAATTCCTCTTCTTCTGGGTGTTTAATTTTAGGTTCCCTTTCTTTCTCCTCTAACCGTTTTAGTTTTTCTTTTATCTTTCTTTGTCTCATATTTGACATCTTTAGTAGCTTGTTTAGCAAACTCCCCTAACGATATACTGAACATTTCTTCGAATCTCTTTGACCAAGTCACTCGTCCGCTTGGGGTTAACTTGTTCATCCTTCTCCAACAGTATCTTGCAAAATGCAATCTTAGCATTTCGTATTCTTTTTGATCTTCCTGAGTTCTTTTTGATTTCATCTTCTATATCTTTTACCATATAAAACCCAGTAGTTTCAAATGCTAACGAATGTCTTTCGCATTTATTAAACAGGGTTTGTATTTCAGTAGTGTTTAGGTCACATGCCTTGCTCATTTCCTTTATGGATATACCATTTTTTGGAATACATGTATAAAGATGAGCAATTCTAGGATCCTCGTCAAACCAATCTATGTTGACTGTCGCTCCGAACTCTACATAATCCACGAAGATGTCACAGCACTTCTCAGTTTCTTCGCAATAATCAAAGTTTGGGCACGTGCTGCATGGCGGTGCCGGTTGCTCATTCATTCTTTTTAATAGTTTAACCACGTTCATTGATAATCCTGAAATGAAAAGGGGCACTAGACTTAACTAGTACCCCTTATGAACTAAATTTTCGAGTATACAGACATGCGGTCTGCGTAACGAAGTGGAAGATCTTGACAATACTTCCTGTATATAGCGTTGTATGCGTTATCGTACTCACGCAACGTAAGTCTCGTCTTCTTGATGATTGGATTATCTGGGTGGAACGCATCTCTCCAGGATCCGTCAGCCATAGCTTCCATAGCTGCGCCGACCCGGTCACCACGACCTCTGAACCTGTATGTTTTGCCTTTACTTCTGGCTTCTTTCATCATCGCATCTTTCTTAGACACGCTGACATCCTTTGCTATTAAGCGTCTTGTGGCATAGTTACCACTCAACGTTCGTTCTGATCTAGACATAATTTCTCCCATGCACCGTTAAAGGTGAGCAATAATTAACCACGGTGCCACAATTAACCATTGCTTTTCTCTTTTGCTCGTATTGCAGCCATTGCTAAATCTTTAGCTGTTTTTCCAGGGCGTGATATACCAAACTTAGCAAAACAGTTTGAATGATATGTCGGCAGATCACTGAGTTGAGCCCTTTGATCTGATGTCATGAATTTCTTAAGTTTTGATTCCATTTGATTATTATACCCTGTCATTTAAAAAAGAAAAAATCATTATTTAACCATAAGCAACCGGCATAGCCATTGTACACACTCTGACTTCTCGTTGGGCTCCTCACCTGTTGTGGTGTGAGCAACCATACCGTCTTTCTCTCGTTCTACCGACACATGCCACATGATTCCTATCTTGTCTTCCTTGATTCTGAGTATAACGGCATCACCATTCTCCAGTTTCATGTAAAACTTTCTCCTGGAATCACTAAAACGTCACCCACGATACCATTCTTGATATACTGATTTACAAGGTAATCCTTGAACAAACCTTCCTCATCAGCAAGAAAGACGTGGTCAGTAGAGAAATGCGCAGTGTAAACGCTTGGTATAACCTGGACATACCCACCAACAGCTGCTTGCCAATTCTTTAGAGAATGTTCTTCTTTCCATTCTGTTATGTCTCCGAACTGGTTTATTAAATACGATTTCGATTTATCAAACACGTCGCTATGATCGGTTTTCTTTGCCAAGTGGTTCTGGACTGTCTTACTATAGTATGTTTTGTTCCACTTCATTTGCTTCCATCTCCGTTTTGCGTTTATCCCAAAGCTCTTGCATTAGTCGATCGATCAAACGATTGCAGTCTTTCTCTGTAAACGTTAGGGTGACCAACTGCCTGTTTATTGACGAATAGCCCATGATACTCAATCTATAGGGCTTATCCGTTTTGGTTACTACAAATGCCATTAGTAATCCTCCTCGCTCCAGTACTCACCAGCATTGTAGAATCCGCCGTTACCAGCGTAATATCCTGGTGGTGCCTGTCTTGGAACCTCGGCAGGTGGGTTGTAACCTGTGACGATACCTTCTGGGTAGCTATCTAGAGCCTCTTCCCACGTCCTAAACTGATCAAGATATTTCTTCCTGTGTTGGCCTGCAAGAACACTGCTTGGTGGATACTTACTCCATTCGTACACTGTAACTCCCACAGTGCCAGGCTTCTCTTCTATCGTTATGTCTCTCATCAGTGTATCGTCCGTTCGTCATAGTTCTTTTGCTCTAACGTCTCTATGTCTTGCAAACACTTTATTCTAAGTGGTAATACTACCATTATATTGCAGACACTACAGCATCTGCCATCCTTAAATGGCATCGCACTCTCTCCCTGATTCCAGTATATTTTGCCCGTAGCGGGGTCTGTCTTCTCTTCTATTTTGTTGCCACAGATGCAGCAATCTGGTGTCTTGTTCATAGTCTGTTTCCTTTTGAATAAAAAAAATGGGGCCCACACGAGAATAGCTTGCTGCTATTTCGTAGGGCCCCGAATGGAGGAGTAGATTCGACAGGCTACCTCGCGATAACCATTGTCTTCCCGTTAGTCGTAACAGGAACATGCTCGATGATACCGTCTTCTTTGACACCGAACGCGTCAGACAGCTGCTTGCCTTTGATCGCAAGAACTGGATCTTCGCCATCCTTTGTCTTCTTTTTGTAGACCTTGTTGCGACCGGTCTCGCTGAACTTAATGGTCAAGACTCCCTCTTCAATCTTGGAGTCGTAGCGATCACCGGGTCGAACCGTAGCAGGCAACTGCTTCTTGGTTAACCAGACTAAACGCTGACCTTTCTGAGTGTACAGTTTGACTGTAGCCGGAACAACTGGTGAAGCTGCTTTCGCTTCGTTTACTGCGGTCTGTGTTGCAGACATAATTAATCTCCCGATTAAACGTGTTGTACTCTTGAGTGAGTATATATATTATGCAATGACGTGAAACCCTAATAACAATTATAATTATTTATACGCGACATAACCAAGTATAAATATTATTTATTGTTCTGCATTGTACCAGTCGCTGCAATGACGCTCTAACATGATCATTGCCTCTTGCAGTATATTTAATTCTTCTGCAGCAGGATCGTTACTTTCTGGGTAGATATCTAGATTTGCTGTATCTTCGGCTCTTTGATATAACCGCTCTAATATTGTTGCTGGTGACGGATGTGTCATGAAATATATCTCGATGATCAACCAAATTAATTTTCGATTGAAATATAATTATAATTCGCCCAAAAAAAATGAGACAATAACAATTATTTATACATGGTCTATCAGTTGATAACAACGGCTTATATATGGTGGGGCGCTGTAATGATACTGGTAGTTTCACACTGTTTTATATATGGATTTGCTAGAACCTTACGTCGGGTTCGTGCACACACGCGTATTCTCTGGGATTCTGGCGGGGTTTCAACCCCCAATCGAACCCGATGTCCTGTTTTAAGCCCGAAATTGGGGTCTGTGTCCTGTTTTAAACCCGAACTTTAACGGTTTAGTATATTATTAACTGCTAATATTTGGATGAAAAAAAAAGGGGCCGAAGCCCCTTCGAATTCGTTGGATTAAACCGTCAAGACGATCTCTCCCTTTTTCGCTTTCGCGTCCAGCAGATCGATCTTGCCGTCCTGATCGTGGCCGAAGGCAGCCGTAATCCCTTTGCCGATCACGCAGAGAACCGGCTTCCCTTTCTTGTCCGTGATCTTGCGGGATCCGGCTGGATTCGCGGTCAGAACGATCTTGCCCTCTGACAGTTGGACGTCGAACCTTGCGCCGACGCCGAAACCGTACTTGGCCAGATCATCTTTGTGCGTCATCCAGATTAATCGACCGCCGCGCTGCGAATATAATTTAACGTTCATATTAAGATTCCCTTATTTAATCGAATAATTAATTTCATTCGATATAGAGATTCTAATTCGAATCGAATATTAATAACAATAAAAGATTTTATTTATTTTCGAATCATTAATAAGAATTATTTATAGATGGTAGCAAGCCAGGTACGTGGCCGTATAAATCAATAGCTAAGTATATAATTAAATACTAATATACCGGGGGGTTGTTCCGGTTTAGTTGAGAACATCTCCGGATTTTCTAAAAATCAACTTTACGGTATAACTTCGGATACATTCCGTTTTTTCTAAATTTTCCAGAAAAAACTAGGGTGATCAGCAGGTAGTCAGCTACGTTGCTCTTTAGCTGGTCAGCTGCGCTGCTGACGTAAAGAATAGTAATATATAAAGAATAATACTCTAGGGCTGCAGCTACATTATATAGGTACCTGTATAATCTGGGATTGTGTTGGTTATCTCTCATTATATGGCCCGCCCTGGAATAGTTTTAACTATTACACGTGATATAATAATAGCGTTCGTAATGGAATAGTTTGAACTATTACATGGGGGGTGATGAATGAATTCGACAGACTGTAAACCCGAAGCGGATAGGTCTGGACGTGGGTTTGATCCCCACCACCTCCACCAACATAGGAACTTGTTATGATGACAACCGAGTCGCAAAGACAAATTGCGGACCTCTTTCAAAATCCACGTAAAGTACAACGGACACTACCGTTCAATAAGGTCGCATCACATACCTATGGCAAAGGGGCTATGCCACTTCAGCAGGGTGATCCTGGACCAGGGGGTGACCCGGGTCCACCTTCACCACCTAGGCCCGATAAATACTGGGGTTATAGATGAACTTATTTGACCTGTTTAGTACAAGAAATTACGAAAAAGAACCTCGTGATCAAAGAGATTCTATCTCTTCTGCTTTTGGAGACTATGGACCAGAAAGGTTTAATCCAGGTAAATACCCGTGGGAGAGAGGTCCTGGAGCTCCTCAGAAGCAGGAAGGTCAAGCCTATTGGAATAAAGATAGGGTAGTTGTAGAACCTATAGATCCTGTACCTACCGGACCAGAATACCACCAAGATTTTCCTGAACCCACATGGCAAGATACCGCTAAACAGTACGGTCTAGACGCGTGGGATTTTGCTACAGAAAACGTGGGAGCTGGCATTGACAATGCTAGGGGCGCTATAGATGACCTTACTGCGTGGGATAAAACACCAGAAGGGCAGTCTGCGGCAAAGAGTGTTGCAGATGCGACAAATACTTACAAGATTATGAGAAATAATCAGGACGCTATAAGAGAGAAAACAGATAGAGCTTCTGAAGGAGATGGGTTCGGCTCTTGGATTGCTGACAAGTACAATAACGTAGATAATTTCTCCAGATTTTTAAGAAAAGGTGCCGAAGAGGTTCGTATACCTGTACCAGGCTCCGAAAATTTAAAGTTCGATAACACTGAAAAAGCTATGATGCGTAGCATGCCAGGCGGATTAATGTACGGCCCCATGAAGTATCTCTACGACTTAGGCGGCCAATCTTATGATAAACTAAGAGGATATTGGGACTGATGGATACACAAACTATTTTAGATATGTTTAGGCAAGCAATCAAAGGTGGCGGTGATCGCCTCGGGCAACAATTTTCTCCAGTTACAGACGGAGAGAGACAAGCCAACATGAATCAGCAGCCTAACTTCCCTGGTTACAGCACTCCAGCCGGTGCGGATGCTGGCCCTGGTGTAGACCCCACTTTCGAGCAACGTCAGTATCCTGGTAGAGAAGGTATAGCTGCTCAATTTGCGCCTCAAGGTGCTAGACCCATGGGATTCCCTGGGGTTGACGACATGCAACGCCATCGCGGCACTGGGTACACTGTACCTGATGCTGCAAGGCAGGATATAATGGCAGGTCATGACGCTGGCAGAGACTACGGTTACGAAGGTCCTGGTCAATACCCAGCCGACGTGGTTGATCGCGTTCTTATTGAAGAGCAAATGCGCCGCAGGAATAGAACCATGCCAGGTTCACCGGTGAATTACTAATGGCTTGGGAGAAAGGAAAGAGTGGCAACCCACGCGGTCGCCCACGAAAGTCTCAGAAAACTATGGCCCAGCTCAGGAGTCAGATATCTGAGCATTTGCCTGACGTTATCGAGGTGTTGGCCGGCGCCGCCAAAGAGGGCGACGTACAAGCTGCTAGAATACTAGTAGAAAGGTGCGTTCCATCTATGAGGGCTATAGACCAGAACGTTAACATTAACGATTCAATGCGTGAGCTTACAGATCTAGAGCTCGTAGACCTGATTAAAGAGTTTGAAGACAACTTGGAACAGGTTCCTGAAATAAAACACTAGGATATGTCATGCCAAAAGTAGAATTCCCATATAGTGCGTCTGGCCGTTCAGCAGCTCAAAAAGCTGTTGGTCTCCACCCTGAAGCTAAAATGTCTGGCGGCTCTGGTAATTACCCAAAGCCTAAACAGCCACAGCCACGTAAAAAGCCAAAGAGATCTGACGAGGTTCGCGGTGGTAATACCGCTTATTAACCATGGCTTTACTAAGCGTAGACACGTTATACACAACGTATGATACCTACACATCAGCGGATGCTTTAGATTATGCTCAATCACCGAGCACTTATGTTGAAAAAGGCACAGATTCTGCTACTTATTTTACGAAAGTAAAATCTATTACTGTGGCGGACGCTTTCGGCTACGCTAGGAATATATATACATCTGCTAGATTAAGTGCTCCACTTACTGCCGGAGTAACAACAACAGCCGCTATATCTCTTGTAAGTGGGGATAATTTTCCGTCTTCTGGTTATGCCTTGATAATGGCTGAGGTGGTATATTATGCCTCTACGACAGAAGATGCTACACCAACGACGACTTCTCTTGATACCCTGACAAGAGCCGAATCATATACTGTAGATGTTACTCATGGCGTTTCGCAGAGCGTATTTCCACTTGTTGCTGGATCAGTGGTTAGTATAGAGCATAATCAAGAACTAAACGTTTTCAATATAAATACTACAGCAACCATAACATCGTCTCAATATCCTTCAATTACTGAAGTTGGTATGTATACTATTCCAGAGTCATTGGTTGCTATGGTAAAATATGCAGCATGAGCTTATCTTATACGCTGGTTCACAGCTATCCAAGAGAAGAAATAAGGGCTATACTAGCAACAGAATTAACCAGGAGAGTTGCAGATGGGAAAGACAAATGGGTTGCTCTTGAAGGACCCCAACGGGAGTTCGTTTATAGTGAGCATCCTCACATTCTCTTCGGAGGCGCCCGGGGAGGATCAAAATCTGTTGGAATGTTGCTGGCTTTCAGGAGACACGCGGAGCTCTACGGGGAAAATGCTCACGGGCTACTATTCCGTAGAACTTACCCAGAAACAGGGGAACTGGTTAAATTAGGCCAAAGCGTATTTGTTAAAGAAGGTTGGGAATGGAAGGTAGGAGAAAGGAAGTGGATAAGTCCTAAAGGTTCTACACTGCAGTTAAAGCATCTAGATGAAGATAACGATGCTATGAAGCTGCAGGGTTTTTCTGTTACATTTTTAGGTTTTGACGAACTCGGTAACTGGCCGTCTCCTGAACCTATAGATTTGTTACAGGCTACAATGCGTTCGGCTGCTGGTGTTCCTACCCTGTTTAGGGCTAGTGCAAACCCCGGTGGGCCTGGCCACGGCTGGGTAAAAGAGAGATATATCGATGATATAGACGACGATAGAATATTTATACCATCGAAGATAACGGATAACAAACCGTTAATGGATAATGATCCTGGATATATAGACAGGATTAAAGCTTCTGGCCCAGAGTGGTTAGTTAAAGCCTGGTTGGATGGTGATTGGAATGTAGCTCCTGGAGCGTTTTTTGAATCCATTTGGGATCCAAAAGAGCACGTAGTAGAACCGTTCGAAATACCGTTGGAGTGGCGTCGGTGGAAATCCTACGATCACGGGTATAAATCCCCTGCGGGGTGCGTGTGGTTTACTCAGGATTACGATGGTTGTATATACTTGTACAGAGAGAGGTATTGGGCTGACAGACCTAACGTTGGGTCTGAAACTCCAATAGAGATTGTTGCAGAGGATATTCTATCTGCAGAAGAGAGGGAAAAGAAGTCAGGGATAAAATTTAGAGGTAGTATAGCAGATTCAGCCATATTTATGCAGGACGGCAGACATAAGTCTGTTGCTGATGTATTTAATGACTACGGTGTTGTCTGGGAACGAAGCGCGAAAGGTCCAGGATCTAGAGTCCAGGGACTTAACGAGTTTGTTGACAGACTGAACTCCAAATCCTTTAAGGTTTTTTCTAGTTGTAAGCATTGGCTTAGAACGGTGCCGTCATTACCGGCAGACCCAAAAAGGATAGAAGACATAGATACAAAAGCAGAAGATCATTTGTTTGACGCTACAAGGTATGGGTTGATGCACAAGAGAGCAAAGTCTATAAAACCTAAACCAAAGAAAACTGATCCTAATCCATTTACTCTAGAGTGGTTAGACAGACTTTCAGAACTTTACGAGGATTACGATGTCTGATTTAGAAATTAGTGGAATATCTTCCACGTTCCCAGAAGTGTCTACCTCCTCTAAGGGGTTGATACGAGAGTTCCAGAACAATGTAGCGTTGTCATATAGGAAATGGAAACGCCATTACAAGGAAATAGAACATAGTCGAAGATATGCGCTTGGCAAAACCACGTGGAGATCTCAAACTGTAACAGCCGGTCAAGCTAATCAAGAGGCTGGTAGAATTGTAAAAGGAAACATTATTCATGCAACCTTGCAGAATCTTCTTCCTTTAATTTACGCTAAAAATCCAGACATAAGCATAAAGCCAAACGAGCATGTAGACCCTAATGGATACGATTATAGGACTGCAGACTTGTTTGCTAGCACGTTGCAGGTGGTACTTAATAGCTGCTTAAAGAAAGCTGAACTAAAGCGTATAGCAAAGCAAGTACTAAGATCTTGCATGGTTAGTAAAATTGGTATCGTAAAGGTAACGTACCAAAGAGATTACATAAAGGACCCATTGGTTAGCAGGCAGTTGAACGACGCTCAGGAAAGTTTGGCTGCTCTTATAGATACAATAAGGAAAGAGGATGATGCAGATTCTCAAGATAAAGAAGCTTTAGTTCAAGAACAAAACATGATAGTTGAGAGCTTGCAAGAGCAGGCTATGGTCATG
>Ga0257122_1002209_pt1 | contig 12510 bp, 15 predicted proteins | sample SI106_120metaG_FD_190146 | JGI IMG/M metagenome (GOLD analysis project Ga0257122, IMG submission 190146) | Marine microbial communities from Saanich Inlet, British Columbia, Canada - SI106_120 | ecosystem: Environmental > Aquatic > Marine > Inlet | place: Canada: British Columbia | collected... | reverse complement strand
GAACCGAGTGTCCCCATTCACGTCCAACAGAACGGTAGGATTTGGGTTGTTTATTCCAACTGCACCCGAGGCGAGAATAGTTATTTCATTACTATCATCAGCCACATCAATAATAACGCTAACACCATCATTTGCGGTCACATGTGCGCCGCCGTCAACTACTTGAGATCCGGCCGGCAGGCCAGTAAGCAATGTGCCGTCGCCTGAAAAAGCTGTGGCTGTTACTGTTCCAATGACGCTGAACCCGTTCGGGACGTTTGTAAAAACAGCTGTAGTAAAAGCAGAGCTTGCCCCAGACATGTCTCCTGTAGAAGAAACGTCTCCAGAAAAAATACCGTCTACTGCGGTGAGGTTTCCGGTTATTGTTAGGTCTACAAGCCCAGTCATATCACCAAGCATAGTTATGTCGTTGAGTGTGGCGTCAACTCCCCCGCTCAAAGTTGCGCTCAGAGTCATCCCCGCGCTTGTGAGATAAAGGAACATACCCGTAGACGATGTGCTTTGGCCTATTGGGATTGAATCAATCGTTCCACCAGTGGCTGTAAAATTGCCATTGGCTGTCAAGTTGGTAAAAGTTCCAGCAGCTGCCGTAGATGCCCCAACTGTAATTCCATTGATAGTTCCGGCCGTCCCTATTAAAGTCGTAAAGGTTCCGGCTTTTGCGGTAGATCCTCCGATCACCACATTGTCTATGGTTCCCTCGGACCCGCCGGTTACAACTATATGATCGGCGTTGATTGTACTGTTGACCGTTAAGTCGTCAGTAACAACCAGGTCGTCACCAATGTTTAAATTGGTGTAGGCCCCAGTTGTAAAAGTTCCGGTTGTGGCTGTAATTGAAGCGACCCCGGTAAGATCTTTACCTACCCAGATCATTTCATTAGCGAATGCGCCCTTCGTGGCCGCAAAAGAAGGGCGGAGCATGCCAGACAGGAAAACAAGGATGGCTACAAAAAGTACCAAATGTCTAGTCATGCTCCTACCTCTCTATGTTTCAAAGCTTGCTTAGTTCAACCAGCAAGTGTAATCGTCAGCGTCGTTTGCTACACAAAGCGCTCGGCCACGATTGTAATCAATCGCGATGCTGTCTCCGCTTCCGTTGATGGTGTTTCCAGAACCTGGAACAATTACGATGTTGTAAGTCCCAGCAGTTCTACCAGTGTCGAAAATTTCGAAGGCCTCTCCGGTGGTGGGTGCAACAGGAAGAGTAGCATTCAAGCTTGCTGAAAGCTCATCCGTAGCAACCATAGCCAATACGCCGGCTGATGGTGAGAAGTTTGTGGAATACTCGGTCCAAGGTACAGAAATTGAGGTACCTACGACTGCCGTAAAAGTACCAGCTGCGGGAGTGGTTCCGCCAACAACACCATCAAAGGTCCCTCCGTTGATGTCTGCGGTATCAGCAACCAGGGAAGTTAGAGTTCCCAGGCTAGTGATGTTTCCCTGTGCTGCTGTTCCAAGGGTACCTGTAATACTACCAGTGGCATCCAGGGTGGTAAAATTACCAGCTCCTGCTGTTGACCCACCAATTGTGGCGCCGTCAATAGATCCGCCATTAATGTCGGCGGTGGTCGCCACCAGGGAAGTTATGGTTCCCAAGGCGGTGATGTTCGTCTGAGATGCGGTCGCCAAAGTACCGGTGATATCACCAGTAGCGTCCAAGGTGGTAAAATTACCAGCCCCGGCAGTTGACCCACCAATTGTGGCACCATCAATAGACCCGCCGTTTATATCTGCCGTAGTTGCTACCAGGGAAGTGATTGTTCCCAAGCTAGTAACGTTTGGCTGAGCTGCGGTCTGCAGGGTTCCGTTGACGTTGGTGAAATCACCATTCGTTGCAGTCACCCTGGTCATCGATCCTACCGATGTGATGTTTAGCTGTGCGGCTGTTTGCAACGTACCGGTCAGGTTGGTGGCATTAATGTTGGTCGCATCAACATCAGTGGCAGTTACTCGAGCCATCGATCCAACGGATGTAATGGTGAGTTGTGCTGCTGTGTTGATGGTTCCGTTGATGGTCGTGAAGTTTGCGGTGGTCGCGGTTACGATCCCAAACTTCGCATTGCTGGCAGATGTTTGACCGATCGGAGTTCCGTCGATAAAACCGCCGTCAATGTCAGCGCTAGATTGAGTTCCGATGTCGTTGATGCCTTGCTGCGAAGCGGTGGCGATAGTACCAGTGATGTCTCCGGTCGCATCCAGAGTGGTAAAATTACCAGCTGCAGCAGTTCCAGCACCGATCGCGGTTCCATCAATGGCTCCACCATCAATATCGGCACTCGTTTGAGTTCCGATGTCGGTGACATTGGCCTGGGTTACGGTAGTAAGTGTACCGGCAATCTCGTTGGCCGTAATATCAGTAACGGTCAAATCGCCGTTCAAGAGAGTGTCGCCGTCTACTGCAAAAGAAGTTCCGGCGGCTGGAGAAACAGAGCCAATGGCAACCAGACCGGTTTCCGTTATGGTCATTCTCTGAGATCCTGCGGTGTCAAACCTGAGAATGTCTTCGTCACCAGACTCTTCAGATTGAATCTTGGTATCAGAATCAGCATCGGTTATGGTTGCGCCAGCCGCTAATCCGGTAAGTGAGGATCCGTCTCCACTAAAAGACGCTGCAGAGATGGCTCCGGTTGCTGTAATCGCGCCAACCGTATCAATGTTCCCACCGATATCGACATCAGCATCAACAACCAGGTCTGCTGCGGTGATTATTCCACTGGCATCTATACTCGAAGCGGTCATTGCGCCGCTTACATCTAAAGTGGAATCAAGAGTAACCGTAGAGGTCACATCTAAAGTACCTGTTACCTGGGTGTTGGCGTCGACAGAAAACTGATGACTTGGATCGGCGGTATTAATACCTACCCTTCCAGAATCATCGATTAATATTCCGTTGGCGGCTCCACCGTCGTCATTTGACAAAATGAGTCCGGTGTTATCGACGGCCCTTACTTCGCTTGTCCCGATAAACAGACCAGCTGTTTGGGAAAAGCTTATGGACGTGAACTGTAGAAAGCTCTGTCCTGAAACTGTTGCTGCGCTTACTTGACCTGTCGCCCCCATTGCAAAAAAAGCAATAGCAGTGGCGAAAGCCAGACGCTTTAGATTACCAAAAAAGTTCATGGCTTACTCCTTAGTTAACTACTGCCAACCAACCATAGGTTGGGTTTATATAGATGAACTTGACCGTCATTCGGTCAACATCTATCAACAGGTCTGAGGCAGTTGAATGAATGTTATTCCCATTTCTAAAAATGGTGATATTGTTTACAGATGCGTTTCCAGCGTCTTGAACTACCAACCAATCACCAGGGTCTGGAGATGGTGGAAGAGTCATTCCGAAGGATAAAGTATGACTATCGGCGACAACTTCGTCACCAATCACCAACTGATACACATTGCTTTTAATTGGGTGTTTTTTATAAATTCCCAGGCCAGTTAACTGAGAACCTTCGCCGATAAAGCTGCTTGCCTTAATGGTTCCGATTACATCCAAGGTTTGTGTAGGCGTGTTGGTATTAATACCCATCCGATCGGCGGACGTGTCAATTTTTATGAAAGTGGTGCCGTCGCTACGGCCCACCGAGATACCAACGGTATCCGTTCGAGCTTTTCCCTTGTCTGTGGAAATAGACAGACCCGCTGCCTGCTCGATATCATTTTGGTTTCCGTACCAGAAAGGGTTCGACCAGGTGGGAACCAGTAAAAGTAAGAAAATGATTAGGTGACGGTAATAAGCCATCCTGTGTCACCTCCAACCTTAATAAATTCCATTCGAGACCAGTTCGTTTTGAATTGGAAATTGGTTATACCCCGGACAGTTCCAACCACTGTTACCGGATTGTTTTTAATATTTCCATGGGCGTGCTGCAAAACAATTTCGGCGTTGTCTTCGGCGTCGGGGTCTAAGGTGACATTAAAACCAGTGGTCGTCACATCTAGTAACAATTGATCCCCGTCTCTTGCCGTGTAATCACCACTTATGGTCTTTGGCTTTTTTATAGACGAAAGTTTACTTGATAGAAAAGACATCCCAGAGTTCTCCTAGCTTAGATTTACTGTAACAAAAGACCCCGGTAGCTTTGCGAGATCGGGCGCCGTTTTGGGGAGATTAAGCTCAAAAAAACTTTAAAAAATATTTTCTATGGCGTTTGGTACGTCAGTACAGCTAAAACAAATACTGTTTTAGTTCTTTTTTTCTTAGAACCTGGAGGGTTTATGTCAGAAATTTTTAAAACAATCACAATGGAAACCTTAAAAGAATGGCTTAGAGGAATAGGCAGGAGTAGTTTTTTCAAAACATCTGGGGGTGGGATATCCATCAGGATTACAAAAGACGGCATACAACTCTATTGCGTTTCTGAAAGCTTAAGTATTTTCGTCTTTGATGAAAACAAAACAATGTTCGGCGCCTGGGATAGTTCTGTCGAGGCGGTGCTGGTTCTCTTGAAGAATGAGTATGAAGAGAAAACCAAGCCGGACCCGCTCATGTTTTTCAAGGGGGTCTTTGCGGGAGGCAAAAACATTTTCGACGAGCCCGTCACAAAACAGCCCCAGGATAAGGCCGTCTTACTGAACCTCTACCCCAAGGATGAAGAAAAACGACTCCCAAACAGAGATGATTTCTTCCCCCCGGGGGTCGTGGATGAAATACAAAACAGGGAGGATGGGGAGTTTTCCCCGATTAACGATAATATTTTCTCTTGTTCTATTAACGATAAAACGTTGGAGCTCGCATTCGATGACGGAACCATCGGGGTCGCTTACTATAAGGTTGGAGAAACATTTGAGAGCAGTTATATCGTTGGTAAAGGCGGCCATGAAATGAAAATAACCACCGTCAAAGACCTGCACGATTGTGGCGTTGTCGGATGGAAAATCGTTCCTTAAAAATCGTATAAGAATATAGTTCCTAGTAATGGCCTGCTAGGTCGTTTTTTTAAGGAGGTGAGGGTCTTGAAAAACAGACTTGGAGAGAATTGGATAAGGCCCCTGACCAACTACGGGGGCGTTATAAATTTGAGTTGGTCGGGAGTAAATTCCCGGGGCAGGCCACCTGCCTGGCAATGTCGTGTATCGACGCCAAATGGTAGCGCCCATTATTCCGTGGTGGATAGGTTTCGATACCTGCTGCAGTAGGTGATAACCGCCACCACGGGAGATGGTTTTAACGCGGGGGGTACGCACGCCCCCCGCTTTTATTTTTTTACAGGAGGATTTCTATGATCAAGAAGGCCACAGTCAGCTCTGCGAAGAGTTTTGGAATTTCAGGAAACTTCTGTTTCCTGGACCTAGAAAAGGCGATCGGCAAAAAAGAAGACGTTGCATTTTTGACGCCCCTATATAGTAACAGGGGCCAGATGTCTTTATCTTCGTCCGGAAGGGGATGGTCCGACGGTCTTGTCGGATTCATTTATGTAACCAAACCAGATGCCAGGAAACATCTAAAAAGGAAGCGAATTGATAAGAAATTTGTTTCCGAAAAGATTCTTCCCATGGTGGAAGATCACCTTGTGGAAATTAATATAAAAACAGAAAGGGGAAAACTACGGGAAACCTTCAAACCAATGGGGCGTCAGGTAGCCGATTTCGGCTTTTTAGCGTCTCTGTAAAGTAACAAAGAAAGGGGGCTAAGGCCCCCTTCTTTTTTTTCAGGAGGAAAACATGACCTACCATAAAAAATGTCCGTCATGCGGCGGACAGCTACACTTGAACGGAAACCCAGAAGTGGCTACGGATTGCAGCTTTATCGTTGCAAACCTGAAATGTGCCGGCTGCGAAAAACAATTTGAGCTCTACTTCACGGATCGTGGAGAAGGGCTTGCGGAGATAGAAGAGGAAAAAAAGAGTGATGAGGAGTGGGAAAGTGCCGAAGAGACTTAAAAAATATAATGTTACGATTCTTAGAGACGTTCAAGAAACAGCCACGGTCGAGATTGAAGCTGTGGACGAAAACGAAGCTGAGAGGACTGGGTATGATGTGTGTACAAACTTAAACTATGACCAGGGGGCTGTTGAACATACGGTCCAAAGGGTTATTTTTTTAGGAGAAGTTAGCCCGGCCAGGTCAGAAGGAATTCAACGTTTTCTTGAAGCGAATGAATTCGAAGACGCCACGGAATTCCAAGACCTGGTTCAATATCTCAGGCTTGACGGAAAATCTGATGAGGAAGTCTTGCGTGGGCTCCATGTTTATAAAGCGTGGTCTGAATGTAACGGACCTCCAAAATACAGCGATGTCAGGCTGGTGTTGGATGGCTTTTTTCACCGCAGAAACTGGGGCACATCTATGAACCCGGTATTTGATGCCGCTGAACAGAAATACGAGGTACAAGGATGAGTGGCTATAGTCAAAGAATCAAGAACAAACTTGAAGATCCGGAATTCTTAAAGGATTACGACGAAGACTATTACAAAGAAGAGGCTATGTCCGGGTTTTCCCACCACGAACTTCAGGCCGCCTTTTCTTTTGTAAAAGACAAAGAGAACTGGAAAAACGAGATCCGAGCAAGAATACCAAGCGAAGACCTCAGGATAACTGACATTGCGGTCGGTTTTATCTGCGGAAGCAGACTTGAAGTCGTGGAAGAAGACGACGACACCTGCCTTGTGTATGGCCCCGGTTACTACGTCTGTATAGGTTCTTGATGGCTATCACCTTGTACACAGCGTTCGTTTTCTTTCAAGGCAAGTTCAATTTTTATATTGGCACCACGGAAGACGAATTGATGGAAGAGATTCACGGGTTCGTTTGCGAAGACTGGCCGTTTGAAGAAGATGTCCAGGACTTCGATCCGGAAAAAGCAATTGAGAAATATTTTAGCCAGGACGACCACTGGTACGAAACTGATTTTGAAGCCGTTCAAAGTACCATCGAGGATCTAAAGATGGCTGAGAAGGCTCTCGAAAACTTACGAAAAGCATTTGCCAAGCAAAAGGCTGGCAATCCAAGCTGGGGCGATTTCCATGTGGCGGATCAGTACGCCGCAGTCGCCCTGGGTGTGAAGGTTAAGTAAGGAGAACATATGGGATTTTTTAGCTGGGAAACCGCGGATACAAAAGAAAGTATTCCGGCCCCGCAATCACACCATCCGCTGTCAGGTAAGAGAGATGTTTTTCTTCTCAAACCTGGCGGCGGATATATCTTAGGTGGGGATTATGACGGATACGGACGCATAGACGGCAAGGAAATCTACGAAGAATTCGGGAAAAGAAACTTTTCCAACATACCGGCGGGAGATAAGGAAGCGATTGTAAGCGCCGCCATATCCCTCGATTGCGATCGCCTTTTTAAGGACACAACAACCGGTACGCTTTACTCCACTAGCCAACATCTGGCGAACGAATTCGGCGCAGAAAAGATGCCGTTCATGTGGGAAGAACCGTGGTTGGATGGTAAAACAAACAACCAGCTGGTTGAAGAGGGGCGTTTTGTAGTTGAGCCGGTGGAATTAAAATTTCACATTAAGTTGTCGTTCGATAAGAATGCGAACTACGACGACTTACCGCCAAGCCGCAGCTGCCCTGACCAGGGATTTTTCTACAGCTTCTGGGTTTATATCTACGATTCAGAGGTAATAGATGAATTGTTTGAGTCCATCGCCCATACAGAGATAAAGAAAAGAATCGTTTCCCTGAGCGAAGAACAGACAATACCACTGGCTTTGTTGGCTCGAGATTATACAGAGGACTCTCGTGTCGGGGGTGAATATGTTGAGTCTGAATATTCAAAGGACGCCGAAAATCAGGGCGAAGACTTTGACGAAGAAAATTTCACCACCTTCACCCATTGTTTTGGTGGGAAATTAGATGTCTGCTGGAAAGAGGGCGCGGACGCCCCGCAACACTTCAAAGATGCTTTTGGAATTAAATCGGAAGGAACGGTAAAATAGTGGAGGTTTTTCTAAACCATAGTGATCTTTGTGATCTGTTGGCATCTCCTACATCAGGGTTGTCATTGGCCAACGACCATGGCGGGTATGTCTGTACTTCACCAGGGGATGGCCAGGTCATAAAATATTTTAAGGGAATGGACCCCAACAAAGACGAAGACTACTGGGAAAGAACCAGGGAGGTTTTCGGCGGCGATGATTTCGGCATGGACTTGCCCGAGATCCGAGAACAAATGGCGAATTTGTTTTTCCGAGCGAGAATTCATCAAGAGAGAGCCAGCCTGGTTATTGACGTCACGGATGAAAACATAAGCTTTACTTTTTCCTCAGTTCCGGCCGGTAAGGAAAGACTCGTGGAAGAATGACTGCGCATAATGACCAATATGTTAACCAAATGGAGGCGCCGTGAAAAACAAACATGATCAAGAGGTTGTCGAGCTTGAAAACGCTAGGATGTCGGATTTTCTGAGCACTTGTCCGGCCGACTATTACACCTACAAACATGACAATTGCCTTGAAAGTTGTTTGGCTATGTCAGCAACTTGCCCGGCCTGCGGCGTTTGTGAGCTGAGAGGTTTTTATAAAAGCGTAAGAGTGAGCGTGGAAACAAAAATTCACTTAATGGAGTGCGAGTGTGGTCATATTTTTGCGATTCTTCCTTATGAATGGGAGGAGAAGGCCTGGCTCAAAAAAAACACAGAGAGGGTGCGGTGGTACTTAGCAATGGCTGCGCATAAAATTGTTACGCATGAAATTATGCGCGAAGTCAGCAAAGAGTTTCGCATTTTGGCCGTGGTGTTTTCTGCCGCAGTAGGTGCAGGTTCAGTCTTGGCCGCCTTTTATTTACTGGTGCTTGCACCTGCGGGCTATTAATCGGTGGCCCAATTGTCGCTAAAATGGAACGGTTTTTTGCGATCGCACATAAATTATTTTTCCTGTCTTGTGGCTAATTGTCGTTATTTATAGTTGCTTGTCGCCAGAAGCCTACAGGAAGATACGGGATACTACGGGATTTAAAAGTTTCACTCCTCGTCACTACCCTTCACACGCCTTCACACCAAAAAAAGCAAGATTCCACAGACTCCACAGACTCTTGAGTAACCCAGAGTAATTTGCTAGAAAAAACCTGTAGCGCTGAATAGAACGCCTACTTTACAATTGAAGTATCAAATGTAAGGAGGACTACCATGAAAAATCCCTATCAGGATTTTATTAGTTTTACGCAGGGTCTTAAAAGCTGGGAAAGAAAAATACTTTGCTATCTTTGTCTGAAGGGCGCGTGTACCGAGTCGGTCTTTTTGGAGATGCAAGACGCCGAAGAATTTGTTGGCGTCGCTCGAAAGCACATAAAGGAGTTCATAGAAAAATTAATGGGCTCTCACTGGGCGGTTGTTGAGTACAAAAAGCGCTTCTTCACGAAGATCCGAATCAATTGCTTGGATGTTGGTTTGGACGAAGAAGGGTTTTTAAAAGAAGTTAGTAAAAACTCAGAAGATGGCGACGATATGCCAATTACAAGGCCGAGTAGGGGAGAAGTGGCAAGAAGACATAGAAAAAGAGCAATGGATACCATCGATTCTGCTATCAAGAGCCGTGGGGTTGGCCACCAAGAGCTTTTTCGCCATCTAGTGAGAGGTGGGCTCTGGGGGAAGATGTCATATCGGGAAAAAGCCGGGCTGGTAATGTTTTTAACCATCCTAAAGCCTTATGGTAGTATTCGTGTTATTCCAGGTCACCTGGGAGACTTCTTTGGGTTTTCATCTAGCACTATGACGCTGACAATCAGGGAACTTTCGGAAAAGGACCTCCTGATTGTTGAGAAAGAGAACGATAGTTGGTTTACCGTTTTTAAATTACCAGATCAGGTCTGGAAAATGGTTATTAAACAAGAGGTTCGTCAAACCACAAATGCATTTTCGGAAAACGAAGATTTTAGCGACCTTTTTGGGGAAAACGACGAAGCTTTGGATTTTAATGAAATGTTTAGTGAAACGCTTGAGGAACCAGAAAGCAAAGAGATTCATGTGGATGTGGATGAGACCGAATCTTTAAACTTTGGTCGACTTCACGTAAACCAGTTTGCACTTTCGTTGGAAAAGGATTCTGACGAGATTGCATTCCTCTAGCATTTGTGTTTTGAAGGGGTACTTCGGTACCCTTTCTTGCGTTTTTTCAAAAAAATAACAAAGCGGCGATGGGGGCATTCGGCTCTTCCAGTAAAATATGGCTCTGCTAAAATTTTAGTAGAGCCTATGCATTTCAGACCAAAGCAGTTAGAAGAATCAACCATCCGCGAGAGGGCTGAGAAAAATCTCAACTTCTCTTGGCGGCAGATGAAGAACGACCAGTTGTCTCGAATCAACATGAAGTTGTCTTGGGAGCGGCAGTCGGCCCTCAACGCCGAGCTCGTTGAAGAAATGAAGAGGATACAAGTCTCCCGGGAAAATTGGTCTTCTTTCGCTTCGTTCTTAATGAAAGAGCATGAAGACATGTCAAAATGGATGGTCGTTCTTTCCGGTGGTTTTTTACTATTGGCTATCTTCGTCTTCTCCAGCGGTTGCCAGCACAAAGACAGTTTTCTAGACCATGGCCGTGGGAGATTCTCTCTACACGGATCACCAGACGGTCGCTTACACATTATAAAATAGGAGGATTGCATGGGCAATTCATCAGGTTTATCGCCGGAGCTGCGCTCCGCCGTAACATTGGCTATCCGTTACACAAACGGAAAGTCTACGAAAAGAGAAGTCGAATTTGTGGAAGAAGCATGCAAAGCTTTCGACACAGACCCAAAAGCTTGTAGTGAGAGTGGCCTGGGCATTATCATTCAAAATTACAAAGAACTAAAAATGGACCTTATGTTGAGATGATCTTAAAGCACTACGCCGGAATAGGTTCCAGGAAAACGCCAGAGCATATCCAAAAGCTTATGACGTGGATCGCCATGTTACTGAGTCATGGCGGATGGGTTCTAAGATCCGGCGGCGCTGACGGATCCGACACCGCATTCGAAAAGGGTGCTGATCAGGATAAAATAGAGATATTTCTTCCGCGCCAGGGGTTTAATCACAACCCATCACAGCTTTACAAGTACAAACCAATTCACCACAGGCTGGCCATGGACACTCATCCCGCCTGGGATGGATTAGATAAAGGTTCTAAGGCCATGATGATCCGCAACAGCGCTCAAATAATGGGTTATGAGGAGGGTTCTATACAAACCAACTTTGTTCTTTGCTGGACGCAGAATGGTGAAGCCATAGGTGGGACCGGGCAGGCGATTCGATTGGCGGATCGTTTTAAGTTACCAGTGCTGAATCTTCAGAAGAAGGATAGTGCCAGGTTAAAGGATCCCGCCACTTTTTTAGAAGAAGGAGAAAAAATTATCACTGAAATTTTAACATGGGTCAATAAACGGTGGCCCTGAGGTTTTATCAAGAAAAAAACCTACGACCGCAACGCTAGGTTTGCGCGCGAAAACTGGTTAAAGTATGTGGATAAATGCCCCAATTGTGGCAAACCAATGCTCCTGAAGCATTCCGATGAGGTGTATCCGCACAGAAAAGATATCAACGCACACGTCTGGGTTTGCGAAGATTATTTCAAAGGGTGCTCTACTTCCGTAGGAGCCTTCGATACAGAGGGACACCCACCTAAAGGAAAGCCGGCTGACATTTTTTTAAGGCAACAAAGAATGTTAGCCCACGATCACATAGATTGGATTTGGAAAGACCGCCTCATACCAAGAAGGAAAATGTACCTTTTTCTTTCTTCATTCATGGGGTTAACAATAAAAGATTGCCACATAGGGCTGTTCGATGAGGAACAGTGTTGCCTGGTAATGTCGTTTGGCAATCTGGTGAGGACAATGAAAAATGTACTCAGTTGATCTATTCGCCGGAGTCGGCGGTGCCACGATAGGTACCCTGCTTGCCGGCGCCAGAGTATTAGCTGCAGCCAACCACTGGCCGCTTGCTATTGAATACCACAGTAAAAACCACCCGGAAGTGGAACATATTTGCCAGGACCTGCAACAGCTCAACTGGGCTGAGGTTCCCGCACACGATCTACTCTGGGCGAGCCCATCTTGCATAGGTCATACAAAGGCCAGGGGCAAGGAAAAGAAACACCACGACGAAGCGAGATCCACAGCCTGGGCCGTGGTGAGCTGCGCCGAATATCACCGACCGAACTTTGTCATTGTTGAAAATGTTCAGGAATTTTTAAAGTGGGAGCTTTACAAGCCGTGGCTCTACGCCATGAAAACATTAGGCTATTCCCACTCTGAATCTATTCTCAACTCTGCTGATTTTGGAGTCCCCCAGGAAAGAATCAGGCTTTTCGTCATCTTCTCAAAAAGCGAGCATCCGTTCAAGTTTAGGCCGCCGAGAAGAAAGCATCAGCCAGCGTCATCGATCATTAACTGGGGTCACACGATGTCGGACATTTACAAACCAGATAGAAGCCCCAAAACGATTTCTATTGTCGAAAAAAGCCGTGAGGAACTGGGCGACACATTCGTGTTTCCCTATTACGGCACAACCGCGCTTGGGAAACCAATGAGTAGACCTCTTGGTACCGTAACCACCAGGGATCGCTGGGGGCTTGTGTGCGGAGA
>Ga0257122_1002192_pt1 | contig 12596 bp, 12 predicted proteins | sample SI106_120metaG_FD_190146 | JGI IMG/M metagenome (GOLD analysis project Ga0257122, IMG submission 190146) | Marine microbial communities from Saanich Inlet, British Columbia, Canada - SI106_120 | ecosystem: Environmental > Aquatic > Marine > Inlet | place: Canada: British Columbia | collected... | reverse complement strand
CACTTGATCCGGAAGGGAGTGGGCCAGATACCCATTATAAAGTGTTACAAGCTATTGCTGACGCAGTTCGAATCTGGAATGATGAAACAGATTTATCTCATTTACGGATTTGGGGATATCGAAATGTATGGTATCGGTTTGATCTTGCTGAAGCGGACATCATTGTCCCAGTAACATTAAATTCAATGGCCATCATTCGATCTACTTTTATGAATTGTTATTTGAGTCAAAGAGATGCATCTTTTCCCAGTTATGAATTGGATGGCCCTTTTTGTGACCTCTCTCAAAAGATTTGGGTTGAACAGCACCAAGATCTGCAATTATTGTTAGGTAGAGATTTTTGGTATCAGAATAAGAATCCTCACCTTCGTGCCGTTCATGGTGCAGTTTATTTAAAGGAAATGGATGTGAAAACTTTTCTGACTGTTGCAAGAGAACTGGAAGAATCCATGGAAGGATTTCCTCTTTCTAAAAATTAAAATTATTCAATTATTTTTTCTTTTTCAGCCAGTTCGGCATCCTGAATATTTTTGGCCAAATGGAAGATATAATAAACTGATTTTTTTATATCATTTTCTGAGCAGGAAAAACAGGTCCCTTTTGCTGGCATGACACCTTCTTTACCATCCATGCCATTGAGAACACTTTCATATAATTGATCAAACCCTTTAGTCGCCAATTGCTCAAAATGTACTTTATCACGGACAGATGCAGCGCCCATATTCCCATACATATGGCAACGAAAACAGGTGGTGGCCCAAACGGATTCACCCACAATAATTTCTTCTTTAGTTAGGTTCTTATATTCTTCCGAATCGTAGATATTCACAGGAGATTTCCCATCGCATCCAATCACCAGGAGAATAATGAAAAAGAGAATTAAACGTTGCATGAGTTTCCTTATTTTTACTTATCCAATTCATCAATTTAATAAGACTATTTCACAATAAAGAAGCAATAGATAGACTTTGTAAAAATTGAGTTGATACATTTGTAACACTTGAGATAATTTTAAAAAATATTACCATTTTGGTGTTGGTCTGATTAGGTTTTTTCCTTCATTATGAAACCAAATCAACAACTTCATTGGGATAAAGAAGAAATTGCCAATATATTGACCCATGGTATCGGCGCCATTGCCAGCGCAGTGGGGTTGATATTTTTGGTATATTTTGCTAATGTAAAAGGCGGAATCTGGGAACAGGTAAGCTTTAGTATATTTGGCATTACAATGCTTATTGTATTTTTATCATCTACCATTTATCACACAATCCGAACGCCGAAATTGAAAGCAATATTTCAAACCATTGATCAATCTGCAATTTTTCTATTGATTGCAGGATCTTATGTCCCTTTTTGTCTTGTAAGCATGAGAGGTATTTGGGGATGGTCAATTTTATCTGTTGTGTGGGCTTTAGCCATCATCGGGGTCATTTTAAAATTTTATTATCAGAATCGAGTTGTAAAACCTTTTGTGATCCTGTATGTTGCAATGGGCTGGCTTTGTATGGTTGCTATAAAAGAAATGTTTGTAAAAATTCCTGAATTTTCTCTTTCGTTTATTTTCATTGGTGGTGTGTTTTACATGGTTGGTGTCATTTTCTATTTATGGGAAAGGCTTCCTTATAGCCATGCTATTTGGCATGTCTTCGTCTTAGGTGGTTGTGCTAGCCATTATGTGGCGGTTATTGATTTGGTTTTATGAAACAATTATTGATCGCTGTGATTTTCATCATGCCTTTATTTTCAGATATACCAAAGATTGGACAACTGGCACCAGATTTTTCATTGGAAGACCAGGATGGGAAATTGCATTCTCTCGGATATTACGAAGGGAAAAAATTAGTGGTTTACTTTTTCCCGAAGGCATTTACACCGGGCTGAACAAAACAAGCATGTGGATTCCGGGATGAATCTGATAATTTTAAAGAATTAGGTATTGTTGTCTTAGGGATTAGTTTTGATTCAAAAAATTCTCTAAAAGCATTTAAAGAGAAATATAGAATTCCTTTTAACTTTTTATCAGATAATAAAAAAAAAGTTGGAAAAAAGTATGGTGTAAGTCGATTCCTATTTGCTTCAAGGAAAACATTTCTTATTGATGAAAATGGGATCCTGATTCACATCATTGATGAAGTAAATTTGAATACGCATCCAATGGATATTATAAAAATATTTGAACAAGCTGAAACAGGAGTAAAATTGTGAATATATCTATCGAATATTGCAACATGTGAAACTATTTACCACGGGCTTCCAGTTTGGAAGTAGAATTAAAATCAAAATTTGAACATGTAAATATTGAATTGATTTCCAGTGGTGGAGGTGTTTTTGAAGTAACATTAGATAATAACCTAATTTTTTCAAAGAAAGCATTAGAACGATTTCCAGACGAAGGTGAAGTTGAAAAATTGATTCGGGAAAACTTGAACTAATTTGAAAATAAACCTAAATCATTCTGGTCAAGATTATACAATTGATTTGAATTCCGGAATTAATCTATCTATCCCAAATAGATTTGACGGGAATCACCCAATATTTTATGGTGCTACAGCACCATCGGTAAAACCTATCCACTCTGGAGAATTTATTGGCGATGTAAATCAGGGAGGAAGTTGTAATGTTAAGATTGCTTCACTGAATATTCATTGCACAGGAACTCATACGGAATGTGTGGGGCATATTGATGATTCAGGCAAAAAAATATCTGATATTTGTCCAATCGGATTTTTATTTGCCCAATTGATTACTGTTAATCCGGTTCATAAATCAGATACAAATGAATCTTATCATGTTGACTATGAAAATGAATTAGTTATTTCAGTTGAGTCATTCAAAGGTAAGTTAAAAGAAAACATAAATGCACTCGTTGTTCGAACAAATCCAAATGATCTGGATAAAGTAAATCGTAATTATGGTGATCATCCTGCTTCTTTTTTTACCCACGATTCCATTGATTATATTTTAGATAGTGGGATAAAACATTTGTTGGTTGATTTGCCATCCATAGATAAAGCTGACGATGGCGGCCAACTTGGAAATCATCACAGGTTTTTTAAACTAGGCAAAACAATTTCGGAATTACTTTATATCCCTGATTCAGTTCAGGACGGATTTGGATTTCTACAGATTCAGATTCCCAATTGGGGGCTGGATGCAGCACCAAGTCGTCCTATTTTTTATTCTGTTAAATTTTAATTTTTCACAGGGTAATTCTATTTTGTAAATTCTAATCAGTAAATAAATTATTTGAGGATTATTTTATTATGAGTGAACAAATTAAAAGTGTAATAACCTGTGATCTTGACGGAAAATTGGAAACCTTTAGCGAAGGTGCAGCAAGCCTTTTTGGATACAATCAGGAAGAAGTGGTCAATAAAATGAGAGTGAGCGACTTCAGCGATGGACAAGTTGTATTGGGTCATGTTGTGGGATGGCTGGCTGAAGCAGTGAAAAATGGCGAGTGGGAAGGGAATACGGTATTTCTCCACAAGGATGGCAGTGAATTGCCTTGCCGCATCAAGATTACACCTACAAAAGGAAAAGATGGTGAACATATTGGGTATTGCGGTGTAACCACACTATTAGATAATAAGACCGCGGACGAAGTCCGGCCAAAGATTAACCTGATGACCAAGATTTTTACTTGGCTGGTAATCATGCGCTTACCATTTTTAACTGCTACATTTATTCCAATCTTTGTTGGAGCAGCCGTAGCAAATCTTTCTGGATTTTCTGTAGACTGGGGATGGCTGGGTTTAACTTTATTGGGTGGATCTTTACTACACATTGGTACCAACACTGCCAACGATTATTTTGATCATACCAGTGGTACAGATGAAGCAAATTACAATTATATGGTGCCATTCTCTGGTGGGAGTCGCAGTATTCAAATGGGTCTTATTTCAGCCAAAGGGATGTTAACAGTAGCCATTGTATCCTTTGCATTGAGTGCAGTTGTAGGTATTCCGCTCATTCAAAAAGCGGGAATGTCGATCTTATGGTTGGGTCTGATTGGTTTCTTATCTGGCCTGTTTTACACAGCACCGCCCTTTCGGATTGCATCCAGGAAAGGATTGGGTGAATTACTTATTGGGCTCAATTTTGGTCCATTGATGGTAGCAGGCAGTGCACTTGTTCAAACTGGACAATTGTTACCAGAAGCGTTTTTGGCAGGTATCCCTATTGGTCTCCTGGTAGCCGCTATCGTGTATGTAAACGAATTTCCGGATCATGATGGAGATAAAGCGACGGGGAAGGATACCTTGATTGTCGTCTTTGGTCCAGAAAAAGCTAGGATCGGTTATGTATTATTAGTTGCAGGTGCTTTTATCAGTATTGTAGTCATGGCTTTGAATGGTACTTTTCCCATGTTGACTTTGATTGCACTTGTAGCATCTTATTTTGGTGTGAGAGCGATCCAAGTACTTTATAAATACTATGATGACCGTCTGCTGCAGCCTGCTAATGCAGGTACGATCAATATGCACTTTATTACAGGGGCTCTGTTTTGCATCGGAATCTGGTTGGGGACACCTGTATAATTCATACAATTTCTTTATCACATTTATAAAAAGCCCCTGATTTAGGGGCTTTTTATTTGGATTAAACTAAAAACTATTGTAATATACTTACGAGTAACTTACGAGTTATCTAAGAATTAACACAAAGGGTTAAAATGAAAAAGAAAATAAAAAAACAACCATCGATAACAGTTATTCGAGCCATTGCTCGATTGAATAACTATGCCAATCAGAAAACCGCTCAATCTATTGTTTGGGATGGGAAATCTATCACACACTATTTATCCGTTACCTCGTGATGAAACCATTGTCCCCAAAGCTAAAAAAATTCCTGGAATTTGTTCAGCGATTTACGCTGATCCATGGTCAATCTCCATCTTATGAAGAAATTATGGCCAGTCTGGGATTTGGTTCATTGGGGACAGTGAACTGGTATGTAAAGACCCTGGAAGATGAGGGTCATCTTTCTCGTATAAAAGGTCCCAACGGCAAGCGGGCACTCACCTTGATCCACAAGGAGTACGCCACACCTACAACTACAGCTCGTTTGCCGCTGTTGGGCCTTATTGCTGCAGGTGAGCCTATCGAAGCATTAGAAAACCCCGAAATGGTGGATGTTCCTCCGTCTTTATTACACCCTGATAATTATGTGCTGCAAGTGATAGGAGATTCCATGATTCAAGAGAATATCCATGATGGGGATTTTATCGTGGCGAAGAAGACGGCAACGGCTTACTCTGGCCAGATTGTGGTTGCACTCATCAATGGTGAAGCTACGTTGAAATGTTATGTGCCTAAATCAAACTGTGTTGAACTTCATCCAAGAAATCCAGATTTTCCGGTTATAAAGGTTAATCCTGAAGATGATTTTCATATTAATGGTGTGCTTCTTTATTCTTTCAGGAATTACCTTAATTAGTTAAACACAGAGACCACTAAGTTTACGAAGTATGCCTAACAACACATTTAATTCGATCCCTTCCAAAATAAATGCCATTGGCACCCGGATTGTGGATTCCGCAATAAAAGTTCATAAAGCTTTAGGGCCGGGTCTTTTAGAATCAGTATATGAAGAATGTATGGCTTATGAGTTGGGAAGGAGAAATTTATCTGTTGAAAGGCAAATGTCAGTCCCAATTCAATATGATAGTAATACGCTTAAAACACCACTTCAACTAGATTTATTGATTCATAAGTCTGTCATTGTTGAGTTGAAGTCTGTTGAAAAAATGAATCCAATATTTGAATCTCAACTGATGACTTATTTACGACTTTCTGGTTTACGATTAGGGTATTTAATCAATTTTAATGTACCGCTTGTGAAAAATGGGATTAAACGCATGGTCATGTGAGCCTTGGAGTTCTCCGTGTCCTTTGTGTTTAATAACAATCAAGATATTTTCCATATACGTCTTAAGGAATTAGAACTCCAGGCCGAACGGATCATGGATCCGACATTGAAGACACGCCCGGTTGCCATTATTTCCTCGCCCCACCCCAATGGCATAATTATATCTTTATCTCCAGAAGCTGCAGAAGAAGGACTATTTCATGGTATGAAAGTTTCCGTGGTTCGAAAAATGAGTCATGGTGTCCTACTTTTGCCTTACAATCAATCTCTCTATGCTCGGGTAAATCGTTATGTATACCAATCCGTATCGATGTTTACACCTACTGTGGAACCGGAAGGGTTTAATGGGTTCTATCTGGATATGAATGGCATGCGAGCCATACGAGGCCATGTTCAAAATACAGGACTTTCCATTATTCAGCGGATTCAGGAGCAGACCAGTCTTTCCGGGATGGTGGGAATCAGTGTGAATAAACTGGTGAGCCGAATCGTTACATCCGTTATTCCAGATACGATCCATGAAGTTCAAAGCGGGCAAGAAGCCCAATTTTTATCACCGCTGAAACCGCCGGTTCTCCCAACAGTAAAGGAAAAGCCTGTTCATCGTTTACTACGATTCTTATGTGTTGAGCAGGTAAGTCATATCCAATCTATGGCAGATAAGTCAAATGAGTTTAGAACTTTATTTGGTACGTATGCGGTGCAATTGTCTCGAGAGGCAAAAGGTGAAGATTCATCCATTGTAAGACCGCTCCAACTTCGAGATCATATTTTGGAACAGACTGTTTTACCTGAAGATACCAATGATGAAAATATACTCCATGCTGTAGTGAAGGGTTTGGCAGAACAGGTGGCATTCAAACTCCGGAAACGCCGACAGGTGGCAAATAAGGTCAGATTGGAACTCCACTACACCGATGGACACCAACGGGACAGAATGGGCCGAATAATTGGGATTGATGATATATCAGTGATTGCTGTGTGCCGGAAATTGTTTGATAAAGCCAATGGGCGTCGAAACCGCGTTAGGACTATCTTGATAGATGTTAGCGAATTTCGGCCTTATATAGATCAGACGAATCTGTTTATGACAAAAGAGAGCCGGAATATGGCTGTATCCAAAGCAGTGGAGAAAGTTCGATTAAAATATGGTGTCCGGAGCCTTCAGACAGCGGATGTGTTTCAGGCATTGGGGAGAGTATGAAATAATGTTCATTCATTTAAACACTCATTCCGTCTATTCGCCCATGCGAGGGCTGTTGTCGCTTTCGGATCTCATGAATTTATCTCAATCTCATGGTATGGATACATTGGCGCTGACTGATGTGAATGGGATGTGGGGATTCATCCGTTTTGTCCAGCATTGTAAGGATGCTGGAATTAGTCCAATTGCTGGAACCAATTTGATCACAGAAAATGACGATGTGATTCTTTTGGCGGAGAATCAATATGGCTACGAGAATATGTGCAGAGCCGTGTCTGCTGTTCATGACAATTCCAAACAGTCTATAACTGATATTTTGGAAAAACAATTGGCGGGACTTTTCGTTCTGTCTCACAAAGAATCAACATTAAAGAAATTAATTAATATTATACCATATACGCATTTATTCTTAGAGTTACGTCCAGGTAATCAAGAAAGTTGTATGCAAAAATTAGCCAAAAAATTGAAATTGGAAATGGTAGTTACGGGTGATGTCTATTTCAGATCACAAAGCGACCATGATGCTCATGTAACGCTCCGAGCTATTGAAAAGAATACAACGCTGAAGCAGTTGGATATAGCCGAATGCAAAACAAATCACCATTGGTTCCGTAGCGAAGCGGAGATGGTGAAATTATTCCCCAATAGCTTGGATGGATTGAATAATAGTCAGTATTTGGCAGATCGGTGTAAAACGGACTGGTCTTTCATTAATACGATTTTTCCGGGCTTATCGCTGAAAGAAACTCACATCTCCAATAAGAAATTAAAAGATAAGGTTTATGCTGGCGCCAAGATTCGATATGGTGAAGTAGATGAAATGATACGGCAGCGAATCGAATATGAATTGGATCTTATTACTCAAAAAGGGTTTGCGCCCTATTTTCTAATTGTTCAAGATATTGTGACACAAACCCGTGCCACCATCGGCCGTGGATCGGCGGCGGCATCTATCGTGAGTTATTGTCTCTTTATCACACAGGTGGATCCGTTGCGCTACACGCTCCAGTTTGAGCGATTTATTCACCCGGAACGAGAAGATATGCCGGATATTGATGTTGATTTCCCCTGGGATGAACGAGACGACATTTTGGATTACGTTTTCAAAAAATATGGCAACGAGCGGACAGCCATGGTTGCCAGTCAAGTTTTTTTGAAACCGAGATCTGCCATTCGGGAAGTGGGCAAAGTACATGGGCTTTCCAACGAAGAGATTAAGAGTATTACCAAGCGGATCGGCTGGTATGCATCTCGTCGAGATTTGGAGCATTGGATCCGGACAGATCCGCGCTTTGCCAATGTGGCTTTGGACGATACATTAATTCGTGTACTTCGGGAGAGTGAAAAGATAGTCGGTACATTCCGTTATCCATCGGTTCATCCCGGTGGTGTGGTGATTGTTCCAGATGAGATTCGGAAATACGTGCCGGTTTTGGTGGCACCAAAAGGGGTGCAAATCGTGGAATGGGAAAAGGACCAGGTGGAAGACTCGGGACTCTTGAAGATAGATCTTTTGGGAAACCGGAGCCTGGCGGTGGTTCGAGATACAATCCGCCAAGTAAACCTGAATTATGGCGAAGTGCTATCTCGCAGCAACTATGTGAATTATCATCAAATCCAACCTATAGGCGATGAAAAAACCGAAAAATTAATGAAGGCGGGGAAAACCATGGGCGTATTCTATATCGAGAGTCCAGCCACACGACAACTTCTGGCCAAAGCTGGTGTGGTGGATTTTGAGCATGTGGTAATCTATTCATCTATCATTCGTCCGGCAGCAAATCGGTTTACGAATATTATGCTGGCTCGGATTCATGGTGAAAAATGGGAATTGCTCCATCCTGATCTGGATTTTCTGGCAGAGAGCTATGGTATCATGGTGTACGAAGAGCAGGTGTCTATGGCGGCCATGACTCTGGCAGGATTGGGCTATGCGGAAGCGGAAGCACTCCGGAAAACCATGAGTAGGGATTCCATGCAGCATCTCACTCTTTCGTGGAAAAAGAAATTCATGGAAGGATCGCTTCGTCGAGGGTATTCGCCCAATATAATCAAGGATGTATGGGACATGATTGCTTCATTTGTAGGTTATTCATTCTGTAAACCCCATTCCGCATCTTATGCAATGTTGTCATTTACCTGTGCCTATCTCAAAGCTCATTTCACAGCTGAATTTCTGGCATCCGTTATTTCCAATCAAGGTGGATTCTACTCACCTTACGCTTATATGAGTGAAGCACGAAGATTTGGAATTCAAATTTTGCCACCGGACGTGAATCGGAGCCATAAAGTATGGCGAGGCCGAAAAGGTAAAATCCGCATGGGATTCATGAGTATTAAACGACTCCGGCAAAAAGCCCTAGATATAATATTGGATGAACGAAAAGCAGGAGAGTTTGATTCATTGGATGACTTTTTATCCAGAGTGGATTTGGATCTTGCAGACGCCATGGCGCTGACGAATGCGGGCTGTTTCAAAAGTCTAACACCAGAACTAAGCCATCGAGAGTTGGCTTACCGTGTGGCTGGATTCTATCTTCAAAATGGAGTGCGGGAACCACTTACAGCATCTCCTGTGAACACTAATTTAACGGCTGAAGATCAATACAGATTAGAGTTAGAGACTTTTGGTTATCCATTGTCACTTCATCCGTTGGAAAAATATCGCCCTATCTTGAGCCAGCGAATTAAATATGCGAAGGATATTCCATTGTTTGTGGGACAGTCTATTTATTTGATTGGCGTGTATATCACGAGAAAAGAGACAGCAACAGGTAATTCAGAACCTATGGAATTTTTGACTTTAGAAGACGAAACTGATATTTATGAATGTGTGCTATTCCCGAATGTATTCCAAGAATTCGGTGATATGCTCCATTGGGAAACATTGTTTATCATTCGAGGAATAGTGGAAGAATCCTTTGGTGTTTACACCATCACCATTGAAAAAATGGCCAGCCTACAGCAGTGGGTGAGGAGGATTAAGAAAAATAGAGATCAGAAAAAAGGGGGAGTTTTCAAACTCCCCCTTTAATTAACCAACGTAAGAATTGGTTATTCTAAGATGATGATTTTATAAGAAAGCATTCATCCGTTTTATTCTATGCTATTTTAGGAGAAGCATTTTACCTTTCAGGACACGACTATCAGAAGTAACCTTATAAAGGTACATGCCTGTAGGCATGCTCTTCCCTTGGTCATTGGTTGCATTCCAAGTCAGGGAATATCTTCCAGGATTCATTTCCCCATTCTGAATTGTGGTGATCTCATTACCTAGAATATTATAAATAGTAACAATCACATTAGAACGGTAGTCAATATCAAACCTGAGTTTTGTGACCGGATTAAAGGGATTTGGGAAATTACCAAGTAGCTTGAATTCCCCTGGCAGACCTGCATCCAGATCAACTGATACCTCATCAGACGGTTCATTCGTGTCATAATTCCATGCATCATAGAAAAGAGGATTGATTGAACCCCAATAAGCTGCGACAGTTGGGTTAGCTACATCAATGTTCTCAATATGATTCAATCCATAACCGGATTCGTTATCACCACCTCTTAAACCGAATTTGAATTCCTGTCCGATAGTTGCAGTGGCTTCGTAGGTCACCTGGATACTGTAAACACTGTCACCAGCTACAGCATCTCCATTTAACCCATCATCATGCATTTGTTTCTCAGTTGTTGAAAACAAAGTACCACCCCAAGTTGTCCATGAGTCACCAGACAAAGGTTCGGAACCAGGACCATTAATCCACGGACCCCAAACCAAAACGCTATCAGCATGTTCTACATTTGTTGTCCCTTGAATATCAAAAAGCGTATCACCAGACATGACCTGATAATAAGCTGGACGAACATCAACTGTATACGTAACAGTCAATGCTGATCCAATTGGATCTGTGTTTCTAAAGATAGGCATTCTCCGCACATCAACATTTGAATCAGTCTCATCGCTAACAGCATACGCATTTGCGTCACTTGCACCATCTAGATCATGAAAACGTCGTTCTGCAAGACTTACGTCACTTCCATCATATTCGAAATTGAAATAAGTTTCGCGATATTCCACACCACCTTTTATTCGATAATATTGATAGTATAACCCTGCATCAAGATCTACTGATAGGGCATCTATGGTCAATGAATATGTATACTCAAATGGAACCTGTGTTAATGTATCAATTGTTACTGATTCAGCTGTACCGCCATAGCCATATTTTACAATCAATGTATCACCCAAAACGAAACCATTTCCAGCAACGGCATTTGAAAGATCTGTCGTTAACGTGAATGGTGTTAATGTTGCATTACTTGCAAAAGGCTCTGGACCTTGATCATTCCAGTAAACCCATTGAATCGTTGTATCTTGATTGATTGTAACGGCCCTATTATTTGATTCATCCGTTCCCCATGCACCTAATGTGTACTTGAATTCATGATTAGCAGCATGTGTTTGAATATGTATATTCCAATAATCAGATTCTCCCTCGCGAGTCAAAACAGAAGAACCCGGATCCCATCCTTGGAAAGAACCAGCTACATAAACAGATTGGTTTGCAGGATCGAAATCAGTATGCTGACTCATATTGACTCGAAAGAACACATCGATTGAATCGCTTGGCGTGTAGGGTGGATTACCATCTGGACCACTGCCCAAATAATCCATATCCACAACCATATCTGCTGACCCGACTGTTAAGGTGCGATTTCCACCTTGATAATCGGCACCAGGAATATCATTCTCCCAATAGTCCGAGACAGTTCCATCCAGATTAAGGATTTGAGCACCATATTTGTATTCATAATCTCCCGGTGCCAACTGAATGGTAAGGGACCAATAGTCGCCATCATCACTGGCCAAATTAGTTCCTGAGCCCCATTGGGTTACTGTTCCACGTAGATCTACGCCACTGGTTGAATCAACGATTCCTTGAACTGTAGATGAATTGACCCGAAATGTAATATCAGCCGCGGTAAGAAAGGACATTGAGAATAATACGATAGGTATTAACGCTTTTTTCATTGTGTTTTTCTCCTTGTTGTTATTTTATTGTTATAAAGAATTATTTTATGAATAAATCTTTAGTCACTCTATCGTGAGTTACTATGAAATTAATACAAACTCACTACACAAAAAAATGAAAAAAATATTTATTTATTGATGGATTAGAACTCGATTGAAATTCCCAAATGGGAAATAAGTCCGAAATACCCAAATTCCTGAATTGAGTAATCCACCCCCAATGACATCCCTGAAGTGAACGTCTTGGCACCCACTCCCAGTGTAAATCCTTCTTCACTGTCCGGGTTGCCAATATTTTTATACCCGCCCCGCAGAAATACCCTGTTTAAAAATGAGGACTCAATTCCAAACTGGAGTGTCTCCACATCATCGCTGGGAATAAATGCATCACTGGCCACCGTGAGTTTGAATGCTTGGGTTGACATGATATCACTGCTTAAACCAACCCGGAAAAACAGAGGCAGGGGCCAATCATCTGTTTTCATTTTA
>Ga0257122_1002191_pt1 | contig 12601 bp, 10 predicted proteins | sample SI106_120metaG_FD_190146 | JGI IMG/M metagenome (GOLD analysis project Ga0257122, IMG submission 190146) | Marine microbial communities from Saanich Inlet, British Columbia, Canada - SI106_120 | ecosystem: Environmental > Aquatic > Marine > Inlet | place: Canada: British Columbia | collected... | reverse complement strand
ATCAATCATATGGACCAATAACGCCTCAGGAAATGAAGGCATTTTTGGAGATTGCCATTCGTATTTTCCTTGATGGGATAAAATAATATGTTCCATTTTTTGAGATAAATCTTCCGGGAATTTCCGAATTTTATTTATGGCACTCAAAACCATATCTCGACCAATGACAATATGGCCAATTAGATTTCCTTCATCTGTGTATTCCGCTTCGTATTCAGAATTAATTTCTTTTAATTTTCCAATATCGTGAAGTAATACACCCGCCAAGACTAGATCCAAATCCACAGAGTAAAGGGGTGAAATCTTTTTTGCAATTTGTGCCATGGTTAAAATATGTTCCAAAAATCCAGATCTAAAATTGTGGTGCATTTTTACGGAAGCAGGATGAATCATGAGTTGTTTTTTATTTGATTTATAAATTGTAGCGACCAAAGATTGCAAATATTTATTTTTCATTCCATTAATAATATCTTCAATTTCATTCCACATTTTTATAGGGTCTTTCTTAGACGTGGGAACAATATGAGCAGGGTCAAACCCATATCGGCTATAATGCTGTACGGTGGCTTTGTTAATTTTCCGAACGACCAATTGTGGGCGATCCATAAAAGATTCAACATCTCCGGAAACGACAACCGCATCTCCCGCTTCAAATTTTTCGTTTAATTCGGAAACTGTATCCCATATTTTTCCAGAAATATGTCCTGAAATATCTCTTAATTCTAGATCAAGGTAAAGATCTCCACTTCGTGTGTGTCGAATATGCTTTTGAACACAAAGGTAAAAACCCTGTATAGAATCCCCTTCCTTAAAATTTTCTATGGATGATAATTTTTTCATTTTTTTTATTTCATTTCTTTAATCCAATGATGAATCACTGGTAATTTCTAAGATGACCAAGCAAGAATATACTTTAGAAGAAATCTCATATTCACGGAAAGAAGACCGCCGAATTTTGGAGGCAGTTCTTAAATCGTGGTTTAAAGATCCCAAATCACTCAATTTTGTTTCACCATCCGTTCCGTTTCCATTTAAGTTTAAAAAGTGGCTTGCAGTGTCCTATCAAATTGATTTGGATTCCATTACCACCCTTGTTCTAAAAAAGGACAACTGGATTGTTGGGCATATCAGTATGAGACTCAAAGAAAAAAAGGGACACTTATTTCATTTATTTATTGATAAAGCACATCGAAAAAAAGGATTGGCACAAAATTTAGTCAAAACTTTGGAAGATCATGGCAAAGAAAAAGATGCAAATACTTTTTCTCTCTTTGTTGTTCCTAAAAATGAAGCTGCGAAAAAGTTATATGAAAAAATGGGCTATCAAGAAACAGACCGTTCTAATAATGGGTCTATTAAGTTAGAAAAATTGGTTTAATTCACTTAGCACTTATCACAATTTTTTTCACCATCACCTGTAGTTAATTGTTTTTTAATTCTTTTCAAAATGTAAAAGACAGCGCCACCAAGCAAAATTCCCATTAATAAATATTCGATCATGAAAACCCCAATGCTAATCCGCCTTGATAAACAATGAGTGACCCAACATAAGCTAATACAGTCATATAAATGACCATAAATACCGGCCATTTCCATGTATTCGTTTCTCGCTTCACAATAGCAAAAGTGGCCATACATTGAGCTGCATAAACATAAAAAACCATGAGACTCAATGCCACCAATGGTGTAAAAATATTTTTGCCCGTTATGGGATCTTTATCCCGTTTCATTGCATCAGTTAAAGACATAATATTCTCTTCGCCATTCTCTACATTATAGATCGTTGCCAATGTGCTCACAACTACTTCACGTGCCGCAAAAGATGTGACTATGCCAAGTCCAATTTTCCAATCAAAACCAAGGGGCTTAATCATGGGTTCTATTGTTTTTCCAATCTTTGCGGCATAACTCGTATGAATTGATTGTTTGTTGCCATCGCTCGTTTCAATTTTTGGGAATGATGCAAGAAACCATAATACGATAGAAATAGCCATGATGATTTTTCCTGCATCCGTTACAAACAATTTTCCACGGGAAAATACTTGGTGAAATACAGACCGCATAAGAGGAACTCGGTAGGGTGGTAATTCCATAATGAAGGATGTTTTCTTTTCTTTTTTAATCCATCGACTAAAAACTAATGCTAATATCAAGGCAGTTACTGTACCTAAAAAATACATCAATATCATTGTGAGACCTTGCAAACCGAAAATCCCAAGAACTGGAATATCTGGAATAAAAGCACCAATCATGAGAACATAAACTGGGAGTCTTGCACTGCAACTCATTAAGGGTAATACCAAAATTGTTACGAGTCTCTCTTTCCAACTATCGATTGTTCGTGTCGCCATAATTCCCGGGATTGCACAAGCGTACCCACTCATTAAGGGTAATACGGATCTGCCATGAAGTCCAACTTTTGTCATGGCTTTATCCATCATGATAGCAACTCGTGCCATATAACCTGAATCTTCTAAAAGTGTCAGAAAAAAGACTAGGATAAGAATTTGTGGAAGAAAAATAAGGATTGCACCAGCTCCTCCAATTATCCCTTCCACAATTAAGTCCGAGAATAGACTTGAAGGTAAAATAGTTCCAACCCAATTCCCAACATCGGCAATACTCTCATCAATGAAATTCATAGGACCTGAAGCCCAAGAAAATATTGCCTGAAAAATAAAGGTTAACAAACTGATGAAAATAATAGGTCCACCCCATGGGTGTGTAATTAATTCGTCTATTTTTTCACTTCGAGATTTTTGTTTAATTGGGATTTCAGCTTTTGGGATTGCTTGATCTAACCACGAATATCGTAAAGTTGGTTCCAATATTTCATGGGAAAAACCTATCCGTTTTAAATCCGATTGAACTTGCTCAATCATATCTAAATTCGGCTGATCAAGTCCTTCAACTTTTCCATTTGTAGCAATTCGAATGGCAAAAGAATTAGATAATTCATCTGAAAGTTGATACCGATCTTGCACCCAAATTCTTAAAGGTTTAATGGCTGATAGAACAGGTTCAGGAATTGGAAAAAATGATGCATTGGGTTGAGTTTCCCTGCAAGCATTAACAATATTTTTCTTTAATAAATCAATCCCTTCATTCAACCTTGCCGAAATTGGAACGACTGAAGAGACACCCAATGATTTTTTAATTTTACTACCATCTACTTCTAATTGTTTTTCCCGAGCAAGATCTGTCATATTCAACGCAATAACAATGGGAATTCCTAAATCCGTTAATTGAGATGTTAAATATAGATTCCGTTCTAAATTTGTAGAATCTACAATAGAGACAATACAATCTGGTGCCGATTCCCCTTGAACCCACTTAATAATTTCTTGAGAAACAATTACCTCATCCTGCGATTCAGGCACTAAACTGTAGGTTCCGGGAAGATCGTGGACTTGAACCATTGTTGTTTCAAATTTGGCCATGCCAAATGTTTGTTCCACAGTTACACCTGGATAGTTCGAAACTTTTTGATTCAGTCCTGTCAAAATATTAAATAATGCCGTTTTTCCTGAATTAGGATTCCCTAATAAAGCAATTTTTTTTGTCGATTTAGCCATCCAATTTTATCTTTATTTTGGATGCATCCATTTTTCGTAGCGATAACATTCCATTTCGAATCCGAATCGTAATCGGTCCACTAAATGGCATTTTATTTATTAATCGGACTTTTATACCTATAGAGAATCCCATTTCCATTAAACGAGTTTTAAATTTGGAATCCCCATTCAGAATTTCAATAATTCCAACCTGGGATGGATCAAGGTCAATTAATGTCATGGATTATTCTGGGAATGGCTTTACAAATAATTGATGAACATGTCTTACTACGGTATAGCCATGATCATTCGCAATCTTTTCTTGAAGGTTTTCCAATTCTTCATTGAAAAATTCAATAATATCACCCGTTTCTTCACAAATCATGTGGTCATGATGCTCATCGTCTAATCGTGGTTCGTACCGACTTCGCCCATCTCCCACTTCCATTTTTCGAACAAGACGGTTTTTTACCAATACATCGATGGTTCTATAAACGGTAGCACGTGATACTCTCACATCATTATTCCGGATGCACATATAAATATCTTCAGCATCTCGATGTTCATGACTTCCCCGAATTTCATCCCACACCGATTGGCGCTGACTCGTAAAACGTAACCCTTCTTTTCGGAGTATATCTTTTAAAACTTTAAGTGATTTATCTACCATATTTTTCCTTATTGAGATTGAGTCTCAGTGGAAATTTACAGCCATCTATTCAATAAATAATAGGAATAAAAAAAGATTAACTAATTTTTGTAAGATTTGCGTATTTGACGATGAGTTTCTTCTTGGTGCCATCTTTAAAGATAACGCCGACGCGTTGATTTTCCCCGGTTCCACTCAACACCATAATTTTGCCAGCTCCAAAGATAGAATGCTCAACCATATCTCCTGCTTTAAAATCATCAAAAGTTGTAACGGTTCGTGTTACGGCAACTTTAGTTCTTTTTTGGAGTGAACCACCCACAACACGCCTTGTTAATGCAGAATGAAATTCAATTCGATCTAGAAAATTATTTGGTATTTCGCCGATGAATCGGCTGGGCATCCCCATTACATTCTCTCCTCCCATTCTACGACGGTTGGTCGCATAAAGAAGGAAAACTCGTTCTTGAGCACGGGTTAATGCAACGTAGAATAATCGTCTTTCTTCCTCAAGACCTTCTTTAGTTTCCATAGCATTGTAAAGTGGAAATAATCCATCATCTAAGCCTGCTACAAATACCACAGGGAATTCTAATCCTTTAGATGAATGGACGGTCATGAGGGTTACACGATTGTCCGAATCATTCCAGTGATCAATATCAGATAAAAGAGAGACTTCTTCTAGGAAATCGCTCAAGGTTGAATCCTGCCTTTTTTGGCAAAACTCATCGATACTGTTCAATAATTCAGATACATTTTCATATCGTTCACGATCATCTGGATCTGTGGATTCTTTGAATAATTTTAAAACACCTGCTTCTTCAATCAAACTTCGAGTTAATTCGCTGGCACTCAATTTATTGCGAAGATCATAATACTTTTTAATCAAATCGTAAAATGAGATTAAAGATTCAGATTGTTTACCACGGATCGGTAATTTTTCAGCATTTTTCAAAACTGAAAATAATTCAACATTATCTTTATCACCTTGTTGAACACACTTATCCATAGTTTTCATACCAATACCTCGAGGAGGAAAATTCACAATCCTGCGTAATGAAATAGAATCTCTAAGATTAATAACCAATCGTAAATATGCCAAAACATCTTTCACTTCTTTCCGATGATAAAATCGAATACTACCTACAATATTGTATGGGATTCCCATTCTACGAAAAGCATCTTCTAATGGGCGAGATTGAGCATTAGTTCTGTAAAGAACAGAAAAATCCGAAAAAGTTCTTTTGTTAATTTTAATCTCTTTTTCTAATGCAGAAATAATTGCATCAGCTTCTTCAAGTTCATCCCGAGTTTCTAATAAACCCAATAATTCACCCGGCCCGTTGGCAGCAATTAAATTCTTTTTTGCTCGACGATCATTATGCGTTACAACTGAAGTTGCTGCATCAAGGATTTGCTGTGTGGAACGATAATTTTTATCTAAAGTGAACACCCGACAACTTGGGAAGAATTTTTCAAAATCTAAAATATTTGATACGTCTGCACCACGCCATCCATAAATGGATTGATCATCATCTCCAACCACACAAATTTGTTGGTGTTTTTCAGATAATCGCGTCAAGAAATTGTATTGTGGTCTATTCGTATCTTGATATTCATCAACTAAAATGTATTTCCATTTTCGCTGATATTTTGCAAGCACTTTTGGGTGTTTGTCAAATAATTCTAAAGGATATAGTAAAAGATCATCAAAATCCAAAGCTTCATTGTGCCGTAATGCTTTTTGATAACTACGATAAACTTCAACCACAGTTTTTTCTAAAATAGTCCGAGCTTTCCGGGTTTGGGCGCTGGGTGTAATCATTTTACTTTTCAAATAACTGATTTGATTTCTGGCATGATTTGGTGCCAGTACATCCTTGGGAACGTTTAACTCTTTTAAAACGACCTTTAATAAGTCGATTTGGTCCTGAACATCATAGATCGCAAATTGTGGACTTAAATCAAGATGCTTTGCTTCAACCCTAAGTAAACGAGCACAAACGGAATGAAAGGTTCCAATCGTAATTGGAAGATCATCCGTTTTTAGAAGTTCCATAACCCTTAATTTCATTTCCTTTGCAGCTTTATTCGTAAAAGTAACCGAAAGAATATTTTCCGGTTTATAAAGTCCTTCTCGAATGAGGTAAAACATTTTGTGAGTTAATACGCGTGTTTTTCCACTTCCAGCTCCTGCAAATATTAGAATCGGTCCATCATTCGCTTCAACGGCTGAACGTTGTGTTTTATTTAATTTTTTTAAACTCATTTTTTACGCTTTTTCTGCCTTAATTCTCGACGAAGTTTTTGTAATTGTTTTTTGGCAATATTATGGTCTTTTTCATTCGTGGTAAACGTGTGATATCCATCTCCCCGTGCCACAAAAAATATAAAATCATTTTCTTCAGGATATAATGCTGCTTTTAATGATTCTGCACCTGGTGAATTAATCGGACCCGGTGGTAAACCAGAATGTTTGTAAGTATTGTAGGGTGATTCAATTTTTAAATCACGATTTAATAATCGTCTCGGTCCATCATCAATAATGTATTGAATAGTCGGGTCAGCCTGAAGCATCATTCCAATATTCAACCGGTTATGATAGACACCTGAAATAATAGGTCGTTCAACATTATAAATGGCTTCACCTTCAATAATTGATGCAAGTGTAACAATTTCATGTTCTGACATATTTAATTCACGAGCTCTATCTCTAAATGCGTTTCTCCAAAATTTTGTATATTCTGAAACAATATTATCTAAGACGGATGTAGGTGTATCTCCATCGAAAAATAAGTAGGTGTCCGGAAATAAATACCCTTCAGCGCTTGATGCTTTAATATTGTGTTTCCGTAAAAATTTATGATCATGACTAATGTCAAGAATTTTCTGAGTATCAAACCCCATTACATCATTCAATTGTTTAGCAGTTTGTTTAACAGACCAGCCTTCTAAAAGTCTAACTTTTTTTAATTCTGGTGACCCATAAACCAACTGTTGGATAATATCGTAATTGGATTTTGTTTCCACCAAACGAAAGGTACCCACTGGGATCTTTTTTTCTTTCCCCATGAGCTGAACCGCCCAACAAAACATTTGCTCATTTGAAATAATATTTTTTTCATGCAAATGTTTTGACAACGCATTCAAGGATGAACCAGATTTAATCGTAACCTTAGATACAGACTCAAAATTTGGTTGCGGCCAAAATAAAATAAGAATGACCAAAGAAATCACTGTTAAAAGTGTAATTATTCCGCCAATAAGAATTATCGGTTTTTTTGTGAAATTTTCGGCCATTTTTCGGCGGCAAATTTAAGGTTCTTAGTAATGATATGTCAATTCTGATTCAAATTATTTTTAAAGAAAAAACTTCTTTGGGACTTTTAGATTCAAATGTAATTTGCCCGCCGTTATGAGTAAACTATTCCATAATTATGAAAGTGATTCAAACGCCAGTTTGTTCGAGTCCTGGTCGTTTTCAAAGCCTAATTATATATTATTCGCAATTGGACTGGCTCTCGTTATTGTTGGATATTTTGTCATGGCAAATGGTACAGTAAATAGTTTCCAAAGTTTAACAATTGCCCCCATTATGCTGTTCACCGGATATATCATTGTGATTCCTGCAGCTTTGATTTATAGAGATAAATCAAATTAAAAATTAAGGATCGCCCTTCTACACCTAATAAAAATAGGTTACGGCGGACAAGTAGTTCAGTTGGTTACCCGCCTGAATGACGCAGTAGAGTAGGGAACGCCCCGCATATTGTAAGTAAGTAGAAAGTTTTAAAAAGATTTAGTTTGGGATCGTAGTTCAGTTGGTTAGAACGCCGGCCTGTCAAGCCGGAGGTCGAGGGTTCGAGTCCCTTCGGTCCCGCTCTCTAAAGAATACCATTTCTTTCTGACGATAAAACCCCGTTTCACGACGGGGTTTTTTTGTTTCTATTCCTTCCATATAATCATTCATTATTAATTACAAACTGCTATATCTTATCATATCTCAACAACCTATTTATCAAAAAGTGGACATGTTTATGGTGGACATACTTCTATTCTAAAGTCATTGGGATGATACTTAGTTGTAAGTGTGCTGACACACTACGTAGATGTCAAGCACACGATTGAACAACTGAATCGTGAATCTCAACGAAAGTCGACCCCACCAACAGTGAAACAAGGGGGGTAGGGTCATAGTTATTTAGTGCACACCCATTCTCGTTAAGATTTTCAAGCCCCACATTCGTGGGGTTTTTTGTTTGTGGTATGATGTGTAGATTTGGGGATGATTAACCGCATCACATTACTACTATTTATTGGGTTGGCTTGGGGGCAGGATGTTTATCCCTACTTCAGCGATATGGGTAAACAATTAGAATTTGAGCAGAAAAAGATTGTTGTTAGTGACTTTAAAGAATCACGTCAAATAATAAAGGGTGGTGGTAGTGAATTTAATTGGCTCACTCTTATCTCAAAATATGAACCAACCTATAAAATAGCACCCATTACTACCGAATTTGAATACGTTACGCTTTTTTCTATTACACGAAATGGCAAAGTAATATCAGAAATAGATTTTCTCAATTTTGTTGGTCTTAATTCACAAGCCGATAGTATAATCGCTGATTTTAGAAGGCAATTAGATACATTTTTAAATGATAAAAGTTTAGTGTTCGATGGGCGAAGTTATACTGCACGTAAAGGAATGTGCTTTGGCACTGGTGCTGTACTTGGTTTTTTATCAATTATATTTTTTAATGATGATGGTTATGAAGCAGCGGCATTTATTCCTGGCGGTCTATCAATCGCTTTAATTGCGGGTGGTTTAATGACAAAAAAAAGTAAATATATGAAAGAAGCAAAAAATTCTTACCCTATACTCAAATCATTCTTAACAAATGAACAAGTTAAATCAATTGCAGAAGCATATAACCGAAAATTGTACAATGATATTTTAAAACAATGATTAACCGAATCACATTATTAGACAATTGATCTGGAACTCCTACAAGCAATCACTCTCCAAACTTTCCAATAAAGACAAAGGTGATTCTTTTGAGAAACTTGTAAAGCACTATCTGACTTATAATCCACAGTACGCCACCAAACTGAAGTACGTGTGGCTATTGAATGAAACTCCTTCCAGTATACACCGGAAATTGAACCTGCCTGATCAGGACCAGGGCATTGACCTGATCTGCGAGACCAATGATGGAGAGTACTGGGCCGTACAGGCTAAATACCATGAAGACGAGACCACATCGCAGACATGGAGATCGTTATCTACCTTTACCGGATTGGCCTTTGGTGTCTGTAAGAATATCTCATTTGGACTTGTCTGTACCACTTCAGAAAGATATACAAAGACATTAAAAAACCAGGACAACATTGGTTTTTGCACCGGTGAAATCTGGCGTGGACTTGACGAAGATTTCTTCACGTCTCTAACAAGGAAACGAAAACCAAAGAAACTCAAGGCCTACAAGCCATTTAACCACCAGAAACGGGCAATTAAGGAAGCACACAAGCACTATGTAACCAATAATGAGTCCCGTGGGAAAATGATCATGCCATGTGGGACCGGTAAGAGTCTGACCGCATTCTGGATAGCGGAAAAACTGCATTCTAAGATGATACTGGTGGCCGTGCCGTCACTCTCACTTATAAGACAGACTTTACAGGTCTGGCTACGGGAAACCTATGCCAAGGGATGGGACGTGGACTGGATTACCGTGTGTAGTGACAAGACCGTAAGCAAAATGGAAAAAGACGATCTTGCGGTACTCACTCAGGACCTGGGTATACCGGCTGTAACGGATCCAAAAGTAATTGCCAGTTGGTTACGGAAAAGACACAGTGGCAGGGTTGTAGTATTTACAACCTACCAGAGTGGTAAGGCTATCGCAGAAGCAACCAGACTTGCCAGGCGTAACTTTGATCTGGGGATCATGGATGAAGCCCACAAAACAGTTGGGAAGAAAGACAAAACCTTTGCACATCTTCTCTTTGATGAGAACATCAAGATCAGCAAACGGGTCTTTATGACTGCTACGGAAAGAAGATACACCGGGATCCAGGATACAATTGTCAGCATGGATGACTATGACGTGTACGGAGAAACGTTTGAGTTTCTTTCATTCAAGGATGCACTTGATGAAGATCCACCCATATTATCTGATTATAAGATCGTTACTGTGATGGTGGGCAATGATGAGATCGCTGAACTGGTTAAGACAGGGAAGTTCGTTAAGCCTTCAAGGGGTAAATGGGATGATGAGATACAGGCGGATACCTTTGCATCCCTGGTGGCACTTCGCAAGGCAGTTAAAAAGTACCGTATCAAGCACGCACTCTCATTCCATAGCAATATTGCCCGTGCTGAAGCCTATCAGGAAAACCAGGAAATTTTCACTGAATTGTTTACCGACTACCAAAAGATGGACACTTTTTTCGTTTCAGGCAAGATGCCTACATCAGTCAGGGACCGGCACCTTCGAGACTTTGAATCATCCAAAAGAGCCCTGATATCCAATGCCAGGTGCCTGACAGAAGGTGTGGACGTACCGGACATTGATTGTGTGCTGTTTGCAGATCCCAAAAGAAGTACCATAGATATTGTCCAGGCTGTGGGTAGAGCGTTAAGAAAAAGTGAAGGAAAAAAGTATGGTTATGTGATCGTGCCTGTAGTCATTGAAAAAGAAGGTCAGGGTTTTGAAGAATCGCAGGCGTTTCAATCCATACTGATGACCTTAAGGGCATTAGCATCCAATGATGAGCGAATTATCGATTACTTCCGTGACAGAGCCAATGGGAAGCGAACAAAAAGGATAATTGAGATCGACCTTGATCCGCAGATCGCAGAGGAGATTGATGAAGAAGAATTTATCCGTGAACTGGAGTTGAAAGCTTGGGATAAACTGGCGAAGTTGAGCTGGAGACCATTTGAAGATGCAAGGGAGTTTGTAAGAAAATTGAGGCTATCAGGTTCTATTGAATGGAAATCCTTTTCCAAATCCAATAAGAAACCATTAGATATTCCAGTAACTCCATGGAGAGTTTATAAAAATGATGGTTGGGTTTCATTAGGTGACTGGTTGGGCACTGGCTATGTTGCAACAAGCCAAAGAAATTATCTTTCTTATAATGAAGCAAGAGAATTTGTTTCTCAATTAGGTTTAAAGAGCCTGTCTGAATGGGATAGATATTGTAAAGGAAAATTAGATGGGTTACTGCCTAAACCATCCAATATACCAAATGCTCCTATTGTTGTATATAGTAAACAATCCACATGGGTGTCCGTGGGTGACTTTCTTGGCACAGGGAGCATTCAAACACAACAGAAAGTATATTTGAGTTACAAAGATGCATCCGATTTTGCAAAGCGGTTAAATATAAAATCAGTAAGAGATTGGCAAATAATGCGGAGAGATCATCCTGAACTATTTCCTGATAAAATTCCAGGTAGCCCACAAAATACATACAAAAATAGAGGGTGGATATCGTGGGGTGAATTTTTGGGTACCGGGAGAGTTGCGGATGGGACTATTTCTTGGAGGCCATTTAAAGAAGCAAAAGAATTTGTACATCAATTAGGGCTAAATAATTACAGAGAATGGCGAGATTATTGTAATGGTGAATTTAATGATTTACCAAAAATGCCAAAGGATATACCATCTGGTCCCAGAAGGGTTTATAAGAAAAAGGGATGGTTTGGATTTCCAGATTGGTTAGGAACATACAAGAATTTAAAAAAAGGTTTCCGATCCTTTGAAAGTGCCAGAGCTTTTGCAAGAAGTCTAAAAATAGACTCGATAAGTAAGTGGCGTCTATACAACTCTGGTAAATTAGATGGTTTTGATCCAAAACCATTTGATGTTCCTTCAGTACCGGATATTGTATACAAAAATGAATGGATTGATTGGAATGATTGGCTTGGTAAAAATATAGTTGTTGCAACTCAACAAAGAAAATATCTTAATTATACTGATGCAAGGAGGTTTGCAAGAAAACTTGGTCTTGGTTCAGTTAATGAATGGTCAGCGTATTGTAAAGGTCAATTAGAACACTTACCACCTAAACCTGATAATATTCCCGCAGGCGTTACAAGAACATACAAAAATAAAGGTTGGAAATCCTTTGCCGACTTCCTTGGTTACGAGCCAAAGCGGAAGAAGAAATGACAAAAAAGAAAGTAAAATAGATTTCAGATATAAACTTCAAGCCTTATTACTTGGCAGAAGGCGAATCCAACCACAGTACTTTTGTAAAAACTCTTACCATAAATTTATCAAAAACCTTCGTTTTTGAAACTATTCTGCTCTGTATCATAATTTGTCTCAATTATGCTAAACCGAGTATTATATCTCATCTATCTATCAAAACATAAAAACTGATCCGT
>Ga0257122_1002190_pt1 | contig 12606 bp, 11 predicted proteins | sample SI106_120metaG_FD_190146 | JGI IMG/M metagenome (GOLD analysis project Ga0257122, IMG submission 190146) | Marine microbial communities from Saanich Inlet, British Columbia, Canada - SI106_120 | ecosystem: Environmental > Aquatic > Marine > Inlet | place: Canada: British Columbia | collected... | reverse complement strand
CGCCCCCCCCCCCAGGAGGCATCTTCCTCAATGTCGCTGTCGACGCCCGCATCTGCTGCTTGATAGGAACCCGAATCGGCTACCCCCGCATCGATCGCAACGCCGGAACCTTGCTCAACGGTCGCATCAAGCGGCCCTTCGACGACGTTATGAACGCAATGCTGGTCGCAGTCGTCTCCTTCTAGCGTGTCTTCGGTCCAGTTATGCCCGTCGTCACAGGTTACGGGGCAGACACCGTCTCCGGTCACAATAGCGATGTCACATGATTCGTTCTCGTCGAGGAGCCCGTTACCGCACGTAGTGAGCGGATCATCGTGGGTCTTGATCGTGGTCCCTGTGTTCGTAGGATCATCTTCATGACCATCCACCGGAACATGGTGGTCGCATGCCAAACAAAAAACAACGGCCACGGCTGCAAAGATGATCATCGTGTTACGCATTCTATTCCCCGTGGTTGAACTGTGTAGAAAAGTGACTGAGGACTTGCGACGAATTGGAAGCGTTCCCCCGACGGCCTCTACTAATAAGAGACGCCTCAAGCGGTTCGTCTCGAAAAAATACAACGTTTCCCCGGTGTTTCCGCGACAAGGATGAACATTGGATTGCTTTATTGACTTGGTGGTTCGTGTTGGTTGCGGAATGCACTGGATTGGGGGGGACTGGGAGAGTAGGCAGACTAGCGGAACGAATGGGAGAGCGATGCTAGTTATTGAAGACCATTAGACCGCCGGTTTGAAAGAGCATGGTCGCTGTTGCTACGGCGTTGTCCGCGCCGCTGCCGTCATCGAGGGTGACCGTAAGGTTAGTCCCGCGATAGGGGAGTTGGTGGGCGATGCTAAAGCCGGCCATGGAGAGAGAATAACCCGTTGGAAGACTAGCCTCGCAAGCAGCCTGGTCAGCGGGGGAAATCCCGCCAATCATTCCACCCGGCGTGTCGAAGTTCCAGCTAGGCTGCCCGGTGGGGCCATCTGCGTCACGGTAGAAGACACAGAATGAAGTCAGGACCTGAGCGTTTTGATCCGTCGGGGCCGTTTGGGAAATCAATTCCAAATGCAACTCAGGACGGCTATTGCCAACTTCTACGGATACGACCGCGAGGGCCTCGTTGACGACGTTCAGCTTGATGGTGACCGTGGTGCTCATACCATCATTGCTCGCGGTCAATGTGAGGTCGTGCACGCCGGTCTCCGTTGATACCCAGTCTACGACCAGGTCAACTTGGCTATCTTGGTGATTGGATAGAGTTCCGCCGCCATCGGTCCACGCCGTGCTCGTGGTGTTTTCTACGGTCGCCGTGATCGAAACGTTGTCGCCCGGCTTCGGATCCGCAGGAGACATCGAAAACGAGGTAATCAGTGGTGCAGCGCTGGCTTGAAGTGCGGCCGCGTCGGTCGTGGGCAAGAGGGTCAACGTAATGGCGTTTGTTCCGGCTACGATAGTTACATTTACAAGCAGGCTGACATAGTCGGCGGCCTGATTATTGGAATATGGATTGCTTTTCAGCCAAGCTTCAGCCTGGAACTGATAGGGCGTCGTCGCATTGGGAATCAGGTGGTCGAAGCTCGCGATGGCATTGAGTGACTGGGGGGAAGTAATGGTGGCGAACTGTGGCGAATTATTGGGGACATTCATGGTCACGATAATCGTGTCAAAATCCGATTCCGATAGCAGCCCCTGCTCCATGAAGCTGATACGAGCCTCACCTTCCGACTCACCGGAAGGTGCCTTGTGACCACATCCCATAGCTGAAGCCATTAGAATCACTGCTGAAATCATATAGAAACGTCGCATGCTCTCTCCCTTATCGTCCCGTGGGACCCGTTCTAGCCAAAAACTTCGGGCAGATGCCCAATTCTTCGAATTTCTTGAGCCGATTCCCAAAATCCTCTGGGTTTCCGACCCTTTGTTGTTTGCGTGCTAGATATGAGACGGGCCAAAGGCTGCGTCGCAAAGAAAACCGCCGTTTTCGGTCAGAATGCGACTTCCACCGCATTCGACCGTCCCGGCCTATAGATGTACGGAAATCACAGACCGCACCTATCCCCCTTTGCTATGTCCCGGTTGGGCACAAGACTCGGGGGAGTCAAACCGGTAGTGGTCGAGCGATGTGTTCGGCCAAGGAGAAAGTAGATGAATCGCAATAGAGCATTCGGAATCGGTTGTTTGGTGAGTTTGAGTCTGATCGTAGGAAGCGTCGGTTGTAGCGTCGACCTGACCGACCTCGAATCCCCGGCTTCTTCGTTTACGAAGGCCAGCATCGTCGACCAAATTCCCACCGGCATCCACGACGGCCAGAGTTGGACCATGCTCAAGGCGGAAGTGAAATCGGACTATTTCGATGAGGACCGCCTTACCATCAGGCTCTTTACTGAGGAAATAGAAACCTGCGGATTTAGTAGCAGCAGCGAAAAGCCCTACCTGCTTTTTTCAGTGAAGAAGGCCGTAGGTGAATATCCGCTGAAAATGTCTTTTGGTGAAGACGGTCAGACGGTGACCTTCGTCACACCGCCAGCCACAAATACTATCGCCACCCAGGGCATCGTCGTCATCGAAGAGCTCACCGCCGAAAAACTCACCATGGGCATCGTTGCCCAGGCGGGCGACGGGGATGTGGTCAACGGTCGATTTACCGTCGATCTTTGCGATTCGTCTATCTAGCGGTTTCGACAGAAACGCCCGTCGACGATGTAGTGCTCTAAAGCCCCATCAACTTGAGATGGTCGAAGAAGGTCGACTTCGGTATCCCCAAAGCCATGGCCGCTGCAGAACGGTTGCCTCCATTTCCCGCGATCGTCTGCACATAGACCTCCCGCCGAATATCGCTGAAATGCCGGTTTTCGATGGTGATGGTCCCAGCCCCTCGGTTGTTTGGGCCAACCCAGAGGTTCGTGAAACTCGTTGGTTCCAAAACCGGACCACCGAGCAGGGCCGCCGAGGTCACCGCGTTCTTTAGCTCACGAATATTGCCGGACCACGGATGTCTGCTGAGAAAGGGTATGACGCTTTTGGCGAGCTCAAAAGGTTGCCCGCTGCCCCGCGCTTGTTTCATGAACCAATTGACGAGAAGCGGCAGGTCTTCGATTCTTTCCTTCAACGAAGGAATACAAATTACGGTCGCGGCCAAGCGGTGATAGAGGTCCATTCGAAATCGTTTCTGCTCAACATCCGTTGACAGATTTCGATGCGTAGCGGCAATAACCCTCACCCGCACATGCGTTGGAGATTCACCTCCAACCCGATGAACAACCCCCTGCTCCAATACCCTAAGTAGCTTTGGTTGAAGGTCGGCCGGCAGCTCTCCGATTTCATCGAGGAAGATCGTTCCGCCGTCGGCCCTCTCAAACACCCCGCAATGCGTACGATCAGCTCCGGTGAAGGCCCCCTTCTCGTGACCAAAAAGATGGCTTTCTGCCAACGACCTTGGAATCGCTCCACAGTTTACAACTTCATATGGGCCGAGCCGGCACTGGCTGCTGTCGTGCAGCGCGCGAGCGACCAACTCCTTCCCCGTTCCCGTATCCCCCAAAACCAAGATGGGTGTCGTCAGGGGTCCGAATCTCTCGATCTGTTCATAGACCTTTCGGGTCTTGGCACAATCGCCGATCATTCCCCACTTACCCCCTTCGGGGGTCTTTCCGACAATTTCAAGTCCGGTCTTGCCGATCATAATTCGCACGCCGCGGTTGAGTTCACATTCCTCGACCTTTACATTACCCACCCAGGTGCCGTTCAGGCTGCGTTGGTCTCGAATACGTAGGCGATTGCCAACCCAGTATAATTCACAGTGCCGTTTGGAAACGTAGCGGTCGCTGATCACAAGATCGTTATTCCTCCCCGTTCCGACGTTCAGCCTGGGCCGAGGAATGCTCACCGTCTTATCCCCGCCCATTACCCGCAATCTTGCCCCATCGAGAAAACCGGCATCCGCCGTGCTCCAGTCGCCATCGCGTGTATTATTCGACCTCATTGCTTCCCCCTGCCATCGATATCGTCGAACCGGATTCGGCACACCATGTCCCTGCTCCTAATCGTCTGGTTACGGAGCCCGCACGACGCAGCGCGACCTCTCTGCCCTGTTGTCGGGTAGCGGGTGGGAAATGTTGCTAGATCAATGGCATTTATTTTGTCTCGTCGAAAGAAGCTGCACCGCCAGCGAGACTCAATCTACGAATGCGGGGAGATTCTAAACGGTTAGGGACGGCGCGGGCGGATTCTTTGACGCGAGGACTTCTTTTTCCGCAGCCCCAGAAGCCCAGCAGGTTCAGTTCGCGTCGGCACAGCTCGTGGGCGACTGATCAGCCCCGTCAGGCTGATACCCACAAATCCGTCACCGCGCTTCGCGCTTTGCATCAACATCTCAATCGATTCGAGATTAGGATCGCGCTTCTTAAGGGTATCGCTGAGTCGGAACGTCAGATACGAGACGATATTTGAATAGGGTAGCCTTTTATTGAGATTGATTCGGCCCGCTAGCTTCAGATCTAAATCCGCTGACTGCGCACCAAAATTCTCAAACGTCGCCTGTCCCTCCCTAATGCTGATCTTTCCGCCGAATTTACCCAACCGAATTCTGGGAATGGGCAGGCCATCTTTTAGCATCGGTGGAATCTTGAGCTTCTTCTTTCCATCGCCCAGCGTGCAGTCCTCACAACCTATTTCGATATCACCCTCAGCCTTCGACCATTTTCCTTTGGGAACGGCCAGCGTCCCCTTGAGGGATAGTGCGCCTCTCAATGGAATACTCAAGGCGTTGCCAACGTAGGGCAGTTGGGCGACCAGAAGACTGCGGGCATCGATACCGGCGGACCAACCATCTTTCTTCGACATACGAAAACTGCCGTCGACTGTGCCACCGAAGCCCACAACGGAAAACTCCGTTTCAACAGCGTCATCAAGCAGCGCCCAAACGCCCACCTTGATGGTAATCTCATCGAACCTAAGCAGCAGTGCCTTTGGCTTTTCTTCCTTCTTGCCGTCCTTGCCATCGGCCGACTTTGAAGCGGCCTTCGGGCGCAGAGCGGGCGGTAGCGTCTTCTTTTCCTTCGCCGCCAACTGCATTGTCACCAACTTGGCGGTGACCCCCGTCAGGGGACTTGGGCCAATTTCGTCGATCATGACCTTGCCGCCAATGATCGCCCCAAGATGTTGCTCCGCTACGACGCGAATCCGTTCGTAGGGAAACGTGAAGTAGAGAAAGAAGATGAAGCTCATCAAAGCGAAGCAGCAATAGCCGAGCCATTTGAGGATTGAACGAATTGTGGAACTCATGTGCGCCCCCGCCGGCGAGTCTTCGATCGACCTTTGGTGGGCTCGCGTCCACCCTCTTTTTCAACCTTGCGGTCAAATGTCGTTACCGTCAGGTCCACATCCAATTCCATATTTTCTTTATGCTGCTGCCAACGAGTATGTACGCTCAGTTCGGAAACCTGAACGATATGGGTTCGATTAGCTTCCAGCTTGCTGAGAAATTCTGCCAACTGGGCCACGGTGACTTTTCGCAGCTTGATGTCGAGCCCGCGCTGAACAAAACGGTCCTGGGCGACGGGTTTAGCCTCATCAGACCGGACGATGCCAATGCCCACAGCTGATGCTGTCTTTTCCACGTAGGTATTGAGTTCCAGCGGATCCCGTGACATCAGCGTCTCGAACGATGCCTGACGTTTACGAGAAGCCACGAATTCGGATTCGTTTTCTGTAATCGTATTCAGCGCCTTGCGCGTGGCCGTGTTTCCTTCTTCCAGCTCCTGCAGACCACTGTAAATCCAATAGCCCGCACCGAAGGTAGCAAAGAGCAGAACGGATATTCCCAGCGCCCCAACCATCACCCGCTCACGGGACGATAGCCTGCCGAAGGAACTCGAGAGCTCGTCTATTTTGTTGCGAAAACCGCTGGCCATAGGCCTATCCCACCTTTCAGAAACACCTAACCGGATCGGTCGTAATGGTCATCGAAAATTGTTTTTTCCCTTTGCCAACGTCGGAAATACTGCCGCTCGAAACGTCGGAAAAGCACGCATCCTTCTTCAAAGCCTTTACGATAACGGCAACCGCACGACGAGAGTTTACCGTTCCGCGAAGTTCCGTCTTGCCCCGCCGAATTTCCATTCGCGTCACATCGAGAGTGAGTTGCTCCAATTCGCTTTCCGGGGATTCACCCGCCCCAGATCCCGGAAGTGCCCCAGGCATGCCGGACGCACTACCACCCTCACCTGCTTTCTCTGCGCCCTCACCAGCTTGTCCTTCGTCCTGCTCCGGTGGCATCTCCGACGGAATTCTCCGAGAAATGATGTCGAGAATATCTAACGCTGTCTTGCCTGGGATTGGAGATTTTGCGCTCGCAACGGCCTTCTCGACCCTTTTCGCAGCTTGGGTAGCGCTGGCAATCGGCTTTCCGAAAACCCGTTTGGTCACGACTTTGACCCGCTTGGCTAGCTTGTCTTCCTCCTTGCGCAAGACATGCATCGACGAATAGGCCTTGAACCCCGCGAAAAGCAGAATGAAGATCATGGCTGCAGAAATCTGCCAAATCTTCTCTCGGAATATTGATGTATCCCCCTGTGCCGAGAATTCACCTTGCAGAAGATCGAGTTCACCACGTCGACCGAAGTCGAGCGCGAGTGCACATGCCAAGGCCCCTACGCTTTCTCCCTCGGGAGTCAACGCACCGGCCTTCGGCTGCAAATCTTCAAGGTGAGCCGTGCTGAGCCGACTTACCGGCAACGAGATAATCTCGCTCAAGTATTCCTGAATCCCTCGAAGCTGCGCGGTACCGCCACAAAGAACCACGCGCTCAGGTCTAACGTTGGCCCGCGTCGACGCCATAAGCATCGACTGCCGTAAATCGCGAACGATGGGGACAACGGCCTCTTCTATAACGGTCGCCAACTGCCGGGTTTTCTCGTCGGCGATTTCACTGGTATCGGAGGAAATGAGCCCTTCCCGCTCCTTAAGCATTTCCGCTTCCGCATAGTCAAGCTGATAGCGATTCGCGATATGTTCGGTGATTTGGTGGCCCCCCCGCGAAATGGTCCGACCGCCAACAGAATGGCCTCCGTAGGCCAGAGATACGTTTGTCCGCACGTGCCCCAAGTCCACGACCAAGACGGCTTCGTCGCCGTAGATTTTGCGAATCAACGCAGCATAGGCGAGGGGGGCGACGGGCAGCTGTTGTACTTGGATACCTACGTTTCCCAAGGAATCGAGGATTTCCCTGATTTCCTCGGTCTGAGCGACGGCCGCCTGAACCTTTCCCGAGGACCCATCCACGGTTAGACTCGCCGCATCGTAAACGACCTCGTCAAGTTCCCATGGCAAATCATCTGCGAGTTCCGCTCCGACAACGGCCTTGATCTTTCTCGCGTCCGCAAACGGAATATCCAACACACGAAGAAGCACGCGGTCGCCGGGTACCCCGACAGCCACCGCACCGTCAGCACCGATTCCACCGCCATCGCGTAACGCATCCACGCAGCGCTCAACCCACGGTTCGGGTCCGTCGGGTACGTCGATCGTGGTTAACTCGCTCAATTGTACGGAACGAAAGCCTACGTCAAACGCTGCGATCTTCACCGCGTGCGCTCCCAAATCCATTCCGATAACCCTTTGGGCCATCGCCTACTCCTCTCGCCAATATAGAAAGGCGCCCGGACCTGTCTGATGCCGGCTTGCCTGCATAGACACATGTTTGACATCCCAAACAGTGGTGATCTTTTTCCTTACCCGACCAACCTGAGATGTCGCAATAATTCGCCACGTCCTGCGAGGGCCACTCCCCGCAACCGATTCCTTTAGCTTCTTCGCATCGAGTTTGACGCCCGCAACGGAAGCCAAACTTTCACTAGAACGCCCGTCCCCGCCCATGGCACCATCTACCAAGCTCGCCATTCCAAGTTGACCCAAAGGATCCTCTACGGCCTTGGCGAACGCGTTCTGATCGGTAAAACCTCCCATCATGCCCCGGATCTGCTCGAGATAGCGGGTTAACAGTGCGAGGTTTTCCCAGCGCAACGCGGGATCGTGCGGGTCGGCGGCATGCTGAATGATCAATGCCGCGATCAAACTTGGGCCCGCCAGTGCGACATTGACCTTGCAGTCGCCATAGACTGTGAGTTCTTTGCCAAACGCGGCCATGAAGTCATCGTCGACGCCGCGAATCTGCCTGATTTCGTCAACGGTGTCGTAGTAGTGATTCTTGATCTGATAGGAGTCGTCATCGCGGGCGTTATAATGGTAGTCCTCGGCCGCCGAGGCACCATAGATTTGGCTATCAAAATCGGTCCAATCGATGATGGCCCGCAGGACCTCGGCGCGGTCTGCGTATTGACCAGCCTCGTCGGGTTCTTCAAAGAGGCGATTGTAGCGATCGGGTGCGATCATTCCTGCCACCGCCGCGGCAAATCGCAAGACGCGAGCCGCCCCCGTGTTGGGACCTCCACCACAGTTGATATTCAGTTTGCCGTCCAGACTTTCCATTTGCAGGTCGAAACTGCCTCGATCGACACCCAACCCTTTGATCCCCGACCCTTCCACACCTAGCAACCCCGCCAGCGACTTCGCGCCTTCCTCGTCGTTGAACGCCGAAATGATCACGGGGGCGAATTCCGAGATTTGAATATCTCCAAACATCTTTCGGTTCGGGTCAAAAACCTTCGATTGAACCTTGAGCAAGAGCTTTGAAAGGTTGATTCCAGAACGCGCCAAATAGTGCGCCCGCAGCTCATCCCGAGCGTTTCGTGCCGACGCAAAATCTACGCTCGCATGAAATGAAAAATCCTCGGCGGTAATCGTAATTACGGCGAGCATGATCGCTACCGAAAGAAGGGCGACCCCGTCTTCTCGCACGCCCGCTCGGCGGCGCAACCATCGAAGATATTTTCTGACCAATACCACTTCAAACAACCTTCATTGGGGCGAAAACCACAGAGGGTCCCGCAAAAAAACGCGTGTTGCGCTATAGAATGTAACTTCCCGATCGTGTTCGTTCTTGACGGTTATCGCGATTCGAACCTTTGTAGGCAGCCTGTCGGGCTGGCCGTCGATACTTCGCGTATTCCATCGTTCCTTCCATTCATTCGCCTGCTCGTCGAAGAACTCGTAGTGCAGCTCTTCTATATCCTCAAGCATCACGTAGGCAGGACCTTCCTCTCCCGGTCTATTGCTCCCCAAACGACGACTCTCGCGTCTCATGAGGTTGGTAATATCCTTGTTGATTCTGTCTTCCGCCGCATAGTAGCGAATGACGGTTTGGTCCGACTCTTTGGCGTTTTCCTTCATTCGCGTGTGCGCCAACGCTGAAAACGTCAAGACATCGACCTGGCTGCTGCGCTCGCTTACGAAGAGCGTCCTCGGTACTTGGGGCGCATTGCTAACCCCGCCGCCCATGTAGAAAAGATCGTTCTTCGAAAGATAGGCCATGGAAATTTCCCGAGCCATTCGATTCGAAGCGAGACGAATCTGGTGATAGCGTTCCGCGACATCTTCCATACGATTCTTGATCACGTTGATCTGGGAATACGCTCCCCAAACCAACGTCATCATCGACGCTAGAATCGCCAAGGCCATCATGACTTCCAAGAGCGTGAAGCCCCCTTCGGATCTATTTGACACCTTGAAGCTCATCGCTTTGTGGCTCCGGTGCCAGATTTTGTATTTGAAGTGGAACCAGAGGTCGAACTCGAACCACTGCTCTTGTTCGTATCCGTAATTTTTCCTCCGCCACCCAACGCTTCATCAATCTTTCGAGGATCGGTAAAGAAAGCGACGACGGAAACTGATTTATCCTCGCGTCCTTCGCGCCAAAGTACCTTTAGGTGTACACGTCGAATACTCCGCTCGAGGATATTGCGAAACATCTCGAACTGGCTGGCCATCAACTGGGCCTGGGCTGCCATCACGCTGCTGCCCGGACCAGAGCCACCGCCGTCGTCGTCACCTCCGGAAAATGAGCCGAAGGTATCCGCCATGGTTTCGGAGTTGACGTTGGTCGGCAGTTCTACCTTGTCGATAACCAATTCAAATCGAAACTGCTCGAACCCTTGTTCGCCGAAATCGCCTTTTTCCGTGTCCTCAAAGTCAGAGAACCCTTCTTCAAAAAGATCGTCTTCGAGATCGACCATTTTGTAGCGAGCCAACATTGTAGCCACACTGATCATCTTCGACCGGCTGGTCATCATCAGGCTTCGCTGCTGGATGCCCGACACCAAGGTCAACGCCATGGCCATGATCGCGAGTGCGACCATCACCTCAAGGAGAGTGAATCCCCGAGTCCCATTGGCGTCGACTCTACGCATTAGAGCGCCCCCTCTTCACCGCAGCGCCCACCCGCCATTCCACGCTTCTTTTCGTCGTCGGAAATACCGAACTGCGTGGGAATCTCGTAGTCGCAGGGGTAGAGTTTGGCGCGCCCCGTCAGAGGGTGAAGCACGACAGAGTAGATATCCTCCGCCCTATTCATTAGATGAACAATCGCCGGCTCCGCCCGACCCTCAGGAAAAAAGTAGATATACGCTTTTCCTTCTTCGGCGGGTTCATCCATCCGCGGCGTCATAACCGACACAAAGGCGATTGCTTTTCTCAGCTTAATGAGCTTTTTGCCCAAGACAGGTACGCGTTTGAAGAGCGTTTTCGCCCGCTCAACTGGCGAGAGATCCGCTTCGTAAGCCTGCTTGAGGGCTGCGGTGTCGATACCCAGGCTGTCCTCGCCATCCTCGCCTTCGTCATCCTCCGACCCAGGCAACAGCCCCATGGGTATAGCCGAGGGCGCGGGGGCGGCCGCCGCTTTTGGTGCCCGTTCGGAAGCATCATCGGTCGCATGCTGCTCGCGCCCCTTGCGAAGGGTCACTCTATCCTCTGATTCTTCGAGCCACATCACGCGTTTTTTGAAATCGAACGTTACGCGCATATAGGTACCGCGCATCCGGGCGCGATTGAAGGCAAAGCGAATCAGGTTCGCTGTACGTACCGCGCTGGAGCGCAGATCGGCCTTTGTCACATTGCTGATCGTCAGCGCCGCTGCCCCCAACAAAAGACCGAGGAGGGCGATCACCACTAACATCTCTAGCAGGGTGAACCCCGCCTCTGTGGAGCGCCTAGAACAGCGGGACAATGCCTACTCCAAATCCCAAGAGTTGATGTCGTCGTCGGTCCCCTCTTTGCCGTCCTTACCCATGGAGGAGAGATCCGCGCCTTCCTTGTCCTTTTCGCCAGGACACGTGAAGATGAATTCTCGCCCCCAGGGGTCTCTGACGTCGCCCTTGACCAGTTTTTCATCCTTTAGAGCAGTCAAATCCTTGGGGCAAGGATTCGAATGGTCGTTAGCGTAAAACTGCAAAGCGGTCTTCATCTGAGCGATACGCTTTTTCGTATCGGTTACCTTGGCCTTTGCAAGCTGTCCGGTCGCGACAATAGCAACACCGCCGACCAAAAGGCCGATAATCGCCATTACGACCATAATCTCGATCAAACTCATACCGAGTTCGTTGGCCGCACTTCGACCAGCCTGCCTGGTCAATGCTCGTTTGCGAGCAGCGTAGCGCGAAAAAATACTCATCGGACCCTCCATAATTGTATCAGCCGACCATCTCGTTCATTTCCCAGATCGGCATCAGAATCGAAAACACAACAAAGCCAACGCCAAACCCCATCAATAAGATGAACAGGGGTTCCAAAAGCCGCGTTAGGCGGTTCAGTTTCATTTCAACTTCGGTCTCGTAGGTGTCGGCGACCGTTTCCAGCATTGTTTCTAGCTGTCCCGATTTTTCGCCAACGGCGATCATGCGCGTGACCATGGGAGGAAAGAACTCACTTCGCCCTAACGGCGTAGCCAAAGTTTCGCCTTCTCTCACCAAAGAGGCAGCCTTTCCAATAACCGTGGCCAAAGCGTGATTGCCAACAATGGCACGTACGATCTCCAACGCCTTCAGCATAGGCACGCCTGCCGTCAGCATCGTACCGAGCGTTCTGGAAAATCTCGCCATTGCCGCCATCTTGACCAAAGGGCCCACAAGCCATAAGCGAAGCAAGAAACGATCCCACACCGGCTTGCCACTCGCTGAAGCTTTCCACTTGCTAAAGCCAATACTGCCACCGGTGAGCATCATCCCGATCAACCACCAATAGTCGCCGGTTATTTCGCTGATGAAGATGACCAGGTTGGTATACCAAGGCAACGCCCTACCCGAGTCGGCGAAAATCTGCGAGATATTCGGCACAACCGTTGTCATCAGCAACGTCATCAAGCCGCCGCCGACGAAGAGCATCACGATCGGATACGTCATCGCACCAGAGATAGCAGCACGCAGCCTCACCTGGCCGTCCATGAAGTCGGCCAAGCGTCTAAGTACCGTATCCAAATCACCGGCAACTTCGCCGGCCCTGACCATATTGATATAAAGCGTAGGGAAAATCGCCGGATGGGCCGCCAACGCATCGGCCAACGCCGTTCCTTCAACGACCTTGGTACGTACATCAGCCAACGCCCGACCGAGCTTTTCCGAAACAGCTTGTTCGGTTAGATCGTTTAGGGCTTCTGCCAGCGTAATTCCAGCTTTGAGCAACGTGGCAAGTTGCCTTGTCAGGATGGCGACGTCCTGTGTCTTCACGCGGTCA
>Ga0257122_1002189_pt1 | contig 12608 bp, 16 predicted proteins | sample SI106_120metaG_FD_190146 | JGI IMG/M metagenome (GOLD analysis project Ga0257122, IMG submission 190146) | Marine microbial communities from Saanich Inlet, British Columbia, Canada - SI106_120 | ecosystem: Environmental > Aquatic > Marine > Inlet | place: Canada: British Columbia | collected... | reverse complement strand
GTACGTGGGTATGTCCTAGTGTTCAGGCTTGTTATGTCTATACACTGGAACAGGAAGCACGAGGTGCTACTCAATACTGTGAGTCACTGACTATAAAGAGAAACGGTAAGGTTATCTGGTGGAGGAAATATCAATAAGGAGAATGAAGATGGAGTTTGAAATAATGAAAGGGATTTGTTATGCTTACGCCCTTATTAGAATAGTAGAAAGTGTTATGGATACCTTTTGGAGGGATAGAGATGGCAGGTGATATCTTTGTAGTAGTAGCGATGATAGCAGGAATAGTTGTCGCTTATATGTGTGGTGTCAGTGATGGTGAGTGTAAGGCTAATGCCTGCTATAGAGGTACTAAGGATGAGTGAGCACAGTGAAGACTACTGGACTAGGAAGGAGAAGTACAACAAGATGGTAGAGGATTCGGCACTGTGCTGGCACAAACTATACACAGAAGAGAAAGTAAAGAGAGAAGCTCTTGAGATTGAGAATAAGGAGCTGACTATATTAGTTGATAAGATGGACAAGGGTATGAATGAAGGTACAAAGTTCTTACTTAATTATGCCAGAGATTGGGATAGGTTATAACCTTATATATGTTGCAGAGTTTAGTTAAACTTACAAGGTATATGTGGTGTAATATTTGGATAGTTACTCTGTAATATTTGGATTATCTAGTTATATATAGAGGGATAAGTAGGAGAATGTCAAGTAAAGCGTACATAAAACTTGACATTATATCTAGATAAACTACCCCTTATTTCTAGATTGCGTATCGAGATATACAATACACAGTAAGGTGTACACCGTATACTCTGCTTGATGGTAGTGCTTAGGGGTATGTGATATGAAAGTTGAACTTTAGATGTACATAATGTGTCACTTAATGACACAAATAAGAGTCGTTAGCCCTATATACCAGGTTAAGGGCTCACATTTGATACTTAAACAGAAGGAGAATGAAGATGAATGAAGAGGAATTAGATATACTTGATAATGTACTATATATCGATGGCGTGCCTTACAATTACAAAGTAATGCTTTTGGATATACTTACACGTGAGGGTGCTGACCCAACAACTAAGGAGAATGAAGATGATTAACAAGGAACTAGCAGATGAACTAGGTGTATCTAAGCCTAATCAGGTAGCCATTAATGAGATACACGATACACGCAGAGACATCTTTAACTCAGTTGAGAAGATGATGAAGACTGGGTACAAGAAGGAAGCACACCCTACTATCTTTAAAGAGTTGTATGATGAGTGGATGCAACTAGAGAGAGACCTACAGTTCCTATGGGGATTTGACTTAGATGATAACAAGATTAAGTTCTGGAACTTTCCTGCTTGTAGTTGTCCTACTATGGATAACAACGATGCTTATCCTTATGGGTACTATACTATTAGTGGTGGTTGTATCATACACGGCGTACAAGATAACAAGAAGTCTATGATGGAAGAGATGTATACCAATGATATGTATGATGATACTAATGAGGAGAATTAAGATGAATGAATATGATGAAATGAGGGAACACGTACTACGATTAGATGACACAGTTACTAGGTTGGTACTTGAGGTGGCTAAGCTACAAGAGTATGATGAGTTTGTTAACTTAACTACACCTAAGCCTGACAGTGAAGCAGGTGATGAGTTTGTACGTAAGGAATTAATAGGTGCTTATGATAGTTGTGAGTTAAGAGATGCACCTATGTTAGAGTATGTCATACGTATGTTCAGTGACCCTGACCAGTGGAAGGAGTTCTACAAAGAGAATGATTTAAAACATTATTATATAATAGGAGAAGCGTTATGAGAGTTGAAGAAGTAGAAGGTAAGACCTGTGACCTTAAGTTAGAGGACATCACAGAAGAAGAGTATGGTGCTATGTTCTTAGAAGGTATTCGAGAGGTAGTTTCGGAAGCCCGTAAAGGTATGGTTAGTGACTATATAGTCCTTCCTTACGAGGACGTACCTGATGAAATTAAGGACAAGGCTAAGGGTAATACCTGGGAAGTCAGTGATGAAGACAGTGATGCACTGGTACAGATAGGTGCAGTCAGTATGATTAAGAAGGGGCTAAAGGTAGTAGAGGAAGAGGACTACTATGCTAAGCTTCAGAAGTTAGCTGAAGATAGTGGTGAGTTTGGTGACTTAAGAGATGGTTGGAATGATGACGAAGAAAAGGAGGGGATGTAGAATGTTGTATGACTATATGTGTAATGATTGTGACCACAAGTATGAGAGAAGTAGACCGATGGTGCAGAGAACAGATGGTGGTAAGTGTAGGAAATGTGGTAGTGAGAATACTAGACAGATTATGTCTACCCCAGCATTCCGTACATCAGGAGGTGGGCACCCTAAAGGACATCACGGTAAAGGAGTTATGAGATGAATGAACAGAAAGTAATTAAACTACTGAACAAGGCACAATATAACTTTGAACCTATGAATGATAAGTTCTCTAGATATGATGCCTTCGACCCAGATCTAGGTGTGATGTTAGAGATTAAATGTAGGAAGAAACACTATGATGATACTCTTTTAGAGAAGATGAAGTATGACTGGAACGTAGAGTTCGCCAAAGAGAATGATTTTGTATTCTTATATGCTGTAACTATGCCTACTAAAGATGGACACAAGCTCTATATCTTTGACCCTAAGGCTATGGATGATGAAGGGTATGACTTTAAGTGGCACAATAAAAAGCTCCCTGCAAACACGGAGTTCGGAAGGAGCAATTGGATAGACAAGGAAGTAGGTTATTTACATATAGATGATGCTTTTGTTAGTATTCAGGAGAAGACTAAACATTAGTTACTCTCAGTTAACATACCTTTAGTCACACCTGTCCTCATAACATAACCTTCTTTAGGCTCTACTCCTAAAAATTCTCTTACTTGTTGAGGATAAGTGGCTATTTTAGCTACTTTATTTAGCTTATCAGAAGTATATACGTTAGTATCCTTATGATTTTCTATGTCCCAATCATATTTATCCAATAATTCAAATTCACCTGTTTCTTTATTTAACTTAATATCAAAAGCACCAAAAGTATTTTTTAATTCCCCAAAAGGATGATAGGCTTGATTGATAAAACCCCCAAAACCTTCAGGTTCAAACTCCGAACCCTTACCATTCTTTGTAGATAAATCATAATTACCCTCACCATACTTTTTTATCATCTCTCCCAGCATCGTCTTAGCACCTGGGCTTAATTCATCTAAAGAAACTGTGGTCTTACCTGTTATATTAGTTAAGTTATCTACATATTTTTTTATAGGTAGTGATTTATCATAGAACATACCTGCTGTCTTTAACATAGTGACCCCAGGGGCTTCTAAGTTGTCTAAAATATCAGTGTACCAGCCCATATTAAACCTTAAAAGTCTACATTAATATCTGTAATGAACTCTCCACCTTTATACATCTTCTCATACATCTTCAAAATTGACTGTACTTCTTCTTTATTTTTTGCTTTGTCTAATAAATCTTGAATTACTTTAGGGTATTTTGATTTACCTGTTAACATTCCTTCCTGTGCCATCTTTATTACTCCTTATTATTATTATTAATAAGCTGCTACTGCTTCTTTTGCTTCTTTACTATACTGTCCACCTGTGGTAGACTCATCTATTAGAGCTCCTCCACCTATAACAGCAGTGCCTACTAAGTTCTGTCGGATAGCTTTTAGCTGATCTGGTCCTATCTTAAGTTTCTTCTCTAACCACTTCATCATACCATTAACCGTCTTCTCATTAACCTTACCGTTCTTATAGGCATTCATAGCCATCTTACGGAAGAAAGGAGAGTTAACTGCGGCCTCAATACCTTTCAGTGAAGCCGCTGTGCCAATCGCTGCACCTGCAGGACCACCTGTCATACCACCTGCAGTAGAGCCTAAGATAGCAGGGATGATTCTGCCCCAATATAAAGGAACAGAGTTATTACCTGCTTCCAAAGCATTACGATAAATTACAGAGAGGTCGTCTAACATTACCTTCTGCTTAGGGAATAGGTTCTTTAGTGTCTTTAGTCCTGTATCATCTTCCATAAACCTAAGAATCTTAGGCTTCTTCCCTTGAAACAACTCACTCTTGACAGCATCAAGTACAAACTTACGCATCTCAGGAGCAAATGTTTCATCCTTCGACCACTTACCCATCTTATTTACCTGAGATATTACTTTCTCCCATTTAGATAATGACTTTGAAGGTGTGGCAATTAAACTTGTGATGAGGGTGTCTAGCTTAGTCTTCTCTGCACCAGCGTTTAGGATGTCTTTCCCTCCACCATTGATGTTTCTCTGAAACTTCTGCCATTGGCTATACTGAGAATCTAACTGAGTAGCCTTCTCTAATTTATTAGCACCTGCAGCTGAGTCTAAGAATAACTTCTTAATCTTCTTCTCCCAGGGTACTAAGATACGCCATCTCTTAGGCATATCACCTACACCCCTATAGGCATCATTAAGAGTATCAGACATAATACTTCTTAACTCTCTAAGAGCTTCAGTCCTAGTATACTCTCCTTTTCCTAACATCTGTAGTACATCTCTAGCAGCAGGTATGTTAATACCAGCCTCTTCCATATCGACTACAAACTTATTTAGTTGTGAGCCTCTAATGTTTAATTCACCTAAGGCTGTATATCGCTCAACAAACTTACTTTTAATTTCTCCAGCTTTCTTAGTTAGAATATCAAAAGCACCTGTAGTACCTCCTGCGAAGTCACCTTTACCTATAGTTTCTGCTAATTCTTCACCTACAGCTCTCTGGGCAGAAGGTGAACCACCACCTAAGGTCTTCACGTACATAGTCTGAGCATCTTGTTTAACTTGCTGTCTAATTTTCTTACTCGCAAGTTTAGCTATTTTAGGTACTTGTTCTGCTAGTCTACCTACATTACGAGTGACTACACCTGCAACAGGACCTAAGACAGCACCTGTGAGTGCTGCTGTGCCTACTTCACTACCTTCGATGCCTCCTTTCTTCTCTAAAGCTACTTCACGGGATTGTCTCTCAATATTTGAAACTGCACTCCAAGTAGCACCTATAGCTGCAGGAAATAAAACCTTTTGGAGGGCTATTTTACTTAAACCTTTAGTAGCTGATTTACCTATAAACTTCCAGATCCCTGCACCACCAATTAGATTAGTAGGGTCTGTCACTACCGCCTTACCTACACCTTTCAACTGTTCCCAAAAAGGACGTGAGCCATCGCCAGTCATATTCGTTCTATCATAGATGTCAAAAAGTCTCATTACTCTCTGTTTATCTCCCTTCTCCATCTTAGAGAAGTCGTAAGCTGAAGTAGCACCTGAAACTAGATTGTTATCTACATAGTTCCAATACTCAAACTGCTCTTCTACTAGCTGATTGTCAGTACCCTTCCATTCTTTGCCTTCTCTACGTTTGTAGTTTATCTTAGCATCTTTAATGTATTTCTCATCTTGAGATAGGTCATCAAAGACTAAATCTCCTGAGTAAGTTTTCTTATTCGCTTTGTTATACTTCTCCATTAAGAACTCCTCAGTGGAATCCTCAGGGGCAGAGAGGGTTATGTTTCTGCCATAGACAGAGTTATTAAAAGTGAAATTCTTATTAGCCATATAGCTCCTTAGTCTACGTTTATGATTGTTACGCCATCACCTAAATTAGCACCTGCAGATTCTGCGGCTCCTGAAGAACCAATCGCTGCTTTTATCTCTTGTGCAGTAGGGAATTTAATACCATTAACCTTACCTGTAAGAGGGTTTAAACCTTTATTCCACTTCGACCTATGTATCTCCCAAGCATAATTATCAGGAACGAATGGTGTGGTAGGACTACGTTTTAAGTGCTCTCTCTTCTCTTTCATATACCAACTACTTAACTCTTGGTTGACACGTTGGTTGTAAGAGGCCACCTCTTTAAGTGTAGTTAGTAGTAGTCTATTACCACCTTCTGATGTAGATAAACCTTCAGCTGCAGCGGTAAAAGCCCTCATCTCTCTATCAGAGATAGCACCTTTAGTTTGACTCACCCATTCCATAACTGTAGTCATAGAGTTAGATAAGAATTGCTTAGCATTTGCTGCTGAGATAACAGAAGAGTCCACACCTAACATAGCACCAATATTCTGAGCTATATTAACTAGAGAACCACCAGGACCTGTATACACTGTATTACTATCTAAGATAGCTAAACTTTGGTCGATAGTGGCTTCTCTTCTACTCGAGTCTTTAGCCTCAACAGCAGAAACCTCCGTCATTGTAGCCCAAGATTTCGCCTGTTCCTTAGCTAACTGACGAGCACCTTCAGTTTCAGGACTTCTGTGTTTATATTCTGAAGCTACTCTAAGTGCTCTCTGTAGACACTCTATATCTCCAGGGGCACAACCACCTTCTAAAGAGGCTGAAAACTCCACAGCCTTCTGCATACTACCTCTAGAATCTCTAATTGCCTGTGCTTGTTGTAGCCTAGCTGTCTTTTCTTTAGCGATAGGCATTACATCCTTAAGCCACGCTGTAGCAGCTGTAGGATTAATCTGTTGAATCTGTTTATATGTATCCTGAATAGAAGACATAGAGCTTAAATCAGCCTTATCAGCGATAGCCATAGCCTGTCTCTTAGGTGACTCATAACCAGTCATTCTCTTGATACCTGGTGCTAATTGATTAGATAATAAATCAGCTCCTGCACCTGCTGCCTCATCGGCAGTCATTAGTCTTTTGCTTCCTGCATCAAACATTCCCATCTTAATCTCCTATTAACTTTAACCGAAGAACGTAGACTGACCTAACATCTGTAGGTAAGGGTTCTCTTGTCTTCCTATGTATCCTGGTGCTTGTACAGCAGGATTCATCCCTGATAACTGACCACCTAACATTCCTGTACGTGTATCATAATCCTTTGACATCGCACGTCTAGCAGCTAATTTAGTAGCATCTCTCGCCTGTTCACTAGCAGCTCTATTCCAAGCTGAAGTAGAACTTTGTGTCTGCCCTTGAGCCTGACGTAAGTTGTCTGCTCTCTGGTCTCTTCTATCCCACTGTGGTTGCATTAAACCTTCCCACTCAGAATACTCACCTGCTAGATTAGAGTCTCTATTGTCACGTCTACGTTGTACATCTGCAGCCTGTGCTTTGTAGAGGTTAGTCATAGGTTGCATCATCTCATTATAACGGTCATTCTCACGACCCTTCATATAAGCACCATAACCTGCACCTAGGTAGCCCATAACATCTTTACCACCAATAGAGCCGTCATCGCCTCCAAGGAGACCACCTAAGAAAGAACCTGAGCCAGTGTATTTACCTAATGTGCTCCCAATACCACCTAATGTACTGCCGATGCCTGTGTACTCATTAGCTTGACCACCGAAGCCTGTATCCCATCGGTCTGATATAGGGTCAGAAGAGTAGGAACCTAAGTCCTCATACCAAGAAGTATCCCCTGCATCAAAAGAAGCATCTAAACTATCCCCATAATCATCATACCAAGGGTCTTCAAAAGAAGTATCATAAGTGATACCCCAACCATCGTCATCGCCATACTCATCATCATCAAATACATCATACCAAGCCATTATGCTTTCTCCTTGTTCTTTAAAAACTTATTTTGTAATTCTCTAACCATCTTCTTATAATCCTTTAGTGCTTTATCACTATCTCTATCTTCTCTAATCAAATCAAAGATAGGCTTTAAGTGCATATCCCAGATGTAGTTATATATTTCTTTTGCATTCTTCTTCTTATCGATAGCAGTAACAATCTTAGGTGCTGTCACTCTATAACGACCATAAGAAGTCTTAAAGGTAGGAAGAGCAGTAAACATATAATCTCTCCAGTTCTCAAAGATAGTTAATCCTTCTTCGCCTAGTGCTTGAGTAACTGCAGTGGCAATATAAGAGCCACCACCGCCTCCACCTGAGTCACCACCACCTGAGTCAGAAGATGAATCATCAAAAGACCAACCACCAGCATCATCATCATCTCCACCTGGGTCATCACTAGAATCTGTAGTACCATCCCCATCATCACTATCAAAACTTGTAGCAAAATCCATATCTTCTTTAGAGAAACCCCCTTCCATATAGTCACCAGCAGTGGTTCCTTCAGAAGTATCTGTTTCACCATATCCTCCAGCATCACCTTCATTCCAAGCAAAGTCTGGATGTGAAGGGTCAAACTCTTTAGTCCCTAATCCTGTCTCTTCTTTCATTTCAGCTACAGAACCTAAGTTACTATCCCAAGTGTAACCATTTGCTGTTAACTCACTACCAGAAGGAGTATTCCAGTTGTGGTCTGAGCTTCTATAAGTAATACCATCTTTTCTATATAATTCATCACCTGGAGCACCGAAGTCTCTAGTCTCAGCATTATATTCTTCTTGTGCTGCGGCTCGTTCCTCTTCCATACGAGCTAAATACTTATTATTCCATTTATCTACTAACTCTTGTTGTCCTTGTGTATTCTTACCACTATTTGCTTGTCTCTGTAGGCTTTCAAAACCTTTAATAGCATAATCAAACTCTGGAGTACCTACTTTAAAACCTGAAGCTTCTGCGTAGTCTCTTCCAGCACCTGAGTAGTTATCATTGATGTAGTTAGTGAAACCATATCCACCATATTCTCCACCTTCTTCTTTATTGAAACCTAGAGCATTTTTACCTAAGTAACCACCTACAAAAGAACCTACAGGACCAAATAAACTACCAATCGTACTACCTAGAGCACCATAGTTGTTGTAACCTTGTGAGTAGTCTAAAGCACCCATAATACCACTAGCATAAGGGACCTTACTAAACCCTAAGGCTTTGCTCATAATACCTCTCTGAGAGAAGTCATCATTAAGCATACCTACATAAGGATTACCTGAGCGTGTTGCGGCATAATCAAATAAACTATTGCCTGATAGGTTAGCTAAAGCTAAGCCTTGATTTATACCTGAAGTATTATAACCTGCTGCTTTAGCGAAGCCTAGTGCATCTTTAGTCCAACCTGGAGTCTGTAGACCTTTACCATCATTAAATAACTTACCTCCGAAGTCAAAGGCTCTATCTTTAGTTCCCCAATCTACACTACCTTGTCCAGCAGTAGCTGTAGTACCAAAGTCAGGGTTATAAGAACTACCGAAGGTATCTCTCAAGAAGTTACTGATATTAGTACCAGCAGAATCAAACATACCTGCTGTACCACTACCTACAGAGAAGTTATTATTATTAGATGAGCCAAAACTAAAAGAACTATTAGGTAGTGTTCTAGAAGTACCTGTATTAGGGTTATAAGTAGGCTGGCTAGAGAAAGGGTTCTGAGAGACAGGATTATTATAATTAACTACCTGCCTATCTGCCACTGGACCTGATTCACCTGGAAAAGGATTGTTGAATATATTAGAAGTATCTCCTAAACTAGGACTACCACCTAAAGAACCTGCAGACATAGAATTAGTATTTAGTAGTTCAGCTAATTGAGCGAAGTTATTCACTGAATTAGGGTCTACACCCCCTGCCGACAATGAAGTATCTTCTACTCTATTGCCTTCTTCATCCATAATAGGTTTATTATACCTCTCTGGATGTGCTACTGCTTCTGCGGCTTCAAATGGATTCATAATTAGAGTTGCCTTATGTTAGGTCAGTATCTATAGTACAGAACATAGTAGCACCATCTGATACACAACGAACTAAATCAAATTTACTAGCACCTGAAGTGATAGTAGGATTATTACCACCATTAAAACTAAAGTCAGCACTAAAGGTTACATCATAAGCACCTTGGTTCTTAATGATGAAGTCTGCCTTAGCACCTGCTGTTTGATTAGAGACACTTAGAGTATAACCATCACCTTGTACATTAACTATGAAGGTATCTGTATTCAATAAATTAGCTGTCTGACTAGAAGCTAAAGATATAGTCTCAGAAGCCGTAGGATGAGCCTTAGTGAATGTTTGTGGTGTATCGAGGGTAACTACAGTCTCGCCACCTACAGTCGCTGTAGTAGCCGTCATTAAGTTAGCTACGAAGTTCTCTGCTGAATCACCATTAACATCTGCCTTAGAGTTAACTGCAGTTCTCACCGCTGTAAATTCAGTATCAAAATCATCTCCTGATATTACCTTAGCTGCATCAGAGTCTGCGAGTGCATCTTTACCTGACCAACTTACTGCTATTGTATAATTCGACATTATCTTGTTTTCCCGTGTTTAAATAATAGAGCTAATGATTGAAGGGAAGCCTTATACCCTTTAGTTACACCATCCATCTCAATTCTGAGATACTTAGCTGAGCCTGATAGTGGTACTGAATGTTCTCTTAATCCGTGTATAGGTGCATATTTAGATGTGGCATATAATGAAGTAGAAGCACCCCAGAGATGAGGCGAGCCACTTAGAGCAGGATTAAGTTTAAATGTAGGTGATAGCTTAGGTGCTAACTCAAAGTCTTTATATAAGCGTAAACCAACATCAGTACCTTGACCACCTGATATAACCATAATCAATCTCTTTAGGATTGAAGCTCTCTCTAATTCTGGACTCAATGACATCCATACAGTAGATAGACTACCAGTATAAGGATTATTTACATAGACACTAGAGCCACTATAATCTATATCATAATAACCTTCATAACCAGCTACTCTGCCTGTATGTTGTCCCACCAGTAGACCATAGTCTTCAGAATAAATCATACTAGCAGGATGTCTATCCTCAGCAAAAGTCCACTTAGTCACTCTAGGTGTTTCCCTATTTTGAGTTAAGTATTGTATATCGAACACATAGGTTACATTTCTATCTACGAAAGATAATAAATATAAGCCTTCTGCATAATAGTAAGCTGATTTAACATTAGTAGATGCTTTAACGTGAGATATAATCTCATCTTTAACAGTAGCAGATACATCCTTAAGAGGTAGTTTGTCTGATTCTGCAGTTCTAATTAAAGACCTTACACCTGTATCAGATAAGAAGTATAAATCATTACCAATAGCTTGGATTGAATCTCTAGAGACACAGCCCACACCTCTAATGACTTCATCTAGAGCCATATCTGTAGGCTCATCAGGGAAGTTATATATTACTATATTCTCCTTCCCAAAGATAACTAACTTACCCATATAAGGGTGAATAGCTACAATCTCATCGTGACCCCAAACTGTCTTGAGGTCAATACCACCAGAAGAGCCTGAACCCCACTTGTGTGCATCTAATAGGTCAGAATAGTATAAGACATCTTTCTCTTCAGTGATACCACCACACCATACTCTACCATAGTAACCTAAGCCACAAGAAGGGTCGAAGGTAGTGACACCTGAAGGAGCTGTATAGCCCCCATTGTTCTTCATTAAGTCCCAAGAGCCACCGTGGTAGTGTAACATATCTACACCACCCTGGAAAGCAATTAATTCATTATTGAAGTTTTGGAACTGCCAGTCTGAAGTAGAACCCCCAGTAGCATACACATTAGTGAAGACATTATCTACATCAGTTAAGTCTAACTCATAGATATTACCTGAGATAGCACCGAAGATTTTATTTAATGTACCATTATAATGTTCTACCATAGAACCAATCTTAGCACCACCATCTAATGACTTCTGTTTTAATCCCTTACGGAATGTAACCTTACCACCTTCTGTATATACGATGTTATCTGCCTTAGTAAACCAAGTGGCTCCTAGTGCTGTAGGGTTAGTCTGTGAGTCTAGTCCATTGATACCGATAGTATCTAAAGGTACTACATTTAAGACCTTACCATTAATTGACATACCAGTCTCTCTCATATTCCATATTAGATGAGTCTAGCTGTACTGCCATATTTAGTGAATCTCGAGCTTCTGCAGCTACCCCTGATGATATAGTACCTCCATCTTCACCTCTCTCAGCGATAGCCTTAGCCCAAGCACCTAAGATGACTGGTTGTGAAGGTGTCCTTAATACCTGTGCTGCTGTAGTTAATTCTTTCTGAGCACCTACGATATTGAATGAAATAGTTTGTACTCCTGTAGGAACAGGATATAAGTCTACATTGAAGTCCGGTTCTCTAGAAGAAGAGGCCTGTGAAATACCGTTGAAGGCATACTTAGTAGGCTTACCTGTAGCAATATCAGCTAGAGGGAATGTCTTAGTATTAATCCAATCATTATTAACTTGGTCTAGTACCTGTCCAGTCTCCTGACATATCACATCTAATACTTTAAAGCTAACACCAGCACCTCTAGTAGCATCACCCATAGTATACTGCATATTCCCACCCTTAGTCTTGATGTTGAATGTCTCTCTCAGAGCCTGCCAGTCGTGATAAGATTCTACTTGTTTCTTTGAATCATTAACTAACTCACCAATTAACTTTTGGTAGTCAGTCACTGTATTAGAATCATATAGAGCACCTGACCAGTCACTACTGATTGTGTCCTCTCTTAGTCTACGTAAGACTGAATTAATAATCTCTCTGTAAGTCATCTTATTATTCCTTTATAAATCTCTTAATTGAGTATGCTAAATTACCCAAACCTTTCCATATCTCACTAGGGCTAGGGAGTAACCAACCTAAGATAGCTAGTAGCCATATCCAGGCAGGTACTTGTTCATCTATAGATACATCACCTGTAGCTGATATAGTCCCTATC
>Ga0257122_1002187_pt1 | contig 12614 bp, 16 predicted proteins | sample SI106_120metaG_FD_190146 | JGI IMG/M metagenome (GOLD analysis project Ga0257122, IMG submission 190146) | Marine microbial communities from Saanich Inlet, British Columbia, Canada - SI106_120 | ecosystem: Environmental > Aquatic > Marine > Inlet | place: Canada: British Columbia | collected... | reverse complement strand
AGCCTGAGCCTGAGCCTGAGCCTGAGCCTGAGCCCGAACCAGAGCCCGAACCAGAGCCAGAACCTGAGCCAGAGCCAACGCCAGCGCCGAAGCCGGCACCGAAGCCTGCGCCGAAGCCTGCGCCGAAACCAGCCGCAAATACAGACCAGCCACCGCCTCCTAGCAGGACACCGCTCAGGAGTGGTGACAGCGATCGCACCCGGTCGGTGATCATTAAACTCACCAAGGGGCAAGCGGCAAGCCTTCTCGGAAAGGCGAAAAAGGCCAACCCGAAGATTTCCATCGAGTGTGGAATGAAAGAATTACTCTCGCAAGGCTTGTCGGAAGACGAACTGAAGGATCGCCTGCAAGAACTAACTGCACAGGTCTCGGAAACTCCAGAAACAATTCTGGAGAGCTATATCAGGACCCACTTGGTTCCTGAAATCGAGGTGACATTCTCGAAGGATCGGGAAGTTGCCAGAGTCAGGGTGACAGTAGGAATTTAATGCACTGTGCGACATGTGAAGATACCACCAGGCCAATAGCCGGGATTTTCGTGTGTCGCAATTGTATTCAAAGTAGCCGGGGCCGCTCAACTTTTTTTCTGTTGAAAGCGGCCCAGGCCTACTATAGAAAACACAAGAAATTCAAAGAGTTGAGAAGAGATCACCCCAGCCTATACAGAAAACTTTCCAAGTTTGGCGTGAAGAGATCGTTGTCTCATTTCTGCGAAAAAAAACTAAGGACTCCCATGGATGTCTTTATGGAAAAAAGGCTGTCCACCTTTTACTGTCGCGGGTTAATTGCAAAAGCCCCTCCGGAAGTGCGCGGCTACATGAAAGAAGTCTATGGAACCCTTCTCAAATACAGGGAGGCTTGTGGGGTTACAAAGTACAACTGGATAGACTGCCTCAAAAAAATAAAGGCCATCCGTGGCGTTCTCACCCCATCTGGGGTCAGAGAATATAGTGTTCCTTTGTATGAATACATAAGGAAAAACGTTGGTTGGAGGAAAGTTTTTTCCGTAACTGGTGTCAACATCAGCCTGCATCACGAGTGGGACATACAAAAGGTTGTTGAGCATGGGATCAGAATTTTCGATGTCTGTTCTCCAGATAAACTTTGGGACATGCAAAATCACTATGGCCTCAGGTTTGTGCAAGTTGCCAACGATCTTTTTTTCAAAGAACAGATCGGGTTCGTGGAACAAATGCGCAGAAACAAGAGCGCTAGTGGTTGGAGAAAGAACGGGATTGTGGTCGAAGAACATTTCGGATTGGTGAGATCCGTGATTCAAAAGCAATTTTCCTTCTGCTTAAACAACCCAGCCATATATGAGCAGGCTTTTAGTGCTGGTATGGAGGGACTACTTGTGGCCGCGGGGGTGTTTGATCCGGAGAACCGTAAAGGCTCCTGGTCAACGTGTGCGTGGTCGTGGATCCGTGCAAAAATACAAAGAGACTTGGAAAACAACGACCCGTTCTCCATGATAAGAATCCCCTGCCACAAACAAAAAGACAAGGAGTTGAAAAAGCAATTGCAAACCCTATCCCTAGATCAAAAATTAGAGACTGACGGCGACGAGGAATTTTCAAAGTATGTGGGTGACCAGGATGAGGAGGAGTTTGAGCAGGATATAATTTACAACTTTGTAAGTAAAAAATTCAGCCATAGAGTGGCCAACGCTTTTTTCAATCATTTTTTAAAGGACGTGGCCTGGAGATTTTCGGACAAATTATTAAAGGAAGTTAAGGATGCCATCAGCACAGAGTTTTACCCAGAGTGGAAAAGGTAAGAGAAAAATAAATTGTGAGAACTGTTTTTTAACGGCAGAGTTGGTCTTTGCAACCTCTAATAATGGGAGACAGTTTGGCGCTTGGCAGATGAACTTTTGTCCCAACTGTGGGCTTATATGCAATAAAGGAACTGAGAATGACAATACAAAAAGATGAATTAGAATTACTCACACTAGAAGAAGCTGAAGCAGCGTCAAAACCACTGTCTACAAAGGACGTAATAGCCGTAAAAACCTTCTTGGAAAAGTATTTCCTCTACGGAGGAAAAACGAATTTTAACATCCACGGAAGGTTGTCAGATAAGGATGGTTGGAACAAGTTTGATGCGTGTAAAAAGGTTAGTGCGTCTTCCACTCTGATTCAACAACACGTAGAAGGCAAGGTACAAATCGGAACCGGCCCACTATTTTTTAGGGGTGATCAGTCGGGTGGAGACTTCCGCTCAGTTGCCAGGTGGTCCGCGATAGACATCGACGTGAAGGACGATCTTAGGGCCGCAGAACAAGCCGCCATCAAAATCTATCGTTATGCCTTCATAGAGTATGGGTTACATTGCTACATAGAAAAATCCAGAAGCAAGGGATACCATATCTGGTTTTTCTACGACTACGATATCCCGGGACATCAGGCCTGGGCTTTAATGGCTAGTATTCAAAGCCAAGCTGGGTTTGGAAATTTTGAATATTTCCCAAAGACGACTGATCTAAAAATCAACGAAGAAGGCGCGGTTAATATTACCCTGGCCCTTCCGTTGTGCGGAGAGTTTTTCACAAAAAACAAAACTGTTTTTGTGGAGCCACATCTCAACAGGCTACACGTTATTAAGGATCAGGCCCAGTATGTAAAAGACATGGTTCCGAACGACATCGAGGCGGTAAGAGAGAACGCTAAGATGATCAAAGCTCCGGAGAATGTTGTAAATAGGGTCGGACTTGTGCGCGGTGGCGAAAACTACTCTGGCGGAAAAATAAACGTTCACACGGCCAAGGAAAAATGCGAGGTTCTTAGAAGGATGTCGTCGGAGGACACGAACGATTACGATTACAGAACCTGGTCTACAGTGTGCCTTTGCATGTCTAAGTTCATCAACTGGGAAGAGGGAGTGGACGGGCTAATTGCAAACACAAAGGCATGGCCAGAGAACAGGGAAAGAACCAAGGAAAGGGTTGGGGCCATCATTTCTTCTGGAAAAGAAAGAATAGGTGGCAAGTGTGAATATACCGGATGCCCTAAAAAGGGAGATAAGCTTCTTTGTGAATACCAGTCGATCAACAAATGTCTGGATGCCAAGGAAGACCCGGTTCCGGAATGTAAGTTCGATCTCGACAACCTAGATAATGTGGAAGAATCCGTTCGGTTCATTAACCTCAAGAACGAGGATGACAAGAACCTCAGAGAACTCTGGGAATATGGATCCTACCACTACAAGGGGAACACCATCTCACCCCCTCCAAAAAGCAAGATGACCGTGAACAACAGGTACGATCTATGCGGAAGGTTGGCACAATTCTTGGCGTCTAGAGAATTTCCAGCCGAAATTTGCATCACCCTATTGAGCCTCTATGAGTTTGGATTAAGAGAAAAAGGCAGCATGAAGGCCTACTGGAGAATGTATTACTCCGCAGATCGATGGTACAAAAAGAAGTCGGCGTTGGACCGGGAAGAATCCCTGGACGGTGCGAAGCTTCCATTTGCCGTCAAGATGAACTCTTCCGGAAAAGGTATAGGAATTTATAAAAAGGAAAAGACTGGGACATCTTCCGACGGGGTGCCGGATTTCATTTGGATCAAATACACAGATTTTGCAATGAGATGCATCACTAAAATTGTTGACCGCGATAAGAACATGCGGTTTCTGTACAACGTCTACCCAGCCTGTTTCAGAGGTCAGTCTTTTCCGGTTGTAATTGGCCATAAAAAGCAAGCTACTACGGATTGTCTACAACAGGAGATTGAGCGTCAGCTTATCGAGGCGGATGTTCAGATCTTCAAGAGCGGCCCGAATGTTGCCAACATGATCATTTACTGTTCCAAGGAAGCCTACTCCTCCAAGTGTGCTTTTTCTGTTGATGACCCAGGGTTCTGTGAAGAGGCGGACGCCTTTTTCTTTTCAGAATTTTACATCCACAAGGGTCGATGCATTTATGTAAACAAGGGAGACTACCTGATAACAATCGGGAACAAGCACTTTTGGTTGGAATACTTACACAACCCGAAGGGTAATGCTGAAGACCTCCCGAACCCAAGACACGAGTTGTCCAAGAGAGAAGGGGAGGTTATAAAACTCAGGGACGACCTGGTAGAAAACTTTCCACTCATGTGGGGGGGTCCACAACAGGGGAAAAACGCCCTGGTGCTACTTGGGTGGTTGTGTGCGTTCATTTACAAAGATAGGGTTAAAGAGCCTTGCCTCGGTTTTCCGCTTGTTTATGTGAATGGAAACATGTCCTCTGGAAAAAATCACAACTTGGATTTTCTAGGAGGGTTACTTGGGTTTAGAAGCTGGACGGAAGTAAGTCTACAGGGAACCACCGAAGCTGGGGTTAAAAGAATCCTGGCTATCGGTAATATCGTTTGGCTCGATGAACACAAATCAAACTACGGATCTGATAAGATCGAAGAAATTTTAAAGCCGGTTTACACTGGAGGGAAGACCGTGAAAGCGGATCAAACCAGCCCGACTGGCGTAGTAGAAATCTTCAGCCAGGCTTCTGTGGTGTTGACTTCTGAAACTCTTCCAAAGATCGATGCTTTTTCCCAGCGCTGTTTGATGTTGAATATCAGCAGCAAGTGGAGAGATCTTCCTGAAAACAAAAAACAAGCGGAGGAAGTGAAACGATTTCTTTGTGAAGATCATGGCGGGAAAATGAGGTTCTCAGAAATATTCACATGGATATTAAGGAACAAGACGGAAAAGGTCGCAGACGATTTTGAGAGAACTCTCAGGGATATGCAAACGCACCTTATCCGGAAATACAGCGCAAATAACAGAACGGCTGGCATCTATGCGGCGGCTTATGCCGGGTTCGCCAGAGTCTTGTTTCAAGACCGCGGGGAGGACGATTGGCCAAAAGAAAACATCCTTAGACCTTTGATGGAATTCATAGGTGCAAAGGTTGTTGCAGACATGCAAGCCATATCTAGAGACCCGACTGTGGACTATCTGAATACTGCCATTGAATTTTTTCAATCAGCAGAAAACAAACAGATGGACTCGCGAACGCCGACGGAGTATCCTGTGCGTGTACACACCCAAAATGACGAAGGGTTCGAAGAAACTATCATGTACGTCGATGTGAAAATGATGTACAGGTGGTTCAAGATTTTGAAGTCTCAGTCAAATCTCCCAGAGTCTATTGGGAGTAAGATGATATGCAGTAACATGAAAGAAGAGGGGTATATTGGGCAGAGAGATTTTAAAAGCTCGGTCCGGCCTAAGAAGGGTATGTACACCTATTCAGAAGGGTGCAGAATTTACGACCACTTAAAATGCATTGCGTATGAGGAAGTGGACGGAGTGATGGAAAAGAAGGAGTTTGAAGATGATATCTTGCAATAAAGTTATTCTCGTAGGAAACCTTACACAGGATCCTGAATTGAGACACACCGCGGATGGTACCGCTGTGTGTAATTTGAACGTTGCCACCAATGAAGGGTGGGGCGAAAAGAAAAGAACCGAGTTCCACAAGGTCGTGGTATGGAAAAAGACGGCGGAATTTGCTGGGCAATATCTGAAAAAGGGAAACACCGTATTCGTTGAAGGGGGAATCAGGACAAAAAAATGGGAGACCGACTCTGGGGAGAAAAGATACTCGACAGAAATCAACGGGTTTTCGCTTCAGAGCATGAAGAACGAATCTTCTGGTGGTAATTCCGGTGATGACCCCAGCAGAAACGAGAGTAGTAACTCTGGTGGCAGCCAAAACAAAACAGTCGATATCAGTCAAATTGACGACATCCCGGACGACGAAATACCCTTCTAGGATTGTGAAGCAGGATCGCATTCTGTTGCAGATTAACTATATAGGAGGGGTACAGACAGACCATGAATTAAAAGCCAAGCTTTGCCCTAATGACGGTACGTGGTCTGTTCGCTTCTCCGGACGAAAATATTTCGTAAAACGCGATCATCTTGGTGCAGCCACCCTTGTTTTGTGCCCACATTGTATGAAACCGGGGTGTTATAAAAGATCTACGGAAGGTGGAATAGAATGGTTTTGTTATTTCTGCTCTGTGGAAAAAACTGCGGTTATAAGAAGTATCATTATCAAAAATCAAAGGGGTCGCGAAGCGAAGGAAGCCGGCGCTTTCTGCATCGCTTGTAAAAGAAACAAGGAAATAGAAGCTTTCATCCCTGCAAACTTTCCAGAGGGTCACGATTGGCACATAATGCGAGTCTTTCTTTTTGAAGATGGTCGATGGAAAGAACATGGGGGACGGGAGCAACTCAAACTTTTTAAAGGTGGCTAAAATGGAATTCGTCCCGATAGACGTGGAAACAACTGGCTTCAGCCCAGCTACTGATGACATCATCGAAGTGGCTGCAATTAAGATTGATTCGCAGAGAAGACTTGTAAATTCTTTCAGCGCTCTGGTAAAAACCAAGGTTCCTGTCAGCCATGAGATCACCAAGCTGACAGGCATCACGCAGAAAATGGTAGATGAAGAGGGAGAAGACCCGGCTTCCGTTCTATCCAGGTTGAAAAGGTTTATAGGCAAATCATTGCTGGTTGCACACAAGGCGACTTTCGACCACGGGTTCCTGGCCCTCGGCATGGCAAAACAAAACATCGAATTGCCTGAAACAAGAATCATCGACTCCTTAAAAATATCCAAGTATTTTGCCAGGAACAAGCTGGTAAACTACAAGCTTGGCACGGTCGCAGAACATTTTGGATTTGTGTTGGAGGAGGGGCACAGGGCTCTCGCAGACACCGAGGCCCTGGCTCATATCATCATTGAAATCCTGAAAGAACATTCTGAGGAACAGCTCTTGGCCGCCGGCGAACCTGCAGAATTTAAAAAGCCTTCACAATTTAGGTTTCGTCACCCAGAACATCTCGTCAACCTGCCGCTTCATGAAACTGGTATTTTGAAGATGGCTCAAGATTCAGATGTCAGACACGGCAAGATCTTGTTTCCCTACAAAACCAGTGGGACTATAAAAGTCCTTTTTGAAAAGAATGATGGAACAAGAGAAGCCCTTGTTGATGGACAGATGAAGTTGACCGATGGGGGAGAGCTTGACTTCCAGGTCACATGAAATACACATAGAAAAAATACAGGAAGTCTTCAATGGAAAAGCAAACGCCAGGAAAGTGAAAAGGTGGAGAAAAAGCGGCCTGTTAAAAAGCGTCGGCGACTTAGTTCCGTGGTCGGATATAGTAAAAATCTATGTGATTCTTCTGATCTTCCCGCAAAGAATAGAGGTTCGTCCAGCAAAGACTTTACTCAGTGTGTTCGACAACGGGATACCGATGGGTAATTTCAAGATCACCAGGTTTGGTGACGATTATATTCTCGGGAATGTGATGAGAAGCTGGGTGTTGAACAAAGACGGAAGAAAACAGATTGATACGCCTTTGACAAAGAAGGTTGATATTTACAAGCTGTCGAGGAGGATTAGTGAAGCAGGATGAAATAAATGAGATAATAGGACTTTCATTAGAGGCGGCTGGGCACTCACTTTTAATGGCGTCCAAGTTGTTCGCGGGCGCTGATAAAAAAGCTCTCGCGCTAGACATGATGAGTCTTCAGAAAACAACATTGCGTATTTTTAAAGTCTACGGAGGTAAAGATGGACTTCAGAAAAAAGAATGAGGATGGAAGCCTCAAAATAATAAAAATGCCACGAAGACTGGGGACATTAAAAGTGACCCCAGAAGAAACCATGAAGGTGGCTTTTACTGATGTGGAGACTACTGGGCTGGACGGTAACATCCACAAGATCATCGAGTTGGGCGTCGTCCTGACAGAGGTTTGTTTAAAAACCGGGTTGGTAATAAAGGGGCTCGACGTCTTTGAATCCTACAACGATCCTGAAGAACAGATATCTGAGAGAATCACCAAGATCAACAACATCAACAACGATATGGTGAAGGGTATTAAAATTGATTGGAGCGAAAAAGGCAAGGCTTTTGGGATACTAAACTCCGCACAAATGATTGTTTGTCACAACACTAAGTTTGATCGAAGTTTTCTTGTAAAACAAATGCCTATGCTGACCAAAAAGGTTTGGGGTTGTAGTCAGTCTCAGATTGATTGGCTTGAAGATGGTATGGAAAAAAATAACCTGATCATCCTTTGCATGGCGCATGGGTTCTATTATGACGCCCACAAAGCCCTGGATGACTGCTTGGCGACAACTGTTCTTATGAGGTGTAAATCCAGGGACGGTCGCTTTTATTTAAAACACATTATGGACGACCTCAAAAAGCCAAAGACTAAAGTCATTGTCAGGGGAAACGACTACAACCAAAAAGAGCTGTGGAAGGAAGAGGGATTCGCGTGGGACTTTGACAAACAAGCCCAAGTAGCCTTTTTTGACGGGCCAGCCGACGAAGTAGAAAAAGAAGTGGTCAAAGACCTGGAAAAGAAACGCCTGAGCTTTGAAAACATAGAATGCGTGAAGATAACTCCAGCCCAGAGATTTGCACCTTAGACGACGCGCTGCAGTGCACTGTTTTAACAAAACAAAACGCGAAGATACTTAAATCTACAAAAGAAGGGTGGATTACGGCCGGGGTTCACTTACTGCCCAACGATCTGGGTGGAACTAATCTGTGTCCGTACTCCACCCCGACTTGTAGACATATCTGCCTACACTATACCGGCAGGAACATGATCTTCAAACGGGTGACAAGAGCCAGGACGAGAAGAACTTTCCTCTTTAATACCCACCCAGAAATATTTGAGAGTAGGCTTCACGCTGCGCTGTATGAAACATTGAGGGAATGCAAACGTAAGAACTTTGGCCTGGCGCTGCGCCCGAACTTGACGAGCGACAGCCACAAGCTTGTAAAAATGTTTTTGCGTTGGAAGGATAATGTTTCAGAGCATACAGAGGTCCCGATCCGCATTTACGATTACACCAAGATTCCGAAGGCCCAAGGTTGGTTTCCGGAAGATTATGTAACCGTCTATAGCTGGGGGGAATTAACTACGGAGGAGGTGTTCTATGAGAACATTGAATGCCGGTCCGTCGCCGCTGTCTTTGCAAAAGGATTCCCTGACAGGTTTAAGGGATATCCTGTGATTAGTGGTGAGGATCACGACCTGAGATTCTTGGATGCCCGCCCCGGCGTGATCATTGCGATCAAAGCACGGGGTAGGGCGTTCCAAGACACTTCAGGCTTTGTAGTTGATCTTACTGAGTAACCAGGGGAGAATCGCCAACGTCACCGTGTTTTCTCGCCAGCGTATCTCGTATAATGGCGAGTTGCTGAACAAGGTACATGTTTTCCATTCCAGGTAAAACTCCAACAACGTCCAGGGCTTTATCTAGATTAAGTTCTAGATTTTTTTCCGCGGCGTCGTCAAAAACAACAATCAAGAGATTCGCCAACACCTTGCCGGCTTGTTCGGCTTGAACTCTCTTAAACCCTCTTCCGGTTCGGTTGTCTTTCAAGTCTTCGATGAACTCGATTAAATCGGGTGGGATGCTGGCGATCTTTCTTTCTCCCTTGTGCTCATAGGGGAAAGCCAGGTTGCCAAATTCCTCCTCGATACTTTCCTTAGCCTCATCTTTTGCCGCGTTCCAGACATTTAACCCCACCCTGGAAAGCGCCGATATCAACAACCTTCTGATGGGCGACCACTTGATGGTTAATCCGCCTATTCTAATTCCCATGGGAACCTCCTTTGTTTAAAGAAGGGTATCACAAAGAGTTGTCTATAGAGAAACGCTACTGGCGTCTTTTGCGTTGGTGTGGCCCATTTTTCGAAGACTGTCCTGGACTTTTTCATAAACCCAGTCTTTGATATCTTCTCGTTTGGCCAACTGCTTGGCAAATTCTTTAATGTCTGTTTCTGGACTTTCGGGGAACTCTTCTATGACCCTGGTTAAGAAGGATGCAAAAAGTGCATTGTCTTTATTTTCAGACCTGGTTTTAGATAACCAGTTGTAAAACTTTTTTGAAACCCAGGCAACAAACGCAGATCCGCCGAAGATGATGGCTTCGATTATATGATCGGTTGCCATCTTCATGAGGCCCTCTAAAAAAGTTGGGTCTACCGTATTGTGGGTCTCAATGATTACGGCCTGGACTTGCTGCGCCATATCTTGCTTTAACATGCTCACTCCGGTTTCTTTATGTACGGTTTGTTCATGATAGCATCATGCAGCGGGTTTGTCTTTTCTTCCGGGCCTGAGTTGGGAGTCGGGGGGGAGGTCGGGGTTTCTCGGTGCCTTACCTGCTCATTTCCACCTATAGGCCTGGATACTGGGCTTTTAAGATCCGACATAACCGCCTCACTTCGATAGTTTAATTTCTGTTTTTACTGGGGACTTTAAAATCTTGCCGGCTATTGGTTGAAAGAATATTCCTACGAAAAAAGCGAGGACTATAAGAAACAGACCAAACTGGATAATAGGGTCTTTTTTAACGCCGATCCAAAAGCGCCTTATATGGTTGATGTGGTCGTCCTCTGGCTTGGTCGCTGGAAGATCTGCCGGTTTTGCTTCGCCAGGATCGTGACCGTTGGTTTTTGTTTTGTCTACCGTTTCTGTAACATGGGTGTTTAAGAAGATGGATTCAAGATTAGACAGCCTTTCGTCAAAGTGTAGGAGCTGTGCCTTCATGGAATTCAACATGAGGATCATTGAATCTATCTTCTCACCCATCTTATGGGTGTGCCCTGCGTTGGATACCTCAGCCTTCTTTAAAAGCACGGTCTGGTTAAACATTAGCCAATCCTGATCAGTGGATGGCTTGATAACGCAGAGGAATCCGTAGGCCATTGGTTCCGATAAGTTTGCCCATGTTCCTGACATGAAGATGACTCTATCGTGATAGGGTGGGTACACTGTCTTTGAACAGAGATTTCTTTTCATATCGTGGTAGAACTCAATTCCTCCACGACCAGGGAGATGAATGTCTGCGAAAATAACATCTGGGGCAATTCTTCCTGACCCAAGGATGTCCATGCCTTCCTCTACGGTTTGAACAACCGTTACACTGGTGAACTTGTCGCGCAGCCTCTCCTGCAGAAGCCTGGCGTCTGCGGTAGAATCTTCTAAAACCAGATAGTCGGTGACTGTTTTACGATCTGACCAACGACTAAAATCGCCCCTTGTATGCGGGCCGCCGCCAGGTTTTGCTTGTTCATCATTTGTGGTTTGTTCTTGGTACATTAGTATTCCGTTCTATGGTAGCGCTACCAGCTGGAGCCAAAAATGGTTGAGTTTGTATACCATTTCATGGAATTCCATAATGTCCATTGGTTTAACGGCGAAGGCCTGGCAGTTTAGTTTATAGGAATCTAGTATGTCTTTGTCGCTTCTAGATGTGGTCATGATTACTACTGGATAGTGTTTCAATGCTTCATCATTTCTTATGTTTTCCAGTGTTTCTAACCCATTCATTCTGGGCATGTTGAGGTCAAGGTATATAATGGATGGCGATTTTTTATCTTCGTAAGGTGGTTCTTTTCGAAGGTATTTTAAACATTCCAACCCGTTGTCTACATGATCAACTTCACAAAGAACTTTACAGTCCCTCATGGTTTCTAAAATAAGGCGAACGTCTGCGGCACTGTCATCCACGATGAGGATTTTAGCGTTGACTGGAATGGCAGCCATGCCATCGTGGAAAATGGTCATTTCTTAACCTTTTTTTTCCAGGGCAACAATCTTGGCTTGTTGTGCCTTAACTGTCCCCTTAAGCTCTTTTACACTTTCAATAAGTAAGGCTATTAAGGGCGAAAATGCCGCGTATTTTTCTCCGCCGGCGAAGCTTTTTACGCTGATGCCGAAAGCCTCTTCGCAGTCGGATATAAGAACCCCGGCGTCGTGATGACCGTCTCGTTCTCTTGTGTAGGTTACGCCATTGATTTTAACAATGATTTCTAGCGGATTGGCGATTGTTTTTATATCGCACTTGCCTTCTTCCTTAAGGATTGTCACTAGTTATCAATCCTCGTTAGGTTGAACCCTGCTGGACTCAAAGTAATCGCATCCCCTCCTCCATCTGATGTAACCCGAACATCGACAAAATCCCCGGCAACCAAAGTCATTTTGCAAGTTGCAGCCCCCCGGTTGGGAGATCCGGAGGCATTAAGAGTTGCCTTTAGCCCACAATAAGGATCAATGGTTCCGTTTTTATGGGCGTAGACTTTGACTTCCGCAATGTTTGGTCCTGAAATGGTGGCCTCGAGATGAACGTCATATACCCCTGCCCCGTTCGTATCGACCAACAATCCATCTGAAGGGTTTGTGGAATACCCAGTATTGCCCTGTGAGTCCGTTAAGAACCCTGACTTTTCGTAGGAAACTTCCCATGTAGTAGTGGTCTGGTAATGCCCCGCCGTTGAGATGGTATAGACGGTTATAGAATCATCAGCTATCGCAAGGGAGCCGTAGGATGGGAGGGGGAGGGTTACGCCGTTGGATATAATATTGCCATCACTACTTATGTTTCCTGTTGAGTGTGTAGTTCCCGATACGTGGAATGTATATCCGTTAGGATTAGTCCCGGCTATAGTTGCGTAGGTTGGCCCGAATGAATGGTCAGCGGTAGTATCATCACCAAATAACAAGGCATCGTTTGTGCCGTCTACCTGAATTCTCCATTGGTCGTTATCGCCGTCTGAATCCGCTTTTAGATCAATAAAAACATC
>Ga0257122_1002184_pt1 | contig 12628 bp, 7 predicted proteins | sample SI106_120metaG_FD_190146 | JGI IMG/M metagenome (GOLD analysis project Ga0257122, IMG submission 190146) | Marine microbial communities from Saanich Inlet, British Columbia, Canada - SI106_120 | ecosystem: Environmental > Aquatic > Marine > Inlet | place: Canada: British Columbia | collected... | reverse complement strand
CTCGGAAGCCAGCTGAGCGGTGCCGAGCAATATGAGAAAGAGTTGAGGACCCAGCATGCCGACCGCGGCGGCTTCGTGTATCATTGATGCTTAGCCAATGTGGTAGCCCGTGGGTGAGTTCATCGGAAGACAGGTTCGCTTCGCGATCGGCGGCATAGGGAGGTAGCATGAGAAAGTTGGTGGGTGTTGGAAAGTCGAATCTCCTCGTCGCGTTTTTCGTAGTCGGTGCTTGCACGGCCACATCGCCGACCAGATTCTCGCACTCTATCCTGTTGCCGACTTCGATTCTATGCGACGCGTTGTGATTTCTGGGAGGTATTCTCGGCTTCACTCTGATTCGCATTGCCAAATACCATCAAATGCTGGGAAGATCGGAATGCATAGCGAGCTAGGTGTCATATGGGCGACGATCGAGAAGAACTAGCCAAGAAAAACCTAGAGCTGGCATCCGCGCTGGAAACGCTGCAGCAACACCACATTAGCCTCAAGCAACGCATGGAGAAGGACGCCCAAGAATCCCTCGACCAGCTTGAGCTCATGAATCAAAAGCTGACGCAGGCTCAAGAACGGTTGGTGCAATCGGAAAAGATGGCATCGCTTGGCACGCTCGTGGCGGGTATCGCCCACGAGATCAATACGCCCGTCGGTGCTGTAGGAAGCATGCACCATACGCTGCGCCGTGCGCTCGAAAAGCTGAAAGAATCGCTGGAAGGAAAGCTGGACCCCAAGCAGGAGAGGCTTTATTCCATGATCTGCGATGCGAATAAAGTGATCGATTCGGGCGTCGTACGGGTGACTGATATCGTTCGACGCCTCCGCAGTTTCGCCCGTCTCGATGAGGCCGCACTCAGAGAGGTCGATATCCACGAGGGGCTCGAAGACACGCTGACCATGGTTCATCATGAGCTAAAACATCGCGCAACCGTGACGAAGAACTATGGTCAAATCCCGCCGATTAGTTGCTTTCCTGGGCAGCTCAATCAGGTCTTTCTAAATCTACTGATCAACGCCGGACAGAGTATTGAGGAAAAGGGTGAAATCTCGATTTCAACTTTCGTGCGCGAAGGATGTCTGCATGTGGCGATCAAAGACAACGGACGCGGTATTTCTCCGGCCCACCTAGAGCGAATATTCGACCCAGGGTTCACGACCAAAAGTGTGGGTGTGGGGACCGGATTAGGACTCTCCATTTGCTGCCAAATCATGGAGGAGCATCACGGAACGATCGCGGTGGAAAGTGAAGTCGGTAAGGGATCGACCTTCACCGTCATACTGCCTGTCGATTTGGGCGACAAACTGGGCTGTTCCGACGACAGATAACCGCTCCCGAGCAACCGATTCCCGACAACCCAACCCCGATAGCCACCCTCCGGTTTCGCGCGCCATGCTGGTTGACAAAAACTGAGAAATCTAGTCAGCTTAGCCCTTCTTCTCCACGGTTTGAATGATGCGCTTCGAAAGCGATCGGATGTAGATTTTGGCCCGCCTTCTCAAACTCGATCGGGGTGAAGCAGCACGGGTAGCCCTGGCATTTGGCATTCTCATGTTGGTGGTGGGTTCGTACACCATGGTGAAGTCCGTTCGTGATGCCATCTTTCTGAGCAAATTTGGCATCACCGAGCTGAGTCTGATGGCGATCGGTCTCGCGGTGCTGACGAGCTTCGTCGTTACCATCTATATTCGCGCGACGGCTGGTATCCCCCGCAATCTATTGATCCTTGGCACGTACGGGGTTGTCGCGGCGAGTCTGTTTGGCATCTGGGCTGGGCTTGGCACAGAGGACCCATCCTCCCTCCTACCTTGGGTCCTCTACATCTGGTCCAGTGTCTTCGGCGTCTTTACCGTGATGCAATTCTGGTTGCTGGCAAACGACCTCTTCGATCCGCGCGAAGCCAAGCGATTCTTCGGAGTCATTGGGGCAGGGGCCATTCTTGGCGGTATGAGCGGTGGCTTTCTTTCCAAAGGCCTGGCCGCTATTATCTCCACCCGCGGGTTGTTGCTCATCGCCGGCGGCATGTTGGTCTGTGCAGCGATATTGGCAAATATCGTTTGGCCTTTGCGAAGGCGCGATCAGAAGAAAAAGAAACGCAAAGAGAAGAAGGGCGAACAGGGCGGTGGTATTGCGGCATTGAAGGAAAGCCCCTATCTGCGGCTATTGGCATTCGCGCTCTTCTTCGCCACGGTGACGACGACGCTCTTGGATTGGCAATTCAAAGGCATCATCAAGGCGGAATTTGCGGGTCGCACCGATGAGATGGCGGGTTTCTTCGGCGCCCTTTATGGTTACCTTTCTGTGGCGTCATTCCTGCTACAGCTTCTAATCACTGGATGGGTATTGCGGCGATTTGGCGTCGGCGTGGGTCTACTTCTTTTGCCCATCAGCCTGCTTTTTGGCTCGTCGGCTATTCTCTTCTTTGGCGTCCTCCCCTTCTCGCGACTTACCGCGGCGAGCGGGGCGAAGATTGCCGAAGGGGGGTTGCGTTTCGCTATCGACAAGGCCTCCATGGAGTTGATGTGGGTGCCGGTTCCGCCTCGCTTGAAGGAACAGGGCAAGGCCTTTGTCGACACTGTAATCGACCGTTTTGGCACCGGTGTCACGGGTATCATCTGGCTCGTGCTCGCCTATTTCGGACTCGACCAAGACGACCGAATCCACCTGATCAGCGTCCTTTGTTTATCCTGCACCGTTCTCTGGTTGTGGGTCTTGCTTCGGGCGCGGGCTGCGTATGTCGGTGCTCTCCGGCAAACCTTCACCGATCGCAGTCTGGATTTGGAGGACCTCAAGAGCAGTTTTGTGGGGGCCGAGGCGAGCAACACACTCGCCGGATTTCTCGACAGTGGTGACCGCGGCGAACTGCATTTTGGCCTGTATCTACTTTCAGAAATGCCGGGAGATTTGCCGGACCTGAACAGCGTTTTGAGCCACGCGGATTCAGGTGTTCGGTGTACCGCGCTAGAACTCGCGGCGAGTCGGGCCGATGGTCGCTACCGGGGCATCGCCTTGATGGCCCTTGCGGAGAATAGTTTCACTCTAAGGCGTGCGGCCCTCGATTATTTACGAGCCACCGCGGGTATCTCCGCTGATCCTGGGCTGCGAAAAACTGCAGGGCTGGAACCACTACACGACTTTTCAATCTCTGTGGCGAAGTTGGCAATTCCCGCTCTGGCCATGCAGGCCGCCGATGAAATCAGGAATTTTATCGGCGCGGCCGACGATGCGAAGAAACTCGATGCCATTGAGCTGCTTTCGTCCGCGCCACCACAAATGGCTGCAGCCTTGCTTTCTCCTCTCTTGTTGCTCGACGGGCGAGAAATTCGGCGAGCTGCTATGAGGGCTGCCGGTCGGTCCAAAGCCGTCGGTACGATTTCCACGTTGCTGCCGCTATTAGACCAGCGACGATGGCGTCCGTGGGCTGTGACATCACTGACGGAAATGGGCGCCGAAGGAACGCTGCCGTTGGCATCCGCCCTGGACGTGCAAGAAGGTGAGGCGCAACAACGCCTTGTCCAGTCCATTGAGGCGGAAGCGGCGATGATTCGATTGATTGGCGCCAAAGGTGATGTTAGTGCCGCGCAAAGTCTGATGCCGTATTGCAGCGTCGACGTGGACGACCGCCTTTACGTCGCTGCGCTACGAGGCTTGGTTCGGCTTAGACGCCGTGTCGACTTCGATGTAGACACAAACACTGTTTCCCAGCTCTTGAATGCTGAAATGCTCGCCATGGCGGCCGACTTGCTTGTTCTGGCGCGAGGATCGTGGGCCGAGACGCGCAGTATCGAACGAAGCGAGGCACTGTTCGAACGCGCTCTCTTTGACCATGTCCAGCAGCGGGGTGAACGGATATTCAACCTGTTGAGTCTCCTGCACGATCCAGCCGATATGCGGGCGGCCTATCGTGGGGCCCGCAGCCCCTCGAAAAATGTTCGAGCGAGCACGCTGGAGTTTTTGGATAACATCCTAGACCGCGGCGAAAAGCGGCAATTGATGGCGTTGATCGAATCCACCGACGCCACAGAATTTGCCGCTGCCGCCCATAGCACCTTCGATCTCGCCAAGGAAGACCACGCTGCTGTGCTTCAGCGACATATCCAGGGCAAGAATGAATGGTTGCGTGCGGTGAGTCTCTGGCACGTCGGCCATAGCGGGCACAAAGAGATGAGGCCCCAAGTTGAAATGTTGGCCGACGATGTTTCGGCGCTGTCGGCGGCCGTTGCCAAACGTGCCCTAGAAGAATTGGATAGCCCAGAGAAACAGGAGTTGACGATGGGTTTGACCGTAGTTGAAAAGGTGCTGAAACTTCAAAGCGTGGATGTCTTCAAGGCCGCATCTACCGACGATCTGGCGCATGTCGCTCAGATCGCCGAAGAGGTAGAACTTGCGGCAGAAGAAGCGGTCTACGCCGAAGGAGACGCGCCCGACGCGCTCTACATCGTGCTCTCGGGGGAAGTGAAACTCCACCGAGGTAGCGACGAAATCGGGCAGCTGAGTTCCGGCGAGGCTTTCGGCTCTTGGGCACTTCTCGACGAGGCCCCGCGGGTCGCCTCCGCAACCACGGTGTCGGCGTCCACGCTGCTCAAGGTTGAACGCGAGGAGTTTCTCGAATTATTGGCCGACCGCGTCGATATCGTGCAGGCGATATTCAAGGCAATGGTCGAGCGACTACGAAAACTCGCCGAGATGAATCTTTAGGGAGATGCGATGAATATGGAAAACGGCTTTTCGTTGAATGAATCGGAAATTGCTGACGCGAAGATAGTTGTTGTGGATGATGACTCCCTTGTGACGACGAGTCTCTGTAGTTTTCTACAGTTAGAGTTGGACGTAGACCCTATCTTCTTCAACGTTTCCACCGAGGCGGCTGAGTTCGTCAAGAATGAACCCTTTGATCTGATCATCAGCGACTTTCTCATGCCCGATCTGGATGGTATTCGTTTGCTCAATGAAGCCCGAAACGCCCGGCCCCGTGCGCCACGCATTCTGCTAACCGGCTATGCGGATAAGGAGAACGCGATCAAGGCGATCAACGAAGTACGGCTCTTTCAGTATTTGGAAAAACCTTGGGACAATGAGCAGCTGAAGAACGTCGTGATCAACGGCCTAGAACGACATCATTTGATGCAGACCATTGAAAAACATGTCGATGCATTAGCGGAAACGCAGCGGGATCTTGCGGGCCTGAAGAAGGCCCTCGTACGAGCGTTTGCGTGATACTCCCAATGGCTAGGGCAATGGTTTTATGTCGTGGTGCTCTGTTCATCATCGCTTTTGGTGAAGCGATGGTTTGGGCGGCACCCGTCATTCCTTCATGGGCTCCCGTCGACACGGTCGCTAGCCCGGCAAGTGCCACGTCTCAGCCCACGTCTCAGCCCACGTCTCAGCCCACGTCTCAGCCTACGTCTCAGCCCACGTCTCAGCCTACGTCCTTATCTTCCCTGAAGGAGGGCGGGAGTCCTGTGAAGGCCCCGGGCCGGCCTGCTGAAACGACCAAATCGCTTCACCCGGACCACCCCGGCATCGACGCTACGGGGACGCCGCAATTGCCGTCCAGAAATGGCGCATTACCGCCTGCGTCCACGACTTCGAGCAACGGAAAACGAAAGTTGCCACGCTATGACGGAAGAGAAAAGGAGACCCTAACTGCCGGCGACGTGCTCATCTGGGTACCGCGTGGCCTCTTCTATCCGTTGCATCTTCTGTTGGAATACGGAATTAGGTGGCCTTTGGTAAAGGGCATTACGCTCGCCGAAGAAAACCACCTTATCGAGCGCGTACAGTGGTTGTTTTCGTTCCGCGACGGGAAGACGATGATCATTCCCACCGCTTTCGTTGAATTTGGTTTGCGTCCGAATGTGGGCTTCATATTCAGCTGGAACGACCTTTTCGTTCCCAAGAATAATATCGTGATCCAGGCGGGCTTCTGGGATGAAAACTGGGTAGATGTCGTTGTTACCGACCGGTTTCCCGTCTTCGCGAACGATGCAGGAACGATAACGCTCCGCAGTGAATTTCTCACCCGCCCCGACCGCCCCTACTATGGGGTGGGATCTAAAGTCGCTGATGCCGACGAAACATTCTATCGGGTACGCAAAGTTGAGGCCGATTTAGGGTTGCGGGCCAGCTTGGGCGGGCTTCATCGCATCGAATTCATTCTTGGCTATCGGAACGCAGCCTTCGGCGAAGGACAGCAGCCTGTCGTGGAAACAATCTTTGCGCGAGAGGATATGCCTGGATTCGTTAGCGGCTACCACCTCCTACGCGCGGATCTAAAAATAGAGATCGACAGTCGCAGTCCCGATCGTTCTTACAATCCAGGGTCTGGGGCCCGTCTAGAACTATTCGGATCATTCAATATCGATCCGGCCCAAAGCCAACGACATTTTTTCACCTGGGGTGCTGAAGGCGCACTCTTTTGGGATTTCTCCGGCGTCAATCATGTCTTGGCTTTCCGAGTCTATGCCGAATTTGTGGAACAAAGTGGTGATATCGAAGTGCCGTTCAGCGAGTTGATCGTACTCGGTGGCGACCGCATGCGTGGATTTCCCGATGGCCGTCTTCGAGGGGCCAGCGCTTTCGTGGCCACCTTCGACTACCGCTATCCCATCTCGGCCATTTTCGATGCTAGCTTGTTTCTCAGTCTGGGCAATGTCTTCGAAAAACATCTAGGCGGCTTCGGACTTGGGAATATGCATCTAAGCTGGGGGCTCGGCTTGCGAACGAATGTGTCTCGGGATGCGTCGTTCGACATCCTCGTAGCCTTTGGGAGCAATCGGCTCGGTTGCTTAGGGCAGGTCGGCCAAGACCGAACCTGCAGCTCCGAAACGTTCACGGTTGAAAACACGCGCTTCCTCATCGGCGTCAACCAGGGGTTTTGATATGAGTTGGAAAAAATTCGCATATCAATTCGCCGCAATGAGTTGCTTGCTCGCGCTATCGGCTTGTGCGCATCAAACGCCGAGACGCTTTCCCTTGGCTCAGCCCCTTTGGGAAGATCCAGACCGCAATCACGTGCCCACCGAGCCGGCAGAATACTATTCTGGTCTCATCGCAGATGGCGCCGATCAAATGGCGTTGCGCCCGCTCGCACGCCTAGCCTATTTCCCTCTGGCATCGCGGGCCGCTAACGTCAACGCCCTCGATGAAGTACCCAATAGCTCCTGGTTTACAAATCGCATCGGAATTCACCCGATGAGTATCGATGAGATCACCAAGGGCAGTTGTGTCGGCAAACCTCTTGACCCCGAAGGCCCTTGGACGGTTGTCGCTGCCAAACCCAATGGTGCCAACCCTGGGTTCTTCATCAAGGCCGCAGATGGTCGGCGCTATTTGCTCAAATTCGACGGCCCTCAGCAGCCCCAACGAGCGACTGCGGCCGATATCATCGGTTCAAGAATCTACCACGCCGCCGGCTATTTCGCGCCGTGCAACCAAATCGTCTACTTCAAACGCGACGTCTTTCGCATTAGTCCGAAGGCTACGACAACAGATGTATACGGCGAAAAGCACCTGATTAAGAAAGAGGATATCGAAACCGTACTTTCCATGGCCTTTTCTTTGAAGAACGGACTGCTTCGTGCGGCGGCCAGCCAGTTCCTGCCCGGCAAACCGCTCGGGCCTTTTCGCTACGAGGGTACGCGAAGCGACGATCCCAACGACATTATTCCCCATCAGAACCGTCGTGAATTGCGAGGTGCGCGTCTTCTTGCGGCTTGGATCAACCACGCCGATACCCGCGAACAAAATAGCCTGGACGTATGGGTCAAGGACGGGGGGCGAAACTATATTCGTCACTACTATCTAGATTTTGGCGACAGTTTCGGTGGCCGTTGGTCGTCAGATGCCATGAGCCGGCGCATCGGTCATTCCTACTATTTCGACATAGGCCATGTAGGCCAGGACTTCTTAACCCTCGGTTTGCTGCCGCGGCCCTGGTTTCGAGCGAAGCTCAATTCGGAAGCGGAAATCTTCGCCTATTTCTCAGCCGACAATTTCGTGCCGTCCAAATGGCTAGGGGGCTACGGAAATCCCGCATTTATGGAAATGGTGCACGACGATGCCCTGTGGATGGTTCGCATCATCTCGCGCTTTACCGACAAACAATTGCGAGCAATGGTCGCGCAGGGAAAACTCACCAATCCACGCGATGCGGAATATCTCGTGCGCACGCTCGCCCGTAGGCGCGACATCATCGTTCGGGAATACCTCAAACAGTATTCACCCCTGGCGCGCTTTCGTTTGGTGCGCCGCACACCGGGGAAAAAGCGGCAGTCGCTGTGCTTCGAGGACCTCGCCATCCTGCGCAAGGTGACCAACGCGAAGCAAACCCTCTACAAATTTAGGTTCATGGGTGGGAAACAACTGGACGAACGGTTGGGGTGGCTGCAGTTTTCTCCAGATCTCGATCATCCCCACCGTAGCTGTATTGCGCTCCCTTTGGGCACACGGCGTCCAGCGGATTTGGCACCGGCGGGAGCGAAGCCAGACCATCCGCTCCGGTACGGTGTGCTGAAGATCTTTGTTCATCAAAGCCCGTCGGTTCCGCCGACGTCGAGTATCCATCTGCACCTTTATGATCGGGGCCCCGAGGCGGGCTACGTACTTGTGGGTATCGAACGTCCGCCCAAAGCGGTGATGCCGGACCTATACTGAGGAAAATGACGTCGTCTATGCGTATCTATTTGTCCATTTGCATTCTGGTCCTTGGCCTAGCTAGCCCGTCGGGGGGCTCTGCTGAGGATATAAAAAAAAGGGTGAAAGGCATGCCTCCGTCGCCTTTTGCGATATCGTTGGGGGTCGACGCGCCGCTCTTGAGCGCATCGTTGGGGGCGTGGATAATTCCTACCTTCATTTCGGGAGGTATGCCGGGGCCTGCTTGTGATCCGTGCGACCCGTCCGGGCTGAACGCTCTCGACCGGCCAGTAATCGACTACGCCTCCTACGAGGCTGATATTCTCAGCGATGTGGCTTTGGTGGCAGTTCCCGTCTTGGCCCTTTCCGTCACGTTCGTACATTTTCCGATTTGGGGCTGGCAAGGGGTCTTTGAGGATTTCGTAATGATCGCGGAAGCGATGGCGCTGTCGGGTTTGGTGCAGCAGATCACCCGTTATGCGGTTCGTAGGCCCAGACCATTCATGTATCGGGAAGGGGTCCAACTCGCGTCGAGGCATAAGGTTGGGGCTACGCTTTCATTCTTCTCGGGGCATACGACTTTGGCGTTTTCTTCGGCAACGGCGTTTGCCTACATTTTTACGGTTCGACAACCCGATTCTCCCTGGGTCCCATTGGTATGGATCACGTCGATGCTTGGCGCATCGGTCATGCCCGTGGCGCGTGTCTTCTCCGGCGAACATTTCTGGACAGATGTGATTGTGGGGGCTGGCGTTGGAGCGGCCTTTGGCATTCTGATTCCGGCGCTACATCGCACAGCCCAAGCCAAGTTTGGCAAACAGAATGTGCATTTGACAGGAGGACCTGGCGATGCGGGCTTGGGCGTGGTGGGCCGTTTCTAGACCCGTAGCGCCGTTTCGTTGCACTGCTCTTTCGCTATTTCACGAGGGGCAGGCGGACCCTTACCGTGGTGCCTTCCCCCTCCTTGCTTTCCAATTCAATGGTACCCGATAAGCTCTCGATGGCGCGTTTGGCGACGGGCAGTCCCAAACGGAGTCCGACCCGGCCTTGTTTCTGGGTGAAACCAAAATCGAAGAGTTGGCCAAGAGCTTCTTCGGGAATACCCTTGCCGGTATCACGGATCTCCACTTGTGCCATGTCTCCGCACTTGTCGATGCTCAGGTTCAAGACCTGCCCCGCACTCAGGGCATCAACCGCGTTTTGTAGCAGGCCTAAGAAGACCTGATTGAGGCGTGCTGGAAAACACATTACGCGCAGTTCTTCTTTGCAGTAGTTACGTTGAATATCTACCGACTCGCTGATTTGCGGGGCAAGCAGGTTCAGGGAATTATCGAGACTGTCGACGAGAGAAAGCGGCTTGAGCTCTGCCTCATCGAGGCTCACAAAACGTTGCAGTCCTTGAAGCAGGGTGCTGATTCTTCCCTGAGCTGTTTCCATATTTTCCACAGCAGCACCGGCGGCCTTGAGGGTGCGGGCCAACCGCTCGGGAGCGATGGTTTCTTTGGCGAGCTCTGCTTGGGCCTTTGTGGTGGCGCGGGAGAGTGTATCTGTTCCGGATTTCAAGGCGCCCAATGGGGAATTGACCTCGTGAACGACACCGGCGACGAAGCGAGTGAGTAATCCCTGGCTTTCCGCTTCGACGAGCTGGGCCTGGGTTTCGTGCAGGTCATCGAGGGCTGTCGAAAGCTCGTGGGTTCGTTCGCCCACTTGAACCTCGAGATTGTTCTTGAGCTCATTCAATGCGGCAAAGGCCGTTGAATTTTCGATCGCTAGAGCAACTTGATTGGCGAGCGTGAAAATGAGGCGCCTGTCTTCATTGTCGAATTCACGGCGGTCCGTTCTGGGCCCAAGATAAAGGACACCGTGCACCTGAGAATCGTGGACTTCTCCGAGGATAAGCGGCACAACCTCTTCGAACCCATACTCTGTCCAAAAAGTTGGCGCCCTATTTGTCGTCGTTGCGCCGGAAGGGGTAGGCGTGGGGTGACGGTGGCTCGCTAGCCGGGGCAGCATGGTTGAGGCTTGGATGGTGGGGATGCTCGTATCACCTAAGAGATGGGCCGTTGGTTCGTAGTGGCTGGGATCGATGACCCGAGGTAGCCTGCTTACCTGCCCAAGTTCGGGATCTATCCCAGCATAGCAGAGGTATTCGCAATCCATAGTGGACGCCGTGGCCGTACTTCGGATGGCCAACGCTACTCGGGTGAGCTTCATACCGCCCACAAATGCCACGCTAACAGCCTGTTTTGCTGCGTCGAGAGAACGGGCTCTGGCTAGGGCGGCGCTGGCTTCGGATAGCGCCTTTACGTACGTGTGTCGGCTGCTGTTGACCAAGCGGTCTACCAGGCGTTGGACGCGTAGTTTGAGCATACTTAGCGCCAAGGTAATGACCAACACGAGGGCACCGATGAAATAGGGAGATTGTGACCGTTCACCGAGTACGAAGGTGGTGCTGAGAATAATGGCGGTATAGATGAACGTGATGAGGAGTGAAAGTAGCGCATAGACTAGGCCCTGTCGCAGCACAATGCGCAGATCGAAGAGTCGATGGCGCAAGATGCCCAGGCCGATAACGATGGGGAAGGCCGTGAGCGCGAACCATTGTACCAGATCGGTTGGGACCAAGATCGGGATGGCGCTCACAAGGGGGCGCATCAGTTGCCACAGGCTGGGAAAGACGAAAGCGACGCAGATCGCAATGCCCATCCAGCGGGCACGTCGTCGCTGGGCGGGGACTTGAGTGTTTCGGGCGGCATGAAAACAAAGAACGGCGGCCGCCAATGAGGCGACGATCATCTGTGCGCCCATCGAGACCAGCAAGACGGTTTCTACCCAAGGCCAGAGCGAGGCGCCGCTATGGGTTTGGAGACATGATGCGGCTAAGCCGAAACCCGTGATGATCGCCAGGCAGAGCAAAATACGCGTCGTTAGTAGGACTCTGGGCTGTCTGTCTTGTCCCGTGAAACAGGTTCCGAGGTGAAAACCCGCCACGCCGTAAAACGGCGTAGCGAAACGGTTGAAGGCGAGCAATAGCAACGTCCATTGGTCTACCGCATAGACATCCGCGGTACTCATTCCCGCGACGATGGCGAGGAGCAGCAGCGAACGCGCAGATGGGTCGCTTGGCCGCCGCCACCGTACGAAAAGGCCAATGAATAGGTAGAGCAATCCGGTGAGGTGATACAGGAACGTGATGAAACCGCGCCCTGACTGGGTGAAGGCGTTGGCCGTGGGTTTGGCGACCCGGAGGCTAAGCGTGTGGACGATGCCGTCGGCACCGGCAACCCGGAAGTGATTGGTGGCACCGTATTCGGGGTTCAAGAATTTGGCCACGTCCGTTTCGGCGGAACGGGCCGCACCGCCGACGCCGCCGCCGACCATATTGCCGTTGATGGTGACGATGAACAGCGGACGGGGGATTTGCTTCGCCGCAGCCATCGCTTCGGCCGTGGTGGGTTCCACCTTCAGATTGGCGCCAGCGGTTATCCAATAGGTCCATCCGGAAGATGGCTGCCTCAAAGTACCGATGATAGAGGTGGCCGAAAGCACCTGGTACGTCACCAGGATCAGCAGTAGCGCGATCTCTATCGAGGAGAACCTTGCCGGCTTGGCATTTGGGCTGGGCTCACTGTCCTGCATCGCAACTGCATCGTAATCTTGTTGGCCCCAAAACGCTATTCGAGTTCAGCATTCAATGGGCCCGGCAATAGTCTGACGAATCAACCTTGTCGTAGATAACGGAAGGCGGCGACGGGTTCCGCTGCCAGGGCGGCTAGAACGCCCCCCATCATGGCGCCGATTACACCTACGGTACTTACTTCGCTGCCGGAAAAGTAGAGATTCTTGATCGGCGCATTCGGCCTGAGCCACTTGTCTCGAAAGCGTTTGGGCGTAGGCTCCAAACCATAGATAGAACCCGCAACGGGCCGTACGAAATGGTCGGTGGAGAGCGGCGTTGAAAGTTCGACGTAGTCGACCATGGGTTTGAGCTGGGGCATGCGC
>Ga0257122_1002180_pt1 | contig 12632 bp, 8 predicted proteins | sample SI106_120metaG_FD_190146 | JGI IMG/M metagenome (GOLD analysis project Ga0257122, IMG submission 190146) | Marine microbial communities from Saanich Inlet, British Columbia, Canada - SI106_120 | ecosystem: Environmental > Aquatic > Marine > Inlet | place: Canada: British Columbia | collected... | reverse complement strand
AAGCCAGTGGAAAGGTACATTATATAGATGATTATAGGATTGATTTTAGCGATATGGATTGGCGGGGCGGATTTTCAAAAGCAACTCAATCTTGCTGGTGACAACCGACTTGAAATCGAAAAAGCAATTCGTGAAACCCCCGAAAGTCAAAAGAGGGGGATGGAGTGGCTACTCACGCACATGCCTGAAGAAGATTTGAAATTGTTGTCGAGCGAATTTCTCTTGACGAATTGTGATATTGCATATGAAGCTTGGGAAAATGCGCCTTGGTCAAATGAAATTACAGAAGCAATTTTCTTCGACACAATTTTGCCATACGCAAATGTAAACGAGCGGCGGGATGATTGGCGTGGCGATTTTCGGAATCGATTTTTGAATGTTGTGAAAGATGCGAAATCACCAACAGAAGCGGCGGTTCTATTGAACAAGAATCTGTATGACATGGTCGATGTGCATTATTCCACCGAGAGGCCAAAAGCAGATCAATCGCCTTATGAAAGTATCGAGGCGGGAATGGCGTCGTGTACCGGACTTAGTATTTTGCTTATTGATGCGTGTAGAAGTGTTGGTGTTCCTGCTCGGTTTACAGGTACAGCACTTTGGTACAACGAAAGTGGTAACCACTCATGGATTGAATTTTGGGATGATGGTTGGCATTACACAGGTGGAGCAGAACCAACGGGCGAAAAAGTAGATGTTGCATGGTTTGATGGTTCTGCAGCAAAAGCGACAAAAGGGGACCCCCAACACGCTATCTTTGCTGTTACGTGGAATGCGAGTGAGCAACATTTTCCATTGGTTTGGTTACCAGATGTAACTACCTATGGCGCTGTTGATGTGACAGACCGGTACGCAGAAGAGCAGGAAACGGCCTTGGTTCCATTGCGAGTCCGTGCAACAGATGCAGATGGCCAGAGGAAAGTCACGAAAGTAGTGGTTTCCAACGAAAAGGGTGAACTATTTATAGAAGGAAGTACAAAGAACGAGAGTGCAGATGCAAATGACCACTTGACATTCATGTTGCCAAAGGGAAAAACGTTCACTTTGCAATCGAACAACGATGCCGTTGAAGTATTAATTGACTCAGAGTCAATTATTGATTTGAAAACGGATTCTTTGACACGTCGTGGGGCGGAAGTGTTCGCTTCCCAATTGTGGGACCTACGCGATGTGGTGCTCGAAGACAATGTTATTGAGCACGATGGGAAAGAAATGCATTTTTGGTACACGACGTATGGCGATGCGCCGTTTGGCGAAAAAGCACTTTGGATTTCCATGCATGGTGGCGGGGGAGCACCAGAAGAGATAAACACCAAGCAATGGGAAAATCAAAAGCAGTTGTATAAACCAAAAGAAGGAGTTTACGTTGCTCCAAGAGCGCCAACAAATACTTGGAACATGTGGCATCAATCCCACATCGACCCGATGTTTGAAAAACTCATTGCACACATGGTTAAGTCAGAAGGTGTTGACCCGAACAAGGTATATATAGTTGGGTATAGCGCTGGCGGCGATGGTGCGTATCAACTTGCACCTCGCATGGCAGATAGATTTGCAGGCGCAGGCATGATGGCGGGGCATCCAAACGAAACGGTACCAGAAGGATTACGAAATATCGCCTTTGCGTTGCACGTTGGTGCTGAAGACGCAGCGTACGATCGAAATAAAATAGGTGCGCAGTGGAAAGAGAAACTTGGAGCATTACAAAAAGAGGATCCAGAGGGGTACATCCACCAAGCCGTTGTGCACGAATCAAAAGGGCATTGGATGGATAAAGAGGAAGCAGTTGCTCTTGATTGGATGGCAACTTTTAGTCGAAATCCATATCCCCGCAAAGTTGTTTGGGTACAAGATGATGTATTGCACAATCAATATTATTGGCTTGGCGTTGATGAGCCAAAAGAACGCACAAAAATAGTAGCTTCAATCGATGGACAAACTATTACGATTCATGAATCCGATGTTTCAAAAATCACCGTTTACTTAAATGATGAGATGCTTGACCTAGATAAGCCAGTAATTATGAAACTCAAAGACAACACTCTTTGTACGAAAACACTCGTTCGTGATAGAAACGTTATCCATAAAACACTACGCGATCCAAAAGACTTTTACACAGCGAAATTGTCGATTGGATTACCATAAATGAGTATGAGTACATCTAAAATCAAACCAGCCTCTTCCTGTAAAACGCAGTTACTTCTTGCTGCAGTTATGTGGACACTTGTCGGCTGTGGATTGCTCGGCTTTGGTCTGAAATGGTTAATTGGTTCAAATTCCAAATGGATGCTTTTGCTTCTACTCGCCGCTGTGATTGTTGGAGGAGCGAAGGGGCATTTTATTCTTCGTAAATCAGCACAAAGAACAATACAGCGAATTCAAACTCGCGGTGACGGCACTTGCATTTTTGGTGTTTTTTCAATTTGGCAGTGGTTACTCGTCGGAGTTATGATGACAGGTGGGAGGTTCTTGCGAACAAGTGGATTAACCGACGACCTTCTTGGGGCACTTTACGCGTCCATCGGCGCAGCGCTCATCATAGGCTCGTTGCATTTTTGGAAATCGAGACTTAGTTATCAATAGAGAGAGCATTAAGTTCAATTTCTAATGCGGTCGTAGCTTCTTTAATTGCATGCAACGTTGCTGCATAGTAATGTTCGGTGTGGTAAAAATATTTAGCAACATCCGCATCAATAATATGTACTTGCATTGGATCTTCGTCTGGAATTAACACGTATTGGCCAATATGAAATTGATTAAGTGCAAGGGCTTCAGAACCATTATTCAATTCAACGAGATCTTTGAGTGCAACTGCACGTCTTAACCGTATGAGATCTTTTGCATCATGGATAACGATTGAGTGCCGTTTGGCTCCAGAGGGGGAGTCTTCGTTAAGTTTTTGAAGTATGTCTTTCCATTGCGATTCGCTTTCACAGTGAACGGTCTGTATATACGGGACTGCGCGCCCCTCTTCGAAAGTGATAGTGAATGCTTTTTGCAATCTTTGTGAAAAGAATTTGTTGGGATCAGACACCCCGATGGATTTGGAAATAGCGCTGTCAAGGAATTCAACCCCCATGCCGTCCCCTTGCTCAGATTTAAAGAAAGCAAGCCGGTTTGCAGGTATATTTTCAGCGAGGTTAAGGCGTTTAATAATCTCATACACCATTCTTGTCACAAGTATCGATTCGCCGGGAAAGTGCCCATCTGCAAACGCAGCGAATGCAGGATTATTTCTATAGGTATAGTCTTGTTCAATCAATTGCTGTGCGATAGCACTATACATTTGTAGTGGTTCATTCTTTTCTAAGAACGTTAGATCAAACACATCATCTTGCCGAACACGATAAGAATCTCTAAAGAGTTTATTACCAACATTGTCAAATCTCGCATCGTCTTTTGGCATCGCACTTAAAGCAATATCATTTTCTGGAAGTACGTGTGGAGTCAAAACAATAATGACTTCGGTCCGAGAGGACGTCGTTCTTTCTGCTTGGAATAAACCTCCAATTAACGGCAGGTCTCCGAGCAGAGGAACTTTATCGAGAACTGTATGGTTTTCTTTGTTTACCAAACCACCAATAATGAACGGTGTGTCGTTTGGAATTCTTCCGTAGGTTTGGACTCGTCTGCTTGAAATTGTTGGTGCAGATGCAAGCACTATTCCCGCAGCGTCTCGGATTTCAAGGTCTTGCCCCGGAACGGTTGAGGAAACAATTGTGTCGATGAGCATACTTACCTCGGAATTATCTGCAGAAATACGCGGTCGAATATTCATCATGATTCCTGTGGGCAAGTATGTAAAACTAAATGAGAGCATGTCGGCGTTCGTAATTCCGGCTGTACTCGTTGCTATAGGAATATCTTGTCCAACTCGAATTGTTGATTGACGATTGTTGAGAGTCAAAACACTAGGTCTTGAAAGTATTTCAGCTTTCCCGTCACGGAGTAATGCCCTAAGGTTTGCATTTAGAATCCATTGACTTGGGCTTGCGAACGGGCGACTGAGGTCAATATTCGTAAGGCTTGCAGTAAAAGTATCAATGGCTGAACCTGCACTTAACTTGCCAGCATCTATAACTACGTTATCTGGTGCATCTGTGAAGTTCCAGTCAATCCCAAGATCCTTTAGCCCATCTTCATTAATTTCAAGCACCATGCCTTCAATAAATATTTGGCGAGCAGGTCTGTCAATGTATTTGTTTAATAAGTTTTGGATTTCACTGAAATGTTCGGGGTGTGCCTTGTCAAAAAACACAATCAATTGCATGGTTGGCGAAGCAACCATATTGGAAGAGAGCGCAGTCGCTGTATTGGGTACCATTGACATCCCGAAAGCACCACTTGAGGACGACCCGCCAACTAAACCGGTATGTTCTGCTTTTGGTTCTGGAACAAGTACTACATAAGGAAGTTGGTTCCACTCTATATCGTTCGGTATTTCTGAAGGTGTTAAGTACGTGGTAATTCCAAAACCGCGAAGTAATTCAATCGCCGTTGGGGAATCGATGTAGCTTAACTGCACAACTTCAGTGCCTAAGTCGCCAATGGTGAGGCTTGCACGTCGTGAATTGAGAGAGGTAATCGAATCAATCACGTATTGATGAATGGAGTCAATATCATTGTTACGGGCAAATACGTTGCCTTCAATGTACAACCCTTCACACCAAAGGTGTGGAGGTTGAGAAAGATACGTTTTGTACCCAAAGCGTATAATTTCAGTGACACCGTTGTTTTTCTTTGCAATTGAAAAATGTTCTGTTACACCTTCTGGTGGAATTGGTAATACTCCATCGAGGGTTCCACTTGAGTTTGCATATCCGGTGTTATGGTAATTTGCAGCAATGAGTTCAATCAATTCATGTATTTCAGTTGGGTTCATTGGAGCAAGTTGAACAAAAACATGATTGGTGATGGTTTGCTCTTGCTCAGGAATTAAATCTGCAATTTCATCTGGAGAGATTTCTATTGGAGGAGGTGCTTGCGGCGCGTCTTGCGCGGTAGTAACCAACGTTGGTGCTTCGATTAGAGAGTCGAGCGCTGCCGCTAAATCTTCAAAATCAACTGTATCGTCACTCTCAACAATGAATCCGTTGCTCTTTGGTTGCTCCATAGCAATAGAGCTCGTTGTTGTTGTTGTCGAGCAACCAAGGAACAAAGAAACTGCAAGAAGTAATGTGCCAAGTTTTGCTGCGGGGTGTTTCATAGCAGGTGGATCTCTGTGTTGGTCATTTGTGATTGTTTTATTATCTAGCGTGACAACTCTTTCGACGAGAGCAAGAATTGAAGGGTCGTGGGTTACTATTATGACTGTTCTTCCCGACATGTGTTCAAGAACATCTTTGATAATCTGTTTTGCTGCGGAGGCATCAATTGAAGCAGTAATTTCATCAATGAGTAAAGTTTGAGGCTTGCGTACTAGTGCTCTAGCAAGGTTAATGCGATGTTTTTGCCCATGGGAGAGTTCGACACCTTGGTCACCGATTCGAGTGTTGTATCCGTTTTGGAGTCTCTCTATGACATCATGTGCACCAGTTAACTTACACGCTTCAATAATCTCATCAATTTTAGCACTCGGCTTGGCATATCGGAGGTTGTCAAAAATAGTTGAGTTGAACAAGAATGCATCTTGGAACGCAACTCCGAACATTCCACGGACATCTTGAAGTCGCATATCTTTTATGTCATGACCGCCAATAGTAATCTTGCCGCTAGTAGGGTCGTTAAAGCGAGGCATTAAACTGAGAAGCGTGCTTTTTCCACCACCACTTGGTCCTGTTATAGCGACATGTTCACCCGCATCGATGCAAAGATTGATATCCCGAAGAACTTGCGTGTTCTCGTCAAAAGCGAATGAAACGTTTTTGATTTCAATTGGTCCCACCAAGTGAATAACTTGTGAGCGTGTTCGCATATCGTAGGCAATTGCATCGACTGGCTCGTCGAGCATATCTAGTACGCGGTCAACGCTTGCAGATGTTTGTGAAAAGTGACCTGTGCCACTAATAATTTCTAGGACAGCGGGATAAAGCATTCGAACGTACCAGAAAAACATGAGGAACATTCCGATAGTCATGCTTCCCGCATAAACTTCCCAAGCTCCGTAGCCGAGAAGGAGCACGGTTCCAGCTCCAACTAACAAATCTGCAACAACTTTCTGTGCAAACTGAAAACGTTTTGTTTTTATCTGGTCTTCTCGACCTGCACGAATAGTTTGTAAAAAAGATTCAGATTCTCGTTTTTCAGCAGAAAACCCTTTGATAACTTGCGCACCCATAAAAGTTTCGACGAGGTTGCCATGCGCTTCTGCTAAGTGTTCTTGTGCGCGGTAATGGCTATCGCGAATTGGAAGATAAAACTTTTTGTACGTCCATAGGTGAAGCGGGAGGACAATCGTACTTGCTAGCGCAAGTTTCCAGTTGACTACGTACAAAAGGATTAACAGGATTTGAAACTCAATGGTGTAGCGAAGGAGCGTTGGAAGTTTGTCTTGGATGAATGTTTGAACCCGAAACGTGTCGTCCATTACACGGGAGCTAATTTTCCCAGGCCGGTTCGCTTTGTAAAAATCCATGCCAAGTTGTTGCATATGATCAAATAGCCGTTGTCGTAAATCAAAGCATACGTGTTCACTCACTCGTACGGAAATCATGCGGCTAATAAAGAAAAGTACGTTTCGCATGACATAGATAGCACAAAGTGAGACAAGGATAATCGTAAGCAACTCCCATCCACCATCCCCATCAGCAAGTGCTGGAAACACATCATCAACGAGGAGTGCTAACGCCCATGGCAAGACCATGTCGGCAAGCGCAAGGATGCCGACGAGGATAACAACCATCGTGATTTGCCCACTCCACGGACGTATTAATTGACCAAAACTTCTAAGACCGTTGTTCTCTCGATAACCGCTCATATGTGTCTATCGTATCAGGGACGAGGAGAAATCCCAGTTATATTATTTACTACCTGCCCTTAAATCGCCATAGTGTGGTTTTCCACCTACCCATACTTTAGATGCATCAACGATAAACAGACCTTTGTCATTGCTGTCACGCAAAGTTCCTTCAATAACGACATATTTCAATGTTTCCAGACCTTGATCGCCATCGATAGAAAACGGATACGCTTCACCTTCATCGTCTAAGAACCGCACTGTTGCAAGACCCTGATTTAAGAGCTCACGGTTTTCGCAGCAATAGTCCTCCGGCGTTGCACAATGTTCTTCCTCGCTCATGAGTTCGCAAGATTTTAGCGAAGGGTCTGCGACGATCATCATTGATAATGTTGGAACGAACGAAGCGTTTTTACGCCCGCCGATTCGTGCGAGAAAGGTTACATCGTCACCTTTCTTTGCTTCCTTTTTAACAGCGTCCAAATCTTGCACGTTTGCGGGCCTGTCTGATGTGAAAAAAGAATTTGGTAGAGAAGTTGCCACCGTTGGAGCAGTTATTTCCTTTGTGGGTTCCTCTGTGTTGCAACCAAAGAGTGCAAAAGCAGTAAGTGTGATAGTTAGTAATTTCATTTTTATTTCCTTTTTATTCTGAAGCGCGTAGTGCTTCTGGTATTGGTAAGCGTAAACAGCGAAGTGCAGGGGCAATAGCGCCGATGATTCCAAGCAACAAGCCAGAGCCAACGCCAAGTGCAATTATCCCCGCAGTCATAGATAATGTAAATGTCCCCATCGAAAAACGTACGGAAAATCCATCAAGAACAAACATCGCAATAATACAAGCAATGATTGCGCCGATTGAGGCAGATAGAATTGATTCTTGAACAAGCGATAGCGCAATAGCGCCCCTTTGATAGCCAAGCGTTTGTAGCGTTCCAACTTCACGTACTCTGCTAGCAAAAGCAGCGTACGTAGAATTGAATCCCCCAAGCATCCCTCCTATAGCGATCATGACGCAAGTCATAACAACCATGAATTCGATTGGTTTGTAAAACAGAGAAAGAGCAGAAAAATACTCATCTTCCGAAATAGCAGCAAGTTCAAGATCGATGCGGCTTGCTGCGAACATGTCTAGGTCGCTTGGTTTTGCCCCATCTAATGCAACGATGACGCAAGAAAGCGTGTCTCTTTGGCTTGTTACTTGTAAATCGGTAAGGGAAGTCCACATCTCGCTTTCAACGATGCCACCATCTGCTTCTAGCACACCGCTGATGGTGTACTCATCATCGTCAAGCATGATTGTGTTGCCGATTGCATCTTCGGGCTGGTCGTAGCCAAGCGTTCGTGTTGCAAGTTTTCCTATTACTATTTCATTCCTCCCATTTCTTGGTGCATGACCTTCTGAAATTTTCACTTTGTCATGAACAAGAAATGCTTCTGGTCTGATTCCACGAATTAAAATCAACCGGTCTTCCCCATCAATTTGTATGGGCATTTGGATGTGTATTTCTGGCGAGACACCTTCGACGCCAGCTCGGTTACGTAACCCATCGATTGATCCAGCAACAATCCCCGCTGTATCCATCCCGACTTCGCTTCGTTCAACACTCTCAACGCTCCCCGCCCCAAGAAGCATGATGTTATTTTTTGCGCCGCTGACAGCGAGCGTAGTTTTCATGCCAACCATGAAGCCACCAGCAATCATAATCAATAAAACAACTAATCCACTACCAAAAACAGTAAGTAGCAATCGCACTGGAGAGCGACCTAAGTTTCTTGTTGCGTATTCAAAAGGTAATCGTTTCATGTTGTAAATCCTTTTAGACCGCTCTAAAACAAGTTGCGATGTTAGTTCGTGCTAATCGTAGTGCTGGAATCATTGCTGCAAACATTCCAAGTGCAAGGGCAAGTGCAATACCCATAATGGCTGCGGCAGGTCCAGTTGACATTTCAATGTTTACGCCTTCCATAGTCATAGTGAATTGCCCAAATTGCACGGTTGCGTACGCTGCAATACCGCCAATAACACCGCCAAAGAGTGCGATCGATGCGCCTTCAAGCAGTACCATCCAACCAATGAGCCAGCCAGTAAAACCTAGGGTTTGCAGCACTGCGTGGTCTCGCACTCTATCTCGCATTGCAAGCACCACTGCATTTGCAACAAGTGCAAAGACAGCGGCAAGTGCGCCCCAAGCCAAAATGCCCGCAACTTCTGCTAAGTGAACAATGTCCCGAGCCGCTCGTCCAACAAACGCTTTTTCAGGGAACGTAGATGTTGGATGTTCATCATGCGCAAACAGTGCATCAATTTCTGAGGCAACAAGTTCAAGTTCATTTGGGTTATCGACTTGCACATTGAACTGTGTCACTAATGTTCCTGTTCCTCCCTTACGGGCAGCTTCCTGCAAGAAGGGGAGTTGTACCAAGGCAACATTTTTATCTTGTGGTTGCTCTGTGTCTTGAATGCCAGCAATAAAAACTTCAACACCAGCGGCGGAAAAACGATCGCCCACTTGTATTCCGCGGCGTTTTGCAAGCCCTGAACCAACGATTGCTCCATCCCCACGTTTCTTCCACGCATCTATTGAGCCATCAACTATTACTCCATCTTTTGCAAGTGCGTACTCGATGGAATCACGAGGGACTCCCCTAAATGTAACTACATCAAGAGAAGCACCACAATTTGAAACATGTATTTGTATGGGGACGACGATGTCAACGCCATCGAGTTGTTCGATTCGGTCTTCATAATATTGTGGAAGCCGGCTTGAAAATGGACAGTAACGATTTTCTCTGTACACAACAAGCGTTGTTTCGCCAGCGGTCATTTCAGTTGCGTTTTTTACTCCCGAACGCATTGATTCAACCATCACGAACAAAAACATTGCAACGGCAATCCCGCCAAGGGTCAACGTAGAGCGAATAGGAGAACGCCAAATTTGTTTCAGTACAGTTGGTATGACACGGAATATTCTCATACTGAAACCCCCGAATCCCCCTCAACAAGTTGACCCTTTTCAAGATGTAGAAGCGTGTTTGCCCACTTCGTAGTTTGCGGGTCATGTGTCACCATGACAATTGTTTGCCCTTGTTCCTCTTGAAGATGTTTCAGCAAGTCCATAATGGCAGTGCCCGTCTCTCTATCAAGGTCGCCAGTTGGCTCGTCAGCAAGCAAAATAGTCGGTTCGGTTACGATTGCTCTTGCGATTGCAACACGCTGCTCTTGCCCACCCGAGAGTTGCCGTGGATAGTGCTTGTGTCTGTCGCTGATTCCAACAACATCAAGTGCGTGCGCTACTCTTCGGTGCCTTTCTTTACGAGAGAGAGGGTGAAGCAGGAGTGGTAACTCAACATTTTCATACGCAGTAAGAACGGGAACTAGGTTATACAGTTGGAAAATATATCCAATATGGTCCGCTCTCCACTGTGCCAAACTGTTTCTTCCCAAAGTGTGGATTGGCGCACCATCAATGATGAGTTCACCTTCACTTGGACGGTCGATTCCAGCAATTAAATTTAACAAAGTTGTTTTGCCAGAACCAGATGGACCCATGAGGGCGACAAATGAACTTCGATCAATTTCTAGATTTAGATTTTTAAGCGGTGTTATCTGTTCCGATCCGCGATTGTAATGTTTTGTTAGATTTTTACATGTAATGAGTGTCATTCTTGACCTCCCGCAATTTTGACCGCGTCGCCTTCGGTAAGAACACTTTCGCTTGTGATAATTCGATCGCCTGTTGATAGCCCAGAAAGAACTTCAACCCACCCATCAAATTCCTTCTCGCCAAGTTTAAGTGTCCGCTTTGTTGCTTTGCCAGAACCCTTGTTTGCTTTTTCTACTATCCAAACAGTTGGCTTTTCAAAATCATCAATTACACTTTTTGGAATAAACACATGTTGCTCTGTCCATGTTCCTTCGTCACTCGCTTCGCGCTTTGGCTGAAGAATTTTGACACGTGCAAGCATGTCTGGTTTTAAAAGTTCAGATGGATTGAGGATTTTAACTTTTGCTTCAACAGTATTTTTCTGTTGATCCGCACGGTGCACGAACCGTAAGACCTCCCCATTAAAAGTTGTGTTAGGAAGGACATCAACAACAATTTTCGCTGGATGGCCAACACCAACTTGTGCAGCATCTGCAAGAGGGACATCTGCGCGTACTTGCAATTTTGTTGGGTCATACAAGTGCGCTACATGTGAAGCGTGCTCATCACCGCTAAACCGCAGGACTGAGCCGGGCGAAGCAATTAACTCAATAACAACTCCGTCAATAGGGGAAACAACAGTGCATCTATCAAGAGCAAGTTGTGCTGTCTCTTTGGAGATAACTGCATCGTGTAGAGAAGCTCTTGCAATTGCAACGTTTGCTTCTTCAGTGAGTAATCGTAATCGCAAACGTTCAATTGGACCCCCAGCGAGTGAGCCCGACTCGACAAGCGGTTTCTTCCGCGTGTATTCATCTGCAAGTTCTTGCATCTTTGCCTCTGCTGCACGAACCTTGCCTTTCCAAAGTTGTTCTTTGGCAATGGCAGTTTTAAGCATTAATTCGTTGTCTTCGCGAACAAGGGTTGCTATTGCTTGACCTTTTTCTACAGTGTCACCCTCTAGTACCAACATTGATTCGACAACACCCTCTGTGAGAGCGCCTGCATACACAGAATATGGCTCAGCTTCGACCCAGCCTGGTGCTTGGACAATGGATGATTCTTGTCTTGTTGTCTCTTGAGGTGTTTCTGTCTCAACATCACGCATGACAACGGTCACGACTTCAACATCTTTTGCACCTTTAATAGTTTCCCAACTTGCATACACAAGTATGCCACCGGTGATGATGAGGATGGCAAGTGGAATACCTACTCGCGACATAAAACGTTGTTTTGGTTGTGGAATGGATGTATTCATTGTTCTATTCCTTTGAATGTGCCACCAACTGCTTGTTCAAGTTGAATGGAGTTGATTGCAACAGCAAGCCCATCGAGCAAAGCAAGTTGTTTTACTCTGATGAGATCGCGTTTGATTGGAATTAAAGCGAGCGGGTCTAGTTCCCCGCGATTGTTTGCCTCAAGTGCTCTTTGCAGAGCGTTTTGCGTAGCGAGGACTACTCTCTCATCAATAGCGAGCCTGTCAATTGAATTGGCGTATGCTTTATACAGTTTTCGAACATCAAACACGATAGTTCGCATGGAATCAATGTAGGTAAGTTCTGCTTGTTTCAACTTGGACTGAGCGACAGCTTCTTTTGCATCGCCGTCAAGCGCAATAGTTATCTCACCGCCGGGCAAGATTGCCTGCCTACCGCTGAAGTTTTCATTAAACATGACACTTGCTGAAACAAGAGGCGGGTTTGCTAATCCAAGTTCAGCAGAACGCTGTTGAATTACCGCTTTTTGTGTAGCAAGATCAAGGCGATTGTCGAGTGCAAACGAGAAGAGTGATTCTTCGGACTCTCTAATTTGCTCGGGTGATTGCTGAGGGATGATAGCAAAGATATTTGTTGTTTCAGGACAGCCCATGGTGCGCAATAAAATAAACACAGCGAAATCAAACAGTTCTTGTTGTTCTTTACGTGCGTACCGTGCTTCTAGAAGTGACACGTTTGTGTTGTCGAGTGTAAGTTCTGATGCCTCGCCAACCATTGCGTGTTCTTGAGTAATTGCATACGCATCTTTTGCAAGTTGGACATCTTCTTGCGCTAGCGCAACAAGTTTCATTTGGGTTGAGACTTCAAAGTGCGCTT